>Ga0180438_10000485_pt1 | contig 77963 bp, 59 predicted proteins | sample SS_ome_12_FD_132455 | JGI IMG/M metagenome (GOLD analysis project Ga0180438, IMG submission 132455) | Hypersaline lake sediment archaeal communities from the Salton Sea, California, USA - SS_3_D_2 metaG | ecosystem: Environmental > Aquatic > Non-marine Saline and Alkaline > Hypersaline >...
ATCCGCAGCTTCGGTGTTCTGCTTATTCCCGTTCATTATCGGCGCCAAACTGCTCGACCAGTAAGCTATTACGCACTTTTTAAATGGTGGCTGCTTCTAAGCCAACATCCTGGCTGTCACAGCAATTCAACTTCCTTAAGAACTTAGCAGAACTTCGGGACCTTAGCTGGCGGTCTGGGTTGTTTCCCTCTTGACCATGGAGGTTATCCCCCACAGTCTGACTCCTGAGATAGTCTTTACGGTATTCGGAGTTTGGTTGGGGTGGGTAGGCTGGTGGCCCCCCATCCCCATTCAGTAGCTCTACCCCCGTAAAGTAGTTAACTCAAGGCTAGCCCTAAAGCTATTTCGGAGAGAACGAGATATCTCCAGGTTTGATTAGACTTTTACTCCTCCCCACAGGTCATCGCCCAACTTTTCAACGTTGGTGCGTTCGGTCGTCCAGGGATTTTTACATCCCCTTCCACCTGCCCATGGGTAGATCACCTGGCTTCGCGTCTACCACCTGCGACTAAATCGCCCTATTAAGACTCGCTTTCGCTACGGCTCCGCAGCTTAACTGCTTAACCTTGCCACAAACGGTAACTCGCCGGCTCATTATGCAAAAGGCACGCGGTCACACATTCTGCGCTCATTCGGCAATTGCCGAACTCGCTTGAATAGTCTTTAGTTTTTAGTCGTTAGTTGTTAGTACCACCTTCGGTGGCTTCAACTAACTAAATACTATGAACTATCAACTAAAAACTGCATGCTTCATTCAGCAACGGCTGAATGAACGCAGCATAGTGCTCCCACAGCTTGTAAGTGTATGGTTTCAGGTACTTTTAACTCCCCTAATAGGGGTACTTTTCATCTTTCAGTCGCCCTACTATTCACTATCGGTCGTCGAGTAGTACTTAGCCTTGGAGGGTGGGCCCCCCGGCTTCACACAGAGTTCCACGAGCTCCGTGCTACTCTGGAACGCCAACATCGAGTTCAAACTTTCGTATACAGGACTATCACCTTCTATGGTCGGACTTTCCAGACCGTTTTACTTGCCGTTCCTCGACTTGTGTCGGCGCCCGCAACCCCAAAGAGCAAGCTCTCTGGTTTGGGCTGATCCGCTTTCGCTCGCCGCTACTTACGGAGTCTCGGTTGATTTCTATTCCTGCAGGTACTTAGATGTTTCAGTTCCCTGCGTTCGCTTCACATGGCCTATGCATTCAGCCATGGATGATGCCATCTGGTTGCCCAGTGACACCAGGTTTCCCCATTCGGAAATCCCGGGATTAGCGGTTGTTCGGCACCTGCCCCGGGCTTATCGCAGCCTACCACGTCCTTCATCGCCTCTCGACGCCTAGACATCCCCCATACACCCTTAGTAACTTGACCATATCAATCTTTGATTGAACATGGCTATAAATCGCCTATTGCGCGCTCATATTTAACAAACTCTTCGCCTCGGCGGCGAAAAGCCTGTTCGGAATTATATTGTATAATCCCACGCATCTGCATATTAACTTGTAAAAGAACGTATTAGTATTTAGTCGTTGGTATTTAGTATTTGGTGCTATTCACTAACGACCAACGACTATTCCCTAACCAATGGAGACGACCGGGCTCGAACCGGCAACCTCCGGCTTGCAAAGCCGGCGCTCTCCCAGTTGAGCTACGTCCCCGGGCTGCCGCTTCGCGGCGATCTCAAATTTGAAATCTCAGATCTCAAATCATCAATGGGCCCGGGAAGATTCGAACTTCCGACCTCACGCTTATCAGGCGTGCGCTCTAAACCAACTGAGCTACGAGCCCAGGAACCATTTACTATTTGCTATTTACTATCGACTATTGTACGTGAAAACCCGAAATAATAAATAGTCAATTGAAAATAATCAATTGAAAAGGCTCGTCGGTTATAACTATATACTTAAAAAAGAGCAACAAAAAAAACCGCTGCTCGAACTGCCAGCGGCCTAAAATCCGGACATTAACGATTGTCCGTCAGCAATTCAGAGCAAATTAAAGATTCTTAAAATCTCTTTCAAAACCCTAACCAAATCCTTTCTCTTAATGGTTTGGTACATTCATCATCCCACACCCAAAATCTCAATATACTACGCTATCGACATGCCGTCAATATAAATTTTATAAATATTTTTTATTTTTTTTATCGAATTTTCTACGCCAAAACCGGCAAAAAGTTCATTATCAGCTCGAAATCAAGGGCCATAGTCTTTTAGTCAATAGAAAATAGACAATAAAACCTGCCGCTAAGGCCACAGAGAAATCGACAATCGCAAATCGTAAATACCAAGTTCTGCTATCTCAATATACGCTCTATGACCGTAAAAATTCAAGTTTTATGTCTATTTTTGGCTTGTTTTTTGCATTTTTGAACTATTTTTCAGAAAATGACAATTTTTTTCAATTTTGTTATCAACATTTTAGCCTTCTCAAACGCCCCAAATTAGAAGATTGTGATAGTATAGCTAAAAGTGATTTAGGAGTAAGATATGACGGAAATGCGAAACCGGCTTAAAGAAAGATGCCCTGAACTTTATGAAGCATTGGAACGGAGTTGGGCAATAGCACAGAATGAATGGCTGCCGGCAGTTAAAATGGAATCTGGTTCATACAATTCTTATCCTCATGTGAGGAACCTTGAGAGGTATCTTGACCATGTGATTTTGGAATTCGAAAAAGTCGGGGCAAAGCCGGACATGTCGCACATAGAGATATATGTAATATGCTCGGCCATCCTATTTCACGATATGGGAAGGATTAAGGGTGCAGAAGGTCATGGATCCAACACAAAAAAGATGCTTATGAAAGGAGGCTACTATGGTACGCTTGGCATACCATCCAAACAACTGGCGGAAATAATTGCTGACGTATGTGAGGCTCATGAGCCAAAACATAGGACAAGTTTGCATTTGTCCACTACATCTATCAATCCGTATGGCAAAGTACGCAAGCAAGAGCTGGCATCGCTTTTAATTCTTGTGGATAAAATGGACAGTGCATTCACACGCGTTATTCCGCATTATCTTATGTCGGTAGAGCAACAGGGTCTTAAAGCGGAATTTCGATCTATAATCAAAGATGTTTATGCTAATCCCAAGAGCCAGACTTTATGCACAGTTCTCGGTGATATGGAACACGCGAAATATGGTGATAAACTATTGACATGTCAGTTAGAAGTTATCAATGGTAAGACTAAAAAAGGCAAGTCAGATATAACGGGTTATGACATATGCAATAAAGTAGATGAGATTGAGATATCATACAAGGCACCTGAAAAACCGGAAATAGTAGAAGATGTGTTAGGTAAATCTGCTTGGTTATCAGATCCTGAAAAGTTGATAGCAGGTGGATATCTTAAGATTAATAGCGAATGGCACTTGAAGACAACAACTCTTTTAGCAGTAATTCTCAGTGACCTTCGGAACAACGTATCAGCCCTCGAGGAAATCCGAGAAGACCTTGTTCGTCTTGGAATACGAATTCGCAAGTGGAGGCTGGAATACGAGCAGCACCTATACGATGAGAGTGGCATGGAAACGTATGAGGGAATATTCTTTCCGGAATATCTCGTGAATGTAACAGAGAGAATGTGGGATCTGAGCACTCAAATCTTCGGCAACTCAGACCTGACATATGAGAACCTTACAGCAATAGTACCGGAAGGTGACATTGAGAAGATTAAAATTGCAGTTAGAAGATTGTCGTTGATGGCAAAACGAATGAAAAAAGGGAAAAAAGCCTGGATATGGGTGGGGCAAGAAAGGTGGAAGTGGTTTATGAAGAGGGTCATAGACCGGAAGGGGAATGAAAGATGTGAGTATTTATCTCCAAGAAAGTTAATTAATAAGCTCAATGAGTTAAGCAAGACAGAGTAATAGAAGAAGGGAAAATTATGGCTATAAATACTAAGAAACGTATTAGGCTTGGGATTCCGCTGGATCTTCTTTTTGACCGCGAATGCGATTTATTACATCACGAGAGTCAGGGAGGTGTTCCGGGTGGCATCATACTGCCGACAAACGAACATGTAGGAACCGGCAATATAGTGATACGCGGCCGGCCTGGGACAGGCAAATCAATCCTAGCTCTTCAGATAGCTTTGAAATGTTGCCAGTTCAATCCGGGATATTTCTCGTGTTTTATAGCCCTTGAGGAAACACCCGAACATGTAAAGACCAAGGCAGCAAGTTTTGGCTGGAGTAGTTATCTACATGAGATGCGAAGTCTGAATTGCCTTAGTGAATTTGCATCTCCAAGAGAATATGGTGAAACATTAAGACGTATTCTAACACAATCCAAGAATTGTCCCGTTAGCCAAAAAACCTCAACTACTAAGGCCGTTTGTAAAGGAGAAAAGGGGCATAATAAGAATATCTGTCCTTCACAGGTGCTTCTGTCCAGTCTTTCACCCAGAGACCTGTCTCTAGAAAGATCCGAGAGTATTCATGTTTATTCAGAGCGATATAAACAACTGGAGAATCTTCTTGCCGGGGCGAAATGGTGGAGGAAGCAAGTTGAAGACAAGGAAAATAGGAATTTATGTGACAGTGAGGAACAGGTGCCCGGCATTCCTGATCTGCGAGTAGTGTGTATAGATAGCCTTAATGTGTTCGGAAACCATCTGTTGACCCGAGAGCAGATACATCGCCTTTTTGATTTATTTAAAAGACATCAGGTAATAGGTGTGTTTGTGCTTGAGGAAGACGAAGCACAGGTTATGAGCCCTGACAATACGCTTCACAGCGATACTATTGAGTATCTGGCGGATGTAGTAATCTCACTTCAGGCTGAAGAAGATGAAGGGTACTTTATACGATATTTTGAAATAGTCAAGTCTCGGTTTCAGCATCAGATATATGGTAAACATCCTTTTAAAATTGCGAATTGGAAAGAAAAGCAGCATGAAAATGATGAAGAAGTGAAAAATAATGGGAGGCTGGTAGATTCGAAATCGAAACAACCGGCCGAGGAAAGTGATGATGAGATTCAAAGAAAAAAAGAGTTGCTATATTTACTGGACGAAAGAACAAAGTATAATACGGATCGGGAAGATTACAGCAATACAATAACACAATTTGCCAACAAACCTGTTGCGGAAGGGATAGTTATTTATCCATCATTACATTACATAGTTTACGGGACTTCACGTCAGCAAGATAGTGTTAATGTAGCCGTTAAGGATTGAGAACCATGAATGAAAATGACAAAGCAAGGCAAATCAAAGATAGAATTGAACTTGAAATCAAGGAAGAAGAAGAGAAATATAAGAGCAAAGACAGACAGAAGAATTGTAAAGAGAGACCGGAGCGGGAGATATTCGATTTCGGAGTGACAGGCACTGAGCAAATTCTGCCCTGTAATTGCTGGAAAGGTGATGTGATACTGATAGAGGGGCCTCGCGGTACATTTAAAAAAACTCTTGCCCAGAATTTTCTACTTAGTGGAGTAGTATCTGGTGAAAATGTACTTTACATCAGGTTGCACGACAGACCCGAATTCAATCCTTATACGAATATTCGAATAAGTCGTGAGCTGCGAAAAGAACTACAGGATGTGATCCACTTGAACATGCTATTTAAATTGCCGGCAGATAATGTAGATAGAAGCCAAATCCAGGCAGTATATGAGGATTTATTAGAGCATAATCCAGGCAAGTATAATCCTCTGATTGTGAAGATAATGCGTGAGGAATTGAGTGACAGTTTGGCTAACAATCCATATGTACCGAAGGGATATTCTGATGAAAAGTGGAAGAAGTTTATAGAAGAGAAGACCAAAATTTACCAAACTATCTTTGCTCCACATGAGGCATTAGACCGAACGACGACAAAACTTAGCAGCAGGACATATACATATAATAAAAAAATGAGGTTTACAGAACTTGCATTCAAAAGTGGATATATCTTCCCAGAAGAATTCATTCAAAATATTCGTGATATACTTTTAAGAGAAAAAGAAGAAAACTTTCGGATTACCCGTGTTGTTTTTGACGATGTTGGATTAATAGGGGTAAGTTATCCTCTACTTAAAAGAAGTAAAACTGCGGGTGACCTGTTTTTAACTGCGTTTGTACATATAATTCGCAACTATGAAGATATTTCACTTGTTATGACCGGGACGACGCATCAGTACAGCGAAGCAGATGGAATTATCAGCCGTGCCCGTGTTCTTGCAGATACAGTATTGAAGTGCTCTTTTTGTGACGTTTTTGGTAACAGGTACGTCGTTATTGAAGGCGAAGGATTGACAACCAAGGGACATAAGGTAAAACCGGAGATCAGCAAGGAATATGGGGAGTATACGCCTGGTGTAATCGTTCCATATGAACATCACAACACGAGTACATTTGAGATTGACTTAAAGCGTCTTGAAGGCTTGGTAGGTTTTGGAACGGCGAATCTACACAGGCCTGGCATTACCTTTAGAACTTTTATGGAAGGAGGGATACAAAGAAAATATAACCAGGATGTGGGACGGATGTTGGCTAATATATTTGGGTATCCTCAGCTGGAAAAAGATTCCGAGAAAGAACGAATTGACGATAGTTCGACTACAAAAAACGTTTATACAGGCAATTTCTATACGGGAGCTTTAGTTGAATCCTTTACTGCATATGATTCTAAAGTCATGCATGACAGCCTCGATATTCTCGAAGGACGTCCGCTTGATCGAACCATTGTAAGCACAGTAGATGAGTTTTGTCGGAGCAAGGAAAGAGTTATCAGGGCTGGTAATGGGAATGGCACAAAAGAAGATTCGTCCTTGGATGAACGTGTTTTTGTAGATCTGACGGAATTACTCAAGCAGATTGTCAAGGAAGAATACACAAAGAGTAAATTAAAAAATGAAAACAAATTGAAGGAAGCATATGAAGATTGGTATATCAAGCCTTTTAAAGTTAAATGGAATGAGCCAATCTACGGATTCCCGTATTATTCGAGCGTACTACTTCTGGCATACAGAAAGAAAGATAATGGTGGCAACGAACTAGTAAGCGGACGTGACCTTCTTAAATGGATTCCTGCCAAAAGAGTAAAGCAGAAAAAATCCCGACAAGAGGGATATTTCAAATTACAGAGTTGGCAGGATGTAAACAAGTTTGCAGAAATGCGACTCGAAGAGCTTAAGCGTATGACTAATGAATCAGTTGGGGGCAAAAACAACAATAGAACACATAAAGTGTGTAAGTTCGAGTATTATCACTATGCCGAAGAGACTCTGTCGTGTGTATTGCTTGATACGCTGGTGAGTGGCTTTATGAAAATGAAAGGTCACAAGACAAATAAAGAAATAAAAGAAACTTTGCTGGACATACTCAAGGAAAAACTTAGTTATTCGCAATTAGAGGAACTTTTGGCACTTCAGGAACTTCTGTCAGCATCTCATGAATATCGCCAAGACCAATTCGGAGACGAATGGAACAGGTTGACTCAAGGCCTTGAGGACGAGGAGGATCAGATTTCACCGGACGCAGCGGTTTATCTTTGCTGGTACTCACAGCTTCGGGAATTAATCCAAAAATACCCTGGGTTGGCTAACAAACTCGATGTTTGTGCTTTGCCTGGGGGTGGTTTTAGAGGAGACTGGTATTTAGGGGTGGCGAAAGGTTCGGTAAGCATAGAACTTGGAAAGAGTATAGTTCGGATACTTTGCTCGATGAAGGAAGAATACAAACGTTTTGCACAGGGAATTGGGCTACCTACGCTTGCGTGTTTCTATGAGCCTGAACAAGACTTTTTTGCGTGGCCTCAGGGCGAACATGTTAAGGTGCGAAACCTTGGAAAAATTCATGGGGATGCTTGGACACGAGGTAGTATAGAAGGATACGGGCGTTTTAGGAGTGTACTTCATACAGTTTGCAAACAACTCATAAGACATGAAATTAAAACTTATAAAATAAATGACAGGAAAAAATTAATCAGAGAAAACATTAGTAGATTGGCTGGACAGGTGAAGATGCTTGGAAGGAGCTAATACATTTACATTATGAGTTAGAAACAATAATAATGGCCAAAAGGAAACAAGATTTGAGTTGTTATAAATAAGACCAGAATCAAATGATTATTGCTATAAATCCTTCCTAACGAAAGAGTTATGAAAATATAGCAAAAAAATTGGAATTTTTTAGATTTTATTATCAACATTTTGGCCCTCTCAAACGCCAACCATATAGATAGTGATAATATGTTTACTTTTAAGCCGGCCTGGCCGGTACGGAGGTGGTCTAATGAAACGTTCATTTCTTTCGTATTTGCTGACAGGGCTGTTTTTCGCTTCAGTTTACGGGGCGGAATTTCAGGTAAATACGCATACGACATATGATCAGAAAAACGCTGCGATAGGGATGGATAAGGAGGGAAATTTTATCGTAGTCTGGAGCAGCTATGGTCAGGACGGCAGCTCGAACGGCATTTTCGGGCAGCTTTTCGACCCTAATAGCGACCCGCTCGGAGAGGAATTTCAGATAAATATGGCCTCCTCCGGCAATCAGGCAGAACCGGCCGTGGCGATGGATGGAGCGGCCGGTTTTGTCGTCGCCTGGCAGGGGCCGGGGCTAATCGAGGCCGACCAGGAGGATATTTTCGCCCGGCGTTTCGATCCTAACGCCCTGCCTGTTATCGATGAATTCCGCGTCAACAGCGATGCAAATGACCAGCAGCTTTTTCCCAGTGTTGCAATAAATGAGAACGGCACATTTATTATAGTTTGGGAGAGCAGCAATAATTCAGTCGAAGGCGACAAGGCAATATGCGGCCGATTGTACGACAGCAACGGCGTGGAATTTGGGGCTGAATTTCTCGTAAACGCCGAATCTTCTGTTTGCCGGTATCCGGATGTGGTGGCCGATGCCAACGGAAACTTTGCCGTGGTTTGGATGGATGACAAAAGCAGCAATTCGATATTGGGCAGGTTGTTCGATCCGAACGGTGCTGCTCGAACCGATACGTTTCAAGTCAATACGGTTCGGTTCAATTCGGTCACAAGGCCGTCTATTGCGATGGATGTCGCCGGCAACTTTGTAGTCGCATGGGATGGCGATCCGAATCTTGCTGGCCAGGACGATATTCACGCCCGGTTATTTGACGCCAACGGCACGGCTTTAGGTGAGCAGTTTCTTGTTAATACAACTCTCGCCGGTGCCCAGCAGTATCCACAGGTAGCAATGAACGATAGCGGTGAATTCGTTATTGTCTGGGATTGTCAGATTGATCCGAACAGTGAAAGTGAGAGGGACATATTCGGCAGGCGGTTTGACAGTCTTGGAGAACCTGTCGGTGATGAATTCCAGATTAATGCTTTTGTAGCAGATGATCAGAGAAGTCCTGCTGTGGCGATAGCCCCGGACAGCCGATTCGTCGCTGTCTGGCAAAGTTACACTCAGGATACTTCCCGCTATGGGATTTTCGCTCGACCCGGATCAATCATCGGTTCGGCTGATTTTAACGCCGATGGACTTGTCGATTTCCGCGACTATGGTATTCTGGCCGACAAGTGGCTACAAAATGAAAATCTGTTGACAGCAGATTTAATCGACGACAACATAGTGGATGAACGGGACTTGGCGGAATTCTGCCGCCAGTGGCTGATTAGTGAATAAACATTGAATTTCACACGCTTTCCGATTATAAATTATTCGATTGCTACGACTCTATCAGAATGAATTTATAATCTAATTATCGAAAGGTGTGAAAAGATGAAGAGGATATTGACAATCCTGTTTGTTTCATCATTTGTTTCCGGTTCGTTGGCTTCGGAAAGTGTTTTCACCAAATTTGTTTATCGCGAAGGCGATAAGCTTATGGACGAAAACGGCGAGCTCCGATTCATCAGCTTTAACATACCCAACCTGCACTATCTCGAAGACAACATGCCGTTTACCGAGATGAATCCGTGGCGGCTGCCAAACGAGTTCGAGATTTCCGATGCGCTCGAAGCGGTCAGGCAGATGGGCGGTAAAGTCGTGCGTACCTATACCTTGTCCGTTCGCGTCTCCGGCGAAGATTCGAATATACCCAGACACATAATAGGGCCGGGGCAGTTTAACGAAGAAGCCTTCGAAGCTCTCGATATGGTTCTGGCCGTTGCCAATCGAAAAGGCATTCGGGTCATCATTCCTTTTATCGACAACTGGAAATGGTGGGGTGGAATTGAAGCGGCAGCGGCATTTAGAAACAAGAAGCCAGAGGACTTCTGGACCGATCCACAACTGTTCGAGGATTATAAAAAAATAGTCAGCTTCGTGATAAACCGGACGAATACAGTCACAGGAGTGAAATATCGCGAAGACAAGGCGGTCCTGGCGTGGGAGACGGGAAACGAGCTTGTATGTCCCCACGAATGGACTACAAAAGCTGCTGCTTATATCAAGAGCCTTGATAATAATCATCTTGTTCTCGACGGCTTTCACACGACAAACCTGCGGGATGAATCCATTCAGGATGACAATATCGATCTTGTCACTACGCACCATTATTCGAAGAATCCCAAAGAGGTCGTCAATCAAATTAAGAGCAATATGGCCAAAGCCCGCGGCAAAAAGCCGTACTTCGTCGGCGAATTCGGTTTCATACCAACCGACGCCGTGGAGGAAGTTCTTCAAACCGTAATAGATGAAAACGTAAGCGGCGCCCTGATCTGGTCGCTTCGTTTCCGCAGCCGGGACGGCGGCTTTTACTGGCACAGTGAACCTTATGGCGGCGATTTGTTCAAGTCCTACCACTGGCCCGGCTTCGCTTCCAACGCCGCATTCGACGAGACCGGCCTGCTCAAGCTCATGCGCCAAAAAGCCTTTGAAATTAGAGGCATTCTCGCTCCAGCAATTGAAAAGCCTGCCCCGCCGGTCCTGCTTGATATTGAAGATGTTGGCGCGATTTCATGGCAGGGAAGCGCCGGTGCTCAGAGCTATATCGTAGAAAGAACGCAGAGCAAAGACGGCCCGTGGCTGGCTGTCAAGTGCAACATATCTGATGCCGCACTTCAATATCGACCTTTGTTTAACGATACTAGCGCAGAGATCGGCAAGAGTTATTATTACCGCGTGATCACCCAAAACTCGGCTGGAATTTCCAAACCCTCCAATATTGTTGGGCCTGTTTCAGTCATGTATAAAACGCTTGTGGACGAAATGCGGGACATGCAATCCATACACAAACAAAACGGCAATCTGTCGCTGGAAATTAAGCAAGCGCGCAATTTCAAAGAGGATGCGCACAGATTAAAAGGAAAATCGGGTGACTATGTTATATATAAAGTAGAGTCACCGATTAATTCATGGAAGGTATATTCATTCTTTCCCGATGAAATTTCAGATTTCAAATTCTCTGCCTCAGCGGACGGACGTGATTTTGAGCAAGTCAAATTCGATCGAGAGGATTACTTTGTCGGTAAAGGCGAGTATGACTACTATAAGCCTGTTCTCTATGAGGGTGCTGGCTCCGGTAAAGATGCGAAATACCTGAAAATCGAATACACCGCAGAAGTGCAAATCTCTTGTGTTGAAATAAAATATGGCAAATAAAACAGCTGAAGATTATCCCAATATCGAGGGGAAAAAAGCTTTTTTGCGTGACATTTGACTCACTAAAATGATCGCCAAACGGCTATCCCATAAATAGAAAATCCCTGTTTTCCTGCTGTAAATAGGATTTTTCGTGTCACCAGCGTCTCGGACGCCAACTAAGGATTCGCCCGCAGGTCACTGACTTGTCACCATGCATTCCAGATTTGTCTTGACATATCAATTCCGGCGAATGTATAATAAAAAAGGTAATTAGACGTGTTGTGATGCGAGCACGACGTTTGGTGCTGAAGAAGTGAGCATTTTTTGGAGGAGTAAAGATGCGAAGAACCTACTTTTTTTGTCTCATTGTTATACTGCTTTCGGTGTGCCCAGTCCGCGCCGCCGTGGTCGTTCAGGACTATTTGGGGAACGGCCAGAATGTTGTGCTGGACACGAATACGGGCTACCACTGGTACAGTCACCTGCCGGACTTTGGCGCCATGACTTACGACCAGCAGGTCACTGCTATCGGGGCTCTCGGCAATTACGGTAACCTGGATGGGGGCTGGAGGATGGCTTCGGCGCCGGAAGTGGAAGCTCTTTTTATCAATCCGGCTGACGATTTGGTAGCTTCATTCTCTTATACTGGATCATCGGATCCTTTTCCTATGCCCTTTCCCCCATATGACATGATATGGCACGGGCGGACTACCACGCCGGTGGTTATAAATCCCAGCCTGAGGCGGATCGGCGAGATGTATGCGTTTTCAATGGTGAGTCCTGACGGACCGTACATCGGCGCATATACGAATGTTCCGGAGGTGGGCGTTCCGGACGATTTTTCCGATCCAATTACTGTGGTTTCAGCATGGATTGTCACGGATGCCTCGGTCATCCAGGAACCGTCGGTCATACCGGCGCCGGGTGCGCTCATGCTCGGGGTAACCGGCCTGTTGTCCTCCACCGTGGTACGCAAGCGATTACGCGGCAGGCGTTAGGAGCCAGGCTGGATATAGTGTTACTGTTGTCGCTAAGACCGCTGATGGCCCAGCGATGTTAATGTCGCATGTAGTTGCCTATGCGCCCGGGAGGTTCTCCAAGCTCATAAAGTCGGATCAGACGTTCGATCTTCAACTCTCTGAGCATCTGCTTGACGAGCTTGACGGCCAGGCTCAGTTGCCAATGGGTTCGAGCCAGGTTGACTCAGCCTTCTAAACCGGGCATAAAACAGCCACATCTCCTCCATACATTGATCAAGAACTTCAAGGTGCCGCGCCCACGATGTAAGTGAAAAGAACAACCAGTAAAAGCAGGTTAAGTTGATGCCGGATTTCCTTATTTACGATAGTGACTTACCCATAGCTATCAGGTTCAGCATCAGCGATTTACCAGCCAAACGTTGCGAAATTTACTGGCTATTATTTTCTTGTTCCTGGCGTCTGACTTGCTCACCTGTAATCCGGGATACTGCATCAGAGTCAAATACGATTTTCTCCAGCCTGTCCTGGTAAATTTTTACTCCCCCGCCGACATTAACTTCCTCGCCGAAATCCAGGTCTATTTCAATATCTTCGTCTTTAAGAAATCCAGAGACTTTATCGCCGTTTTTCAGGGTGATTTCCGTCACTGTTCCTTTTCTGCTGATAAACTCAATCTTTGCTATCTGATCGATATCAACGGGCATGTCGCCAAATGAGGCAGCGATAGTCAGGGATTTGTTCTTAACAGTCCCTGAGAAGTGGTCACCATTGGTCAATGTTATATCATGCTTAACGGGATACTTCTCCCTTTCTCCCGGCCTTACGCGGAATCCGAGCTTAGATATCTTCTCTTTTCTTATACTAACTAATCGCCCACCGGCATCGAGCTTCATATCCACTTTTGGAGTTTGAATGAAACCGCTGAAAACGTCTTCGTTCAATACAATGATTCGCTCGATATTGCTCGCGCCACCTTCGAAAATGACCGTTCCTATCTGCTCTGTGGGGAATACCAACCTGGCATAAGAAGCCTGAATCTCGATCTTCTCATTTTGTACAATGCCGGTAAACTGGTCACCCGATTTGAGCTGGACAACGTCTCTCTCTTGCGTACCGCGGAAGATTTCGATGCCGGACCTTGCTCCTAATGTGCTCGGATCATAGTTAATAATACAAGTCAAATCTACGGGATCAATATTTGAGCAAGCCGGCGCGACTTCAAAAGACTGGGCGAACTCAAGGGCCTGCTCACGTTTGGGCCGCACTGCAACAAAATGCAGAATGGTTACCTTGGATTGCGGCAGAATTGAGACTGCTTCCCATGTGTGCCTAAGAAATTTAGTACTTCTCTTGTCACGCTTGGGACTCAAGCTTCCACCTTGTCCACAGATAAACTCAACACCTGCCTGTTTATTAAACTCTACAACAGCACTGTTCTCGTTATCCCATACATGTATAAATCCATCCCCGTAAGAACAGTGGCTTAATAATTCTACTTTGACTGAGACTGGTGTTGTTGTTGTATTATTAAGTATCTCAAGATATCGAACATGGCCTTCACCTTCGCCCAAATATATCTTTCGCGTCACCTGGATAGATCCAACAGCCCTTGGTCCTAAAACAATCTCTATGCCATTCTCATATACGTTACGTGTGGCAGATTCAATTTCTGGAAACATAGTACCATCTATAGAAATTTGTGATGCGTAAGAACCACCCATATATGGATAAGGACCATTGAGGCGACCATTTTTCTGAATTATCCAGTCATTTTCCAGCGCGTCCATAATCACAATTGGCAGAGCCACCTGTTCCGCCTTTATATTGCCGGAAAACAACAATCCAATCAGGCCGATTACAAAGACAATTGTAATACTTCTCATAATATTAACCTCCAAATAACAAAACCGTTAAGGGATATCTAATGGATTCACGAATCGTACTTTTGTATATTCCGATATTGACAATTGCTTTTTGTTCCGTATTTCGCTATTAAAGTTTCACGTATAGTTTTTCTGTTCGTTTCCTCATTAGTGTCACGTATATTATATCACCTGCTGTCAGACGTGCAAAGAATCATTCAAAATAAATCTCACTTTCTTTTTCTTGCTTGCCGGCAAAAGCGACCATCGAGATAGAGGTATGAGAGAATTGGATTATTCAATCAGTAATGCGATTTTTCTATTCGGGTTTTTTTGTGTAGGAAATTATCGACAACACTGCTCCCTGCGGGTCCTGAAATACGCAGAAACGGGCATCGGGAGAATTTGTAGGAGGGACTAAAACCTTGCCGCCAAGCTCTACAATTTTTGCGGCTGCAGTATCGACGTCGTCGACGGTGACATACGTTCCCCAATGGGGCGGAGTGCCCTCCGGGACAACGGGCGGCATTTTCATCATACCACCAACCGGCCGGTCATCGGCTCTCAGGATTGTATAATTGCCCGCACCATCTGGTATTAGTTGGTCGTCCATCTTCCAGCCTAAAAGCTCTGCGTAGAATTTCTTTGCACCGTCAACATCATAAGTCAGCAGTTCGCACCAACTGAAATCACCGTGAGTTTCAAATCTGTCCGCCATAATTGATTCCTTTCGAGCTAATCCAATCTTTTTGAGACTTCATTGAGAATAAGCTGTTTTGCGTTTTCCAGCGGGCCGGGCAGGAATGTGCCGGCGGCCATTGTGTGGCCTCCGCCGCCGAATTTGGCGGCGATTTTGCTGACATCGAGGGGCCCCCTGCTTCGTAGCGAACATCGGATTCGGCCGTCTTTAAGCTCAATAAACAATGCCGATGCTTCGACCGAGTCGATGCGGTGACATTCATTTATGAGATTTTCCGTGTCACTGTAAGCAGCTCCGGTTCGCTCAAAATCCTGCTGTGTAATTTGCATTATAGCAAAACGGCCGTCCAGAAACAGTTCGAGCTTGTCGAGCATCCCGGCCATCAGCTTAAAACGCGGGTATGAAAAGTTCAGATACAAATGCTCGTAGATTTGCGTCGGTTTTATACCGGTGTCAATCAGTTCGGCGCAGGCACGATAGACCCTGCTGTCGGTATTGCTGAACTGGAACCAGCCCGTATCAGTGGCTAACGCGACGAACAGAGCTTTGGCGATTTTTTCGGTTATGGGCCAGCCTGCGTATTTTAGTAAATCGAGCACAATCAGACTCGTTGCTGCGGCATTGGAATCAACGAGTTCTATGTCACCAAGGCCGTCAGAGGTTTCGTGATGGTCGATGATCAGGACTGGTTTGTCGTTCTGCTTGAGAAAATCGTTGAATTTCGCCAGTTGGCTTTGGCTGTTAGTATCTACTATAAGGATCAGGTCGAATTTACCGAGCCGCCCTGCCGTCAGTTCATCAAACTGAACATCTTCGCCGAGGACAGCGGGCTTTTCGGCAAACAAAAACCCATACCATTGAGGCACTGCCGAGAGCAACAGCGGCGTGATATTTTTGCCAATGGCCTTAAGAGTATCACACATCGCCGTTATACACCCACAAGCATCTCCGTCCGGCTTGGTATGAGACGTGATTAAAATATTGCTCGACTTGTTTACCAACTCAACGGCTTTTTGGAAATCATTGTTGTTTTTCATAATGGTTGTGCTTTTATTCTGTTTTTGTGTGTTTGAGGTTCCATTATACAGAAGTAGATTATTTTGCCGGCTCGCCGTTTATCTTTACGTTGTACATAGTCAGGTTTTCTACTCCGATAAGAATGTTGGGTTTTTCGACATTATCTAAAGTGCAATTTTTCAGGTGTATATCGGTAATCGGCGAGCGTTCGTAACCGCTGATTGACAAGCCGTATTTGCTTTTGCCGCTGGTGACGTTCTCCATATTGATGTTTCGAACGGTCGGCGTAAACTTGCCTGTGTCACCTTCACCATAGTTAAAGTTGATTTTGAGCACTGCCTCGGCGACCTGGCCGATTGTTACATTTCTCATGTAGATGTTTTCGACTGTCCCGCCGCGTACGGAGTTGGTTTTAATTCGCAGTGCCCGGTCCAGGTTTGGGCTGTCCATTGTGCAGTTCTCAGCGAAGATGTTCCTGGCGCCTCCGGTCATTTCACTTCCGATGACCACGCCGCCGTGCCCATCTTTCATCTGACAATTTCTGATAATGATATTTTCGCTGGGCACGTTCACACGCCTGCCGTCGTTGTTTCTGCCCGACTTGATGGCGATACAGTCATCTCCCGTATCGAAATAACAGCCTTCGATGAGAACATCTTTACAGGATTCGGGATTGCAGCCGTCGTTGTTGGGGCCGTGGCCGACGACCTTTACATTTCTGACCGTGATATTTGTCGAAAGGACAGGATGGATATGCCACATGGGCGAGTTCTTGATTGTCACGCCCTCGATAAGAATGTTTTTACATTTATACGGCTGAATCATATTGGGGCGTAATTGTTTGCCGGCGCCGAAAATTCTTTGCCGGACCGGTTCGCCCTTTTCTCCATGATTCCGCAGGGCATTAACATCAGTACCTTGCGTTTTCTTCCATCGCCACCAATTTTCGTCGCTTGCCCTGCCATCGAGTATTCCTTTGCCGGTTATAGCAATATTTTCCTGCTCGTAGGCATAAACTAAGGGCGAATAGTTCATGCACTCAGTACCCTCGAACCGGCTATAGACGACCGGCATATACTTGTTGGGATCTACATAGAAGTTGATGACAGCACCATCTGAAACATACAGATTGACGTTACTTTTCAGATGAATCGGCCCGGTCATAAATGAGCCCGGAGTGACAACGACGCGACCGCCCCCGGCCTGGTGAGCTGCTGAGATTGCCCTTTTGAATGCATCAGTACAATCAGTTTCATTGTCTGCCACGGCACCGTAATCAGTAATAGTGAAATTGCGATTTGGGAACCGTGGAGCTTTAATCCGGCTTAGGATCTCACTAACCTGCTCCCACCCGGCAATAGCACGCCCGGTTGGTATAACCAATATAGAAAGGCAGAATAAAGCTGAAAGGATTCTGCTTGCGGAGAATGTATCACATTGTTTTCTGTTTGAGTTTCTATTTTTCATTGCGACCTCCAAAAGATTACGTCTGATAACCATAAATTCAAATCTTCAGTTCAATATTATGATCCGGCCCAAAACCAGGTTAAGTTTATACGTGAATTTACCAAAAATAACACCTTCATGCAAATAACAAACTAGTCATTGCAGGCTCTTTGTTTGTTTGATGGGCCGACTATTTACACAATTTGCCCTGTTCCTTATATTGGGCCGGCAGGAAAATCCTGTCGAAAAAATCGTTTCAAATGAGTAGAATATGTTACTGGCTGCGAAGTACAGATACCGGAATTTATTGCTCTGATTGTTTGGAAGCAGAATTTACTAATGTCGAAGCATGATCCGAAAAAAAGATTCTTTGTGATTGCTATAATCTTGATACTGGCTGTATCAGGATTATTTTGGTGGATGCATGTAAACGCTCTTTTGGCCTGCCTTATAGGTATAAGTGTTATTGCATTTGTTTTCTATGGGTATGACAAGCGGCAGGCTATCAGGAATCGGCCGCGAGTTCCTGAAGTAATCCTGCATATGCTGGCATTGTTAGGTGGTACACCAGGTGCTTTCATCGGCCAGTTGGTCTTCAGACATAAAACAAAGAAACTCAGATTCCGGATTGTATTTATAGCTATTGCACTGCTTCAGGCAGGAATTGGATATTGCTACTGGTTATATTGGCGATAAAAGAAAATGACTATTATTAGAAGAGAACAGCCACAGGATATTCCTGAAATCCGAGATGTCATTATACAAGCTTTCGACCAGGAACAAGAGGCTTCTGTAGTAGACAAACTAAGAGAAAACTGCAATAGCGTACTTTCTCTCGTGGCATTTACTGACGGTAAAGTAGTGGGGCATATTTTTTTCAGTCCGGCAGTAATCGAGGGCCGGCACGGAAGACTCGTGGGGTCGGGCCTGGCGCCGCTTGCTGTGCTGCCCGAATACCAGAGAAAAGGTATCGGCACACAACTTATGCAGACAGCGATAGCACGTATTAAAGAAGGTGGATGTCCCTACATCATTGTGATCGGCCATCCGGAATATTATGCCCGATTTGGCTTTGAACAGGCCGGGCGGTTCGGAATCAACAGTGAATGGGATGTGCCGGATGAGGCGTTTATGATTCTGATACTGGACAAGAAGGCTATGAATGGTATAACTGGTGTGGCCAGATATAGGGAAGAATGGGCCGAAGCAATGTAACTTTGATTGGTATTAATTTATTTAGGAGCCGGTCATGTATGAATTGCTTATCAGGATTGAGACGATTTGTATTGAAGCCCCGCTGCCAACGTTACTCGGCGTTGGAGCGGTAGCGACAGTTGCCGGCCTGCTGCTCTGGCTGGCAGGCACATATTTCAGTTCGGTAATCATCGGTATTCTTGGGGCAGCAGTGGGATCTTTTTGCGGTTTACTGATTTCTCAATGGTTTGATGTAAGCTCGCTGTTGAGCATGGGTATAGGAGCAGCAGTCTTGTGTGTTGCGGCTGTCCTTCTGCGAAATATAATAATAATCGTGCTTGCTATAATTATTTTTGCCCTGGTGGCAGGGACTGCCTATTCCAGCATTATTTTGGGGAGTCCTGTCCAGCAGCAGGAAACGGAAGCAGAGCCGGATGCTCTGATGGTTAGCTCTTTCAGCCAGATGGATTCAACTACGCGATTATCTTATGTCGAAGAGATTTCTACAGAGCAGGATGGTTTCTTTGACAAGCTTAAAGCAATGCTTAAGGATACGTTGAGTACCATGAGTCCGTTTAAATGGAAGCTTCTGCTGTCCACAGTTGTCGGAGGCCTTGGCGGCTTGCTTCTGGTCTGGTTTATCAAGAAGTTTGTAATTGCTTTATGCTGCAGCGTTGTGGGGGCTTTGTTGGTTCTCGTGGGAGTTGAGAATCTGCTCATGGCGGCCGGCTTTCAGATGTGCAACGCATTCGGAGAGCATCGGCTGGCACTGTCGGTGACATATTTTTCCATGGTGGGAATTGGTGCCGTAGTGCAGCTCATAATAGCAAGGTCCATGAAGCCCGAAGAGGCTGAGGCTGGTAAAAAGAGCAAGAAGAAGTAAGGTTTTCAGACTGGCGGCTTCCGAACGTTAAGGAACTTCAAAGTATTGTCGATTATACACGTTCGTCGGCCACGACGAATTCGGTGCCGGTTCACAACGAAGCGATCCCAAATCCGGCAATCCATCAAAGTTCCCTTACGGCCGCGGTCCACATGGAGATGTAATCCGAATCTATAATTATGTCCGTTGCGTACGCAGTGGTATATGATGGCCGGTTAACACTTGACGTAGCTATAAAACAACCTAATACTGCTACTATGCAGCATTAGGTTGTTCGGATACTACATTCTTAGAGCATTATAAAATCTACTCTAAAGCCTAATTCGTTGTCCTAATGGATACCTTATTCTGCTTGGGCCTGGGATATCAACTGCTGTATTTCCTCAAGAGTAATGGGACGGTCATAAATTCGGAAATCGTCAAAGGTGCCGTTGCAGTCGTCGTTGCCGCTATGGCCGCCGCCCAGGTATATAGTGGTTCCGGGCTCTACCCATTCTGTTTCATTCGAGGCCACAAGTTCTCCATTGATATACAGCATTTGATCAAGCATGTCAGGATTATTATCCTGGGGCCGCCACGTCATGGCGATGTGATACCATGTATCTACATCCATCCAATAGCCACGTACATAACCGGATTGAATGCGGCCGGCAAACTCACCTGTTTCATAAATCCACATTTCCCAGTCGTTGCCGTCGACACTATTGTCGAGAATGCTGTTATAGTTATACAGATCGGTCGGTTTAAACCAGAGGCAAATGGAGCCGCGATTGTAATAAACAAAATCTATCGAGACTACATCATTATCCGTATTGTCGTGAGTTCCTGACAACTGCAGGCCCTGCCCGATGACACCATCTACGTATTCATGATTGCCCTGTGTCCCATCGATCAATTTAGTCGTAAAACCGGCCGCAACTTCGTCAATATTACCATCAAGTGGCAAGTGAACTATCAGACCAGTATCTTCAAAGGGCCAGACATCTATTATCACCTCGTCAGTATCTTTAAGCTGCCCATCGCTTGCTGTGAGCGCAAAAGTATAAAGGCCGGGAGTGTTTATAACGACGATTGTTTCTATTGCATTCGGTGTTTCAATGATTACATTATCGGGGCCGTCGACTTTCTCCCATAACAGGGTCAATTCGCCAATAGGGCTGCCGTCAATATCTTCTACGCTGCCGGTCAGTGTGATCGATACTGTAATATCTTCCGATAGCCATACGGTCTGTTCTTCACCGGCCTCTACCACGGGAGGTTTGTTGTCGGGATAGACCAAACCAAGAATTTCTTCGGCTGGAAGAACTTTGTTGTATATCATTACATCGTCGAAAGTACTGTTACAGAAATCGTTGTTTGGATGACCTCCGCCCAGAAAGAAAGTTGTGCCGGGATCAACCCATGAGCCCGCATTCTCATCCATCAATTTGCCGTTTACATATAACTGCGTAGCGACCCGATCGGGCTGGTTGGGATCACGGGCCCAGGTGCACGCGAAATGCCACCATTTATTCTGGCCATCACTATCTTCGGCAAGATTATTCAAGTTGGCTGTAACGGCAGTATCACTTTCTACGCGGAAACGGGCGCGAGAATCACCGTAAATCCACATTTCCCAGTCGTCACCGTTGCCGGAATTATCGAAGATTGAATGGTAATTATAGAAATTGATGGGTTTAACCCACATAGCAATTGTACCGCTGACAGGCAGAATCAAATCCAGCTCCACCCAGTCACCGGTCTGCGTCAACTCATCGCTGAGTAGATTGAGTCCCTGGCCGGTTTCGGTTTCGAGCGGAACGTATTCGGAAGTTCCGTCAAGACCATCAATAATTCGGCCGTAATTACGATTGCCGGAAGCGTCATTCACATCCTGACCGTTCCATGGTTCCTCAAAATTCCAATAAACGATCAGGTCGTTATAATCGTGGACCCAGGCATTGATTAGCATTTCATCAGTAACGAGGTATAGGCCATCATCGACAGATAATTGAAGTAAGTATTGGCCGGGAGCCGTTATTGTTGCCGTAGCAGTGTTACTATCTGCCGGTTCGATGACAATATCGTCCTGGCCGGAAATGACCTGCCAGGCGATTGTCAGATCATCATCATCTTCGTCCGTGATAATACCTTCGAGATTGACCACTGCTACGGAATTAACATCCAATACGACAGTCTGATCGACACCGGCATCGACGATTGGGGCATTGATTTCCGGAAATACACTTTCACCTGCATAACCCAGGGTAAATATTTCATTGGAACTGAGGGGGACATCCCAGATAGCCACAGTCGATACATTAATAGTGGCGTCATCGCCGTCCTGATTATAGCCAGCGGCAAAAAGCAGAAGCGTATCGGCAAGACTGTAACGACCGTCGATCCCCTGCTGGTTTCCTTTGAAGATTTCTGCTCCATCGATGTAAAGGTCATGTCGAGTACCGTTATCGACTACAACAACCATGCGATACCAGGTGGTTGCCTCGGTGGTGAATCCAAACGCACTGGAGTAGCCGACGGCACCAATTCCGATCGCACCAGAAGAATTTATAGTCCAGTCCGAATCATCGGAGTTGGTCGGATCGGTCTGAAAGAGGTCGTTATATCCGTTGGGTGGATCGGACAGACTGCTGGGCGGGTACCAGAAATCAATGAGAAGGGTCCATTCGTTTACTTTGGCTCCCCCGCCGTTTGGGGCGATACCATGGCTGCATATGTAATAACTGCCCTCGCCGATACTTATGGTACCGTCTTCGGGGCCGATACCTGCGATATTCTGGGCAGAGCCGACGATTTCCAGTGGAGCGCCGACTGTAGCACTTAGGGGATCTGATGCATTGAATTCCCACACACCTTTTGGTTCAGGGACACCCGCCTGTACCTGTAATGTTAACATCAACATCAAAATTAACAAACTGAGCCTTTTCATAACTTTCTCCTTTCAACTAAAAAATGATGTAAATCTGTTATAATGACTAATCTCCTATGGGTGACTTGCTTTGACCATCCGGAGCAGAATACCGCCATGAATCTACCCGATTGACTGTCTTGACCTGGCCATCCAGAAATACCGCATTCACAACACCATCTTCAAAATCCGATTGCCGGGCCATGTGAAACGTGCCGAAACTGTCCCACTGCTCATAAACACACATGGCGGTATCATTAAAGGCGTAACTATTGTAGGGCGGCGTTATCCAGAGATTTTCTTCACCAAAAAAGAAAATCTCGGAGTGACGCTTGATATTGATTATTCTTTTATCGGTGAGATAAGAATTCATTGAGTAATTGTAATTCGGCACAATAGGGACGCCTTCAACGTGTTCGGGATGAATAGGGCCGAACATGTCGGCTATTCTTGGAAAAGCCGGACAAATGTGAATACCTTTACCTTTCAGATATGGCCAAAAGGGACCTGCGTACTGAGGATTAATTTCAAGATCATAATCAGGATTATGCCACCTGCAGTAACGGTGTGGCTCGTCGCGATAGGTTCGTTGACTGTAAAAGCTTGTCCAGGCATTCGGCATTATACCATCGCAGTCATCAGCATACATGAATGCCAGCAAACCATAAGATTTTAGATTTGCTTTACAGCCAATAAATTTCGCCTGCCTTCTGGTACGATTCAAGGACGGTACTAATATAGCCATGAGTATTGCTATAATGGAAATTACAACTAAAAGCTCTATTAGAGTAAATCCAGTGGGACGGTGGTTGGTCATATTGCAGAATCCTCACAACAAAATCGACATTTCTGCTCACCCGGATTCTACATAAAAGCTTCTTTAAAAAATCCTACGAACATAAATTTATAGTATTATAGTTTCGTCTCAATTTCAAAGATTTTCTATTGACATCAGCAATTTTTTATGAAAAGCGGCAACGAAGTCAAGCGATTACTTTAAAAAACCGCATTTTATGAACTATTTTGACATACCTGGATTTTTGTTCTTCATTTCAGAATTCAATTTTTATCAGTTCCACATATCATCCTGATCTCGAAGATTACTTGCGCACATTCTCCTCACAAAATAAGCTAAACCGGTTTGAGGGATCTCCACAAACACAATACTGCAAAATTACAGACCGCATGTCACTGAGTATGTGGAAATTGCAGGCTGAAACACGACACTTTGTTATCGTGCATTAAACTTTGGCATTGGCTTCTATGCCGGAATGTTCTGTTTCAGCAGAAAACGTCGGATTGAGCGGGCCGAGAAAGTCGGCCATTGCTTTTTCCACGAGCAGGAGCCTGCTACGGAATGTTTTGGGATCCGACGAAAATATGGGCTCTTCAGATTCAGGCGAAAGCTGAATGGAAGTCTGATTGTTTCGAAGGCGCAGGACAGGTATCATTTTGCTTTCGAGATAGAACGATCTGATGTAATTCTCGACCATATCGAGCATGGTGAATAGGGTATAATTTTTGCATAGCCATTTCATTTTGGGCAATGTGCTGCTGAGGTTCACATAGCACTTGAATTGTCTCAATAAGCTTAGCGGCAGATGTGGCTGGGCCGGATCAATCTCACGAGGATGGAGATAAACGATAAGCGGCCGTCCTGCTGCCTGCAATTTGTCTATGCCCCACTTTATCATCAGTTTGTTGGCCAGTCTTAAGTACCCGCCTCCGAATAAACTTGTCCTTCGACCGAATATCTCGACAATTGACATTGGAATCTCGAGCAGGTGACCGCTGCGAGTCTCAATGAAATATGGTGTCAAAGGTGCATCGGCAATCCCGCCGTGTCCTCTTGAAGCGGGAAATACACTTGAATCATATTGATAGCCCGATTCTTTAATCACTTCGAAAGCCCATGGAGCCTTCCTGGTAATACCAAAACCGGGTGCACGGAATCCTCTGACCTGGTCTCCTGTTATATTTTCCAGAATATTTCTGGCCAGCGTAATATCTTCTCTAAAAGCATTAGGCCCGACTTCGTAGGCCAGAATGTGCGCATAGCCGTGGCTGGCTATCTCATGGCCGGCGTCTCGGCACATACGGACCAAATCCTTGTGCTTTTCGGCAAGCCATCCCAGCCAGAAGAAAGTTACTTTTACCGAAAAAGAGTCGAGCACAGCCAGCATCTCTTTAAGATTTCTCTCGATCCGGGATTCGAGAGAAGGCCATTGCTTAATGCCGGGTACGGCGGGGCTGTCTAAAATGTGAAACCAATCCTCAACATCAATAGTCAAACACGAATGCAGTTTGCCTTTCGGCAGCTTCTTTGATGCCAGCATGAAATTTTCCTCCATGAAAAGATAAGAATTGTCCCTCTGATGTATAGCTTCCTGCTATTTTGTTATGTAGCACTTGTTGATTATCAGCGTCTATTCCTTAGCGTGATAACTGTGACCTCTGGTGGGCAGTAATACCTTACTTTGATCCTTGAAGTTCCCACTCCCCGTGAGGTATACCCAATCATACCATCGTAGCTCCATCTGCCTCTTGCCATTTTCCTGCCGGCTGTCGGGCCGCAGAATATGACAAAACCGCCGGGCAAACAAATTTGCCCTCCATGAGTATCACCTGTAAGATATAAGGAATATCCTGCTTCGGCTGATTCTTTATACCTGGCAGGTGAGTGACAGAGCATCATTTTGAATGTAACGTCACATGCATTACTATCGGTTAGTATAATGTCGTCAGCTTTGTAATGGCTCGGGTCGTCCATCCCGGCAAAGTATATCTTGCTTCCTTTCCTCTCAAGGCATATACCTTCGTTTATCAGCATCTCCACACCACGTGACTCCAACAGTTCGGCAATCCTGTAGAGGTCATAATTGCCTAATATCCCAAATACCCTTGATTTGGTTTTAAGCAGTTTTGCTATCTGTTCGACTTGTGAACAAACCTGGTTATTATCTGCATTGCGACCGTAAGTGTAATCGCCTCCCAGAATACAGTAGTCGTAATCAATATTGCCGATTATGCTGACCACTTTTTCGACCAATGATTTGGTTCCATCGAAATGCAGGTCGGTCATGAATAAGACGCGTACATCATTAAAACCTTTGGGAAGATTATCAAGAACAATCTCTATATTTTCCAGCCGGATATCGAGAGCGTTTTTCAGCCCCACACTTCTTATGAAACTTACTCTTAACAGAAAATCAAAAACACCCCAATACCAGGATTTTTTCGCCTTTTTCTCACTATCCTGTTTTTCAACAAGTAATCTTTTCTCACTGATGGCCCGCATTTTTGTGCTAAATGTATATTAACAGGACAGAAATCTTTACAGAGCAAGTAGCAAAAACTATCCGCTTGATAATTAAGGCAGACCGCAACTTATATATGGACCGGCCAGCCGTGTGAACCAGAGCGGCATCTTTTTCCATATCTCCACTCGTGAGGCATATTTAGGATTGTCCGGTTTGGCGATAGATAAATCAAGTCCCGGGCGTGTCCAATATTGATACGCTAACGGAATCTGTTTAGCTCCCCAGCGTTTCTTAAAAACATGCTGTCCGCTGTTCACAGTGCTTCTGCCAAAATCGAACAATTTTGCACCCGCAGCACCGAAGTATTGCATCGCTGCCCAGTTCAGCAGATAGTTCGGACTGATGTCGTTATACTCGGTCAAGACAGCTCCCCATCGGCTTTGTGCCAGGCCGTTAAAGCCGTAAACGAACAGTCCCCCTACTGTTGTTCCATTTAAATGCACCAGAAAAATGCGACTATCGTCAGGAAAGGTCCTTAGAACTGAACTGAAGAGCCTGCGTGGATAACATGGCGTTCCCAACTGATGCATTCGCCGGGTCCATATTCGATAGAAATCGGACAACATCTCCGGGCCACCGGTTACAACTGTAAGGCCGGCTTTCTCGGCTTTCCGGATTCGGTTGCGCATCTGTGGCCGCAATCGTTTCCAGAGTTCGTCCGGATCGGAGGTTAGCGGCAGACACATGGTTACTTTGTCCGTGCGTTGATGCAAGTCGTAAGGTAGAGGCTCGATGTTCCTGAATTCTATCGAATCGCACTCTTTTTCTTCGCTCAATTCAATGGCGCGCTCGTATAGGGCCTTCATGACCGCTTCATCCTCTGTTAGTGGTCCGCCGTAGTTGCTGAATGCCTGAGATATCATCCTATTGCCGAATAGTCGGCTGCGAATGAGTGTCAGGGGAAGAATCCCGCATACAGTGCCGTTCTGATATGCAATCAGGTGTAAAGATTTATGTCCGAGGGGCCGCACGACATTCTGGGCCCATGCGAACAGGTGACAGAGTTTGGCCTCGGGCATCCGACGAACAAAATCATCTAATTCGGGACGATTGGAAGTGCAAATGTCGACCTGCATTGCTTACCCCTCCTTTTTAGAGATAGGTCGAAAAATAGTTATATTACATTTGTCGGGATTAATCTTCTTCAACTCTTTTGAGCCATGCTTCCCTCCAAAAGTGAAAGCATGACCGGTCACAGCCGCCGAACTCGTAACCATCGCACATGACTCCTTCGAGTATAACAGTATTTTTCATTTTTCTCGAATCGCCATTGGTCTCGAGGAGTATATTTTCAATACGTTTGAGTACTCTGAACCGCTTGCCGCAGAACTTCCTCATACCTGTCATCCATAAAAGGCCTTTATACTTTCTGTCCGGACCAAGTGTGGCCAAAATATCCTCGATTGTTTTGACCTCTACAAGCTCACCCGGTCTTAAGCCAAGTACCTCTGAATCGTTAGATAATTTTTCATTCTCAGCTAATGCCTGCTTAGGATTTATACATTTACCTCGGGACGGGCTTTTGCAGGTCAAGACAGCAGTTAGCGTACGCCAGAAGCCTATATTCTCAAGGTGCCAAACAATATAACTACGAACCTTCTGATACACTTTGAACGCCCTGTTCATGAGGCGGGGCGACGAACTTGTATGCAGACAGTCGTAACGACCATGACATAATCTGCAATGTGAAGACATGATAACACCTCCAAAACAAAAATATTCTGATTTACTTATACGAATAAAAACGTAACTGAATCTGCAACTTTCCAGCACGTTCAACATAGATTAAATATCACTAAGGTTTCATCTGCCGAAACAAGTATTAAATTTTTCGATATCCCGGTTACAGAGAAATCTAAAAGCGTTTTTTCCTAATTCCGGAAAGCGAAGTGCCCAGTCAAAGTCGATCAAGAACGGCTTGCCGGACTGCTCCTCGATTATTATGTTACCGTATTTTATATCATTCCATATGAAACGGGCCTTATGTATCTTACTGAGTTCGGCGAAGATAAGTTCGATAAATTTCGAGTCAATAACTTCATTTAAAACACGCCTGCCTTCCGGTATGCGGTTCATCGCTCTTTTTCTTTTGCCGGACCGTGTTAATCCGGTGTTATCTTCTATATCACGATCTCGAACAACTGCGCCTTTTTTAGCAAGCTCTTCGCGGAGTACCGGCCCCGGGATGTACGAAAAGGTCAGCGTTAAATTGTCGAAATCAACGTCCATTATTACAGGTATATTGCAGCCGGCACGCCCGAGGTGATAATGTGCTTCTATTTCATTTACAAACGAGAATTTATTTCCTTTGTAATGCTTTTCTACACAGACATACCCATCTACGGCTACTACTCGCAGCCCAAATCGTTTTCTTGTCAGAAACTGTTTCTTAGAGACACTCGGCACATTCGAGATTGCTCCAACCTTCGACAGCAGGAATCCATCCTGGTCTATTTCACCAAGCTCTACTTTATATGATTGTTGCCGGACATTCCCTGGTGGCCGTACTTTTTCCCAATCCAATCCCAGTCGTTGTATTTTTGCTTTATAACCTTTATTAGCCAGACTCAGCAACATTTCCTTATTCTGCCGCCAATACCGTATCTTTTTCTCTGCAAAATAGTATTTCAGTGCTATCCTCTTGATCCACGTATAAAGTCGTAAACCAACCGGAAACACTGACATTACAGCAGGTAAGACTAAATAGGTATATCCGACATACAAACGTTTATACGGCATGATTTTATCGCACGTCAAAGTCTGATATATTTACAGACCAGTTATTCATTTCAAAAACGGTGCTGTCTATGACATCGGGAATGAGTATTTTCCCGGTCATTCTTATTCTCTGAGGCTTCTTCGAATCAGGAGCCTTCCAGAGTCCGGCAGGTTTTGAGGGCAACTTACCCACATAAATGATAATATCTATTGCTTTGACAGCCGTTCGACAGATTTGCTTTACTGCTTTTGCAAGAGATGCGACAGTCAGCGGAACGACATCAATAATATACAACGTTCGAATCCCACCGTCTTCCTCGTATATTTTGTAAATGCATTCGGTTGCTTGGCCGAGAGAAATTCTGCTGTAGCTGGCATCATATCTGTGCCGCTCGAACTGCTTATCCACCACTTTTGCTATGCCATGTCCTGCCTTTGAATTGTACGGTATCCTGCAAAATCGAGCTGCTAATTTACAGAAACTTCGCGACAGGACGTTGAAAGGTTTCAGTTTTCGAACTACAGAACCAATATTCAGGGGCAGGACATAATAATTCAATTCACCTATATCCGTATATTTCAGAAGTCTCTTCTGGAAGGCGTAAAAATGTTCGTTAGGAAAACCGAAAATAAATGGAATACCATCACTTATAAGGCCCTGATGCACGAGGTTTGCCATTTTAACTATGTGACCCGCCCCCCGGTATTTTGGATCGATCATTGTATCTACAGAAAGGGAGAATATATGTTCTTTCCCGAAGAACTTGTATCGACCCGGCACAGCACTGAATGCTCCTACGACGTTTTTTTCGTGCAGCATCAGCCCGTGATATGAGTAGCCCTTAGGTGTATAGAAAAATTTTCTGTCGAACGTGTCTTTTGTCATTTTCTTATTGAAAACTCGTAGAAACAAATCACGCATCTGCTTGTGCTCGGATTCGGCGAGCTGGTCGGTTGTCTTGAAGACCACATATGTACTGGATTTACTTATTAAGCGTTTTTTCTCGTGGGCAATTTTGACCGATTGAGAACCCTGTGAGGCGTCAAGCCGGTCCTGAATAGATTGAGAACTTGATGACATGGTAATATCCTTGAAAATAGTCATGTGGTTGGCGTCAATGGATGGAGACGCTTTGCGACAATGGTGTTTTTTCTTCGACTGTATAGGGTTGGCCATTCAAAATGCTCAAATACAATTTCTCAATCTGTTCGCTGATCGACTGCCAAGAATAATGTTGTCTGATAAGCTCCTTGGCCCCGGCGTTCACGGCTTCCACCTGTTCGCGATGTTCGAGAAGCCAACGCAGGTGGTCCGCCAGATCATCAACATTTTTATTGGCAAAATGAAAGCCGGCGTCTCCTATGGCTTCCAGATTTGCCGGAATGTCACTGACGAGACAGCAATTACCGTAACTCATTGCTTCGAGAATGCTCATCGACAAGCCCTCCGCTTCGGATGGCTGTGCATACACATAGCAGTGGCTGAAGAGTTCTTCGAGAAGGCGTCCCCCGACGAATCCGGGAAATAGTATCCGCGGATCCCCCCCCGCCAACTCGAAGAGTTTCTTCCTGTATTCCGTAGCTCTCTGGGTATCACCGGCAATTACGAGTTTCATATCTGTATCAAGTCGTCGAAACGCTGAAACCAGATAGTGGACGCCCTTTTCGGGCACCAGGCGACAGGCGTAAAAGATATACTTGTTCGGCTCAAGACCCAGTCGGAATATTTCTCTTGCTTCGGTTTTCAGTTTAACATCTGCCGCTGTAGGGATGTACTGCATTTCAATGCTGCGTTGTGTTCGGTACAAAGAACATTGTGTTCGGGAGACAGCCGTATTAATATGAGATTGGAATAAGGCCAGTTTCTCCAGAATCTTCACTACGGACCAGGTGAATGTGCCCCAGCGTTTGTTTTTCCATTCCAGACCCAAACCATGTACCTGCAGCACGCATTTGGCTCCGCGTAGTTTGGGAAGCCAGGCAAATGCACAGGGGGGAAAGCTGTGCATATGTACGATATCGTATTTTTCCAGACTCGATTTAATCGCAGCGGTTAGTGAGCAGGAAAGCTTCTGCAAACATGGTCTGGCAAATGACGGAACACTCACAATCCGCATTCCCAGATGGTTCTGCGGCACTTCTCCATAGTGACGCATCACATACACCGTCACTTGGTGCCCCCGCTGGACGAGTCGCGAACCGAGTTCCGACGTATACTTTTCTATACCGCCTCCGCCTATAATGTTCTTAACGACCAAAAACGCTATTCTCATGCTTGCTTCTCCACAATGCCCAGAGGATACCATCCTTCAGTACCCGCACCTTTATTTGCTAATCTGATCGCCGGTAAATGATTGCCCGGATTTAGAATTGCGAACGAGACAGCATGGTTACCTGCCCCAAGGGAATCCGGCAATAACAGTTTTTCCGTTACTCGATGCTTGCCCGGCAACCATTGGCGAGTTCTTGCTCCTGATGTCAGAATGACCGATGCTCGGTCGCCTGTAAGTTTAATCGCCGGGATAAAATTCTTATAAGCCGGGGCGACACCTGTGTTCTCGATCTCAATATCAAGAGGGAAATGTCGCTGGCCCGGAGACAAGATTTTCGGCAGAACGATACGCCGTAAACTGAAACGGTATCCGCATCGCTTTAAGAAATGCCGGATCGAAGGGACCTGGTGCGATAAAATTTTTTTCGATTTGGCATTGAAAGCCGAACCATGCCATTCCAGTGCCTTGTTCCACATCTTGTCGTAACCGCCGCCCTTCTGCGGCACGTATTTGTCCAGATGGGCCATTGAGCCCGGAGGCTCGTAGGCGACAGGGCCGTTCTTCCATGCATCCAACGCTTTGGCTTGTCTGAGATATTTTGGATAAGCATCGAGCATGTGACACCATGTATCGGAAAAATGGCCGTAATCTCCCAGCGAATCGGCCCGCCAGCCTGTTCCCTTGCTGACTGCGTATCGAAGCCCGGGCACGTATCCGATCAGCATCGACAGCGGAGTTTTGTTCCAGTACTTAAGATACATGTCGATGATTTTGACGGCGTTTTCCTCGCTTATCATTGGAAGCTCCGGCTCCGTATGCGACATGTGCCATTCGCCCCAGAATCCCACGCTGCCGATGTCCATCCGAATAATATTCTGATGGCCGTTGTAACGTTCTCCGAATGCGCCGACAAGTTCCTCCTGCTTTGCCAGGAAGTACGGATCGTTGTGTTCCGGCGCCCATCCCTCGCGATTGTATTTTTTATACCGGTAGCCTTTTGCCATGGCTGAATACCATTTAGGCGTTCCAACATAAGGATCTGCTGCACTTGTAGGCATAAATCGCAGGGCCAGGTCCTGCCGGTTCTGTTGGGCTTTCTCCAATAACCAATCAATCATCTCGAAGTTATACTTGCCCTCATACGGTTCCAGCTTATCCCAGTAAAAACGGAAATATGCAATAGAGCATTCCGGATAATTCTCCGCCCTTTTGTTTTGCTGGTCTTCATTAAATGAATGGAACGTTTCGAATCCCATCCCGGGATTGACCATCAATTCATCGGTTGGGTTAGGCTCAACAATATTTTTATCCGCCTGACTTGTCCACGCTGGATTCGGCGCCCATGGACTGGCAATACTTCCCAACAGACAGGAAGAACTTAGTTTTATAAAATCTCTACGATTCATATTTTAATTCAGCAGATTCCTGTATAGCTCCATTAAATGCTCATAGTGTAGTTCGGAGGAATATTCTCTTTCTACTTTGTTGCGAGCAGCATGCCCCATCTGTCGGCAGAGAGACTTGTCCTTCCAGAGTTTGCTGATACAATCGGAGAGCTGGTGGACATTTCCCATCTCGAACAGCATCCCCGTCTTTCCATGGTCGATCATCTCGGCAATACCTCCTATGCGGGAGCCAACTGCCGGCTTTCCGTACGCATAAGCCTCCAGGACGGTCATCGGAGCGTTCTCGTAACATTCCGAAGGCAATACAAGGAATGCTGCATCCTCATAAAGTCGCCTGAGATCATTTCCGGTTTTGTATCCCTCAAATATCACATGAGGCATTCTTTTAGCCATGTCCTCATATTCACCTTTGAGTGGGCCGTCACCAACTATACGGACCTGTATATTTAAATGCTCTACCGCTGCCAATAATGTAAAAATCCCCTTTTCTCTTGAAATTCGTCCGACAAAAAGTGCGTATCGGCCGTTTTCATATTGTGGTTTATATATCGATGAATTCACAAAATTAGGAATGTGTAACAATCTATCTTGATTTATTCCGTGCTCAGCATGTTTCCTCAGGGAGAACATGCTGGGGCAAATAAAATAGCTGATTGTATCGTACTTATGCAGCCACTTGTTCAGATAGGACTCGATGCAATAGACGCCGGAGGCTGTAAGACTTTCTTTGTGGCATGTGTTAAGCATACTGAGTATAAAACTTCCACCTTTGCAGTCTTCGCATACAGTACCCCGATTGAGCATGGCGTACGAAGGGCAGATGAGCTTATAATCGTGAAGTGTCATAACCACTGGAACGTCTTTTCTTTTTGCGATATCCAGAATGGAAGTGGTCAAGCCCCCGTATATATTATGAGCATGGACGATATTTGATTTCGATGCTTCAAGGAAGCGATTAAAGCCACGGGCTGTCCGGCGATCATACATCATGCTCAACGCCATAGGGACTTTTTGAAATCGGGATATGTTTTTCCAGTCCTTAAATGGGATATAGTAATCACTAAATTCTGAAGACTCGTTATGGGGATGCGACTGAGAAAACACAGGGACCTGATGGCCGTGAGCCTCAAGGATCTTTTTCTCCTCAAACAGAACACGCTCGGCGCCTCCTCTGATGTAGTAATAGTTGTTTGCCATAGCAATACGCATTGTTGTCCTTTTATCATTGGGCTGTGGCGGGCTGCATTGTTGTTTTTTTCTGTGCACTGGCTAAAAAGAACACAAAAATACTCATAAACACCAGATTTTCCATATTGTTTTCACTGAAGCAGTATATTGCTATCATAACGATGCAATACCAGTATCTTGAGTCGATTCGACGAAACATGGTCAGAAAGAAGGCTATGTAGAGTGACAGTCCGATGATTCCCTGTTCTATCAGAACTCTTAAATAATCATTATGAGGATCATTGTACAAAAGCAAAGTCGATGAAGCAATTCCGTGGCCGCAAAGTAACTGGACTATATTCGCACCTGCGACGACATCGACACACGTACGCCAATGCGAAATTCTCCAAATCCCCGAGCAGTCATTGGTATCGTATATTTTGTTCAGGTACCCATAATCCAATTCGTAGCCCGAAGCGGCCAAAGGCAGTTCGCGCCAGACCATATAAAGCTGCGTGACGATTCTCTTCACTATGGGGACATCCATAAAAAGATGGGTTGCCAGCAAAAATCCCAGCACAAGCAGTGCTATGCCGAAGGGCAGAAGTGCCCACTTGTTTCGGTACCTGCGAGTGGATTTCAACAATAAAAGGTATTTGAACGCCATTGCACCGGCATATGCAAGGATTGCTCCGCTTGTGCCTGATAACAGTAAAAACAGGATGAGAATCACGTGGATCGATAGCTTCTTTGCTCTGCTGTCCTTCTCTTCATCGATCAGAAACAACAATGTCATCATTGAAAGGCTGAACATGTTCGCGTTTACAAAGATACCCGACATGCGCTCAACCTCACCCGTCTCGCTGACGTTTGGTACGGTAAACGATACAAGGCCCATGAATAACAGGACGATAATAAAGACCGTTCGAAATGGTGTCGAATAGATCGGGGCGAGATCCATGCTGAAAATGAAAATATACAGGGTACAAACCACGAGATGCTTTAGAAAGAAGTGGAATATCGTATTCGTCGGATCATACAACGTTGCGAATATTGACAGCAACATTATACTTAACACGAGCATCACACTCTTATCGACACTTACAGCCATGATGCTTCTGCACCACTCAGCACAAACGCATATAAACAATATTGAGCCGCCGATCACAAGAAAGCTCCGTGCATTAAGAATAAGCGCGCCGGTGGCAATCATGCTATAAATAAAGAAACCCGCAGCGGGCAATCTCCACCCGAGCACGGTTGGCTGTTGTATCGTGGCAGCTAACATATTAGATTTGCGAATAATCATACAAATTGTCCTGGAAAAAATTGTCGCTTATACTTATTTTTTTCTTCCATCTACTGCTGCTATCCACTTATCTCCAATTTTATGCAAATCGACATGATGCATACCTGCTGCATTCCATCCTTTACCTGTCATATTGACCACCGGTTTTTCTGAAACGATCTTTTCCGCATATGATTTTTCGGATAACTCAGTTATTTCAAAAGCGAAAACCTGAATGCCATAGTACGGATCATCATCCTGTGCCAACCTATAGAGACAGCCGTTATAAGTAATAACTTTCCCCCCCGGCCTTGCGATATTCTTATCAAATTTTACTATAGGATTTTTGGGATGAGGCTTCCATTCCCCAAGTAAATCGCTCGAATAATACAGATTCAAGATGTCATCATCCGGTGTAGAAACAAACAACCACCACTTTTCGTTATACCGAAATATCGAAGGATCCACATAATGATATCCGGTTAATAGATTTCCGACATATTCCCATTGTTCCGGAAACGATACTGCTTTGTATAGCCTTACTGACAAGTCCTCATGAGTTTCCGGAATTAGATAAAACTCATCGTTCCACTCAAAAATATTCGGATATGACAAATGGAATGTTTCATCAATTATAATTTTTCTGTATTCCCAATGCTTGCCATCGGTGCTTTCTGCATAGCCGATATCACCTTGATTGGTTTGGCGGTTCAGCACTTCGAAAAACATAGTATATTTTCCGTTATTGAACACCATGAATGGGTCTGCGACTAAACTTGCGTCTATATCAAGAACGTCTTTTCCTGTGAGGACCGGATTGGAAATATCTTCCGGGGCAGACAAATCGAATGGAGTGGGACCTTCATATATCCCAATGGACCAGGGCCCGGGAATCTTGAGATATTTATGAATTCCATAGTATGCAAATTTGATGGTTTCATAAGGAAAGCATTGATTTTTATGAATGACGATTCCATACATTAAGCCCGGCACGAATGCTATCGTCAATAAGACTAAATTGATTATATATTTCTTCATAGACCTTCTCCTTTAGAGCCTGGCTATGTATATGTGGTTGCTGTGTTAGATTCTAATAATTTTGTCACTGACTATTTGGGAAATCCGGGTTCATTTTATTCTTCTCGAAACGCTAAAGGAGTTTCTCCCGGATTGAGAGATGGGGTTCGTCCCCAACGGAACTTCAGGCTTTTATGGAGTCTTTCACGTTCCCGTGAAGTCAGACTGAAACACCATGCGCTGATGCAGGTCATCAATATGGAAAATATAACTACTGCTGTAATGCTCATCCAGGATGTCGGAGAATTAAAATACTTCCAGATACTTATTAAAATTACAGTCGGCATGCTCCCTAACAGCGCAGGCCACCAAATCCTGACAATAGTATCCCGCATCGAAATTTTCATTTTCATGTTGAAGTAGATCGGCAGGAGAATGCCTGACATCAATGCCATAGGCACGCTATTCGACCATGCTATTCCAAGTAATCCTAAATCGAATACCTTTACTGAGACGATAGAAGCTGAGATGCAGAGCAGGCCGGTGACAATGGTTAAAAGGCCAAAAAGTTTATGGTCGCCTTTACCGACCAGTACCAGAAAATTGCTGTATTGAGCTAATCTCAAACAATGCCCGACTGTCAGGATGGCCAGTACGATGCCGAGACTATTGACCACGCTCGGATCCTGGAATTTCTCCCCTACCCATACCAGCAGAAATTCTCTGCCCATCACAATCAAAAAACATGCAGCCGGAATTATCAACAGCAGGCTGTATTTTTGCATAAGAAACGAAATCTCGCGAACGCGAGAATGTTCATCTCGTGCGTCGAGGTCGCTGACGGCTGGCTTTATCGCGGTTGCAAAAGCACGCAGCAATTGTGACAAAAGGAGAATACCGGCTATAGCTACGGCAAATTGGCTGACCTCAGCAGTACCGATATAGACGGCGATAACCAAATCCGTAGCCTTCAGAATTAGGAGACTTCCCGTTCTGTACAAACATGTGTTGATTCCGTATGCCAGCATTTCTTTGAGAAGCTTGAAATCGATACTTCTTATTGAGATTGAGACGTCCGGCAGCAGCTTTTTCATAAAGGCGAACTGCACGAATTTCACAAGGATTTCGCCGGTTCCATAAACAAGCCCTATAGTCAGCAGACCGTATCCCTGGCCCAATAAGATAACCAATAAAAGAGTCCGCAGAAGGAGCATCGAAAATTCTGTGAGGTTCAAAATATCATATCTCTGGAGCCCGCATAACAATGCGGACGATACCTGCAATGGCATTGCCAAGACAAACGATGATCCCACGATCAACACAAGCACGCCGGCGGTGCCGACCATATCGGCAGAAATCGTAAACCATGCTCCGATGTTGTCATATAGCAGCAGAGTCATTAAGCCGAGCACAAATGCCAACAGTGTAAAGAAGAACAGAGATGTGCTGATAATACGTTGGATCGCATCATCATCGCGCCTTGCCAGATTCACGGGGATGAATCTGTCGATGGAACTGTTCATTCCCATGTCCAGCAGCCTTCTATACTGAAAGATAGAGCCGATAAGAACCCATATACCATATCTGCTCTCGCCGAGTTGTGACAAAAAGAAACGTATCAGAAAAAAAGTGATAACCGCACCACTTACGAGCGTCATTACGTTGAAGATTGTGTTATGGATGAGTCGCTTCGAAGTTGTGATGTACTGTTCGTTCATTCTTTTATTCTATTTAGGTTTACATGTAAGATATCAAGGTTAAGTGTATAGAGGTGCCCGATCTGCTCCAAGATACTCTGAGTCACGTCTTTCTGATCGAAGGTTGTTAATGTCGTGCTCGTCAATAAGGCGCGCAAAGAGGGCCACTCTTCTTCCGGCGGATTCGAGAGAGCCGTTTTTGTAAAGCTCGATTTTTAAATGCAGCCATGAGTCGGATCTACGGTCGCGAATGGGTACATTAACCTGAATAAGACCCTCCGGGCCGGGATCAGGATCGTGACCGTTATAGCACCAGTTTAAGGCACGATGAGTACCGTCACGGTTAACCAGGGGCAAATCGACAGTCCAGAATTCCATTTTGCCTGCTGCTGTTGAGACAGCCTGCCACCATTGGTCAAATGTCGCGGCCCGGCGAAAATACAATACTGATTCTTCGAAACTTTTTCTCTCCTCACGCTCCCTGTGGATAATCTTATATCTAGTTTGCATAGCCGCTTTGATTTGCTCCAGCCTTGCGGAGCCTACAATGTGGAATACAAGAAGCAATAAAACCAGGATACAAAAGAAGACAATCAGGACATATATTTTAGACGTAACAATCATGAACATTCCTAAACCGGCATTTAGAAGCGTTACGCCATAAATTGCTATGACAGCCTGAGATTGTGTAAGACCAAGGTCAATCAGTTTGTGGTGAAAATGGCTGCGGTCGGCGGAAAATATGGAACGACGTTCAAGAAAACGACGCAGCATGGAGAAGAGTGTGTCGAAAACAGGTACTCCCAAAACCACAACCGGAAGAGCGAGGCCCACCAGCGCCGAAGATTTAGAAAAGCAGAAGATACTGGATGAGGCAATCATAAATCCCAGGAACATGCTGCCGCAGTCGCCCATAAAAATTTTGGCCGGATTGAAATTAAAGAAAAGAAAACCGGTAACACTTCCAAGCAGGGCAAGCATAAGTACCACTACTGCCATATTGCCTGTGGAGCTGGCAAAAACCGCCATCGTTCCGCATGCGATAGCGCATATCCCACCGGCAAGACCGTCCAGTCCATCGCTTAGATTAACGGCATTGGTGAGCCCTACGATCCAGAAAAGCGTCAGCGGCCATGAAAACCATCCGAAATCCAGAGTAACTGAATCGGTAATGACTATTGATTTGATTCGAATACCAGCAAAACAAACCACAAGGGCAGAAGCAATCTGGGCGATAAACTTGATCCTCGCTCGCAGACCCTTTGTCTTGACGTCGTCAATTAGCCCGGCCATGAACATGAAACCTGCGGCAAAAAGAAGCATGCGTAATTGTCCAGACATAGTGTGGTCTGTAATGATGGTTGGATTCCAAAACCATAGCACAGAAATGCTTATAACCATCATTGTTATAAAGATGGCTGTACCTCCGACATGTGAGACGGGACTTGTATGCATATGCCTCGCGCCCGGAACATCTACGATATTGAGCCGGCGTGCGAGCCAAATTACTGCTGGCGTCATAGCCAGTACAAGCATCAAAGAACCAATGTATACAAATAAGTAGCTATTCATAGTCAGTCAACCTTCAAAATCTTATTCCAACGGCTCCAGAAGGTCTGCGTCAATTTCTACGAGAGCGCCCTGGGTGAGGATAGTCACTTCTATGACCATTCGGGCCCTGGCACAATTTCTTTCAACGACTATACCTTCAGTATTTCTCATCGGACCGGATACAACCCGGCAACGTCTGCCCACAGGCAGATTAGAATAAGCATCAACTACCGACTTACTAAAAAGTGCCGCCTCGATGCTCGACAGCTCTTTTACCAGTCGTTCCTGGTCCGCAACGTCTACTGTATGGCACAAACGGTTTGTTCTCATGGCCATATACCTGTCTTGTTCGGTGCCGCAGAAAAAGACATATGATTTAAACAGAGGTGACATGAGATGCCGATTGCGCCCCCCCGAAAAGATGGTCTTTTCGTACATTGGCAAGAAGTATCCTATGCCGTGGCTGTACAAATCCCATGCAAATGCTTTCTCGAATCGCGGCCTGGTGTAGGCGATCCACCAGGTTCCACTAAGTTCGGTCAGGGATTTCACCTTCGGCGTTAAAATCGACGGATTTTCAGACAAACTCAGCATATACTCTCCTCGCGCACACTCCGTTCTCGTCGGTGCACCCGGCGAAAACTCTATATTGTCGGTTATCATCAATCAGGCATAAAATACCGTTGACGAAGGACACGTTGTATTCTTATAAAAACTGCAACACGGGACGTTATTTTGTCCTTACGCGTGGCAGACACTATTGACTGAACAAAGGCTGTATGTGGTTTCGGTTTGAAGGTCTAAGAGCGACATAGTTGCTGCTATATCCAGTATGTTCATTAATGTTGCCGGCCTTCATTGGATCGATCCTTTGCAATCCTTTGTTGTGTAAGCGAATATAAACTTTATGTACAGTCATAAGCTTCCGCTGGTTCTTTGTGCCTCGTTACAGCCTTCTTTTGTTCCGGAAGCGTTATCTGCCTTTCACTATTATCTTTTGATTCTGAATTTTTCAGGTTTTTGGATTCGTCCGAAGCAGTAGTCACCGCCGCAGATTTCCTATTAGCGGCTACGGTTTTCTTTTTGGGCGAAGCAATTTCTATAATCCTTTGTGATGCTGAGTTACCTAAACGGGCACAAAGTTCCCGTCTTTTATCAACAATTGCAGACTTTTGAAGGCCGAACAATCTTCTGCTGGAACTGGTGTCATTGGATTCATTGTAATATCCATCACTATTATAATAACCAAAACGTCCATTCTTCGGGACATTGTTAATAACCACCCCAAGGACTCGTGCTCCGACACGGAAAAGAGCATCACGAGCTTGCCTGCTGGCTTTTCGGGTGGATTTTTCGGCCTTTAGCACCAAAATTGTGATTTGGCAGATTGAAGAGAGGATTTGTGCATCAGTAACGGGAAGCACGGGAGGTGAATCGACGATGATTCGGTCATATTGTTTCGCCAGAAGCTTCATTACTTTGTTAAAATTAACGCTATAGAGTGTCTCTGAAGGATTGGGTACATCCGGCCCACACGTCAGGAGGTCCAGGCCTGAGACACAGGTTGTTTTAATGACATCTTCAAGTTCATAGGTTCCGGTCAGCACACTGGCCAGCCCTTTGTTGTCATGGTTCACACCAAAGATTTTGTTCTGCATGGGCTTTCGAAAATCCGCTTCAAGGACAAGTGTTTTTTGTCCGGCCTGAGCCATAGCAATAGCCAGATTGCTGACCACAGTCGTCTTGCCGTCGCCTGCTTCGGGTGACGTTACAAGGATAGTTCTTGACTTTGCCTTCGTATCGCTGAATAAAACTGCAGTACGAATCGTACGATATGCCTCAGCCCAAACGGATTTGGAGTCCAGGTACGTCTTTCTGCCTCGGATGGCTGGTCCTTCTCTTCGTGACATAGAGGGGACCGTTCCCAGAGACGGTAATCGGAGGGCGGCAGCAATTTCCTCTATTGAACGAAGCCGCTGATCCATTTTGTCGCGAACAAGTGCCATAGCACCAGCAAGAACAATACCGAAAAGAAGCGCAATTGCCATGTATCTGGCCCTGGGTGGTTTCGATGGTTTGTCTGCCGGACGGGCAGTTTCGAGGACGCTGATGTTCAGGCTGCCCGTATCCTCGGTAACATTGATTTCTTTTATTCGATCATCAAGAATGTCGCAGAGTTTCTTTGTCTGTTCCCAGTCTGACTGTAAAATTGTGTATTCGGCAAGTTGCTTATTGAATTGAATGGCTTCCTGACGTTGTGCTTCAAAGTAACCGGCGATCTGCTCTTGTTTTTGCTTTGCAGCTTTATACTGTTGCTCTGCGATGGCGAGTTGTGTCTCGGCAAACCTTTTGTATAGGAGGGCAAGTCTGTTCTCAATCTGCTTGACCTTCGTCTGAAGTGCATTCATTGCTGAGGTGTTGACGGCCGGCTGCCGACTAAGGTCATCAAGCTGCATCTGCAACTGCTCCGACTCGGTTTCCAGTTTCGACCATTCGTCGGCGTTGGAGATATAAGTCCCCTTAGCTCTTTCACTGTCTGCATACTGTTTGAGCATTGCAGGATTGCTCATCATCGACCTGAAATTTTCATAAACAGATTTTGCTTCGACCATTTGAAGCTCGGCTTGTGTCAGCTCTGCGGACAGAGTGTCAAGTCTGTCAAGGATGATATTGGTGTTGCGGTTCTCAAAGGCCAGCGCGATATTCTCGCTCTTTAATGCCATCATTGCCTTGAGCTTCTTTGCCAGTTCCTCATCCCTGTCTTGCTTCTCCTTCTGAAGTATTCTCAAGACCTCTCCGGTCGTGCTGCGTTTGCGGCTTGCATGGTATGTTTTGTAGGATTCGACGACTGCATTTACTAATTGGGCGGCCTGGTCCGGATCTGGTGAGTCGGATGAAATGTCGATTATGTCGTCTTTTTTACCCACTGTGACAATAAGGCCCTTTTTTTTCAGATATGCGACGGGATTGTCAACTTTATGGAAAATCTTTAGTTGTTTTATACCGTCTTTTTCGAGTGCAGCGGAGAGTATGGGTGTAGATTTAAGCAGTTCCGCCTGGGTATAGAGGTAATTCTTTGACTGTGTCATTATACCTTCAGCTTCAGAAAGTATCTTCGGACCGCTTTGCTGGACGTATATCCTGGATGTACTGGTGTAATAAGGTGTGGCAATCGTAATATAAATTAAACCGGCTCCCAGAGCAATGATTGTAGTCAGCAAAACAATCCATCGGCTGCGCCATATGATTTGGATAAGATCTTCGGGCGATATTCCAATAGATGGGGATTGTATATTATCTTGTGCTTCTGTTTTATTATTTCCGATCTGACTTATCATAGTATTGCCCTCTGTTCCTCTTTATCAAACATAATTTCTTTGATATTAACTCTAACTATCATCATTGTTTAGTCTCCAGTACGTACCGATGCTGATCCTGAATGTTCTGTCAAAGAACAATGCCGTACGCGTTCTGGGGGTATGTTCGATGGCGATGATGTCACCTGGTTTTATTAAGGTATTCGAGGCATCTGCCAGCTTTGATTTACCCTTTATCGGGAAAGTCGCGCTGACACAGGTGCCGTCTCGCTTTAAGCGGTAAATAGTCGCATATCGAGGCTCGGCAACTGGATTCAGTCCACCGGCAAAACCAATTGCCTGCATAAGTGTGTACTGAACATCAGGTGGATACGGGAAGTTGCCCGGACTGTTGACCAGATCAATAACCGTAAAGAGCGGCGGCTGCAGCCGTTCGACTATAACACTATCGCCATCTTGTAGCGCGACATCGGCAAAAGGTATATTAAATCCTTTAACAGGTAAAACGAGTGATTCGGGTTTTCTGGATCCGCTTGTATCTGTGATTCTTTGGCTTCTTAAACTTCTGTTCGAGACAGATATTTGGGTAGCGCCTTGACCAAATGCCCCATCGACTTTCGCGTTCAACTGCAGATTGTGTGTATTAGATTCCAGATTTGAGTTTGCGATAACGGCAGTATTTGTGATATTGGATTTATTATAGCCGTATTCGAGCGGTTTAACCGGTGAGAAGAGTTCTTCATCGATGTGAGCCAGTGGCTTATTCCATGCTAACCTGTCCACCAAAAGTGGTCTTTGGCAATTGTCTGCAATGCCCGCCTGCTCAGTTAGCAGTCTTTTGCTGCTTTGCCTTGTCGCAAGAGCACCGATAGCGCTTGACGAATATGCATGCCGGAAAAACGGCGGAATATCGTTCTGGTTGGCGATAATTTGATCTGCAGCAGGTTGCATCGGCAACATTTTGTTTAGACCGATCGGGCGTTTAAATGATTCTATAGCTGTTTTAATTACAGCTTCTTCATTATTGGACATAGCTTCGTCGCTGTGAATTATCCGGATAAGAGCGGCACCTTCATCGATTATGCCGCCTGCTTCCATGAGAAGCGCAACGAGAGACATCTGATCGCTGCGAAGCGAATAAATACCAGGAGTCATAACGGCTCCGGTGACGGATACTTTGTATGTTTTATAATCCAGCACTCGTGCAAATACCGAAGGGCGGGTCACGACATGCTTGGGATAGTACGAATCAATAATATCCGTTTCGATCTCGGAAAGAGTTCTTCCTGCTGCTTCTATATCACCGACAATGGGCAGCGTGATGTTACCGCTTGTGTTTACCCTTGATATGTATGGTGTAACCGTAGTATTGTTGACTATCTCCTTAGCAGTGATGAATCGGACTACGGCCGGCATGGTCAGCTCCAGAGCATCACCCACCACAGTACGGTAAGGTCCCCCGCCAATTTTAGCCCTGACCATGCGAGCCGTATCTATAGAGGGAGGAACGGGACCTGCTTTTTCGAACTCATATAACTGCTTCTCGGAAGGCAGATGGACATTATCACCGCATCCGGCTAAACATACTGAAAATAATAATACCGGAATCAGAATACAAAGTGACTGGATCCATGTGCGCTCAACAAATAATTTGCATCTTGGCAGGTTCATTTTAATACCTCCTCAGGTTTCTGTGCAGGTTTCCACTATTCTTACAGGTCGCTACACCTGAAGCTTGTTAAACAATCAAGGCTCCCTCCCCAAGAATAGAGCAACGATCATATCAAGCCTATTATCTACCTGTGCTTGAACCGGGATATCTGCACTGTTTCTTGTTGGAAATTATTGCTATAACTATACAAACACCACTCCAAATCCAGTTCCACACATACACATCTTTTTGTACAAAATGGAACTCAACCACACTAATACATAACACTTAAAATCACTAAGACAGCCTTATAAAATTCAGGATGATAACCTGTTTTAGCCTTGTCGTGATTTTTCTACTCTTTTTTTGTCGGAGGTCATAAAATTCAGTCAACAGTTAGCCTGTGCTCAGTCAACTTTTTCGCAAAAGGGGAATGTTGCTGCAGCTTAGTTTTATATTCCATAATCACCGGTCTGCAGACAAACCAGGTAGCTATTGACATGCGCTCCGTCGTCCTTTCTCCATAGGCTGCTCCTTGCAAGCCTTTATTGCCCCCTTCCATTAACATCCTTGTTAAGCTACACTCATATGCTGTTAAAAGAGCTTATGATTTCTGCTATCGCCCGATAACATCTCTTTTTGAAAGCTAACAACAGCATAAATGCTAATTATTGCTGAATTATGACAACTGGAAGTATGAGAATCAATAGCTTGACACCCTGCTTTCTCGTTTTTTACTGTTTTGCCCATTTTCGCATCAAAAACAGCAATTCTTTAACCAAATTCAGCAGAGCGTTTCTCACAGAAACAGTGTGAAATAACAAAATAATAATGCGGGAACAGCGGTTGCAATTTTATTCGGTTGCAAAATTCTCCCCGTGTGCTGCTAATATTTTTCTCGTTTGGTAGCAATCTTTTGCGATTTGTTTGGAAAGGTCCTCAGGACTTTTGAATTTATGCTGGTTGCGGATACGCTCAATGAAATCCATACTCATATAATGACCTATCAGGTCTCCGACATCTTTAATCAGCAGATGTGCTTCTATGAGCAACGGAAAGTCATCGCCGTAAGTTCTTGCCTGGCCGATACTATAAACAGCAGGAATTTTTTTCTTGGATTTCAGTGCATCGTCCATTATTTCTCCGGTTTTAACAAAACCGGCATAAACTCCCTCGCTGGGAATAACCTGCTTGGGCTTTTTCATATTCAAAGTAGGAAATCCCAGTTTTATCCCGACTCCGCGGCCTGGTATAATCCTCTCGGCGATTCGGTAAGGCCGGCCTAAAGCGATAGCGGCGTCAGCTACGTGTCCGCCTTCGAGCATATAGCGAATCATGGTGCTTGAAACCCTGACGGTTTGACCTGTAGAAAGCTTAATGTTTTTCGGTTCGATTACATATACTTCGAAGCCTTTCTCAGTGATCAATTTCTTTAGTGTGTCGATATTGCCGGTCCTTCCCGCACCGAAGTTAAAATCGTCGCCCTCTACGACCACACTCGGCTTTATATGCTCAACGAGAAACCGCTCTACGAAAACTTCCGGTGAGAGGTCGAGCAACTTGCGGTTGGTTCTTAATACAATCACTTTATCTACACCGCAATCGGCCAACAGATACTTTTTAATGTCAAGGGGGCTCAATACTCCGGGCGCCATTTCCGGATGAAGAATAGCAACCGGATGCGGATGAAAAACCATCGCTATTAATTCCGTATCGTTTGTTTCGGCGGTTTCTCTGGCGACGGCTAAAATCTCCTGATGACCGACATGAACGCCATCGAAATTCCCAATTGTCAGAACGCAGCCCTTTGGGATGTGTTGAAACTGTGATATTGTCTGGATGATTTTCATTTAGTTTCGCTCGCTCTTTCGTAACTCACTTTTTGCCTGTGCAGCCGCCCGAACTAACGCACCATAAATAGCATCTCGATGTGCAATATCTTTCATAGCTTCCGGATGCCACTGAACAAATAAGCCAAAGCCGCCATCGACTCGCTCGGCCGCCTCGATGACACCATCATCGGCGTGAGCGATAATTTTAAGATTTTTACCGAGCTTATCGACCGCCTGGTGGTGATTCGAATAGACCTTCGCCTCTTGCTTTCCAAGTAATTTTGCTAAAGAGCTGTCAGGCTCAAACCGTACATTGTGGTACTTTCGCCGATGGACCACTTCTGTTCCCACTTGCGTAGGAATGTCCTGGATAAGCGTACCCCCTGAGACAACGTTCGTGAACTGCATACCGAGACAAACACCGAGTATGGGTTTGCCAGTCGATAACCATGCCGGGATAAGCTGATTTTCGAAATCGTAGCGCTGTTTGGGCATTATTTTAACAGTTTCGTGCGGCTGCTGGCCGTAAGCATCCGGCGGAATATCATCGCCGCCGACGAGAACCAGACCATCCAGCTCCTCGATATATCGCTTCGAAATCTCTTCATTCATAATGGTCGGCAGTATTACCGGCACGCCGCCATTCTCGGCCACGGCTTGTACATAAGAGAAGCCGGTCACAGTTGAAACTGAGCCGTTGTCCTCGTCTATGTGATAAACGCTCGTAATGCCAATAAGCGGCCGAGATGAACTGTTATTGCTCTGGCAGCCACAACATGCCGAAATTATTACTAAAGACAGGAAAATTAGAATCTTTTTCGCTACCCACCGTTGCTGGAATGCAAAGTTTTTATGCATGAAAATGCCTCCGGTTATCAAAAACCTTTGAATAATAAGCCTAATTTAATCGAATGAAGCAAAATCTGCAATGCTTTTTGGCTCAGAATAAAAGTAACCGAATAGGCAAATACTTCTTGATGATGGCTTTTGTAATTGAATAAAAGTTGAAAAAAATTACAAAACATTTGCAACTTAGTTGCAAGTTTGATAGTATTGTATAATTGAAATTATACAATATTGGTATCGCTGGATCGGGAAAGGATTTGGAGTGTAACATAGTGATAAAACAAAGACTTATAGCAATATTCAAGGAATTGAAGAACCATGCTCCATTTACACTATTCGGAGCTGCTACAGGGCTCGTTTGCATGTTCTTATTCAAGAATGTTGGTTCGGATGTCAATCATCGGCTTTTCCAGGTTTTTCATCCGGGCCATGTAGTTCTATCCGCCATGGTTACTGCCTCGCTATATAAGCTTTATGAAAGAAAGGCAGGTTTTTTGAAGATCCTACTCATCGGTTATATAGGTGCCATCGGTGTTGCTACATTGAGCGATTGTGTCCTTCCCTTTTTCGGTGAGAGCATTTTGGGAGTGGCTATTCCTGTGCATGCGGACCTGCACGAGCATGCTACGGCTGCCGGTCATGACATTGAATCGGAACAGGATGCACATGCACATGACCACGATGAAGATATGCACCATGAGGAAGGCTCGGGACCCGAAACGGGCGAGAAAACGCCCGGCATCCGGGAGCGACTTCATTTGGGATTTATCGAAGACTGGTATCTGGTCAATCCCGCGGCATTACTGGGGATTCTCATTGCATATTTCCGGCCGCGAACCAGATTCCCGCACGCCGGCCACGTTCTGATCAGTACGTGGGCCTCCTCGTTCCACGTTCTGATGAATACGCATCGGGAGCTGTCAACCATCATGCTTTTAGGCATTTTTATCGTTTTATTTATTGCCGTCTGGTTGCCCTGTTGTATTAGCGATATTGTTTTTCCGTTGTTATTCGTTAATTCCGAAGGTGATGTATGCCATACCCACCACCACTAAAGGGTGGCATCGCCGTGAAATTAAAAACGGCATGGGAGTAGGAATGGGAAAATCGGATTTGGAAACAAAAGCACGCGAAATGCTGAAAGCTGCGAAGCTTTACTGTACGCGCGGCAGAATGGATATCCTGACTGTCTTGATGAAGGCCGGCAAGCCGCTTAGCCAGGATCAGATAGCCGGCTTCTCGGGCGGTAAGCGCTTCGATAAAGTCACAATCTATCGAACGCTCGAAAGCCTGCTGAACGTCGGGCTGGTGCATAAGGCCTTTATGGACAAACGGGCCTGGCATTTTGAATTAGCACACAATTGTACCGAGCATCAATGCCATCCTCATTTTACGTGCACGAGCTGCGGCAACACTCACTGCCTGACGGGGATATCGCTGCCCATGGCAAAAAGCCCCCACAAAGGCTTTATCATCAATCGTCAGCAGGTCCGGCTTGAAGGCCTCTGCCCGGCATGCGCTTGAAAATACAATAGGATTTTTGTGGAGTACTGCAATTTGGGTCGTCTATATCAAAAAACCGTCCTGATATTTATGACCGTCTGCTTTGCGGCTATGGTGACGGGAATATCGCTGCAACTGCATTTGCTTAGGGAAGCACATCCTGAGAAACATGATACTGAACACTGTTCGTTGTGCCAGCAGTTGCTTTTTTCGCCCGGCAAATTTTTTCTGGAGTCGGAGCTTACATTTGAAATCAGCAGTCAAATCGAGTATTGCATCGACTTTCATAACAATATTTGCATAAAACAATCCCACCATCAGCAATTCAATCCGCGGCCGCCTCCGGCAGCTCTTTGAGTGCCAAAACATCTATATTACCGACACTTTCGAGCGTGAAAGGAATCCCGGATTTTTTATCTCACGCTTGAGATGAGGTTTCGTATTTAACAAGCATTATAAGGAGCATAAGATGCCGAAAAGACTTGTTGAAGTGTTGGTGCCGCTTGCTCTGGTGGTTTTTCAGAATACTGTCTTTGCGCTAAATCAAACCGACGATGCGGATTCTATTGAAGAACCAGACCGGCAGATTCTGGAGCTGCAGCAGCGTATCGACGAAATGCAGAGAAAATATGATGCTGATATACGCGTTCTAAAAGGACAAATCGACAGAGATCGTGCCATATCCGAAGAGTCTGAAAAAGAAGCGGAGATTCAATCGTTGCGTGACCTGGCCAAGGCCGAAGCGGTAAAAGAAACTACTGCTGAAACCGAATCTGAAGAACGGACTTTTACTTCGGGAGCCCTGGGCCTGCAGGCTTTGAATCCGGAAATCAGCGTCACCGGAGATTTACTTTATTCATACAGAGATGATGACGCGAGCGATGAGAACAGCGATTTTAACTTTCGCAATCTCGGCGTTCACCTCGAATCCTGGCTCGATCCTTATTCGAGATTCAAGAGTGCGGTGGAATTTCATGAGGAAGAAACCGAGTTTGGCGAAGGCTACCTGACATTATATAATGTCGGCGAGGATTTGAATCTGACCCTCGGTAAATTCCGTCAGCAGTTCGGCGTGGTCAACCGTTGGCACAAACACGGACTGGAGCAGGTGGATTTTCCCCTCGCTCTTCGGAAAATCTTCGGAGAAGGCGGATTGAATCAAACAGGCCTGTCCCTGGATTGGATGATGCCCCCGGCAGGCGTTTCATCTCAGCAGTTGACTTTCCAAGTTACAGATGGATCGAATGATCGTTTGTTCGACGAGAATTCCGGTAACAGACCCAGCCTTTTGGCTCACTACAAGAACTACAGGGACCTTTCGAAAGATACCTATCTGGAATGGGGACTTAGCGGCCTGCTGGGGTGGAATGACGAGTGGGACATGCTGGGCGGCGCCGAACAAAGCGGCAGCAAAATAACAACTGTTTTGGGTGCTGATTTGTCCGTCCTTTGGGAGCCGACGGAAAAAATGCGATATCGAAACATTGAATGGCGAAGTGAGGCGTATTTGATGAATAAGAGGCTCCTTGCGCCGGACGGCTCCGGCACGGATGACATCAATGCCTGGGGATGCTACAGCTATCTTCAATCCAAAGTCTCTCGCACGCTGGATATCGGAATCAGGTATGACTATTACGTTCCCGATACCAAGGATTATGCTGATTTGTCCGGCCCGTTATCGCTGTCACCTTTAGCGGTAGCATCTGATGATCCGTACATCCGGCAGGTCGGACCTTATATTACATGGCGGCAGAGCCCCTTTGTAAAATTTCGCATCGAGTATGATTACAGCGAAAGTAAAGGAATCGACAATCCGGAACATGTCGTCTGGCTGCAGTGTGTATTCGCTGCTGGACCGCATAAGCATGAACGTTATTAATGGAAGGAGCATGGTACCATGAAAAAAATGTTATACATGTTAACGGCGGCCTTGGTTCTTCCGTTGGCTGCTCTATTCGAAACGCCGCGAGCATTCTCATCTCAAAAAAATCATTTACAGGTTGTAACATCATTGCCCGATTATGCCTTTCTCTCCGAGTGTTTGGGAGCTGATCGGGTAAATGTCAAAGCCATCGTCCGGGGCGACCAGGATGCACACTTTATTCGTCCCAAACCCTCATTTGCCACAGCGTTACGAAACGCTGATGTTCTCGTTACTACAGGACTGGATCTGGAATTGTGGATTCAGACGGTCATAGACAATTCCGGCAACAGCAAAATTCGAAGCGGCCAGTCGGGCTATGTTTCAGCCGCTGCCGGTATCAAACTTCGCGAGAAGCCGAAAGTCCTGTCGAGGGTCGAGGGCGGTGTTCACATCCACGGAAATCCGCATATTACCTGCAGCCCGTTAAACATGAAAAAAGTCGCTCAGAACATAGCAACGGGTTTAATCAAGAACGATCCATCCTGCAGGCAAATGTATCTCGATAACTTGAAGAAACTTCATCTGCAAATCGACGAACGTCTATTCGGCAAAGAACTGGTGGACATATTGGGCGGTGAAAACCTTTGCAGCCTTGCCGAAGAAGGCCGGCTAATACCGTTTCTCGAAGAGCGGACATACGAAGGAAAGCCACTCATCGAATTTCTTGGTGGCTGGATGAAAAAGATGCTGCCTCTCAGAGGAACACCCATCGTGACTTACCATAAAAATTGGGTGTATTTTGTTGATCTTTTCGGATTAGAGGAAGCGGGAACAGTCGAGCCAAGGCCGGGGATACCGCCATCACCCAAGCACGTGACGAGTCTGATTAATCTTATGGAGGAAAGGAATATAAAAATAGTTCTGGCTGCGAACTATTTTGATGAGCAGAAAATCAGAACGGTAGCATCACGAACCAATGCCGAGGCGGTCATTGTTCCGCTGTATGTCGGCGGAGCAGCGGGAATTGATAATTATTTTGAGCTGGTCGATTACTGGGTGGATGAGCTCTTAAAGGCGGCCAAAAAGAAAGGCATAGTAAAAGAATCATGATTTATAAGCAGGGGCGACGAGAGTGGAAACGGTACGGTTTTTTTCAGTTCAAATAGCGTTAATAGCCGTCGTATTGGTCTTACATACTTATATAGGCCTGCACATCATAAGGCGGACATTGATATTTTCAGATCTTGTGCTCGACCAGTTGGCGGCATTCGGTGCCCTTGCGGCAATAGGCATGGGGATAGAATACGGCACAATGTCCTCTTATGCAGCCTCGATGACGGCCGTGCTTTTTGGCGCGATGCTGCTGACCTTGATAAAGCCAAAACGCCAGGTGATACCACGCGAGGCGATAATAGGGATCATGTATGCGCTGAGCCTTGTGGCCTGCCTTTTACTGGCGGATAAAATTCGCGGCGGAGATGTTTATGTCACCAAAACACTTACGGGATCCATGTTATGGGTCACCTGGCCTCTGGTCTGTGCAACAGCCGTAACGTATATCGTGCTGCTGCTGTTTCACTATAAATTCCGTCTCAAGTTCATTAGACTCGCTGAGGATCCACAAAAGATGAGCAATGAACGGTTATGGGATTTTCTTCTTTTTACAACTCAGGGTATTATCACCGTGCTGATAGTTCCTATTGCGGGTGTTCTTCTGGCATACGCTTTTCTGATGATACCTGCTGCTATAGCGGCTATGTTTACGAAGAAATGGGCCGGTGCTGTGCTTATCGGCTGGGGTGCTGGTTTTGCCGCATGCCTGGCAGGTCTTTGCTCATCGTATTTCTTTAATATGCCGTATGGTCCCACTCTGGTTTTATGTTTGGGCCTGGTTTTTGTGTGTGCTGCTTTTATTCGTGCCGTGCTTAATCGAAAAGCATTCGTTTGACAGGAAAGGAATTCGGCAATGCTCCAGTTAATTCAAATAGTCGGCATGCCTTTCATCGTATGTGTCATGATGAGTTGCGTTTTGGGATACCTGGGTATACACGTGCTGAAAAGAGAGGTCATATTTGTTGATATTGCTCTGGCTCAGGTTGCCGCGGTGGGTGTTATCGTCTCTCACCTCGTTTTCGATGTCCACGAGAACTCGGCACTTTCATATATATGCTCCTTGACGGCCATTTTTTTTATGGCGGTTTTTTATGCCGTTGCTCGAACCAGCATCGTTCAAATCTCACTTGAAGCGATTATCGGGATTTCATACGCGATAGCCGCTGCGGCGGCTCTGTTTCTGGTTGGAATACAACCCGGCGGTCACGTGCATATTCAGCATATACTGTCCGGGAGTCTTTTATGGACAAATGGACGAGACGTTGTTACCGGAGCGATAGCTTTTTCTGCTGTAGGCTTTTGCTTATATCTTGTTCGAAAGCCTTTAATGAGTCTCTCCGACGCTTATCGAAACGCCCGCTCTAAAGAGGCCGGAGCAATATTCTGGGATTTGGTTTTTTATTTGCTGGTCGGTTTGGTTATTACTCTGTCCGTCCAGATGGGGGGCATTGTCCTTGTATTTGCGTATCTTATTATACCGGCAACGATATCCGCTGTTTTTGCTTCGCGCCTTAAAGTACAGTTGATTATTATCTGGATAGCGGGCATATCGGCATCGATATTCGGCCTTTTATTCGCATATTACCTTGATTTTTCAGTCGGGCCGTCTATTGCTCTGCTGCTGGGGATCGAACTAATAATTGCTGCTGTCGTTAGTAAATTGATAACAATTTAATGTAAAACAGCCGGAATAACCGATAGAGATTCGGAATGGGTTACAAAATAAGACTATTTCTACTTGTCGCCTCGGCGGCTATCGCTGTTGTAGGCTGCCAACCAACTGCCCAATGCCCCGTAATTGAGGATAAAGTGCCTGCCGGCCAGCAGAAAATCAGCATTCGCCAGCTTGCCGCGACCCTCGGACTGCGCGTGAGCGAATCGAATCATACGCACGTGGTCTTGAAGAATTCAGCCAATACGGTGATGATTTTTACGTTGAACGGAGGAAAGCTTTACGTTAATACCAAGCCTATCGGCGAAGTCGGCCCCATCGAAAGAAAAGCGGGGCAAATCTATGTACCAAGGTCTCTCATCTCACGGATTCGCTCGGCAATGCGGAGCTATGCCCCCCTGCCGAAATCCTCGACCAAGCCCTCTCGCGGAAGATTATCGGGGACCGTTGTAATCGATCCCGGCCACGGCGGCAAAGACCCCGGAGCGACCAGCGTCCTCGGTTTTTACGAAAAAGGCATAAATCTGTCTGTCGCCCTCGATGTTGCCCGGCTGCTCGAACAAAGGGGGCTGACAGTCAAAATGACAAGGACCGATGATTACTACCCCGAGCTTGAAGAACGTGCTGCAATAGCCAACAGACTCAACGCGGATTTATTCGTGAGTATCCACGCAGACTCATTCCCGAAAAGCTCAAGGCGGGGCTACACAATCTACGTCGCCAAAGCGGCGTCATCCTCCTCCCGCAGAGCGGCAAGAGCTATCGTCCGTTCGATGTCAGGCACAGGCCTGAACAGTTTCGGCGTACAAACAGCAAATTACACCGTCCTGACTGCAACTCGCGGCCCGGCCGTTCTTGTCGAGATGGGCTACCTCTCGAACCGCCGCGAAGCCGCCCTGCTGCGAAGCAGCTCTTTCCAGGACCGCCTCGCACAGGCTATCGCCGATGGCATCAGCGATTATTTCGACTAACAGGCCTTTGACTTTGGGTGGAACTACTGTATATTCACACAATATAGCGGGAAAAATCTTAAAATTCTCCATGACTTCGTTTGTCTATTGCAGTGAATACTTATTTTTATAAAAAGCCCCTGCATGGCAAAAGAGTGGATAACATTAATTTCCAATACGTTACAAGGGCTGGTCTGAGGTTTTTACGTCAGTTGTTTGATTTTGTTCGAAATTGGTGATTCTGCGAGCCCATAACATCTATGAGCACTTTTTTATCGGTTAGCTTTCTCTCTGCTCCGGAAAGAATTACTCTACGAGATAAGCCCTGCTTACAGGAGCCGGATTTCGGCCATCGTAGTTAACGATTATGTCGGCAGTCCCTGGTATATAAATTGAATCGGCGATAATCTGGTTGTTGAATGCCACGCCGGTTCCGCCGAGTGTTAATGCAAAATCAGATTTCTGCTGTTGATTTTCGACGTGTTGAGGAAAATACATCGCTCCTTCCAGGTTAAAACCGGGACCACCGATAATGCTCGCCATATTCAAATCCAGGTGGTCCTGTGCAATTATTATACCTTGATAGAGTCCGCTCGTCATTGACGATGCAATAAATGTAGCCCCCCCGCCTATATCGCACACACCTTCACCAGTGATATAAAAGAAAACGCCGGGTTCGGCCACCACGACTGCGTTGGACCCAACCTTAAGCCCGTCTCCATCGAGAACATAAACACCGGAGCTAAGCTGAACCGGATTTTCTTCCGTACCGGCATCAAGCTCCAAACCACCTGAATAATATCCGGAAAGGATTGGCTCTGCCGGAACACTACTATTGTTATTAATAAAGATACTTCCTAAATCCGTCCCCATTATGGCTAAGTTGTTTGTTGGCTTATTCTCATCTGTATTCAGCCAAAGCAGGGGATCCGGAATTGGTGGTTGCCTGAAATTTATATACATTTCCGGTTCAGGCGGAAATTCAAAGTTTCCTTTTATGGTGATATCATCAGCAGCGATATTCAATATATTCGATTTGATTTCCGGCGTGCCGGTTGCGGTCAAACAAAGTTCGTCATCGAGAGAATTTATCCAAATCACCCCATCTTCGAATATGGGTGGATTGCCGATATTGTTCAGGGTTATAGTTGAGTTGCCATTGACATGTAATCCTGTCAGATTATGCCTTAAACAAATAAGACCGGCCCCCGATCCGCCAACCGGAACAGCGATAGCGTAAGGCCCATGTTTTCTTGGAATCTCCCCTGTATTCGGATTAGGTATAATCTCGTAGCTTTCCGGATCACATATTTCGCATGAGCTGCCTAAATCGGCAGTAAGCACATCAACAAGCGGTCCGAAAAGAAGTGGAATGGGCCCACCCAAATCTTGACGGTTTTGAGCACGTGTGGTCATTACAGCTAATGCATTGATGGGTATTGGATCTGCAGCTAATGGGTCATAACGAAAGAAATACGATTTACCCTCCTCAGGATTGTATGTGTATCTGCCTATAATAATGTCACCATAGGCTTCGTTGGCCTCATTCAAATCCAGAAGCACAGGATCTCTATTTGCATTGTTTTGCCCAGCGAATTGTTGAGCCATATAACGAGCATAATCCTGATCTCTTATTACCCATGGAGCGCCCGCAAGTGCAGCGGCATCAGCACCGTTGTGCATCTGGTGAACAATTAAACAGAGCCTTGCAGTGTCAATGGTTAAACCTGCAAACAGTAAAAGCACAAAAATGACAAGGACAGTCCATACTAAACCGATACCTCGATAGCGAAGGTGTTTCGGTGACAAGGATTTAGCATGTTCGCGTTTGTTAGCGTAACATTCCATAACATAAAATGCTCCATATAATTATCAGCTTTTTTCGCAGACACGCTTTTCATCATCTTCGCATCAGGAATGTTATAATTAAAATGAATACTCAAATGTGATGGGTATTATACCCGATAAAGTGCAAAAAGTCAAGATTATTCAAGCCAGGATTACCTGCTTAAGCTTCAGCGACAACTTCCATACGCATTTTATGACCAATAATATCACAGGTTCATTTTAATCTTTGTAGTTTTCAATAGCTTAAATTCTCTAAATTAAAAAGTGTTGAAAACTGATGCTCACAGCCTTTAGACACTTTTAAAATCCACAATTTTTTAGTTCTTAATGATTAATGAGACCTCTTTAGCCACCGCGAAGCCGCCCTGCTGCGAAGCAGCTCATTCCAGGACCGCCTCGCAAAGGCCATCGCAGACGGTATCAGCGATTATTTCGACTAACTGGCAGCATACATTCTATCTTATGCGCTAACACCATTTTTCTTTTGACATATACGTCCCTTATCTGCTATATTAAGTGATAGCAACAACGAGGAAACATCTTAACGGTACAATTCAGTTCGTTTGTTGTAAATTTGAAATGCTTGGCTTTGTGCTGTTGCCCAAAAGGCAATCAGAGGAGGTAAAAACCATGACAAAGGTCGGAAATTCACAAATTACCCGAACAATCACTTTATTAATCACAATCTTCTCTTTAAGCTTACCTGCCTATGCCAAATACAGCGGCGGAACGGGAGAACCAAACGATCCCTACCAAATTGCTGAGCCTAATGACTGGGTAGAGTTAATGAACTCAGAAACGGACTGGGATAAGAATTTTATTATGACGGCTGATATTGATATGAATGGCATCTCTCTCTCTCCGGTCGGAACATCCGTAACTAAATCCTTCAAAGGTGTTTTTGATGGTAATGACTGTTTAATATATAACGCTGATGTAAATATGCCCGAGAGTAGTTATATTGGAATATTTGGTAGAGTTGAAAAGGATGGACAAATTAGTAATATCAGTTTAGAAAATGTCACAATTACCGGATACAGCTATATTGGTGTTCTGGTTGGGGATAACAGTTATGGAACTGTATCTAATTGCTACATCACAGGTACAGTTATAGTTACCGGAGAAAGTAATCTGGTAGGCGGTCTGTTAGGAAGAAACTATCATGGAACTGTATCTAATTGCTATAGCACAGGTATAATTAACGGAGTAAGTAGTGTAGGCGGTCTGGTAGGAACAAACTATCGTGGAACCATATCTAATTGCTACAGTAGCGGTACAGTCAATAGTGAATTTACTTCAGGGGGTCTGGTGGGGGACAACAGTTACGGAACTGTTTCTAATTCCTGCAGCAGCGCTACAGTTAACAGTTACTTTAACCAAGTAGGTGGTCTGGTGGGAGATAACTATCATGGAACCGTATCTAATTGCTACAGCACAGGTACAGTTACCGGAGAAAGTAATCTGGTAGGCGGTCTGGTAGGAAGAAACTATTATGGAACTATATCTAAATGCTACAATAGCGGCACAGTCAGTGGAGGTTATGATAGAATAGGCGGGCTGGTGGGGGATAACGATGGAACTATATCTAATTGCTACAGTAGTGGTACAGTTAGTGGAGGTGATGATAGAATAGGCGGGTTGGTGGGGGATAACGATGGAACTATATCTAATTGCTATAGCACCGGTACCGTCAGTGGTGATGATGATGTAGGGGGATTTGTGGGGATTAACGATGGAACTTTATCTAATTGCTCCAGCAATGGCTCGGTCAGTGGAAGCTACAGGGTAGGTGGGCTTGTGGGGAATAACGATGAAACTATATCTAATTGCTACAGTAGCGGTACAGTCAGTGGAGGTGATGATGGAATAGGCGGGTTGGTCGGGGATAACGATGGTACTATATCTAATTGCTATAGTACCGGTAAAGTCAGTGGTGATGATAATGTAGGCGGATTTGTGGGGGATAACGATGGAACTATATCTAATTGCTACAGTAGCGGTACAGTCATTGGAGGTGATGATAGAATAGGCGGGTTGGTGGGGGATAATGATGGTACTATATCTAATTGCTATAGTACCGGTAAAGTCAGTGGTGATGATAATGTAGGCGGGCTGGTGGGAAGGTTCTCATCAGGTGATATAATTACTTGTTTCTGGAATTTGGAAACCTCAAATATGCTTGATGGCCTAGGTAATATAGATCTTGATCCCAATGGTGCTATGGGTAGAACCACAAGTGAGATGCGAGGCGCAAATACATTCCTAAGTGCAGGGTGGGATTTTATTGGTGAAACGATAAATGGATCGAATGATGTATGGTGGATTCTGGAAGGCAAAGATTATCCAAGATTATGGTGGCAACTTCCTGAAGATGATTTTAATGATTGCAACGCCACTCCCTTGTGGCTTGTGTATAAACCAGAACCTGATTGGGTACTTTTAGAGGAAATAAACAGTAGGCTTGAAGTAAGTTCCTTTGGTCCATTGGAATATACTGAAGCACTTTATATCTCTGACGGATGGTGGATTGATGCTAATCAGCCGTTTGCTTTTAGAGTTGATTTCCACTACAGTAAATTAGACCAAGGCGATGGCAGAATTATACTTGGGCTTAAACCGGGTATTAAGGATGATATAACGAAGTATGCCCAATTTGAGATTGGCTCTAATAATGATAATTCGTATTACTCATACATAGCCAGCGATAGCAACTGGGTTGATGTTCAGACATGGAACCGGTCAGTAGATGATGTTAATGGGATTCTATACATATCATATGACCCAAATTCTGATGAGTTATATTTCAGTAATGTCGATTATGGTATAGAAAATGCTGTATATACAGTTACAGGATTGGTTAAAGGCCTATGGCAATGTGAACCTTTAAGTTTCCACTTTGGAGGTGGTTCACAGGATATGGTTCTTACTGATGAAGATGCTTGGCTTGATAATTTTGTTATAGATGAAGGTAAAATCTTTCAGTAATATCATAGCTGCATTAACCTAACTTGTGTGTGAATGTATATCATTGTCTATCATAGAACGGAAAGTGATGATTCAATCGCTCGAAGCAACCTTCTCTTCTGGAATCCTTCTGGGAGTCGGGAATGGTCAACGGTTCGGTCGATGGTAATTCAATTGTTAGTGGTTTGGTATGTGAAAATTTTAATAACATAACTTCGAGCTATAGTAATAGTATGGTTAATGGAGAAGGTCACGTTGGCGGCCTTGCTTATCTCATGTGGTGAATTATTGCTCCGTATTCTCAGAATCCTCCGTGGAAGAATAATGAACGCCGTGTAATAAAGACCTTGAAATTTACGATTTACGATTTGCGATTGATGATTTATTTATAAGAATCCGCATGGGCAGCAAAGCTGCACCATCCTACCTTTTTTTATTGATCATTCGATTCTTTCTCTGCGTCCTCTATGCCCTATGTGTCTGAGTTAAAGAACGCCGTGTAATGGACTTTTTTTGAGAATATCCTTGATTTTTGGGATTTAATTTAGTATAATACCAAACAATATAGTATTTAGTGTATAGTATATTGTGAAAGTAGAAGGTGGATATCAGAAAATCAGGAAACCAGGATGAAGGGCAACAGAATATCAGGTAATCAGGAATCTGCGTTTATCTGCATAGATCCCTCGGCGATGCTCGGGACGGAGTCTGCGGTTTCATTTGTTGCTTAGTTGAAAAAACAAACCCAATTTTGTAATTGGTCAAATGAACGTAAATGATTATACAAAAGGAAATTACGTATAAATTCATGCTTTGGAGGCAAAAAAAAACAAAGCCAATTTATGTTTTACCGCCGAGAACTCCGGGCACGCGGTGTTTTAAATAATAATATTATCTATCTTCTCGGCGATCACTGCGATCTCCGCGGTAGATTTGAAAAAACAAAGCCAATTTGCAAACAGGCAAATCGGCGTAAACTCTTGTGTGAAAGGAGTTTGTGAAGAATTCTACCTTTTTGGGCGACGAAAAAACAAAGCCAATTCAAAGTTTACCCTGAGCGAAGTCGAATGGGCCAATTTTATTTAGCCCCCGGATTTTCTGGGGGTTTTAAGGGCATTAATCGAATTACATTGGACTATACGGCATATTGGGGATTAAAATAGATTATATGAAAACTTATCCGTTAAAATTTGAGCCGATTTATAAGCAGCGGATCTGGGGCGGGCAAAAGCTGCGGGAAGTGTTCAGCAAGGATTTACCGGCCGACCAGAAGATTGGCGAGAGCTGGGAGCTGGCCGATTTACCAAATGATAAATCCGTTATTATTAACGGTGAATTGGCGGGGCAGACGCTTCGTTCGGCAATCGAGCAGTATCCGAAGGAAATAACCGGCGATGAGAAGTTTTCGCTGCCGTTTCCACTGCTTATAAAAATTCTGGATGCCGAGGATGTTCTTAGCGTGCAGGTTCATCCCGACCCGGAAACGTGCCGGCGGATGGGCAAGGGCGAGCCTAAGACCGAGTGCTGGTATATCATCGCGGCCGAGACGGGGGCGGTGATTTATAAAGGGCTCAAAAAAGGCGTAACGAAGGAGCAGTTCACCGAGGCGATAGAAAAAGGAACCGTTGCCGAGACGCTTGTCAAAGTCCCTGTCAGGGCCGGCGAGTGTCACTTTCTGCCGGCAGGGACCGCTCATGCAGTTGGCCCGGGCCTGCTGATAGCCGAGATACAGACACCGTCGGATACGACGTACCGGGTGTTCGACTGGAACCGTGTTGACGACGCTGGCAAGGCCAGAGAGCTGCACATCGAAGAGGCACTTGAGAGCATAAATTTTGAGCAATCCAGTGATGAGCTTTTCGTAACGACAATCGGTCTATTGGTGGATTGCGAGTACTTTACGGTCAACAGAGGCCACCAGGGCGAAAACTGCGAACTACTGCTGGCGCCCGGCAAAATGAAAACTTTAATTATGTTAACCGGAAAGGGGACGATTCTCGGAACCGAAGGTGACATCGTCGAATTCCGTGCCGGCGATTGCCTGCTTATCCCTGCTGCCTATAAAGGCGCGGTGCATTTTGCCGCCGACACTGAATATTTGACGGTGACATTATAATTGACTATTGTCTATTGATTATTGACTATTGCTATGTGTTCAGCCAGACTTCGCTGTCATAGCGGAGCATAATCAGGTCGTCCTTGATGCTGTTCGGGCGAATATTTGGTTTTCTGCCGGTTAGTTCCTGTAAAATCCATTTGGGAAAATCTGCTCCGGCTTTGATTGACAGCGGCGCTCCACCTCCGAAGCGGGGATTGATTTCGATGTATTTGATTTTGCCGTTCTCGGTCAAAAATAGTTGGAGGGTTATGACGCCAGGGCCGGCTCCGAGCTTCTCGACCAGCTTGGCCGCTTCGTTCATGATGTGGGTGTTTTTTACTATCTGTCCCTTGCTTACCTCCCCCGCCCTTACCTCGATGCGTTTTCTCGGAACGACACAGCGGACTTTCATGGAGAAGTCGACATATACGTCACATGTGTATTCAGTGCCTTTGACCAGTTCCTGGCAAATGGCATTCGGGATCCTCTTTGAGTAGAACAGCAGCTCCTTACGATTGTTAACGACAGCGTTACCTCTGCCGGCGGAGCCGTCCCAGGGCTTCAGAAACAGAGGTAAGCCTGTTTCTGATTTACTATTTTTTATGGCGGTCCAGATGCTTACGGTTGCTGGAGTATCGAAGTTACTTTTGAGCAGGAACTTATAGGTTTTTCTTTTATCCTGACAGATGTCTATTACTTCCGGATCCGAGACGAGAACACGGCAGCCCAGAGCAGTGAATTTTGGTTTGTTCTGCGCCAGGCGTTTGAGGTCAAGATCTACTGTTGGGATGAGTAGTTTTACTCTGTTGGTTTTAACTATCGACAGCAGTTGTTTGATATAGACAGCGTGTGTTGTGGGTTTTACGCCGAAGCGATGATCACAAAGTTGCAGAGCGGGACTCAGCTCGGTGGTATCTGTGCCCAAAAACGAAGCGTTTGTTTTCAATTGCTTAGCCGCCCGGCGGAAGTTTTCAAGCAATGAGACGCGCCTGCCGATACATGTGAACAAAACGTTCACACAATTTCCGGTTTTCGATTTTCGATCCATTCGACTGTGTTCAGGACAAGTTTTCGATTGTTTGTAGTCTTTCAAATAAAATCAATCAGTACTAATTTTGATTGAAAGTGGGCAATAATTCAATATTTAATTCTCAATTTTCAATTCTTTTGACATTTTGCTCGTTTAGCTCTAAACTAACGGTTTCAGTATGGATGACAGGTAAAATTTATGGGACAATGGAAAGATAAAGTCAAAAACAGAGAAGTGGTCGTTGGCGTTCTGGGGCTTGGCTATGTGGGCCTGCCTTTGGCCAGAGAATTTGCCTCAGCGGGCCTGAAGGTGGTCGGCTTCGACATCGATGAGAAGAAAGTCCGGATTCTCAATTCAGGACGCAGCATCATTAAGCACGTGCCCCATTCGCAGGTCAAGCAGATGGTAAAGGCCGGCCAGTTTCGTGCTATGTCTGATATGTCCGGCCTTAAAAAAGTCGATGCTGTCCTGATCTGTGTACCTACGCCGCTGACGGAAAACCGTGAGCCGGATATGCAGTTTGTTGTCGGCAGCGCCGAGACGATTGCAAAATATTTGCGGTCCGGTCAGTTGGTCGTTCTCGAAAGCACGACGTATCCCGGCACTACAAAAGAGCTTGTGGCGCCGATACTGGAGAGCGGCGGGTTAAAAGCCGGCAGGGATTTTTATCTGGCGTATTCACCCGAGCGGGAGGATCCGGGCAATAAGGATTTTACTACCAAGACTATTCCGAAGGTCATTGGCGGCCTGACAAAGAGGTGCTGCCGGATGGCCTGTGAGCTTTATGATGCCGCCATTGTCCGGACCGTTCCCGTATCGAGTCTCGAAGCGGCCGAGGCGGCAAAGATTCTCGAAAATATTTATCGCTGTATCAATATCGCGATGGTTAACGAGTTAAAAATCGTCTTTGACCGGATGGGAATCGATATCTGGGAAGTGATTAATGCCGCGAGTACAAAGCCGTTCGGCTTCAAGGCTTTTTACCCGGGGCCGGGACTTGGGGGGCATTGTATCCCGATCGATCCGTTTTATCTGACGTGGAAAGCCCGACAGTATGGCATGCCGACGCGATTTATCGAGTTGGCCGGAGAAATTAATACGAGTATGCCGCACTATGTTATTACCAAAACAATCGAGGCGCTGAACGAGCATTGCAAGAGCCTGAAGGGCTCCAGAGTGCTTGTGCTGGGGCTGGCCTATAAAAAGGACATTGACGATTTGCGGGAGTCACCTTCGATTGAATTGATTGAGCTGCTGTGGGAAAAGGGTGCGAAGGTTGACTACAATGATCCCTACATTTCCAAAACTCATAAGCAGCGCCAGCACGATTTGAGAATGACCAGCAAAAAATTATCGGCAAAAATGCTGGCCAGCTATGATGTTGTGTTGATCTCGACCGATCATAGCGATTACGATTATGAATGGATTGTGAAGAACGCCAAGCTCGTTGTCGATACTCGAAACGCCACAGCGACGATTCATGGTGCGCGGAAAAAAGTTATTAAAGCATAAAATGTAAAGGGAATTTTAATGCGGATTCCAATTCTGGATTTAAAGACGCAGTATGCGACTATTAGGGACGAAGTCATGCATGCGATCAGCGAAGTCTGCGAAAGCCAGGCTTTTGCTCTCGGGCCGTCTGTGGCGGAGTTTGAAAAAAATGTCTCTGCATATTGCAATAGCAAACATGCAATCGGCGTATCGAGTGGAACAGATGCTCTGCTTGTCAGTCTGATGGCATTGGGTGTGGAGCCGGGTGACGAGGTGATTACGACACCTTTTTCCTTTTTCGCAACGGCCGGCTGTATCGTCAGACTTGGCGCAAAGCCGGTCTTTATCGATGTCGATCCCGACTTCTATAATATTGATCCTACCGGAATCGAAGAGAAAATAACCAAAAAGACGCGTGCCATTATCCCGGTGCATTTATTCGGGCAAATAGCTCCGATGAGGGCCATTACTGAAATTGCTTCACAGCACGATCTTGCTGTGGTCGAGGACGCCGCCCAAGCAATTGGTGCGAGCCGGGATGGAATGCTTGCCGGAAATTTCAGTGACTGCGGATGCTTTTCATTTTATCCGACCAAGAATCTGGGCGGTTTTGGTGACGGAGGGCTGGTCACGACTAACACGGATGCTCTGGCGGATGACATCAGAACACTTCGGGACCACGGGCAGAAGCCGCGGTATTTTTACAAAGTAATCGGTGGCAATTTCCGCCTGGACGGTATCCAGGGTGCTGTCCTGAACGTCAAGCTAAAATACCTCGATGACTGGAACGAGAAACGAAGGCAAAACGCCGCTATGTATGACAGCCTTTTTGCCGGTTCGCCGGTCGGGACGCCTTCGATTGATAAGGGCAATGTGAGTATTTATCACCAGTACACTGTGACCGTGCCGGAACGGGACGAATTACAGAAATACCTTGCGGATAATGATATCGGCTCGGCAGTGTTTTATCCGAAGCCGTTACATTTGCAGGATTGCTTTAAAGAGCTTGGTTATAAAGAAGGCGATATGCCGGTTGCCGAAAAACTTTGCGAGGAAGTTTTATCGTTGCCGGTTTACCCGGAGCTGTCGCGGGATGAGATTGAATTTGTTGCCGGGACGGTGCTGAAGTTTTACGGAATAAATTAGGGAGAAAAAGTTGCTGAAATTAAGTGAAAATCCTCCGATTATCTGGCCTGAAGCTGAGTCGATTAGTGATTTTAAGGGCGAATGGTGGGTGGCCCATACCAAGAGCAGGAACGAGAAGGCCCTGGCCCATGATTTGATCCGTAAAAACATGTGCTACTTTCTTCCAATGAACTGGAAGGTCAGGCGCAAGAGCCGGCGAACAATAAAATCTCTGCTGCCGCTCTTTAGCGGGTACCTGTTTTTTTGCGGCAACGAAGACGAGCGGAGTGATCTGTGGCGGACCGATCGTGTGGCGAACCTGATAGAAGTCAAGGACCAGCAGAAGTTGCTCAAAGAGTTGGTGCAAATCGAGCAGGCGCTTCGAGCCGGTGCTCCGCTGATACCTCATAAATACATCAAAGCAGGTCAGAAGTGCAGGGTTATGGCCGGCCCGCTGCTTGGTTTGCAGGGTATTGTTGTCACGACCAGAAGTACTGCTCGCCTTATCCTTCAGGTGGATATGCTTGGCCAGGCGGCAAGTGTTGAGATAGATGTTGATATGATAGAGGTTGTCGATTGAGAATGAAAAGCAAGTAAAGGAACCGGTAGAATGCAGATTTGCGTGGTTGGCATTGGTTATGTCGGATTGGTCACTTCCGCATGCCTTGCGGAAGCGGGCAATAAAGTCGTATGTGTTGACAATAACAGTGGAAAAATTACCGATCTGATAAATGGAGTAATCCCGATTTACGAGCCGGGCCTGACCGAAATGGTCAAGCGTAATGAAAAGCTCGGCCGGCTCGAATTTACCACGGATTTGAAATACGGCCTGGACAATTCGCTTATTATCTTTATTGCGGTCGGGACACCCTCGGCGCCGGATGGATCATCGGACACCTCGGCGGTCTTTTCGGTTGCCGGCAGTATCGCTGAAAACATTGTTGACTATCGCATCATAGCTACCAAGAGCACCGTACCTGTCGGCACATGCTAAAAGGTGACTGATATTATACAATCTAAAACTGAAGTTAAGTTTGATTATGTCAGCAATCCCGAATTTTTGAAGGAAGGTGCTGCGGTCGAAGATTTTATGAGTCCGGACAGGATAATCATTGGCACAACCAATCCACCTGTACGAACAATAATGCAGCAGTTATACAGCCCTTTTATGCGAAAGAGCAGCCGGATACTGTTTATGGACCCGATAGCGGCGGAAATGACAAAATACGCAGCCAACACGATGCTGGCGACAAGAATCTCATTTATGAACGAGCTGTCAGTACTGTGTGAGAAGCTCGGCGCGGATATCGAGCTTGTCCGGCAGGGCCTCGGTAGTGACTCGCGGATCGGCTCGGCGTTTTTGTTTCCGGGTGTCGGCTACGGCGGTGCGTGCTTTCCAAAAGATATACGGGCGCTGGTTCATACCGGTTCTGAGCATGGTGTTGAGATGACGATAGCAGGAGCCGTCCAACAGGTCAATGTAAAACAGCAGAAACGATTTGCGGAACGGATTATAAATTATTTCAGCGGCTCCGAAGACCGGACGACATTGGCCGTCTGGGGACTGGCGTTTAAGGCGAAGACCGATGACGTCAGAGAATCGCCGGCAATTTTTTGTATAAAGAAGTTTCTCGATTGCCGGATGAAAATAAGGGCATATGATCCCGAAGCATCTTCTTCTGCAGTGGAAGTATTGAGCGATAAAATTGAAACTGTCAGGAATGGATACGATGCACTTGAGAGTGCTGATGCACTGGTTATCTTCACCGATTGGCAGGAATTCCGTAATCCCGACTTCGAGGTCATTGCAAAGAAACTTAATAAGCCCGTGATTTTTGACGGCCGCAACCTTTACAATCCAGAAATAGTCAAGAAAGCGGGAATTGAGTACCACAGTATCGGAAGAGCATCCGTTTGAAGTTCAATTCTGCCGGAGGCTGAAGAAAAGGATAAACTGATGCGTATCGTTTTAGCCATTAAAAGTTTGGGCATACTCTTTACTCTAATGGGGATTGCGTATCTGCTCCGGCCTGACATCATTAAAAAGTTGATGGTATTTTTTAAAAAGGGCAAACGGATTTATTTTGCCGGGCTGATAAGATTTGCTTTAGCGGTTGTTTTTCTGATCGCTGCCCGTGATTGCAGATACTCTTTGATAATAATTGCATCCGGGCTTATTTTTTTAACGGGAGGCCTTTTGATTTTCATACTTGGGCCTGAAAAAATAAGACGTATCTTTGATTGGTACGAGCAGCAACCGGATATTATTTTCCAGGTTATCGCCGTAGTCGTTTTGGTTTTTGGAATGATCGTTATCTTTTCGGCGTAATTGAACAGCAACAGCATGCACTGACCAGAAAAAAATTAGGATACAGACTTCAATGAAAGCATTAATCACAGGAGTTGCCGGATTCATCGGTTCGCATTTATGCGAGCGGCTTCTTGCTGATGGTTGTAATGTGGTAGGTGTTGATAATTTCGACGACTTTTACGATCCGCAAATCAAGCGGCAAAATATCAGTGAATTCCTGAAAAACAACAACTTCCAGCTCATTGAAGCCGACATCCGCGACTATGAAGCTATGGGCGAAGCCATCAGTGAGGATATTCAGATAGTCGTGCATCTGGCGGCAAAAGCCGGCGTTCGCCCGTCAATCGAGCAGCCGCTGCTCTACGCCGACGTCAACATAAACGGAACAATGGTCCTGCTTGAGCTGGCGAAAAAGCATGAAATCAACAAGTTCATTTTCGGTTCAAGCTCCAGCGTCTATGGTAATAACGAAAAAGTCCCCTTCTCCGAGGATGATATCGTCGATTTTCCTATCTCGCCGTATGCCGCAACTAAGAAAGCGGGTGAACTGATATGTCATACGTATCATCATCTTTACGGTATGTCCGTAACCTGCCTGCGTTTTTTTACCGTTTACGGCCCCAGGCAAAGGCCCGACCTTGCAATCCACAAATTCGCAAAACTTATCGAACAAGGCAGGCCAATCCCTGTCTATGGCGACGGCACGATGATGCGTGATTTTACATACATCGATGATATCGTAAATGGAACTGTTGCTGCGATGGACCGGTGCGACGGTTTCAATATCTATAATCTGGGCGAATCAGAACCGATAACAGTCAACGATTTAATCGCGGAAATAGAAAAAGCCCTCGGCAAAAAAGCCGTCAGGGAATATCTCCCTCCTCAGCCTGGTGATGTCGAACGAACCTATGCGGACATAACCAAAGCTGCAAGGGAACTCGGATATAATCCCTCTAACGACATAGACACCGGGCTGGCGAGATTTGTGATCTGGTTGAGATGTAAATGTTAGAATAAAGGCAATATAAAATCTGAATTTGCTTGTTAAGTGTTTCGGTATTGGGAATCGAAACTGAACTGGAGGTACCGAAGTGGCAAGCCCGAAAGACAGGGCGGCAGACCAACATGGAGGGATGAAAATCTTTTTCTGGATTATTTCATTTTGGGCCGGCGCCACAATCATGGCTTTCGAACTGGTTGGCGCCCGTCTGCTAATGCCGCTCTTTGGTACGGGGATACAGGTTTGGACCATAGTCATTACGACATCGCTTGCAGCACTTGCCGTGGGCTATTGGACTGGAGGCAAAATAGCTGATGCCCTACCTTCTGCAATAACACTGGCGGTGATATTGTTACTTGTTACTGTTTCGTTGGTTTTTGTCCAAGTCTCCGGCCTGAACATACCTACAGTGTTCCAAAATATGCCCCTTGTTGTCGGAGCGTGCTGTTCTGCAATCTCCATTCTGGCAGCACCGCTTATTCTGCTGGGCATGGTCCAGCCTGTTTTGGTCCGCCTCCTGATCCGAACGGTCGCAAGGACAGGCACAGTAGTTGGAGGCCTGATGGCGGCCGGCACAATAGGAGGCATATTCGGAACCGCACTTACGGGTTTGATTTTGATACCGTACTTAGGCTTATCCAAGATCCTTTTGGTGTTGGTAGTCGGGACGCTGGCCGTCGCAGTCGCCGCGCTATCAATCAGTCGCCGGTTGTTGATAACGGCCACTGCAATTGTTATCTGTGTTTGCAGTATCATGGCGGGATGGACTTTAGAGTCTGGGTCACGAGGAGTGGGCGTAATGCGCGTTCTGAAAGAGGTTGAGAGCCTATATGGCCACCTTGACGTACTTGAACATCACGGAACGCGAGTACTGGCGTGCAATGGCATTTTCCAGACGGTTGTGCCAACCTTTGGCCTAGGCATTGTCAGAGGAACGCTTATTCGTGGTCGTGATTATGTTGAGCTAATACCTTACTTCCGGCCGGGTGCTCGTAAGGCTTTGCTTATCGGCGTTGGCGCAGGATTGCATGAGAGGACGCTGGCGCTGTATGGGCTTGAGGTTTATGGTGTCGAGATCGACCCGGCGGTGATTCGACTGGCTACTGAGTACTTCGACTTGGCAGTTGAAGTAACGGTGGCGGATGGCCGGGCATTTCTTGTCCGAGACCAGGAGCGATATGATGCGGTCATTATAGATACGTTTCTGGGCGGTACTCCGCCCGAACATCTATACACAAAAGAAGCTTTCGAATTGGTTAATGAACATCTTAATCAGAATGGTATGATTGTTGTCCGGCTCATTGGCCATCCGGAACATCCGGCAATTCAAGCGGTAGCTCGGACACTTCAAGACGTATATCCATTCATTGCGACGGTACGAAACGGAATTGCCAATGAATTGCAGGATGTTTTTCTTTTTGCAAGCCGAGCCGCTCTGGAATTGGGAAGCAGCGAGCGCTTAGAATTGGGAATGTACGGATTCACAGGTGAGGAATTATGTGATATAAACACACAAGGTGCGGCGCTGCTGACAGACAACAGATCAGGGCTGACACTTTTGAGCAGTGACCTTGTGGTTGAGCATCGCCGCTATTCGTTGCGATTAAGAAGGGAGCCATTATGGTAAATAGAAACTATCTATCATTATTCTTGATCATTGTATTGTCCGTTGGAAACGTTGCGATTACGAATGAGGGCGACTTAAAGAAGAAGCGGTTTGATAACTGCCTGCTGCATGAAGTCGATGGTCGGATATGGCTGCAAAAGCCGATGGTCTATCTGGGCATGTGGGGAGTGATGGCTACTCCGTCGTTCTGTCTTAGTAAGGATCTGACAACGAGGTTCGCACCGCTTGTCAGCAATGTTAACGGTGAAGACAAACATTCGGCGCAGCGTTTCTATTGTTCCGACGAGGTATTGCGTGAACAGAAGGGACATTTGATTCTGGTTTCGATGAATGCAGGAATGCGGGCTGTCTATGATAAACAAGCGGAAGAAGTTGACCGGACTCAGAGAGTAGTCCAGCCGGAATATTACAAGATTGTCGAGACAGATATGGTCACCGCGGAATTTGTCAGTGCGGACTGGATTGAGGCATGGCGCACAGTAGATGAAGCCCTGCAAGAGATTGTCACGGAAAGCAAAACAGTACCCGGCAAAGAGAAAAGGAAGCGTCTTTCGGCAATTTTAGAGAAAGGCAGCCGTGCTTTGAACACGATGATTCAGGCTAAACCGAGCGAGGATTTCCAAACCCTGGTTAGTAGATTCGATCCTGATTCGCGGATAGTGCAGACATTTGCAAGAGGAGTCACTTACCGGTGGCAGGAATGGTTAGAGAGATTCGCAGCCCGGATGGGAATCAAACTTCGCAATCCACTGCCAGCAAAACCAAAGCTGTGGATCGCATTGGAAGTGCTGGCAAATAGTGAATCGCTGGCGGAGTTTCGAGCCGCAAAATTAAAAGTCCCACCGGAATATTTCGATTTATTGTATGATACCGATCTGGGCAGAAAAATCTGGGCGTTAGAAGCCGGGCACACGAAAGACTATAATTTCGAAACACTCCGCGCATCGGCGAAAGAGATACTTCCGGACGTGCGAAAATTTGAGGAACGCTTCGACAGCCTACTTGAGACATCACAAAAAGAAACCATAGAAGAACTCGGCCTTGTATTGCGGCCGGTAAGTGAAAATGTTTTGGCGGAAAAACAGATACTGTTAGGCTTAGAAATCGAGAGTATATCTGATAAGCATGATGATATTGGATTTCAAACAGGAGATATCATCATATATTACGAACGTGTTAATGATGTAGTAATGGGCTGGAATAATTTAAGCTGGCAAACACGAATACTGACCAACAGAATAAAACAAGGATTCAAGCTGCGAATCATTCGCGACAACGAGATCATAAATCTTGTCGCTAATGGTAAGCAGTAATAGTTTTCTGATATTAAAAAAGCGATACGGCCGAACGTTCCAAGGGTGGCAATGAGCGCTTCTATGCTGATATAACCAAAACTGTCAGCTAGCTTGATTACAATGTGAAAGCATCTATTCAAGCCGGCCTCGCCAATTTCACTGAATGGTTGAGAAAACAAGGCTGAGAACGCTGTCCGAAATTATCTGACGTCACAGCAAGAGATTGCCCCAAAGGCCAATCCGGCAAAAACCAGGTTCCATAGTGAGAGCCCTGCCAGGTCCAAAGCCGCCTCCTGCACGTTGTGTGCAAGATTTGGATTGCTTTCGACGAATTGAGGAAAATCGGATTTGTCGCCCTGATACTCCTCCGGGTGGGGCGAGCTAATGTATATGTGCTTGCCGTTTACTGTCATACTTGTCGAAAAGGACCAGTGGGAAACGCCTACAAGCCGACCGAGCTTCTCCAGTATGTAGTTATCGTAGATTTCGGAATACATTTTAGCATCCTCTAAAAAGCGCTCCTCACGTTTGGATCCCGTATCGGCCAGACTCTCAGAGGCAAACTGAAACATTCCCGTAGGGGACAGTCGGGAAAGAGTTCGTGCCATATCAGCCCGGCGCTTCATGGCGTTATTATAGACAGCATAATGATTTCGTACTTCTTTTTGGCCTTCTTCAAAGGCTCGGTCTGTTTCGGTCTTGATAGCCTCTTCAGTGGTTAACTCGCCGTTTTTGACGCGTTCTTTGACTTTGTCAATCCTGCCCCAGACCTGCTGCTTAAGAATGGAACTGACCTGCCTGGCGGTTTGGTACTCGCTCGGAACGTTCGTTAGCTTGTCTGATAAGATACCGGAAAGGTTGGGAATGACAATAACGAAGAGAATCCATGCCGCAAGGAGGATTAGAAGGACCACGGATGAGCGCGATATCATGGACGAGACAAACAGGCCCAACAATGCAAAGACGGAAAGGTAGAAGAAGGCCAGAAGGATCATCAGACCGATGCGTGGGATAATGTTCAGGCTCAATGCGTCGGGCATGAAGATGCTGACTATACAAAGACTGATAAGGCTGCCCAGGATCAGAGGAATGCCGATTGTGAGTAAAATTGAGATATACTTTGCGAGCAATACCTGATTTCGCCTCAGGGCATAAGACAGCACAAGACGAAGTGTGCCTACTTCTTTCTCGCCGGAGATTCCACGAAATGCCAGCAATATGGCATATAAGCTGAAAATTGCTTTGATTATAAACGCCCAGTCCAGCTCGGGAACAAACGGCATCTTGAAATTCTTCTGCCCTGCCGGCAATGGAGTCAATCTGCCTTTAGGCTCAAGCCGGTAGCCGGGAGGCTGATGTTTCGAGCCGCCGTCGGCCATTAGAACAAGTGGGCTGGGACGCATATGCAGAGAAGTGTTTGTTGTGCTGTGGTAATTAGTCGAATCAGTCACTGCGCGATTATATCGGCTTGTATGCTCGCGGTGTTTTTGTACGGTGATCCATCCGTTCATGCCAAACAGCAGAATACTCAGGACGAGCAGGATTATGAATTGCAGGCTCTTAAAGTGCTCCAGGATTTCTTTTTTTATAACAGTAATCATGTGTTTACCCTATATCCTTCTTCATGAAAACCGTATGGGCAGTAACGAAAAAGACAACGCTGAGCAGAAACAGAATGATCCATTGGTGAAGCGTCTGGGCGATACTCCGGGCGACCGTTTGTGTGGTGTAGGTAAATTCCGGGAGTTTGGATTTTTTATATGCCTCAAAGTCCGTATAACGCAGCGGCCATTGCTCAATATATTTATGCCAGTGTCGCTCGACGCCTTCCATGAAGCTGTCGAATTCCCGGATGTCCGTGCCGGCCAAACGCTGCATGACACTATTGAACAGGACCGAAGGAGAAAGCAGACCGATATTCTCGGCAAGCTGTATCTGGTTAGTTAGCTGGTGACTGTATTCGCTGTCGATTCGATGAAAAAGTTCCGTTCGCTGTGCATTGAGTTCGAAGTTTTTTTTGCTCAGCTCCATGTCACGTTCGCCCGATTCGACCATTTTGTGAAATGCCTTCCAGCTTTCATCGTACTCTTTCTCATAGGGTTCGAAGATGGCCCTTTTACGGTCGGCGAGTTCCTCACCGCCGGGCAGTTTGAACAAATGTCGGGACAAAATGATGCTTATATTGGGATAGATGACGATTACGACTACCCAGATTTGCAGAAGGACCAGCAGCGCTACCGAAGGTCGGTTGATAATCGTCGAAGCCATGAGGCTGAGAGTGAAAAATGCCCCGAGATAAAGGGCGGAGATTCCCCACATTGCCATAATACGCAGGAATAAGTCGCCGTTCAGCGAGATGACCGGATGCAGCACCAGTATAAGCACGGCAATAAGTGTGGCAATTGTTAATGAGCCAAGCACAACGAACAGCCCACCAAGGAATTTGCCGAGGAGCAGTTGGCCTCTTGGCAAAGGATGGGCCAAAACCAGCCGGAGGGTACCCCGGACTCTCTCTTCGGAAATGCTGTTATAAGCTAAAAAGATGACCATTAAGCTCAACACGACACGAACCACAAATGAGAAGTCCACCGAGGCGAAACCGGATATATATCGATGATGCTGACTGGCAAATTCGCCCATATATCCCGATGTCTGAATGGGAAGATTCAGATAGCTAATCTCCATCCGGCTGCCTAATTCCCGGTCCCTGCCCTGGACGAGCGTGCTGAGAATTTGTGGTTTGCGAAAAATCTTTACGTCAATACCTCGGCTTTCCAGGTTTTGTTTGGCATCCAGATAATCCTGTTGCCTTTGCTGGTAATCGCCGATATTAATAAATGTGCTCATGGCAACCAGCACGACGGTCAAACCAAGACCAATGAGAAATTTGGAACTCTTGAGATACTCCAGTATTTCGCGTAGGGCGATAGCCTTTAGCATCAGTTCTCCGATAACTATGGCCACTTGTTAACTGGCTCGATACATTTCTATTCTTAAATCATAGAAGAGGTATAGCTTATCTAATAAGACGCAGAAATAGCAAATTTGTTACTATATTTGCTTCAAAAAAGTCCTGGATATTCGATTTATTAGAACAGGTTATGAAACTTCTGCTAATTTGTCGAAAAGAATCTTGAAATTGGTCGATGCCTTCACTATGATTTGCGTCGTCCAAGTAATAAGAAACGTTGAATTTGAACACAACCCATATGCTGATATTTAGGAGAACAAAGAATGACAGACGAGAAGAAAGCGGATTTGGCAGGCCCGGGAATTGGGGATTATGACGAATTGGAAAAAATCCTGCCGCAGGATTACAGTTCTTTATTGAATCCAAAGGAAACCCAGCTTGCCACCTATGCCGTCAAGGACTACATTGAAGAAAACCTCTGTAAGGAACTTAACTTGATTCGGGTGACCGTTCCGCTGATTGTGGATGTCGAGAGCGGCGTCAACGACATGCTCGACCGGGACGGCTCCCGGACACCGATTCAGTTCCATATCTCGAATGATCATGACAAGAATCCGATTGACGCTCAAGTCGTCCAGGCCGCCACCAAATGGAAACGCATGGCACTGAAGCAATTCGATATGAAGCTTGGTGAGGGTCTGCTAACAGACATGCGTGCGGTACGGAAAGACTACTTTCTCGACCACGACCACAGTGCATACGTCGATCAGTGGGATTGGGAGCTGGCCATTAACTCCGGACAGCGCAACCTGGACATGCTGCGTAAAGTGGTACGGAAGATCTGGAAAGTTCTCAAAGGCGCCGAAACACACGTCCAGGAACTCTTCCCGCAGTTGAAGACCGACAAATATCCCGACATGCCCGATGAGCTGACCTTTATCCACGCCGAAGAGATTCTGGAACGATTTCCCGACCTTCCGCGTAAACAGCGAGAGAATGCGATTCTGCAGGAATTCCCCGCTGTCTTCATTATCGGCATCGGTTGGGTCCTTGAGGACGGTTATCCGCATGAAATGCGCGCCGCCGACTACGATGACTGGGTAACCAAGACCACAAGTGAGGACGGCAGGCCTATGCACGGACTAAACGGCGACATTCTCGTCTGGAATCCCGTAACGAAGCGCCGGCATGAATTGACCTCGATGGGCATCCGTGTAAACGCAGATACGCTCGTGGAACAATTAGAGCTTTCAGGACAGATTAATATGCTCGAATATCCCTACCATCAGGCTATTGTCAATAACGAGATTCCGCTGAGTATCGGCGGCGGTATCGGCCAGTCACGAACCTTCATGCTCATTTTGAAAAAGGCCCATATCGGCGAGGTCAGCGCAACCATCTGGCCCAAAAAACTAAAGGATATTTGCAAAGCCAAGAACATCCACGTGATCGAATAATGTGCTAACATGCCAAAGGCGGCCGAATCCCGACATAAGATAATGAGAACGCCCGGCACATGAAGCTCTCAAAAAAAGACTGGCTCGACTTACCAGTAGTCACCCTTTTAGGGGCGAACGCGATACCTTTATTCGGTGTCTTGTTCCTCAACTGGGATGCATTTTACGTTGTTCTGCTGTACTGGACGGAGAACGTTGTCATCGGATTCTACAATGTCTTGAAGATGGTGTTTGCTGCTGTGCCCCACCCTGTCGCTCACCTCGGCAAGTTGTTTCTCATTCCATTCTTTATCGTTCATTACGGCGGCTTCACTGCCGTCCACGGCTTTTTCGTGCTGGCACTGTTCCACAAAGACGGTCAAGGCCCTTCTATGGGCGGGGCGGATTGGCCGTGTTTTTTTGTCTTCATCCAAATGCTGTTCAATGTCATCAAGTATATGTATTCAGTGATACCTCCACCTGTAAGGCTTGCCGTGCTGGCGTTGTTTGTAAGTCACGGCGTCTCTTTCGTCCAGAATTATCTGCTTAAAGGCGAGTATGCCACAGCCAAACCCGACAAGCTTATGGGTAGCCCTTACGGACGCGTCGTCGTCATGCACATCGCCATCCTGGCCGGGGGTTTTTTGACAATGGCTGTTGGCTCTCCCGCCCCCCTGCTTGTCATACTTGTAGGCCTAAAGACTTTCCTCGACGTGAAACTGCACAACCGCGAACACAAAAAAGCGGCGACTGTCGTCAGGTCCTAAGCAAAAGCCGCGAAAACTTTTCTGGCATATTGGCTGCTCTTTTGAAAAGCCTCAACCGTGCTCATTGTTTTGGGCGTGCCGGTTTCTACGGCTTGTTCCATCACGATATGCGGCCGGACGCCGATGTCCAAAAGGTGCTTTGCCAATGCAGGGTAGTCGATGTCACCGTCGCCGAATGTCTCGGTCCAGATATTGTCTTTCGACTGGCGAAGATGCAGCTCGGTAATTCTTGGGCCGTATAGTTTCAGAACATCGAATAGTGCTACTGAAGAATTGCCTGCTCCCCGGTAAATCCAGTGCGCATCGAGACACAGCGTGACATACTCCGGATCTGTGCCGGCCATCATATGATGAAACTCGCGGGCCGCATTTCGCAGTTCTATATCGTGGTTATGGTATGCCAGCGTTAATCCCATCGCTTTTAGATGGCGTCCTAATTTTTCAATTGCCGCTGATTGTACTTTAAGCTGGGCATCGTTCTTGTTTTCCGGCCCGCCCCAGCGAATCGGGCTCGGATTTGTTACTATGATTTTTGTGCCGATTTCTTTGGCTTTTTCCGCGATCGCAAGTACGGATTCGATGCTATCCTGGGCCTTGTCGCGTTCGTGAAGTTCGCTGTTGACGTATAACGATCTTATTTCAAGGCTGTGCTTTTTCAATAGCGGCCCAAGCCGGTCAAGCTCCTGGGGATTATTGGCGAGCGGCTCATAGCCGTCGAATCGGCTGGCGGTTACCTCGCTTAGTCCCTTGTCCAATTCCTGATTGAAATCGCGGTTGTCCCGGGCATAGAAAACAGTCCAGGGATATTGATTGCAGGCTAAGTGAAGCTTGCCGCTACGATTTCGCCCTAAGCTCCGGTCTGAATTTGCGCTCATCGCAAGCACGCCGCCGGCAAGGGCTAAATCTTTGACAAATCTTCGACGAGAAATTGCTTCGTTGAACATAATAGAAGGCTCCCTTTGAAAATTACATTCAAAATCCACCGGTTTTAAGTCTGCTTAGTATGAACAAACCGCTGCTGTTCTGCAAGTTTATTTCTGCATACATTTGCCGGATTGCCTGACAACTAAAAAGGAACCTATGCCGGATTAATAGGCATAGGCTCCGAAATCATTCAAGTCCTGCTGTTATATCCGTTAAAGCGGAAATTGCTACTCAGCAGCCTCACTCGGCACAAACAGCCGGATGTCGTCAATATACATCTTGCCTGCACCGCCGGGTATCGTCATGTTACCCTGAGTACCAAGACCAATTGCGATTTTATCAACATTGCTCAGGTTAATTCCCTGATCGGCAAAGGCCTGCAGCGGAATAATCCACTCCGTCCATGCGCCTATGTTAGCAGCAGCCGGATCATCGTGGACCACGACTGCAGGTGTACCGGTAGTATTGGACAGTGCCACATACAACGGCTCGGCATCGTTGCTTACAATGCCGATATCCTGATTTGCCCACTGCCCGCCGACATTACCGCTAATCGTGACGTTTGTGAATACTGCCTGGCATGTTTCTGATGCATTGTGTGCGGTCACTGCCAGGCCTATATAGACGTTTGTTCCCATCTGAATGTTATCCGACGCACCAAGCTTCTGCCATGAAGAGCCGTTGGCTGAACTGTACGCTGAAAAACCACCGGCCAGGCTGCGCTCTATCTTGACCCAGTACGGTGCTGTAATTCCAACGGTTGTATCATCCATACTGTTACCGCTCGTGCCGATACGTCGCTGGTATGACACACCGGAACCAGGAGTTACGACCATCATCGCATGTCTCGAACCTGCATCCAGAGTCTCACGAATCATAACACCGGCCTTTGCCCAGTCGTCCGTATTACTGACGCTCTCGACTCTTGCTGTAATCGATCCGACACCGGTCAGCGTCTTGAAGGCGTAATGGAACGCATCGGACTGATCCCAGATATCTGCTCCGGAACCGGTCATTGTATAAGTTCCGACCGGCCCTTCGGTGAAGCTTCCGACGGATGCCGGATAGCCCCTGAACCAAAGCGACAATTCGGCAACGCCTTCTTCGGTCCAGTCACGCTGTTGTGTCAAAGTATGCTCTACTTGCGAATAATAAGAGTAGCCCTGCTTGTTGTTGTCGTATTCAAACGGCATGGACTGAAGACCGCCGTGAACGATAGTTTCCTCGGTATAAGAGATGGTATTTTCATCACCGACAGTAGCACCTGTGCCGTTACCGGCATAGTAACCCGGCGTTCCTGCTGTACCGTAGCCAAGGCCATCGTGCCATGAGAACCAAATCTGATTTTCGCCGCCATCGTATTCCTCGAAGTCGTCTATGACAAAGAAGTCGCTCGTTGTGAAGCTCCAGACGTTGCCCGCCCAGGGACTCTCCGGATTGATGCCGTTAACCTCATCAATC
>Ga0180438_10000487_pt1 | contig 77883 bp, 69 predicted proteins | sample SS_ome_12_FD_132455 | JGI IMG/M metagenome (GOLD analysis project Ga0180438, IMG submission 132455) | Hypersaline lake sediment archaeal communities from the Salton Sea, California, USA - SS_3_D_2 metaG | ecosystem: Environmental > Aquatic > Non-marine Saline and Alkaline > Hypersaline >...
ATCAATGCCGTCACACGTGATTTCCGTAGCGCCTGGATAAATTGTGTTATCAGCATCATTGCAGTCAGTACAGACTCCAACCCCGTCACCGTCTCCGTCAGGGTTATCATCTGCCAGACCATCACAATCTTGATCAATACCGTCACATGTTATTTCCGTAGCGCCTGGATAAATTGTGTTATCAGCATCATTGCAGTCAGTACAGACTCCAACCCCGTCACCGTCTCCGTCAGGGTCGTCATCTGCCAGACCATTGCAATTTTGGTCAATGCCGTCACACGTTACTTCAGGTGCGCCAGGATAAATTGTTGAGTCTCCGTCATCACAATCCACTGTGGCCATAAAGCCATCACCATCAGCATCAGTCGCGCAGAGGTTTAAAGGATCACCTAAACACGGATCAACTGGTGGCGGAGGCGTTGTTGTATAGCCGACAGGGAATGTTGACGGGCCGCCTAAACACCAAGTGTTTTGGACAGTGTTATCTGGCAATGTGTCAACATCACCATCTAACCACATGTCTACATACTGGTAGGCATTAGGGTCAGCGTCATTGCAGTCACCGCTGCAAAAGCTTACCAAATCACCATCAGCGTTGACATCATCATCTGCCAAACCATCACAGTCCTGATCAACACCATCACACAGCGTTTCAGGTGCGCCAGGATAAATGCTGGCATCGGCATCATTGCAATCACCGCCGCAAACAGTAACAGGGTCACCATCTGCATTGGCATCGTCATCTGCTAGTCCATCGCAGTCCTGGTCAATTAAATCGCACATAATTTCAGTCGCACCAGGATAGATACTAGCATCTGAATCATTGCAGTCACCACCGCAAACAGTAACTGGGTCGCCGTCTGCATTAACATCATCATCTGCCAAACCATCACAATCCTGGTCAATACCATCACACATTGTTTCAGGTGCGCCAGGATAGATAGTAGCATCGGCATCATTGCAGTCACCGCCACAGACTGTTACAGCATCACCGTCAGCATTGGCATCATCGTCAGCTAAGCCGTTACAGTTCTGGTCAATGAAATCACAGAGGATTTCAGTCGCACCAGGGTAGATAGTGGCATCGGCATCATTGCAATCACCACCGCAAACAGAGACAGGGTCACCGTCTAAGTTTGGATCGTCATCAGCAATGCCATTACAATTTTGATCTATGCCATCGCATTGGATTTCCAATGCTCCAGGATAGATTGCTGAATTCCCATCGTCACAATCTACGTCAGAGAAAAAGCCATCACCATCAGCATCAGTCGCGCAGAGGTTTAAAGGATCACCTAGACACGGATCAACTGGTGGTGGCGGGTTGGTAGTGTAACCAACAGGGAAAGTCGTCGTGTTACCCATGCAAAGAGTATTAGCAACAGTATCATCTGGCAAAGCGTCAATATCTGCATCTAAGTAGAAATCAACTAGTTGCCAGGCATTAGGATCATAGTCATTGCAATCGCCGTTACAGTGTGAGACTAGATCACCATCGTTATCAAAGTCATCATCTGCTAGACCATTGCAGTTTTGATCAATACCATCGCAAATAACTTCAGCTGCACCAGGGTAAACAGTTGGGTCAGCGTCATCACAATCGCCATTGCAATAGGTAACAGGGTCACCGTCTGCATTAGGGTCATCATCAGCCAAACCATTGCAGTTTTGGTCAATGAGATCACAAGCGATTTCAGGCGCGCCTGGGTAAATGGTCGCGTCATTATCATTGCAATCACCGCTGCAAACTGTGGCAATATCACCGTCAACATTAGCGTCATCATCGCCAAGACCGTCACAGTCTTGGTCAATGCCATCGCACATTGTCTCTGGAGCGCCAGGATAAATACTGGCATTAGCGTCGTTGCAGTCTACATCTGCCATAAAGCCATCACCATCTGCGTCAGTGTTGCAAAGGTTGAGCGGATCCCCTGGACAGGGATCAAGTGGTGGCGGGGCATTAGTAGTGTAACCAATAGGATAAGTCGCTGGATTACCAACACACCAGGTGTTTACCGAGGCAGTATCAGGCAGAGTATCAATGTCAAAATCAGCATAGAAATCTACCAGCTGCCAAGCATTGGCATCAATGTCATTACAATCTCCATTGCAATGGGTCACTGCATCACCATCAAGATTTTGGTCGTCATCAGCAATACCATTGCAATTTTGATCAATAAGATCACAAAGTGTTTCTGGCGCGCCAGGATACACTGTTGCGTCAGCATCGTTGCAGTCACCTGAGCAATAAGTGACAGGGTCACCATCTGCATTAGCGTCATCATCAACCAGCCCATTACAGTTCTGATCAATGCCATCGCATAATGTTTCTGGTGCACCAGGGTAAATGGATGCATCAGCATCATCACAGTCACCATTGCATAAGGTTACCAGATCACCGTCAGCATTGGCGTCGTCATCCACCAAACCATTACAGTTTTGGTCAATGCCATCGCACATTACTTCAGGTGCTCCTGGATAGATGCTGGAATTCCCGTCATTACAATCCACGTCAGAGAAGTAACCGTCACCATCTGCGTCAATAGCGCAAAGGTTAAGCGGATCACCCAGACATGGATCAAGAGGCGGAGGTGCGGTTGTAGTGTAGCCAACAGGGAAAGTGATAGTATCACCCACACACCAAGTTGGCCCAGTTGCTACATCTGGCACATCATCCAGATCTCCGTCAAACCAGAAATTGACTAGTTGCCAGGCATTGGCATCATAGTCATTGCAGTCACCGCCACAGACTGTTACAGCATCACCATCATTGTTTAGGTCATCATCAGCTAGACCATTACAATTTTGGTCAATGCCATCACAAAGCGTTTCTGGTGCACCAGGGTAAATGGATGCATCAGCATCATTACAGTCACCAGAACACAAACTGAATGGGTCGCTGTCAGTATTAGTGTCATCATCAGCCAAGCCATTACAGTTTTGGTCAATGCCGTCACATAATATTTCAGTGGCCCAAGGATGTATGGTAGGATCTGAATCATTGCAATCACCATTACATTGGCTAATAGGATCGCCATCTGCATTAACATCATCGTCCAGTAAACCGTCGCAATCCTGGTCAATGAGGTCACACAGGACTTCTGTTGCCCCAGGATAAATTGAAGCATCAGAATCATTACAGTCCCCACCACAAACAGAAACAGGGTCACCATCATTATTAATGTCGTCATCAGCCAAGCCATTACAGTTTTGGTCAATGCCGTCGCAAATGATTTCTGGTGCACCCAGGTAAATTGATGCGTCCGCATCATTGCAGTCACCACCACACACAGTGACAGGGTCACCATCAGCATTAGCGTCATCATCGAGCAGGCCATCACAGTCCTGATCAATTAGATCGCACATTACTTCAGGTGCACCAGGATAAATACTGGAGTTCCCGTCATTGCAATCCACATCTGCAAACCAGCCATCACCATCTGCATCAGTGTTGCAGAGGTTGAGCGGATCTCCAGGGCATGGATCAAGTGGAGGCGGCGCATTAGTAGTATAACCAAGGGGGTAAGTTGGGGGATCGCCCACACACCAGGTATAGATAGTATTATCGTCTGGCAAAGTGTCAATGTCAAAATCTGACCAAAAATTCATGTTTTGCCAGAAATTGGCATTATACTGGTTGCAATCGCCACTACAAAAGGAAACGCCATCACCATCAAAGTCATAGTCGTCATCGTCAATTGCTGGGCTGTTGCAGTTTTGGTCAATACCATCACAAAGTGTTTCAGGGGCGCCAGGATAAATAGATGAAACGTTGTCATTACAGTCTCCGTCGCAGAAAGAAACTGGGTCTCCGTCAGCATTAACATCGTCATCGCTCAAGCCATCACAATCCTGGTCAATTAAATCACAGAGGATTTCAGTGGCGCCTGGATAAATAGTGTTATCACCATCATTACAGTCACCACCGCAGACTGAAATCGGATCACCGTCAGCATTGATGTCGTCATCTGCCAAGCCATTGCAATTTTGGTCAATAGAGTCACAGAGAATTTCAGGTGCGCCTGGATAGATAGTATCCACGTTGTCATTGCAATCACCAGCGCAGAAACTGACCGGGTCTCCATCAACATTGGTGTCGTCATCGATTAAACCATTACAGTTCTGGTCAATGGAGTCGCACATGATTTCTGTTGCACCTGGATGAATGGTTGGGTCAGTATCATCGCAGTCACCTGCACAGACAGAAACAAGATCGCCATCTGCATTAATATCCTCATCAAGAGGACCATTGCAATTTTGATCAATGCCGTCGCACAAGATTTCAGCTGCACCAGGATAAATGGCTGGGTTAGAGTCATCACAGTCACCATCACAAAAAGAGACTGGATCGCCATCTACATTGGTATCGTCATCAGCTAAACCATCACAATCCTGATCCACTAGGTCGCACATGATTTCAGTTGCGCCTGGATAGATCGTGGCAACTGAGTCATTGCAATCACCATTGCAAAAGCTGACAGGGTCACCGTCTGCATTGACATCATCGTCAGTTAAACCATTGCAGTTTTGGTCAATGTTGTCGCATAATGTTTCAGCGGCGCCTGGATAAACAGAGGCAACATTATCGTCACAGTCACCACCGCAAACAGTAACAGGATCGCCGTCTACATTAGCGTCATTGTCAGCCATGCCATTGCAATTTTGGTCAATGAGATCACACATGATTTCAGTTGCACCAGGATAAATGGTTGCGTCGTTGTCATTGCAATCGCCACCACAAACAGAAACAGGGTCACCGTCTGCGTTAGGATCGTCATCCGCAGTACCATTACAATTCTGGTCAATGCCGTCACATGTAATTTCTGGCGCTCCTGGGTAGATTGTGGCAATCAGATCATTGCAATCACCGTTACAAAAAGTAACGTAATCACCATCAAGATTCTGATCATCATCAGCAAATCCATTGCAATTTTGATCAACAAAATCGCACAGGATTTCAGTAGCGCCTGGATAGATGGACGCGTCATTGTCATTACAGTCAACAGTGTTGGGAAAACCATCACCATCAGCATCTGTTACACTGCCACAAGTATTGGTTGGGTCATTCAAGCATGGATCCAGTGGCGGAGGTGCGTTCAATGTCCTGCCGGCTGGATATGTTGGAGTGTTACCAACGCAATAGGTCGTAGCTGTGTAAGAATCAGGTAATGTGTCATTGTCTCCATCTGGATAAAAATCCAAATTTGTCCAGACAGTGGCATCATTATCATTACAATCAGTGCTAACAGGATAGCCATCGCCATCATAATCAACTGTTGAGCCACATTGATTAGTTGGATCACCCGGACAAGGATCCCAAGGCGGTCCAGCATTGGGTGTCATATTGGCAGGATAAGTGCTGGCATTACCAACGCATTCAGTAAGAGTTGCGCCATTTTCAGGCAAATTGTCATTGTCTGCATCAGGATAAAATACCATTTCTTGCCAGAGTGTAGCGTCATTAGGCGCACAGTCAGTAGTGGTATAACCGTCACCATCAGTGTCAGTTATAACCGGGTTGTTGTTTTCATCAGAGGCATCACCACCATCACCTGTGCAGGCCGTTATTACCATGCAGAACATTGCAATTAATGACAGCCACACAAGACTCTTGATTCTGCTTGTTTTGTTCATTTTTTCCTCCCTTGCTTTTCGATTTATTTTTGATTTTTTGTTTTTTCCTGAGTCTTATATTGTCAATGAACGCACCTAAATTGACATTCACAACATCTATATATATCGCAGTATTTTACTGCGTTGAAACTGAAAAAAGCAATTAGGTTATTAAGCAAACCAATTTATTGAAATTAGCTTAAAAATAACCTAAGAGACTACATTATATAGGTATTTTTACTTTAGCAGATTTAATAGTAAAAATTAACACCATATTTGATTTTTGTCAAGTATTTTTAGCTAAATATAAAAAAATTAGCATTTTAAAAATAGTCAATGCTAATTTTTATTTTATTTTAGGTAAATTTAGACTTTAATGACTACTGGCAAAATCATTGGCCTTCTCTGTGTTTGTTTATACAAATATTGGCCAATTTCATCTCTTATTTTATTTTTTATATAATCATCAAAAGCTGGCGACTTGGTATCAGTATCTTCAGCAATTTTTTTAACTTTCATTCTGGTAGATTCAATTAATTGTTTGTTTTCTTTCATATAAACAAAACCGCGGGAAATTATATCTGGATTACCAATTAGTTGGCCAGTTTTACCCATAATAGTGCAGATTATTACTAACATACCATCTGCAGACATCACTCTTCTATCGCGTAAGACAATATTAGAAACATCACCCACTCCCAAACCATCAACCATAACATAATCTGAAGGGACAAATTCTCTGGTTAAACGAGCTCCACGTTTAGTAAACTCCATAACTTGACCATTATTAGCAATAAAAATATTTTCTTTAGGGATACTAACACTTTCAGCCACTTCACCGTTTATTCTTAACATATAATGATTAGCTTCAATTGGAATATAATATTTAGGTTGCAATAGCCGTATTAGTAGTTTTAAATCTTCTTTTTTAGCATGTCCGCCAGCATGGACATCCATCATTTTATAATGAATGACTTTACCACCTTTACGATAAAGGGTATCTTTAAGATTTTGGATTGTCCTTTCATTGCCTGGGATTACAGAGGAAGAAAAAATAATAGTATCTCCTTTTTTAACATATAAATATTTATGTTCATCATTAGCAAATCTAACCAAGAAAGCATTCTGTTCTCCCTGGGCACCTGAACCAATAATAACAATATCTTTATCAGCGACTTTTCTAGGATTATAATTCTCAGAAGCAATTAAAGTGCCAGGTTTAATTTTTAGATAGCCTAATTTATGAGCAATTTCTACATTGGTTTTCATGCTGCGGCCTTCGATCATTACTTTACGGTTAAATTTTTCAGCCATAGTAATAATTTGCTGAACCCGATTTAACAGAGAAGCAAAAGTACCAATAATAATTCTGCCTTGAGCCATTTCAAAAATTCTTTCTAATTCATAACTAACATGAGTTTCTGAGATTTGATGGCCCTCTTCTTCAGCATTAGTGCTATCTGCCATTAAAGCTAAAATTCCATCTTTACCTATTTGAGCGATTTTGTTTAAATCAGCAGGTTTATCATTAATTGGGCTATGGTCAATTTTAAAATCACCAGTATGGACAACCGTGCCAACCGGAGTTTTAACAACAACACCAAAACTATCAGGCACATTGTGATTAACTCGGAAAAATTCAATATTAAAATTGCCTAGTTTTAATTTGCTATTGCCATCAATAATATAAAATTTTAATTTTGGGGAATTACGATATTCTTCTTGTCTTTTTTGAATAATACCAGCTGATAATTTAGCAGTGTAGATTATTGGGTTGCCAATTTTAGGCATAATATGCGGTATAGCCCCAATATGATCATAATGGCTGTGAGTGATAACCACACCCTTTATGTTTTTTTCTTTACCTTTTAGATAAGAAATATTAGGAATAATATAATCAATACCTGGCATATCTTCTTCAGGGAATTGTAACCCCATATCAATAATAATGATATCTTTGCCAAATTCAAGCAAAGTCATATTACGTCCGACTTCTTCTAAACCACCTAAGACCATTATTCTTAATTTTGCATCTCTACTACTACTATAGGCGCTTGTTTTTCTTAAATTCTTTCTTTTTTTGTAAACCATAATTTTATTTTTAATTTAAAATGAACAATTAACAATGCGTAATTACTAATTATTAATCACACATTGCTCATTGTAAAAGAGTTCAAATATTATTTTATTTAAAAAATGTTTTTTTAGTTTTTATATACCAATTGCCAATATCAATAAAGCGGTCATAAGGATTAGCAATCCTTTGCAATTCATAACCTTTAATTTTTTTATTAAGAGGGTATGTATATGTAGGAGCATAAAGAAATATAGCTGGCAGATCTTCAATTAATAAATTTTGAAATTCTTGATATTTTTTATGCCTAACTTCTGTATCATTTGTTAAACGAGCCTCTTCTAAAAGTTGATCAACTTTACGATTAATATAATTGGCTAAGTTAACACCTGGATGTTCTCTTTGTGAAGAATGCCAAAAAGGAAATAGATCAGGGTCATAACCAATTATTTCTCCATATAAAAGTGACTGATAGTTGCGAGGATTAATAATATCTTTTTCAATATTGTCTTTAGGTATAATTTGTAGCTCAACATTAACTCCTATACTATTCCAGAATTCCTTAATTAAATTAACAGCATTAATATTTTCAGTTCGCTCAACTGTTGTTATGGTAATTTTTAATTCTTCATCATCTTTAAAAAAGATTTCATTATCTAATTCCCAGCCATTAGTGGTTAAAATTTCAACAGCTTTTTGCGGATCATAAGAATATTTAGTAATGTCTTCATTATAGCCTAAAAAGCCAGGTAAAATTGGCCCATCAATGACTTGCCCTTGATTTTGCAAAGCTTCATCAATTATTTGCTCTTTATTAATAGCATAAGCTAAAGCTTCTCTGATGTGTTTGCTTGCAAGTAGTTTATTATTTTTTTCATTAAAAAAGATAGCAGTATATTGAGAAAGATTTGTATTATATAAATTTAGGTCTCTTTTATTGGTGAATTTGTCTAAATGTTCTTTTGGTAAAAAGCCCAAGCTTTCCACTTCTTTGTTGATTAAGGCGTTAACAGCTGTTTCATAGTCTGGATAAAATTTAAAAGTAAGTTTATTAATATAAGGGACCTTATCATAATAATCTTTGTTTTTTTCTAAAACATAATTTTTGATAACTCCGGTTTTTTCTTTTATTAATGATTTAAATTTAAAAGGACCACTACCGATTGGTTTTTGATTATAAATTGCTAGTTTAGCATTAATTGCAGGGACGTCATACCACAAATGCTGGGGAATTATACCAACTGTCAAAATGTTTAAAAAAGCAGCATATGGTTCTTGTAAAGTAAATTTTAAAGTATATTCATCTATAACTTCTGTTGTCACTCCAGCAAAACTGCGATAATAAGGACTTTTAAAATCAGGATCTTGGATGCTTTTAATTGTAAAATTAACATCGCTTGCTGTCAGTTTTTCACCATCGTGCCATTTTACATTATCTTTTAAATAAAAAGTGTAGGTTTTTTGATCTTCTGATATCTCATATTTTTCAGCCATATCAGGAACGATATTTAAGTTTTTGTCATATTTCAATAGACCAGAAAAGATCAGATGAGACAAGTCAAGGTCAGCATCAACATGGCTTTGTGATAAGATAGGATTTAAATATAAAGGAGAACCAATTAAACCTTCAATTAATTCACCACCGTTTTTAGGGACTGTGGTTAGTTTTTGAATATAATTGGTGTAAAACAATAATGATAAATTAAGAAAAATAATTATTAATAATATTTTTATTATTAAATATTCTCTTGTAGATAATGTTTGCTTGATTTTTTTAAATTGTCTCCAATTAGGAATTTTCTGTTTGTTTAATTTAGTAATAATTTTTTTATCTAAATTTTTTTGTTTATTTATATTTTTTATTTTTTTAAATTTAGCTAAATTAAAAACAATAAAACTTTTTAAGTTTTTACTCAAATTTTTAATAAATTTAATTTTTGAACCCACTTTTAAATTGTAAATTTATATAAGAGAATAAAAATTTAATATAAGGCATTGAAAAAAGCAGTAATTAGAAATAAAACAGATATAACAATTGTTGCAATATGAAGTGCTTTTTCCAATCCTCTTTTACTGCGATAAATATTGCCTTCACCACCAAAAGCAGCACCTAGTCCACTGCCTCTATTTTGCAGTAAGATAGCTGTTATTAATATAATCGCTAAGATTATTTGAATAATATTTAATACCATAATTAGTATAGATTAGTAAGCTTTTATTTTAGAATTTTAGCAAAAAGACTATAAATTGTCAATATGTTCATAAAACAATTTATTAAGATGTGGTATAATAGAATTATAAACTGATATAAAAAAAAAGACAAATGCCAGCAAAAGAACAAAAACAAATTAAAGCTAGAAAATGGCATCAAAAATGGTGGGGAATTATTCTTTTGATTATTTTAGCTTTAGCAATTATTATAGTAGCTTCTTTCATTTATTTAGTTGTATTTTATGTGGAAATAAAGATGCAACAAGATTGGCAGCAGGTATTAACAAGTCCGAATCTAAAAAGTCAGAATATTATAGATCAACGTATAATGATTGAGAGTAGTGATGATCCTTTTTGGGGCAAAGCTGATGCGTCTCTTGTAATCGTTGAATTTTCAGATTTCCAATGCCCTTTCAGTGCCCAAGCTTATCAAATTATCAAAAGTATTAGGCAACAATATGCTGATCAAATTAAAATTATTTATCGTGATATGCCTGATATTAATAATCACAATTTAGCTTTAGATGCCGCAATCGCAGCTAATTGTGCGCATGAACAAGATAAATTTTGGCAGTATCATGATCAATTATTTGAAAATCAAGCAAACTTATCTGTTGCCAGATTTGAAACAATAGCTATTTCTTTAGGCTTAGATCAGGAGCAATTTACTAAATGTCTAAGTGAACGCAAATATGAAGCAGAGGTGAAAGATGATTTAGCTAGTGGAATAGGCTTTGGCGTAAATGCAACACCAACCTTTTTTATTAATGGCAATAAGGTGCCAGGCGTGATTCAATATTCAACATTTATTCAAATAATTAATAAAATAGAGGAATTAGATTTATTAAAATAAAATATGATTGAGATTAGAATACATGGTCGTGGTGGTCAAGGCAATGTGACTTTAGCAGAATTAATTGCTATGTCAGCTTTTTATGATGGGGAGTATGCCCAGGCTTTTCCTAGTTTTGGAGTTGAAAGAAAAGGAGCCCCAGTCGTTGCTTTTACTAAAATTGATAAAAATTTTATACGTAGCAGAGAACAAATTTATCAGCCTGATTTTATTATTATTCAGGATCCTAGTTTAGTAAAAGTCGCTAAGCCATTAGAGGGAGCAAAGAAAACAACAATTGTAATAATTAATTCAAATAAAGTAGCTAAACAAGTTTGTCCTAATTATACTGGCAAAGTTTATTGTGTCTCAGCTTTAGAAATTGCATTAAAAGAACTGGGTAAGCCAATCATAAATACTGCTATGCTAGGAGCTTTTGTTAAGATAAGCGGTTTAATTAAATTAGAATCAGCAGTTCAAGCAATTAAAGAAAATTTGGGTGAAAAATATAATCAAGAAATTATTACTAAAAATATTAAGGCCCTAAAGGAAGCTTACAAAATAGTAAAGGTTTAAATTAAAATTTATGAAAAAATTTAAATATATCTTAACAGCCAAACCCGGCACAACTTCAGAAAATAAAACTGGTGGTTGGCGTGCTTTTAGACCAGAGGTTGATCATGAGGTATGTATTGGCTGTGATATGTGCAATAAAGTTTGTCCTGAAGGAATTTGCTTTCCTACTGGTCAAAAAAATTCAAAAGGTCGGGTTTTTTATGATCGTGATTTAGAATATTGCAAAGGTTGTGGCTTATGCGCTAAAGAATGTCCAGTTAAGGCTATTAAAATGATTAAAGATTTTAAATAACTTTACGAAAGTACGAATCAGTACAAATATACGAATGTTATGGTGCAATTAGTATATTTGTACTTATTCGTAATCAGTAAGTATGAAACAAATCTTAGAAGGTTCTCATGCCGTAGCTCAAATAATCAATAATTGCCAGCCAGCTGTTATTTCAGCTTATCCAATTACTCCACAAACTCATATAGTGGAAGATTTAGAAAGATTAAAGGCAGAAGGCAGGGCTGATTTTGAATATGTAAGAGCGGAGTCAGAATTTGCAGCTGCTTCAATTGTTTTAGGTGCAAGCGCGACTGGCGTTAGAACTTATACTGCCACTTCTTCGCAAGGGCTTTTATTAATGGCAGAAGTTTTATTTAATATTGCTGGCATGAGGTTGCCTGTTGTTTTAACTTGTGCTAACCGGGCAGTTTCTGCACCTATTAGTATTTGGAATGATCAGCAAGATGCTGTGACTGTTCGCGATTCTGGTTGGCTGCAATTATATGGGGAAACAAATCAAGAGGTTACGGATTTGCATGTTTTGGGTTTTAAGTTGGCTGAAAGTTTACAATTACCAGTGATGGTCAATATGGATGGATTTGTGTTAACTCATACTTATGAACCAGTAGAAATTCCGACCTCAACAATGATTAAAAAATATTTACCTGATTATAAACCAGTAAAGGATAATTTTTTAGATATTAATAATCCTTGTTCTTTAGGTACTTTTGCGCCACCAGACCAGTATATGGAAATAAGACAGGAATTGCATGATGATGTTAATAATGCTAAAAAGGAAATAATTAGCTTAAGTACAGAATTTAAGAAAATTTTTAGCAGGAATATTGGTGATAATGGGTTGATAGAATCATATAAAATTAAAGATGCCAATATTATTTTAGTAGCCATGGGCTCTGTTTGCGGAACAATTAAAGAAGTTATTGATAGCCAAAGGCAAAAAGGCAAAAAGGTTGGTTTATTAAAAATTATTAGTTTTCGTCCTTTTGCTGATCAGGAGGTTGTCACTGCTTTAGCCAAAGCTAAACAAGTCGCAGTGATTGATAAATCAATTTCACTGGGGATTGAAGGAATTCTAGCCAGTGAAATTAAAAGATTAGCTTATAATAAATTAAAAGCTAAAATTCAAAGTTTTATTGTTGGTTTAGGTGGACGTGATGTTTCCCAAAAAATGATTGAACAGATTATTTCGCAAGTGGCAGGCAAAGACAATAATTTAAAATTTATTAATAAATAAATATGAAATATAAAAACCCGATGCCACATTTGCTAAATCCTGGTCATACCGCTTGTCCTGGTTGTGGCCAGCTTATTGCTGCCCGACATGTGATTAATACTTGTGGTAAAAATACTATTATTGCTAATGCAACTGGCTGTCTTGAAGTTACTACTTCCAAACATCCTACGTCTTCTTGGAAAGTACCATGGATTCATTCTTTATTTGAAAATCCTGCGGGGGTAGCTACTGGCATTTTAACTGCTTTAAAGAAAAAAGGTTTAGATAAAAAAGTAAATGTTTTGGCTCAAGGCGGTGATGGTTCTACTTTTGATATTGGTATGGGTTTAATATCTGGTATGTGGGAGAGGCAGGATAATATTTTATATGTTTGTTATGATACTGAAGTATATTCTAATACTGGATATCAGGCTTCAGGGGCGACTCCTCATACTGCTTTTACTAGAACATCCTGGCCAGGTGCCAAATCAATGGGTAATGATAAATTTAAAAAGAGTATGATAGAAATTGCCTTGGCTCATAAAGTGCCTTATGTGGCTTCAACAACTTCTGGTTATCCAAATGATATTATTAAAAAAGTTAAACGAGCTTTAGAATTTACAGGTCCAAAGTTTATTCACATATTAACTCCTTGTATTCCGGGTTGGGGAATTAAAGATGATATGGCTATTGAATTAGGCAAGTTAGCGCAAAAGACAGGATTTTTCCCAGTTGTAGAATATGAAAATGGCGAATTAATTAATTCCATGAAAGTACCAGAAAAAACACCCTTAGTTGATGAATACTTACAGCATCATGTTAGGTTTAAGCATTTATTTAAAGATAAAAAAGGGAAACAAGAAATAAAGACATTACAAGAAGTGTGCAATAAGAATATTGCCAAATATAATTTAAAATAAAATTTGAATAAAAAAAGAGACGCCAAATTTAAGGGTCTCTTTTTTGTTTTTATTCTTCAATCTCGTCCATGTCACATTGCGTTTTTCCGCAGATTGGACAAACGTATAAATCAGCCATGTCTTTTGCTCTGTATTGTTCTCCGCATTCAGTACAGGTTAAGGTATACTTTTTAGGATTTTCTTCTGATAGTTTTTCCATGGCTTCATTCATGCCATCTATAAATTCTCTTGTGCTGGGGAATTTTTTATCCGCCATAGTCTCCTCCTTTAAAAAGATTATTTAAAAACATATCAGAAAAAAAGGAAACAGTCAAGATTTTTGCTTGATTTTATATTTTAGCTTTGTTAGGATTAAATAATTACTTTTAACGTAATTAAATAGTTCCTTAAAAAAGAAAGGAGTCAGCAATGGATGGCAAAAATAAGAAAAAATTAAGTTTTCGTACTCAATTAATTTTGTATGGTGTGTTGCTTGTCGCAATTGTAGCTTTACCAGTTTTGTATGTAGAAGTGCAAAAACCATGGCAGCTGTTACAGCAAATGATTGACCAAAGTAAAATTGTTATTGTTGAAGTTAAAACTAATTTTTCTGAGGAAGAGTTAGCGCGCATGAATCAATTTGCTTTGGCCATGAATGAACAGGCTGATCCAGAGCAAGAAGACTATTTAATTTGGGCTTTTAATATTTATGTTATTGAAAAACGTTTGCTTACTGAAGAAGAAATGCTAACAGTTTTTCAAGAACAAGAAGAAGAACTAGAAGATTTTGATTATACGCAAGTCAAGCAATCATACGCTTTTTGGCAGGAACAGTTTGCTGTTCATGATAATATTGATTCGCTGTTTATCAGATATAAACAAGCATTACTTGAGGCCAGAGAAGCTTCAATGGAAGCAGGCTTTGAGTATGATGATGTTTATATCATGACTGATAATCAGGAAGTTTTAACTTTTTTGATTGATGGTGGTTCTTGGTGGGAAAGTACTTATCCTGGCCTTGAATATGACGTGGAAGATAATGAATGTCCTGAATTTCGCGGCTACTTACAAAACGGGCCTGGCTTTGCTTCTAATCCAATCCATTATCATTATAAGATTTTTCCAAAATTTGATAGTGATAAATGGGGAGATTGGTTCACTGTCTGGTTGGCTGAAGAAAATCAGGGCATTTATAATAATTTTGCCATGGATTTTAAAGCTGATCGGGTCAAAGATTTAATGTGGACTTTAGGAATTATTATAATCATCAGTGCTTTACTGGTATTATTAATAATTCTTTTCATTGCTATGCTTCTTAGCAGAAGGATTTCCGCGCCAATAAAAGATTTAATTGTTGGCATAGAAAAAATAACTCAGGGAGATTACGATGTGCAGGTTAAGAAAACCGGCAGTCAAGAATTTGAAAAACTGATTGAGTTTTTCAATAAAATGGTTGTTTCTTTAAAAGAACGTTTAAACATGAAACAAACGTTAGAAAAACTCTTGTCAGAAGAATTAGCAGAACAAGTTGCTAAAAAAGGTTTGGTCTTGGGTGGGCAAAACGTACAGACAACAATTATGTTTACTGATTTTGCTGGCTTTTCTACAATAACCCAAGGCATGGAGCCAAAAAATGTAGTCCAAATGCTTAATGATTATTTTCATGTCTTGACCCCAATAATTAAAAAATGGGGTGGTTTTACTGATAAGTTTATTGGCGATGCCATAGTGGCAATCTTTGGCGCACCAGTTCCATTAGCTAATCATGCTGAAAATGCAGTCTGCTGCGCCATTGAAATGCAATTGGCTATGCGCCAGCTTAATAAACAACGTCAAAAAGAAAACAAACCAGTTTTGGAAATGAGAATTGGCTTGAATTCCGGCGAAGTTTTGGCTGGAGCAATTGGCAGTGATCTAAAACTTGAATACACTTCAATTGGCGAAACAACTAATTTAGCCAATCGCATGGAAGCTAATTGCCAGATTGGCCATGTCTTAATCGCTGAAGCTACTTTTAAATTAGTGCAAGGTATTTTTTTTAATGGAGTGGATTTTGATGAAGATCCTAATCCTGTCATAGCTAAAGGATATGCTGAGCCAGTGCATGCTTATAATATTTATGTTAGTGAGTGGCAGATAGATAAAATGACAAAGGAAACTGAGTCAAAAGATCAAGGCTTTTATCATTATGTTAAAAGAGCTGATCGTCATCTAAAATTTGCTGACCAAATGGAACCAGCTAAACTAGCTAAGTTTAAAAAAATAGTTAGACTTAATATTTAAGAAAATTAGACCCTGAGCAATCAGGGTCTTTTTTATTTTTAATTTTAAGATATTTATCCTTTATCTCTTGACCTAATTATTTTTCCATGGTAGACTGGTTATTAATAGTGTTTTAAGTTTTTCAAGATAATTCTTAATTACTAATATACTTATCTCTATGGCAAAAAAAGACAAAATTACTATCAAAGGCGCACGTGTTCACAATTTAAAAAATATTAATGTAGAGTTACCTAAGAATAAATTTGTAGTTATCACTGGCTTATCTGGTTCTGGTAAATCTTCATTAGCTTTTGATACTATTTTTGCTGAAGGCCAAAGACAATATGTAGAATCATTATCATCCTATGCCCGCCAATTTATAGGAGTGATGGATAAACCAGACGTAGATCAGATAGAGGGCCTATCTCCTGTTATTGCCATTGATCAAAAATCTACTTCCCATAACCCTCGTTCTACTGTGGGTACTATTACGGAGATCTATGATTATCTCCGTCTTTTATTTGCCAGAATAGGGCATGTTCATTGTCCTTCTTGTGGTGAAGAGATAGAGAAATTAACAGCCGAACAAATAATGGAAAAGGTTTTAGAACTGCCAGCGCAAACTCGCATTTCTGTTTTTTCACCAATTGTCATGGGGCAAAAAGGCAAACTTGACCATCTTATTAAAAAAATGAAAAAAGCAAATTTTTACCAATTGCGTCTAGATGGTAAATTAATGAGTATTGCTGAAATTGAAAAAACAATTATTGATGAAGGAAAAGAACATGATTTGGATGTTTTAATTGATCATGTTTTTGTAGAAAAAGTCAGGCCTGAAAAGATTCCAACTAGTCCATTATATAAAGCAATTAAACAAGCCTTAGATTTGAGTAATGGTTTAGTTAGAGTTTTACGTAAAGACACTAAAGAAGAATCATTATATTCTCAGCATTTACATTGTACTAAATGTGATATTAATTTGCCGGAAATAGAATTGCGTAGTTTTTCTTTTAATTCACCAGTAGGAGCTTGTCCTAAATGTACAGGCTTAGGTGTAAATTTAGAAATTGATCCGCAATTAGTAGTTTTTAATCCTAAATTAACAATTGAGCAAGGTGCAATAAAAGTTTGGTCACGCCTAACTTCAAATCAACCATTGCAGCATAAAATTATTGCTGCCTTTGCTAAAGCAAATAAAGTGCCTTTAAATAAGCCAGTTAATAAAATGAAAAAAACTGATTTAAGTTTAGTTTTATATGGTACAGGAGACCAGGAATACGAGATTAGCGATAAAAAATACGTATTTGAAGGTATAATACCTTTTTTAGAAAAAAAATATAAAGAAACAGATTCTGATTATGTGCAAAAAGAGATTGAAGATTATATGAGAGAAATTATTTGTCCTGTTTGTCATGGTAAAAGATTAAAACCAGAAAGTTTAGCAGTGACTATTTTAGATAATAATATTGCTGATCTAGTAAATTTGGATTTGCAGGAATTGTTTAATTGGTTTTCTTCGGTTGAAAAGGATGAAAAAAACAATAAAGGTTCGCAGACTTTAACTAAAACCGAATATAAAATTGCTAGTCAATTAATTAAAGAAATTAAGCGTAGATTAGAATATTTAATTGCTGTTTCGCTTGATTATTTAACTTTGGATCGTAGTGCGACAACCTTAGCAGGTGGAGAAGCTCAGCGTATTCGTTTAGCTAAACAGATTTCTTCTTCTTTAACTGAAATTATTTATGTGTTAGATGAACCATCAATAGGTTTACATCAAAGAGATAACCAGCGTTTGATTAATACATTGATTAAACTACGTGATATTGGTAATACGGTTTTAGTTGTTGAACACGATCAAGCAATTATGGAAAAAGCTGATGTGGTGGTTGATATGGGCCCAGGTGCCGGAGAATATGGCGGTAAAGTTGTTGATATTGGACATTTAGATAAAATAAAAAAGAATAAGGATTCTTTAACAGGTTTATATTTGTCAAATAAATATAAAATTGAAACCAGAATTAAATATCGCAAAGGTAATAATAAAATTATAACAGTTAAAGGAGCGACTGCTAATAATTTACAAAATATTGATGTAAAATTTCCTTTGGGCAAATTTATTGCTGTTTCTGGAGTTTCCGGTTCAGGCAAATCAACTTTAGTCACTGATATTTTATCAAGGGCTTTAGCTCAGCATTTTTACCGGGCCAAAGAACAGCCAGCTGAACATAAAGAAATAACTGGTATTGCTAATTTAGATAAAGTCATTACAGTTGATCAGTCACCAATTGGCAGAACACCGCGTTCTAATCCAGCTACTTACACTGGTGTATTTACTTATATTCGTGACTTGTTTACTCAAGTACCAGAAGCAAAAATGCGTGGGTTTGATGCAGGTAAATTTTCTTTTAATGTTGTTGGCGGTCGTTGTGAATCTTGTGCAGGGGAAGGCTTGGTAAAAATTGAAATGCAATTTTTGCCAGACGTTTATGTGGAATGTGAAGAATGTCATGGTAAACGCTATACCAAAGAAGCTTTAGAAATTAATTATCGTGGCAAGACAATTGCTGATGTATTGGATATGACCGTAGAAGAAGCTCGTAGATTTTTTGCTGAGATCCCAATTATTTATGAAAAATTAATGATATTATATGATGTTGGTTTGGGTTATATTAAGCTTGGGCAGCCAGCTACAACATTGTCAGGTGGTGAAGCTCAGCGTGTCAAATTAGCGACAGAACTTTCCCGCCGGGCAACTGGTAAAACTTTATATATTTTAGATGAGCCAACAACCGGTTTGCATTTTGATGATATTAATCGTTTATTAGGTGTTTTGCATAAGTTAGTTGATAAAGGTAATACTGTTTTAGTCATTGAACATAATTTAGATATTATTAAACAAGCTGATTGGGTGATTGATATGGGTCCAGAAGGCGGAGCTAAGGGTGGTAAAGTTGTTGCCCAAGGCACGCCAAAAGATATAGTAAAAAACAAAACAAGTTATACTGGCAAATATTTAAAGAGTTTATTAAAATAAATATCATAGGGAGGGAAAATGGCGCAGGAAGAGATTAAAATAGGAGATTTTGTCCAGGCGATTTGGGTTGGTGATGATGAGACTATTAAAGAAGGTGTTGTCATTAGGATTGATAATGATGAAAAAAGAGTAGCTGTAAAAGGTTGGTCTTTTGAATCACTTTGTATTAGCCCTCAGAAAATCAAGGAATCCAAATTGACTGCCAAGCAAAGAGATTTAAAGGTCTGGGCACAAAATCAAATACTATAATCTACAAAAAGGAGGTAAAATGTCAGAGGACACAAAAGGTTTTGGTCGGACGACTGATGGTTTAATGCTTCTTAAAAATGGAGACGTTGTGGAATTTGATCTTGCTGTTATTCAGGCAGCAATTGATGCTTTACCTGGAGATGGAAAAAGTTTTTTTGCCAAAAATTGTCTGGGGGAATTTGGAGATGGTCAAGGCGGCTATGATTGCAGTAAATGCGATATGCCTGCTTGCCCAATTGCTGATCAATAGTATTGATTATTAAACAAAAGACGGGATTTAATTATCTCGTTTTTTTATTGACAAAAAATAGAATATTAATTAAGGTAAGATAATAAATAAAAAAAGGAGGGAAAAATGAAGAAAACGTTTTTTGGTTTGATAATTGTCTTTACCTTGCTCTTTGCAAATACAAGTTTGGCGCTTGAAGGTGATGACCCAGCAGCTAAAACACAATTCATGATAACTGCTTCCCACATTTTTTGGGAGTCAGATGATTCAGCTGATTTTTCCATCTCTGGTTATAGCTACGCTTTTTTTTATTATGACCTGAATGACGATTATAAGGCTATTGTCCCTTATATTGGTCCAAAAATTACTTTTGTTGATTTTAGCATTTATATTTTAGCAGTTGGCTATGCCGATCCTTATGCCTGGTATGCTGGCCCGTCATTATGGTTGGAATATGATGGTCCCTTTTACGGTTTTATTCAGGGGGATTATTTGGCAGCTGTAGCCAGTACTTCACATGAAGAAGATATTGAATTGCCCCAAGACGAATATTATGGTTATGCAGAATTGTCTGTGCCTGTTGGTAATATAAGTTTAGGTTTGGCTTATGAAATATGCGGATTAGTTGAAGAAGATGATTTGGATGACATTGTTGGAGAAGAGGAAGAAGATGATGAAATAGATGATAGCCAGCCTTATCAAAGTGCGATTGGGCCCAAAATTAGTTTTGGTGAGCATTACAGTTTATGGGCTTTTTATGATTTTACACCCAACATTGATGATTATGATTATTATGGCGTGCGTTTTATCATAAATATATTTTAAACTAAAAGACGCGATCTACGGACCGCGTCTTTTTTTATTGACATTATTATAATTATAGTGTTAAGGTGAATTCATTATAATAAAAAGGAGGAAAAATAGCAGTAAATATTCTCAGTATTATTGGTGAGGCAAAGAGGAAACTAGATACGAAAAAACAAAGATTAGAAAAAGCTTTGGCAAAAGCCAAAGCTGACCGACTTTATTTAAACAAAAAATTACAGGAAAGCGATTTACAGTTTAAAGTAGTTTTAAAAAGTCATTGGCAAGGCGAGAAAAACGTTAAGCATACTAATCAGGGTACATTAAAAGCTACGATTGAGCAGGCAGTTAAAAAGTTTTTGGAATTAAATAAAAGGTCAAATGTTGATGCTGGCTGCTCTGTTTATTTAGTATTGCCAAATGGATCAGAAATTGAGTTACCAGAATTTTATTGGGAAGAATATCATAATTTAATCCCTTAAAGACGCTATTGATAGCGTCTTTTTTAATTTAAGTTTTTTAGTTTTACCCCCTGTTGCCAGAGTAAATCAAACACAGTTTTCATGGAATTATACAAAGCTTTTGATTCAATGACCACAATAAATAAATGTTTTTCTAAAGAAGTTAAAGCGACTTTGTTTTCATAAATTGACACATCCATATCTAAAGTTAAACCGTTAGGTAAAAATTTGATTTGCTGTTTAGTACCTTTTAATCTTTTGGCAAAATCGCGATCAATAGCAGTATTGGAAAGCAAATGTTTCCCAACCAAAGGTACTGTTTTAGATAACTTTTCAGTTATCCAGGCCTCTACTTCTTCAGGCATATGTTCAGCAATACGTTCAGTTGAAGTAATAAAACAAGCGTCTTTTACATGTTCAATATAGCGATAAATTTTACGCACGCCTTCCTTGCCTTCAAAATAATTAATTTTAGGTTTCCAAGTTGGTTTATTGTAAACAGCTAATAAAGAGGGGAGTAAATTTTTAAAATCTGAAGTTTTGGCTTTTAAATCACTTAATATTTTTGTTGGTTCAGCCGCAACATAGCGGTTGATTTTTGTATCTGGGATTTCAGAAACATAACCGCGTTTAATCAGACCTTCTAAAATAATATAAATAATAGAACGTTTTAATTTAGCTCTTTGAGCAATATTAGTTACAGTGCCGCTGCCCAGTTCCATTAAAGCAAGATAAATTAAGGCCTCTTTTTCAGTAAAGCCAATTTTTTGAAGTAATTGTGATAATTTGTCATCCATAAAAATATCTCTGGGTAGAATGGAGCCCCAGCTCCATTCGTGAATTATCGTGCCAAGAGCAGGGGCTCTTGGCTACCCATTGAGTTAATATATTATTTTTTAAGTATAGCATATCCTTAGGGATTTGTCAATATTTTTGATAAAATTATAAAATTTTAAGCTAATTTAAGTAATTTAAGCATAAAATTACATGTAATATTATTGACAATAATAATATTTTATGCTATTATGAAGAATTAAAAATGAACATTGAAAAAGGAGGAAAGTTATGAGAGATTTTTCAAAATTAAAAATTGAACGTGAATTGAGCAATGTGAATAAAGTAATTATCATTTCTTTATTCATTACTATCTTTGCTCTAATTGCTACTATTTTAGTCCCTGTTTCAGGAATGGCTGTGCCTTTCTGGAATAAGCTGCCTTTTTGGGGACAATGTGTTATACTTTTTGCTTCGCTTATCATTTATTTAGCAGCCTTAACGGCTGGTTATGATTTGAAAGCAAAAATTAGGGGCAATGAAAAATGAAATTGAATGAGCCTACGCCTAAAGTGCCAATAGAACTTATTTGTTTTATTGTTGCGTTTATGCTTGCACCATTGATTAGTGAAAAATTTATTATTACTATTGGCGTGTTTCTGACCTACGTATTAATTAAGTTTAATCAGGTTCTTAAGTTAAAACTAAAACAAAGGAGACAAAAAATGAAACAAGAAGCAAAAACGAATAGGGTATCAGCAGTAATTTTTAATAGCATAATTCTGGTTATATTTTTTATTGGTTGTTCAATAATGATTATAATCATGAATTATAATGATTCTGCTTCAGACACTGTTATTTACAGAGCCAGTCAAGACAAGGTCATGTTTGAGTTCACATTTTGGGACTGGTTTAAAGCTAGAGGTTATCATCCTGATTACCAAAAAATAGTTTTTGACCAAGATCCTGAAATTGCTGATGTGGTTGCCAATATTGCTTATCATGCACAATTCAAATTTGTTGGTGATGAAAAATTAGTCAGGAGTTATTTGGAACAAGGTGATGAGCCAGATCAGGAATTAAGCTGGGCTGTTCGGCAATGCGTTTCTAGTGTAGCTCGTTGGTCTACTAAAGTAAAACACCATCCAGATGTGGATGCTAGAGCCTTATCAATCAGTGATATGAACACACATTGCGCCCTGACTCATTATGGTTATGAATGGGTGGGAACATTGGAAATTGTTCAATGTTATCCATATCCTGATGACCAGCCAATGCGTAATAAGTGTTTGCAAACAGCCAGATCAATCCCACCGTATGAGTAAAACTTAAAGGAAAGATTTAAAGACTCTGTTGACTTTTTTATAAAAATGTGTTATAATATAATATTGTGAAAAACGTATATTATAACAAAATATAAAGGAGGAAAAATGAAAAAGAGTGTCGGACTGTTCGCAATGATTGCGGTAATGGTGTTTACTGGAATCAATCCTGCTCTCGCAGGAGAGGACAATGCAGTAGCCAAGTCACAGGTTCAGGTGACAATTGGTCATCTTTTCAACATGACTGATGATCTGCAGGTATTTGCCTATGGCATTTACATGCATAACCTGAACAACAACTACGACCTGGGATTTGCCTATGCCGGACCAGTGATCAAAGTCGGTGAAGTAAACGTCTATGTTATGGGAGTTGTAATGGCAGAGCCGATCGGTACCAGTGCTGGTCCTTCGCTTTGGCTGGAGCTTGGAGATTTTTTTCTCGAGTTCGACCATTATGAAAGCTGGCTTGCTGCCAGTCATGATGAGGGTGCGGCCCCACCGCCATCGTCCTATTACGGACTGGTTGACTATGGCCATACCTTTGACAATGCGGTCAGGATCGGTGCCATGGTCGAGGTTGTTGGCTATTACCAGGATGACGAACCTTTTGAACTGGCCTATGGTCCGTATGCAAAATTCAACAAGTTCAAATTCTGGATGGCCTATGACGAAACTCCTCTCGTCGCCGGAGATGACTACTGGATTTTCCGGCTCCAATTCGGGATATAATCCCAAAAGCAAAAGACCCTGAGTCGTAAGACAAAGGGTCTTTTTTAATATTAAAAAAAGAGGCTTTTGCCTCATTTTTTATTTTGTCTTTTTCTCAGAAACGGACTTTAATCTCTTTTTATATGATCGGGTGTAGTATAATTTAGCACGGCGTACAATTTTCTCATCGACTAGCTCTACTTTCTCAATTAGTGGGGAATTTAATGGGAAGATTTTTTCCACGCCAATACCTTCACTGATTTTTCTAACCGTGATTGTTGCTCCTGATTCTTTACCATGTTTGCGTCCCAAAACTAAGCCTTCATAAACCTGAATTCTTTCTTTTTCTTCACCTTTAGCAGTTACATCCTTAATCTTTTGATGAACACGCACAACCATGCCAGGTTTGACTTCTAGTTTATCAATTATTTGTTTGTCTTGTTGTTTTTGCTTAGCCATATTAATTTAATATAAATCGCTCATTGTCATCCTGAGTGAAACGAAGGATCTATTACATCGGTGTTATAGATTCTTCACTCCGTTCAGAATGACAATGAGCGGTTTGAATTTAAGTATCTCAATTGTAGCTTATTTTATTTTTTTCGTCAAGACCTCTACTTTTTTTAGGCTTTGCGTAATAGCTTGTTTTTTGTTTAACTTAGTTGTGTCAATAATTAAATCATAATGCGACTTTTGAGTATGATCAATATTATAATATTTTTTATAACGTTTTTTATCACTAGCAATTCTTTGTTTAATTGATTTTTTTAATTGAGCTAAGGAATTTATATCTCCTTCATTTCGTTCTTTTTTAGACGCTTGTTTTTGTAAATCTTTCCATATGCGTTTAGCAGCTTCATCTAAGCTAACTTTGATATATATTTTTAGTGATTCAGGCAGAAAATAAAATTGGGTGCGTCCTTCAACAATCACATTTTGTTTTTTAGCTGCTTGCCTAGCTTGAGCAGCAACCTTTTTATCCACGTCAACATCTGTTTCTGGATGTTTCTCAGCATATTGATTTAATTCTTGTAAAGTCATATTTTTATCTTTGGCAATTTTTCGCCTAATTTGGCCAACATAAATTCTTTTAGCTTTGAATTTTTTAGCTAGTTCTTTGGCAATAGTTGATTTGCCAGAGCCAGGATCGCCGGAAATTGTGATTATAAATTTAGACATTATTTTAATTTTTTAATAATATTATTTAATTTAATTGGCAACTTTGATTTAAATTTTTGTTGTTTATCATTCATATCTTTAAATCCCAGGACTGTAGAATGTAAAAATATTCTGTCTAAATCCATTTTTTGTTTAACATTTTTTTGTTTGTATAATGGGTCACCAATAATTGGATGTTTAATAGCATTCATATGTGCTCTGATTTGGTGAGTCCGGCCAGTTAATAATTCAACTTCTAATAACGCAAAATGATTAAATTGTTTGATTACTGAATATTTAGTTATGGCTTGCTTGCCACCTTGTTCTTTTGACCTGACTGCCATTTTGCCTAAATTTTTAGAACGAATAATTGGCATGTCTATGGTGTCTTCAGGTTTCTCCATTTGACCATGGACTAAAGCAGTATAGACCTTTTTAATTTTGCGTGTTTTAAATAGATTTTTATAATAGTCAAAAGCCTCTTGGGTTTTACAGATTAGCATTAAACCTGAAACATCTTTATCCAAACGATGAACAATACCTGGTCGTAATGGATCATCACCGATATTTTTAATTTTTGGATAAAGAGCTAATAAACCATTAACTAGCGTATCTGGTTCCATTTTGTCAGTCGGGTGGACTAAAATTCCAGCAGGTTTATCAATAATTAAAATATCTTTGTCTTCAAAAACAGTTTTAAATTTAACTTTCTTATTTGCTTTTAATGTTTTTTCTTTAGTGATTTTATTAATATCTTTTTGCAATACTTTAATAATATCTCCTTGTTTTAAAAAATGATGAACAGTTGCTGGTTTATTATTAACTAAAATATTACCCGCTTTAATTAATTTTTTTATTTGTGAGCGGGTGATTGGTAGTTTTTCGACTAAGTATTTATCTAGTCGAAGCTTATTAGCTTGTTCAGTGATTTTGAAATTCATATTTTTTAAGCCACACTGTGTCCGTCATTCTGAGGCCACAGCCGAAGAATCTATTTGGGTACCAATTCCAAGGAGATCCTTCGTTTCACTCAGGATGACACAGTGTGGTTATTCGACTCCTTTGAATTTTGAGAAAAATTCTTTTTTTCTTTGGGTTTCGTATTTTTCTAAATTTGGAGCTAAGTCTTTTAATTTTGTCTCTGTTAATTTATTTAATTCTTTGAGCCTTTTTGTAAGATAAGTTTTTTTATTTAACTTTGGATCTTCTAATACTTCAGCTAATAAGGCATCTAAAAGTAAGCCAATTTTAGGACCTGGTTTTATTTTTAGCATAGCCATTATGTCTTCACCATTTATTTTTAGCATTTTTGCCGAGATTGGATCAAACTGGACTTCTTGCAGCCTTTTTTCTAATTCAATTAATTTATAAGGTTTAGCTTTTGGTCGGCCCATACCCAAACGATCACAAATCCTAACTTGAATTGCTTCATTAATATTTTCTTTGCCTAAACGAACTAATAACCTTCTGATACCAGCATCAGAAACTTCGCCCATAGAATAAAAAAACATATGATGACGGACTAGATGTGTTACTTTATCAATTATTTCATTGGGATATTTTAAGCGTTTTAAAATTTTACGAGTAATTTTTGCTCCAACAATATCATGGTTGTAAAAAGTTGAATCATAACCTTCTCCTTTTTTAACCATTGGTTTAGCAATGTCATGAAACAAGGAAGCCAAGCGAACATTCAAATTATAATCTCTTTGGGCAGCAAAGCCTAAAGATTTTATGGCATGAGTAAAAACAGAATAAATATGGGAGCGGTTTTGAGAAACCCCTACGCCCTGGACTAATTCTGGAATGAAAAATTTTAATAAATTAGATTTGTATAAGATTTCCAGTCCGTATTCAACATTATCTGATATAATTATTTTATTAAATTCTTCTGTAATTCGTTCAGCGGGTATGGTCTTTATTTTATTGGCCATTTTTTGGATTGTCTTATAAGTTGTTGGCTCAATTTTAAAATATAATTGAGTGGAAAAACGAATTGCTCTTAGCATCCTGGTATAATCTTCTTTAAATCTGTCTTCTGGTTTGCCAACAGTTTTAATAGTTTTATCATTTAAGTCTTGGATTCCTTTAAACGGATCAATTAATTCACCTGTAAGAATATTTAAAGCCATAGCATTAATTGTAAAATCTCGGCGTTCCAGATCTTGGTTGATTGGTAGTTTGGGATCAGATTGTATGTCAAAATCACGATAACCCCCAGTATTAAAAGAATGTTCAGTGCGGGGCAGCGCAACATCAATTGCTTCAGTTAATTGTGATTTTTTTGGGTTGAATTTAAAAACTCCAAATGACTTGCCGACCAAATCGACCTTGCCTTGCTTACTTAAAAATTTTTCCAAGTTTCTAGCCGGAACATTACGTACTACAAAATCATAATCATAAGATTTTCGTTGCAATAAAATATCCCTAACCTTACCACCGACTAGGTATATTTCAGCTTCTTTAAATTTCTTTGCTAGTTTTTCAACAAATTTAAAATCAGGATCAATATTAAAATCCTCTAGAAATTGTTTGATTAGTTTTTTGTCTTGTTTTGTCATTTCTTTACTTTATCATAGCCAAAATATGCAAAAATATAAAGGGTTATAACTTTAATAAAATAAATCATTAATTTATTCAATATTGCCTTGTTCAAAATATTCATTTTCTGAACCAATTTGATCAAGGTCATAGTGTTTATTTTCCAAAATATTTTTAGCAGTTAAAATGCCCATTTCTAAACTATGATCCTGATTTGTATATTGAAACCGGCCAGGTCGACCCAAATAATATAAATTAGTGAATTGGTTTAAATAATTTTTAATAATTTTGATATTTGTTGGATAGTCTAGATCATAAACAGGGTAAACATGCGTTCTTTTAAGCAAATAGTAATTATCTACTTCCTTGGCTGTTAATAAATTTAATTCAGCTAAATATTTAATAGTTAGTTGATATAGTTCTTTAGCAGATTTTTGCCAGATTATATCATCAGTATTAACAAAATATTCAACTAATAGAGAAGTTTTATTTTTTGGGGCCATTTGTTGACTAAAATTTTTCATTTCTGCCAATCTAGCAAAAGGAATTTTTTTATCAGGAATATAAATCCAGTTATCATCAGTAATTTTTGGTTTATTTACAGTAATAAATAAATATATTTGCGCTCGCCATTTAAGTTTTTGGACTGTTTTAATAATTTCAGCTGGTGGTTGAGGATTTAATAAATTAATAAACTGGCTAATAGGAATTGAACTAATTAAATATTGAGGTGATAAATTTTGTTTTTGGCCGTTGATATCAAATTCTATTTGTGTAATTTTAAAATTTTGATGTCTGATTTTAGTTGGTTGGCTTTGCGTAAATATTTTATTGCCTCGTTCTTTGATTTTTTTAGCCATGGCTTGGTAAATTTGTCCGGTCCCATATTTGGGATAATAAAAACTATCAATCAAAGTTTTTGGTCCATTAGTTTTTTTCAATAAGGCATTTTTTAAAGCTGATAATAAATTTAAACCTTTGATTCTTTGTTTTGCCCAGTCAGGATGAATTTGGGAACAAGGTAACCCCCAAATTTTTTCTGTATAATTAAGCATATTTAATTCACCCAGTTTTAAACCAAAATTAGCAACAACATAATCATTAAAATTGTTAATAGGTTTTTTAAGAATTTTGTATTGGCCAAAAGCTTTTAAATATGAAAGAACAATAGTTAGACTTTTTATTGGTCCAATATTTAAAAAGGCCTGAATAGCATTAATTGGATAATCATAAAATTTGCCATCAATATATTGTCTGGTTTTGCGGTTAATTAATAACCAGTCATCTCCAAGTAAATTAGCAATAAGTTTGTAGAGATATTTATTTTTAGAAAAAAAACGATGAGGACCAATATCAGTACGATAAAGATCGTTATTATTTTCAAATTTTAAAGTTTTGGCTAACCCACCAACTTGTGCGTCTTTCTCAATTATAAATAAATTATCCTTATTTTTAGACAATTCAAAAGCACAGCTCAGCCCAGCTGGTCCAGCTCCGATTATGACAATTTTATCATTATCAGTGTTTACCATAACATAATTTAATTTAATAAAGGTTTAATCAAAGTAAACCATAAATAAATATTTAAAATAACTGAAAAAAATATAACTAATTTATGTTTATAATTAAGCTTATTTTTTTGAAAAATATAAAGTAGAATTAAAAATAGTAATGGTAAAATATCATTTAAATAGCGTGGCCCAATTTGCGAATGTCCATTGTAAAAATAACTTAATAAGATAAGCAAGATGATTCCAGATGTTATCAAAGCATATTTAATTTTTGCATTAGTCCAGTCAGCTTTATATAAAAGTAAAAACAAAGGTGAAATCAGGAAAAAACTAGTTGCCCCCAATTTATTGATAGTAATATAAGGATATTTAAGTATATATCGGGGAATATTGGCCGGGACGTCCTTTAGAATCGGGGTGAATCCTTCCAAAAAATAATAATAAAAATTAGTTGGAATATATCTTAGGTCAAATAGACCATAAGGATGTATGATAGTATCTTTAATATAAGAACTCGTTAGCTGATAAGAATTAATAAATATTTGTTCAAAACGTAAATAATTATAGAGGCCTAAAATTATAATTGCCATAAATATTGGCACAAATAACATAGCCATTTTTTTCACTTTATTTTTAGGAGTGATATTAGAGAAAATAAGAATTAAAATAAAAAAAAGAATTGTTAGGGCAGCTGTGTAGCGAGTTAATAAAATTAAAGCAAAATAAATTCCAATTAGCCAATATCTTTTTTTGCTATAAATTTCAATTAAAGATAAAAATAATAATAAAGTAGTAATTATTTGGGCATAAAAATAAGATTCAATTAAAACCATTGAAGAAATAAAAACACTGGAAAAAAGATATAATATAGCCAGCCAGAGACTATCAGTTTTGGAAAAATTGAATTTAAGGCAGCAAAAATAATAAATAATCAGAAACAAAATGACATGAAGAATGATATTAATAGCACCTTGATGAACTGGTCCATTAAAGATAAAAACTACTGGTATTAAAATAACTGCGGGTAATGGTGGCATATGCCAATAATATTGGCTTTGATAAAAAATTATATCAGGGTTGTTTATCTCATTATAAAAATATGTTTTACCATGTAAAAATGACCAAGCTAGATTAGGGAAAATATCTTGCACTCTAAAAGCAATATTAGCTACAAAAATAGTTGATAATAAAAAAACTAAAAAAAATATTAAAAATATAATTTCTGAATTTTTATTTAGCAGATTTAATATTTTTTTTATTTCCATTTAATATAAATTAAAAAGGATTTTAATAAATCCTAATTTTATTTAAGAATAACTTAATTTTAGGGGTAAAACAAGCAGATTATTTAATCAACATGACATCACCAAAAGAATAAAAACGATATTTTTTTATTATGGCATGCTGATAAGTTTTTTTAATAAATTTAATATCAGCAAAGGCAGAGACAAGCAAAATTAAACTAGATTGGGGTAAATGAAAATTTGTAATCATGGCATCTACGAATTTAAATTGGTAGCCAGGATAAATATAAATATTGGTATAGGCGCTTTGAGGGTGGAGTGTGGGGGAATGGGAAGATTTTGTGCAAGATTCTAAAACTCTTACTGATGTTGTGCCAACTGCAATAATGCGGCGTTTTTCTTTTTTTGCTTGATTTAAACGTTGGGTAGTTGGTTTATCTAATTCAAAATATTCTTTATGAATTTGATGCTTGGTAATATCTTGTTCTTTTACAGGAGCAAAAGTGCCTAAACTAACATGAAGCGTAATAAATTCAATTTGCACTCCTTTGGTTTTTAGTTTTTTAAACATCCTTTTAGTAAAGTGTAACCCCGCAGTTGGTGCAGCAACAGAACCAAGTTTATCAGGAGCTGCAAAAATGGTCTGGTATTCGTTTTGCTTGGCAATTCTTTTTATATAAGGGGGAGTGGGCATTTGGCCAATTTTGAAAATTTTAGACATTAATTTTTGGCCTGAAAGATTAAATTTAATTTGAGCTGTTTCTTTTTTGCGTGAAATAATTTTTCCAGCCAAGAGCAGGGGCTCTTGGCTACCCGAACCTTTCGGGGTAGAATGGAGCCCCTGCTCCATCCGTACTAAGGCATGGGAGTTTTGGCTATTCTCAAAGTAGAGATGAGTGCCAACTTGCTTTTTGATTGGCAGATTACCAACTAAACATTCCCATGTGTCTGTTTTGACTTGTTTTAAAAGTAAAATTTCAACTTTACCGCCAGTTGGTTTTTGCCCAATTAAACGGGCAGGAATGACTTTAGAATTATTAAAAACTAAAACATCACCTTTTTGTAGGTGATTAGGTAGGTTTAAAAATTTTTCATCCTTGATTTGTTTTGTTTTTCTGTCTAATACTAAAAGCCGGCAAGTATCCGCTGGTTCAGCTGGTTGCTGAGCAATTAATTCATTTGGCAAATTAAAGTTATAAGTTTTGAGATTAAATTGTTTTTTCATGTTATAATAATAACATATATTTTTAAATTTTAATTTTTAATTTTGAAAAACATGCCTTTGACAAAAATTCGTAAAGAAATTGATAAATTAGATCATGATTTAGTTAAGCTATTGAAAAAAAGAAAAGGATTAATTCAAAAAGTTGCGCAGATTAAAAAGAAACATAAGTTACCTCTTGTACAAAAAGCTCGGGAAGCTGAAATTGATAAAAAACTGGCCAAGTTTGCTAAAGATCATAAACTAGAGAAAAGGTTTTTGCAAAAGATTTGGAAAAATATGATAGATGAATCAAAAGCAATTCAGAAAAAAATTATCAAATAAAAGAAGTCCCGCTAAATGCGGGGCTTTTTTAGTATCTTATTCTTTCTTTTTACTTTTAATCAAGACTACAATAGCAAAAATAATCTCCAGTAATCCTATTAGTTGTCCTCCAGGACTATCATCATATTCACCGTATACAAACATAAATATTCCAGACAGTATTAAGAAAATGATTAATATTATTCTTTTTATATTCATATAGATAGTGGGGGCTAGTGGACGACGTTCGAACCTTTTTCGCTGATCCCTCGAGACATTTCCACATCCCCGTATTGAAAAAGTAACATTATTCACTAAACTTATAACAAGGGTAATACTCACCTCCGGAAGTTTTAGACACTTGGCTTTGTTCCCAACCATACCAAGTTCCACCCAGCTTTTCACATTGATTTTGATTATTAACTTTGTAAACTGTAGCTTCTTGACATCTCACATCTTCCTCAACTAAACATACTTCTGTTCGTATAATTTGAGGAAATACATTGTGGTAAAAACTGATTAACCCTTGATAATTAAAAATAATTATGAGAACAATGATAAATAGAATTGAGATGATAAGTGAAATGATTTTATTTTTTTTGTTCATATGATTTTATTTTAGGGGGTAAAATATTACTCAAAGAGTACGTCTTGTGGATATGTGGGCAATAGTGGAGTCGAACCACTGACCTCATCGACGTCAACGATGCGCTCTAACCAGCTGAGCTAATTGCCCTAATATATAAATTATATAAAATACAGAATGCGTGAAGCAATTAGCGAAGCTGGTTATCGTCCGTAAATCCATAAAATTTCAACTGCCTGTCCGCCAAAGTACAAAGTACGACGGCGGGAGCTAATTGCCCGAATGAGTGGATAAAAAAATATTAAAGGTTATTTTTTTATTTTCTTAGTAATTCTGCTTTAGCGTACTTGCCCCAGTATTCGTCAACACCTTTCCGCTTAAAATCACTAACAGCTTTTTTCATGAATTCAACAACTTGAGTGTGGATTTCTTCTGTTGATGCTGAAATCCCTTTTGTCCTTAAATTATTTTCAATTTGTTGTGTAGCTGTTATAACTTTAGGTTGATTTGCTAAAATAGTAATTGGCACTGATGACTCTGCTTTATCTGGGAAAGCAAATAGTTCATTTTTTAAAGTTTTGCCTCCTTGGCCATAACCTAAAATCGTTTCTTGTAATAAGTTATTGAATATTTTATTAGCTTCTTCTTTTGATAACCCTTTGATTTCTGGTAATTTGTCTTCTTGTAGGCCTAGCTCATTAGAATTTTTTTCTATTTCAGCACCACTTTTAGGCCCTAATATTTTATCAAAATTTACGCTATTAATATCTTCTTCAGCTAATTCATTTAAAGTTTGTTCGTCTAATAATTCCTGGCCATAATAAGATCTACATAATTCAACCATTGATTGTAGATCATCAATCCTTGTTTGTTTAATCTTTTTTGCCTGTTCGGGTGTGAAAAATTGTTCCTTAGAAATAATGCCTTTATTAATCGCTTCTTCTTGTTGTTCAGTTAATTCCCCTTGATTTGTATAAAAATCTAATTTTTTCTTTAAATCAGGTCCTTGTAAATAAATCCCATTATAAATAACATCATCTCTGAAATGCTCTGGAAATGAAGGTGGTTCAGAAAAATTTTCAGGAGCTATTTCTTTAAAAGTTTTACTTGTATTTAAATTATCAGGTAGTTCTTCTCCTACGACCACTTCTCGTTCTTCTTCATCCAAAATATCGTGTTCTGGTCTAATGCTTTTATATATACCATCTTCCCCTTGATGAATAAAAACAAAATCAAGAAAAGCTGCATGTTTTTCAGAATTACCTGAAAACTTTTCACCTAATGCGACACTATTAGTTAATCCTAACTCAATTAGTTTCTGCAAAATTTTAATTCTTTGTTTCTTTTCTGGGTCTTCTTTTGGACTTGGCTCAACAACAGCAATTAAAATTTGCTGATCAATTTCAGGTCCCATTTCCGTGGCAATACTTTTAGTAACAAAATAATCAAGACCTGGGATTTCATTTTCTAATTGCGGTAAAATTTTCAGCGTTAACTGTTCAGATTTTAAATTTCTAAACTCTTTATATTTATTAACCATTTCAGGATTAGCATTGATTTTTTCCATGATTTCACCTTTCCCTTTCCACCCTTGATTTAAATTATTTTCAAAAAATTTAAAATCAGCATCCTGTAAAATGGCTTCGTCAATCTCAATATTCCTTTTTTCTCTATTAAGGTTCATAAATCGCTTTAATTCATTTTCACCATGAGCTTGTTCTTCTTCCATTTTATTTTGCAATAATTTTTTAGATTCTTCACCTATTTCCAATTCAGCGAATTGAGATGTGTTTTGAAATTTATTTGAGATAGCTGCTTTCTGCGACTCTAAATCAGCTGGACTTTGAGGGCCAGTAAATTTTGACAACTCTGACTTTATGTTATTTTTATCATCTATTTCCTGTTGTTCAGGCTTGTCTTTGCGCTCTTCTGTTTTTGATTTCTCTTTTCCTAACTCAGTTTGCGGTGGTTTTTCTTGATCAGACATAAAATAATTATTTAGATACTAAATCATTAATTTTGTCTAGGGGAAAATTGTGCGTTTAAAGATACGTACTGTGGATGTCCGCCTGGGTGGAATCGAACCACCGACATCTACCTTATAAGGGTAGCGCTCTAACCGCTGAGCTACAGGCGGGAATTTATCATAATTATAATAAATTTTAGCATGAATTTTAAATATTTTCAAGAGTAAAAAGGACGAGGATTTAGATCCTCGTCTTTGTGTTTTTTTACATTTTATTAATTTTTTCAGCCATGCCTGGCCCATTAATACTATCAATAATTGAAGCACCGCCAGAAATTTCCAGTTTACCGCAAATTACTGATAGATGAACAGCTGTCCGGCTATCACTGGCTGGGACAAGTAGTTGAATGGCTTCGCCTTCTTGCAGTTCAACAGTTTCACCCAGAGAAATTTTAAATTTCTGATCACCTACTCTCATATCTGCCTCCTTTTGAATTTTATTGTAAATTTGCTTTAACACTTTCAATTATTTGTTTGCCTGCCTCGACCATATCTGTTTTATCCGTGATAAAATTGGCTAAACGTTTATTGCCTGTAGGTTGAAATTCTTTGGCCAAGATTAATGAATCATAGTTTTTACTAGTGTAAATTATGGCTGCAATTTTTTTCTCTGTTGTCTCATGAAATAAAATTATTTTTTCAGCTTCTGGCGCTGAAGAAATTAATTCTTCTATCACTTCAGTAAAATCAGGATTAGTAATATTTAAATCAATTAGGTCTTTTTGCTGAATATATGTCCAGGCTAATTGGTATTGCGGGTCATGTTTTAACCTAGCTAAAACTTTGCCCCAAAGTTTTAAAATATTAATTGATTTTGTTCTGTATAAATTTTGGACAATAAGATCCCGTTCAGCCCCATTTAAAATTAATTGACTGGCAATATTTAAAGAGCGTGGAGTAACATTTGGGGCTTTAAAACTTTTAGTTTTGGAAACCATGCCAGTTAAAAGACAGGTAGCTATTTCTGGGTCAAGTAAATTAATATCATGCTCTTCCAGTAAATCAAAGATTATTTCTGAAGTGGAAGTTTTAGTTAATTCAACAATATTAAGTTGGCCATATTGTTCATTATCAGCATTATGATCAACATTAATAATTGGTACTGTATAAAAGAAATCAGTATGTTTATCATAAAGGCTGCCTAAAGCTTCTAAATCATCAGTATCTAAGGTAATAATTAAATCATATTTATATTGGCCTGATTTATAAGCAATATTTTTTTCTTCAAAATAACCCTTTTCCGGAGTTAAATAAATATTTAATTTATTACCTTGTTTATTATAAGAAAAATCTTTAATTTTGTTATCTTGCATGTCTAAGGAAATAATAAATTGTTTTAAACAGGAGATATCAGGTTTAATTTGCTTAATTGCTGGTAAAAATTGATAATTAGCAGGGACTTGAAAACCTTCACAAACAAGATCAACCTGCTTGTCTAATTTTTTAAGCAGCAAAAAAATAGCCAAACTACATGCTAAAGCGTCTCCTGAATAATTCTTTTTGAATATCACCAATATTTTTTGGCTATTTTTAATTAATTCAAAGATTTGTTGATTTCTTGAAAGCCCCATTTTATTATTATTAATTACAATATATTAATTTAACTTATTTATATTCCATTGTCAAATATTTTTAGCAAAAATGGTTATTCTTGTCAAGAGGGTGTAATTTTGGTATAGTTTTTTTATAATCTCTTAAATTTTAATAAAAACCATTTGTCCTTATCTGTCATCCTGAGCTTGCCGAAGGATCTATAACTTCATAGATTCTTCGTTTTACTCAGAATGACAAATGGTTTTTAAATTATATGCGTGAAATTCCTAAAGCTTATCAACCACAAGATGTTGAAGATAAAGTTTACCAGCAATGGGAAGAGTCTGGTTATTTTAATCCTGATAATTTGACTAATGTAAATCAGGATTATTTTTCAATTTCCATGCCTCCTCCAAACAGGACAGGCACCCTGCATACTGGTCATGCTATTATGCTGGCTTATGAAGATTTAATGACTCGTTATAACCGTTTATTAGGCAAAAAAACATTATGGTTGCCTGGCACTGATCATGCAGCCATTGCTACTCAGGCTAAAGTTGAGAAAATCCTTTATGAAAAAGAAAAAAAGACTCGTCATGATCTGGGTAAAGAAAAATTTTTGAAAAAAGTTGTTGATTTTGCTGAAGAATCTAAAAAAATTATTAATAATCAAGTGCGCAAGATGGGTTCATCTTGTGACTGGTCAAGGGAAAGATATACCTTGGATCAAGGTTTAACTCGGGTGGTCAAATATGCTTTTTTAAAAATGCATGAAGCAGGTGTATTATATCGCGGTGACCGCATTGTTAATTGGTGCCCGCATTGCATGTCTACTTTAAGTGATGATGAAGTTGAATATAAGGAAACTAAAGGTAAATTTTATACATTTAAATATACAAAGGATTTTCCATTAAGTATTTCTACTACCCGACCGGAAACAAAATTGGGTGATACGGCTGTGGCTGTTAATCCCAAAGACAAACGTTATAAAAAATATATTGGTCAAATTTTTACTATTGATATTGGGGCTGGTCCTCAGGAAATTAAAATTATTGCAGATGAATCTGTTGATCCAGATTTTGGCACAGGTGCTTTAGGTGTGACACCAGCTCATTCCATGATTGACTATGATATGGCGCAAAAAAATAAATTGCCAGTAGTTAAAGTGATTGGGGAAAATGGTCAGATGACAATTGAAGCTGGTAAAAATTATCAGGGTTTGCATGTTTTAGCAGCTAGAGAAAAATTAATTAATTGGTTAAAAGGCCAAGGTTTATTAGAAAAAGAAGAGGAAGTTGATATGAATTTGTCTGTGTGTTATCGTTGCGGTGAAACAATTGAACCTTTACCATCAAAACAGTGGTGGATTGATGTTAATAAAAAAATAACCTTAGATGATAATAAATATTTTAAAAACAAATCAATTAAACAAGTCGCTTTACAGGTTGTTAAAGCTAAAGAAATAAAAATTATTCCGCAACATTTTGAAAACGAGTATTATCGCTGGTTAGACAATTTGCGTGACTGGTGTATTTCTCGCCAGATTTGGTTTGGTCATCAAGTGCCAGTCTGGTATAAAAATAAAGGTCAAGATAATGAAGAAGTTTATGTTGGCATAGAAGCACCAAAGGAAAAAGACTGGCAAGCCGATGAAGACACTTTAGATACTTGGTTTTCTTCTGGACTTTGGACTTTTTCCACTTTAATGGATAAAGACTTTGCTAAGTATGATTCTTGGGAGGATTGGGTTAAAGGTTCTCAAGATTTAGAATTTCATCCAACTTCTGTCATGGAAACAGGTTATGATATTTTGTTTTTTTGGGTAGCCAGAATGATTATTCAGACTACTTTTATGTTGGGAGAGATACCGTTTAAAAACGTTTATCTCCATGGTTTGGTGCGAGATGAAAAAGGTAGAAAAATGTCCAAGTCTTTGGGTAACGTAGTTGATCCTTTGGACATAATCCCTAAGTATGGCACTGATGCTTTACGTTTAGCCATGATTTCAGGCACAGCTGCCGGTGCTGATACTCGTTTATATAATGAAAAAGTTGAAGGTTTTCGTAATTTTGTTAATAAACTATGGAATATTTCCCGATATATTTTAACTTCTGTTAATGAAGTGAAAAGAATTAGTGAAAGACCGCAAGCTAAGACTTTAGCTGATGAATGGATTTTAGCTAAATTAGATTTATTAATAACCAGAGTTAGTAAAGACTTAGATGATTTTAATTTTTCACCAGCTTCAGAAGCTTTACGTGAATTTGCCTGGGATGATTTAGCTGACTGGTATTTGGAAATTACTAAAAATGAAAAAGATAAAGATGAGGTTTTACTATATATTTTGGAAAAGTTATTGATTTTATGTCATCCTTTTATTCCTTTTGTCACCGAAGAAATCTGGTCTAATTTTGAGGGAGAGGACTTGATAATGATCCAAAGATGGCCAGAGGTAAAGGAATTTGATAGGGCACAGAAAAAAGAAATTGAAAATAAAGTGATATACCCTTTTTGGAAATTTGAAGAGATTGTTATGAATATCAGAAATTTACGGGCAGAATTCAAAATTGATCCAGGAAAAAAAGTTGAGGTGACAATAGTTGGCAAAAAACTGAATAAAATTAGATTTGAAGAATTACAGGAAAATATAAAATATTTAGCTAAGGTAGATAAATTAAATTTAGCAGATAAAAAACCATCAGAAGGGACTGTTTCGCATATTTTAGAAGGCGTGGGCGAGATATGTTTGCATCTTGAGGGATTGGTTGATTTAGATAAGGAAAAGAAGAGACTAGAAAATGAAATAGCATCAGTCCAGAAATTTATTAATACTGTTGAAGGCAAATTAAAAAATAAATCATTTGTAGATAATGCTCCGGAAGCGATTGTTGCTAAAGAAAAAATAAAACTAGCTGATCAAAAAGATAAACTGAACAAATTAGAGGAACAACTTAACAGCTTAAAATAGGAGGGAATAAATTGAATGCTTTTGAAAAATTAGTTTGGGAAGTAGAAAATCCTTTGTTTTGCAAAAATTGTGGCAGAACGATTTGTTTGTATGACGCCTTTTGTGAGTTTTGCGGTAAACCTAATGCAAATTTTTCTGCAGCAGAATATGAAAATTTTTGGTCAGAACCTTTTGCAGAGGAAGTTTTAAGATGCCAAAACGGCCATCAGGCTGATCAAAAAATGTTTTTAGATGAACCCGATCTTTATGAAGAAGTTAGGTTTTGTTCTGTCTGCGGTCAAAGATTGGTATTTAAAATTATACCAATTGAAGTGATTAATACTAATTAAGTAGCGCATTTAGATGGGCTACTTTTTTATTGACAAAATAATTAGGGAATGTTAATTTGTTATATTGTTGTTTTGTTGTTGGTAGGAGTTATATAAACCATAGCTTTGGTCCAAAAAGGAGGACAAAATGAAATTTGGTAAGAAACATCTGTGCATTGTGTTAGTCCTTATGTCTGTCGCATTTGGCAGTTTTGCCGAGACAGATACTTCAGCTAAAAAAGAAGTTATGCAAATTAACAGTATTTCTAAATACAGTGGACTTTATGTTTTTATGACCGAGGAAATACAATATGTGAAATTCGGAGGGTGGCCTTTTTCTCCTGCCAATGATTATCAGTATGATTCTTCGGAATCAGATATAACAGCAGTTTTTACTTTTAAATTGCCTGATAATCTGGCAGAAATGACTCAGGCTGGAGTTTATCTTATTCCTAGTACACACAAGAATGAGAAAGTCTGTTCTGAGGCAGAAACAGTCCCCAAGTTAAAGCTGACAATAATTCCCTGGAAAACAACAACCGCAGATTATGAACAATGGGTAGATTGTCAGTATGCCAGGGTAATGTATAATGTGGCTCATACTCCTCAAGGCTGTACTATTCTGCCGCATAAGAATTATCCTAAGAAAAATAAGTTTGAGCTGACATTAAATGGTGATCAGTATAGCACGACTTCACCTGAGTTACTAAAATTTTTGCAGCAAAATTACCAGGGTGGTGATTATTTTAGTATTAATGTTCAGGTGGTCCTTGATTCAAAGTGTAATCAGGATGTAAAGGGCATGCTTTACTTTAGTGGAGCAGCAATGCTGTTTATTTAAATATAATTATAAAATCCCTACAATTTAATGTAGGGATTTTTTAATTTAGCAGCGACCTTCGTGGTCACAATTTCCATCATTAGACGCAAATGCAGCAATGATCAGAAATAGGGCCAGTGTTCCGAAAAACACTTTTAAGCTTTTGTTCATTTGTTCAGATTCAGTTTGAGCTGGTTCTTGAGGCTCAGGATCTGCAGTCTCTGGTAGAGTACACTGCCCAGGGCAGTCTTTATCTGCATTTCCATCTGAAGATACAGCTGGCAGAGCAGGAGTGCTTCCCATAATGAACATTCCGACAATGACTAGTACCGTGATAAATTTTTTCATGTTTTTTCTCCTTGCGGACAGGAGCGCGGCCATTAAGACCTCTAAATTGAGGTCAACAATACGATTCAATAGTGTATCATAAATATAATAGTTTGTCAATTATAAAAGGTTCTGCGTTTTGGCAGAACCTTTTTGTTTTTATTATTTACACTCTTTGTCTCGTCCTTGTCCAGTGAGAAGAAGATACGGCATAGCTACTAAGCCTATAGCCAGAACAACAAAGCCCACATCCCCAATTACCTCTACAACTTTGTCTCCTTTTTCTGACTTAGTCATATGGTGCCATTTTTTCTTCTCTTGATTTTTTTCTTCAGATAATGTAATTGTTTCTTTTTTTAAATCAGTATCTCTATTTATATTGAGTTTAGCGAATACGGGTTGGGTTCCTATGGTTAATAAACCGACAATAACTATTAGACTTATGATTTTTTTCATTTTAACCTCCTCACAGGCAGGAGTAATACCATAACCTCTTATAAAGAGATTAACAATACGATTTAATAGTATATCATAAATATAATAGTTTGTCAATTATAAAAGGTTCTGCGATTTGGCAGAACCTTTTTGTTTTTTTATTCTAGGGGAATCATTTTTTCCGGATGATTCATGAGAATATCTGAAACGTCTATAAGTAAGCGAATAGCTTTTTTAGTGCCTTGCGGACCTAGATAAAAAATTCCTTTATCAAGACCATCAAGTTTTTTATCAATAGTCTCATCAGCATAAACCATCCAGGGGCATGATTTTTCTAATGAAGGGACAGGAGCATCAGGATCATTAACACATTGATAAGGGTTAGTCAAAACACCATTTTCATCCCTGATAGGATCAATTTCTGTCCAGCTACGCATAGGTGGTTTTTCCCAATTATAATCCCTTTTGTCTCCAGTGATAATTATTTCACGGGTTACACTGGTTACAACTTTAATACGATGATTATAATTGAAATTTTCATAACGTGGGATAAAGTATTCTGCCCAGGCAGCAACCAGATATTTGGCCCAGGGGATATTATTATCCAAAAACCAGGCTAATTGACCGGCGGCTTGAGGATCACCTGCTTCATAGTTATAGAGTATATATTGGGCAAATATTTTAGCCCAATCCCACTCAGAAAAGGTAAAGTAAATACGAACAGGAAAATTACATGAATAGTAATGCTCTAGACATTCCTTATCAATTTTAGGCGAACCATCAAGGTCAGGCGGCCATTTACCTAAAGAGCCACCAAAAACATACCAGCGGTCACCTTCTTGATGAAATGTTATAAGGTTCTCAAGATGTTTGACCATTTCCTCAGTAGTAAATGCTTGCGCAGGAATTGGGCTTGTCGGTGTTTCTGAACGCGGATACTCAATGGTTTTTATCTCAGTCCTTACTTCTGGTTTAGTATCCACTTTAGCTGGATTTTTTTGTTTTTCCATCTCAGGTTTAAAGGGGTTAGGATTTGGGGTTTTTTTTGAAGAATTATTTTCCGTACAACTAACGCTTAAAAAGATTAAAATTCCAATTAAAAAACACAAATTGCCTGCTTTTTTCATTTTTCCTCCTTTTTTAAAAAACTATACCAAAAAACAAGGCATAAGCCATCCAACAAAGACAAATTAAAAGGTACAAGAAGATTTTTTAATTTAACAAGCAAATCATTATTTGTCAATATATTGTTAGTTTTATAAATTTTTTGTTTTTAATTTTCGAAAGCCAAGGAAAACAAACCGTTTTTTATTGACAAAAAAATTTTCTTGGTTTAAGCTAAAAAATCCAGCTTAAAAGGAGGAAAAAATGGATCAAAAAATTTCGGGTTATGAATTTTTAGTCTTAAAGATTTTTAATCTCAAGCGAGAACAACAAGATCTTTTGCCGATTGATGAGAAAAAGGTGGCTTGTCTGGAAAATGCCCTTTCAAAAGTTGTCAATCAAAGGGAAGAAAAAGTACTTCGTCAGCGTTGCGGTATTGGCGAAAATACTCGGCATACTCTTGAGAAAGTTGGTATTGATTTTGGAGTCAGTAAGGAGAATATAAGAAACATAGAACAAAAGAGCCTTCGAAAATTAAGGGCTTGGTTCCGTAAGCGCGAATCCAGATTTATTCGTGGTGAGAAGGGAAATATTATTGCCTTTGTCGAGTTTTTTCCGGCAGAAGCAAAGAAGTTGCTTGTCAGCCAGCAGCAGGAGTTGGAAGAACTATCGGCAAAATACAAAAGGTTAGCTGAAAAATTTTTTACTCTGGCCGGTAAGTACCAGGATGCGATTGGTTTTATTGAAGAACTTAATACTCCTAATAAAAATTTGGCAAAGATTGCTGCTGATCTTGTAAAAGTAGAGGATGGTCTAAAGGTTATTGACTCACTTGGTGAGATGATAGAGAAATTGGCGAAGCTGAAGACTGGTTACCCTAAGCTACAGAGAGATATTCAAACCTTAAAGGAACAAATTAAGCCACCAGGAGATAAAAAGTTTCTGGCTTCCCCCTTAAATTTAAAGGAGTTTATGGCAGAAGCTTGTCAGATTATTCCTAATGCCAACGAGCCGATTGTAATGCTTGAATTTTCTGTCAGAACCTCTCATTGTCTGGAAAATGCAGGCATTGAAACTGTCGGTCAGCTGGTACAGAAGACCGAGGCTGATCTGCTGAAAATTAAAAATTTCGGCCGCAAGAGCCTAAATGAGGTTAAAGAAGTTTTAAAGATTTTTGGCTGGCGTTTGGGTATGAAGTTCCCCGAAGATTTGATCGAAAAATTATAAAACTCTAAGTCCGCTGTGTGAGCACAGCGGACTTTTTTAATAGTTGAATCTTAGCGATTTTTATGATAAATTTAAGCTATAAAAATTAAATTATATTATATGGCAAAAGTTATTACAGATGAAAAACAAATTGATGAAGTCTTAAATCGTGGTGTGGAAATGATTTACCCGACTAAAGAAGAATTAAAAAAGAAATTAATGTCAGGGGAGCAGATTAAACTATATTGCGGTTTTGATCCAACAGGACCAGACTTGCACATTGGGCATGGTAATCAAATTCGTAAGTTAGCTCAGTTTCAAAAACTCGGTCACGAAGTTGTTTTTTTAATTGGTGATTTTACTGCCATGATTGGTGATCCAACTGATAAAACAGCTGCCAGACAACAATTAACTAAAAAACAGGTAATGGAAAATTTAAAAGGTTATCAGGATCAGGCAGGCACAATTTTAAAATTTAAAGGGGATAATTCTGCTAAAGTGATGTTTAATTCTAAATGGTTATCTGATTTAAATTTTGCTGAAGTTTTAGAATTGGCTTCTAAATTTACAGTGCAAAGAATGTTAGAAAGAGATATGTTTGAAAAGCGCATTGATGAGGGTAAGCCAATTTATGTACATGAATTTATGTATCCGTTGATGCAGGGTTATGATTCTGTAGCTATGAATGTTGATTTAGAATTAGGTGGTTCTGATCAAACGTTTAATATGTTGGCTGGCCGGGATTTAATGAAATCTTTAAAAGATAAAGAAAAATTTGTTTTAACTCTTAAATTATTAGTTGATCCAACTGGTAAAAAAATGGGTAAAACTGAAGGCAATATGATAACTTTAACAGACAGCGCAGAAAATATTTTTGGTAAAGTTATGTCATGGCCAGATGAGATGTTATTACTGGCTTTTGAAATTTGTACTGACTGGCCAATGACTGATATTGATAAGATGTCTAAGGATCTAAAATCAGGGGCTAACCCCAGAGATTATAAATTACAATTAGCCCAAGCCATTGTTGAAATTTATAAAGGCGAAAAAGAAGCTTTACAAGCTAAGGACAATTTTATTAATGTTTTTCAAAAAAAGAAAAAGCCTGATGAAGTTGAAAAGTGGCAAGTTAAAACAAGTAATTTAATTGAAATTTTAACAGAGACTGGTCTGGCCGCTTCTAATTCAGAAGCTAAAAGGGTAGTAAAACAATGTGGAGTAAAAATTAATGATAAAGTTGTTAATGATATTAATTTTGAGTTAGGTAAAGGTGAACATATTATTCAAAAAGGTAAAAGGCATTTTATTAAAGTAAAGATTTAATGACTATTAATGACAAAATTAAAAAAGAGGTTGTTAAATTATTAGCTAAGCATGAAATTAAAATTAAAGCTGATGAATTAGCAGTCCCGCCATCACAAGAAATGGGTGATTTAGCATTACCTTGTTTTAATTTAGCTAAAAAATATAATAAAACTGCTCCTGAAGCTGCTCAATATATTGTCGATAATATTAAACCACACGGTTTGATTATCAATATTAAAAATATTGGGCCTTATGTTAATTTTTTATTTGATTTTAATAAGATTGCAGAATTAGTCATCAAAGAGATTAACCGTAAAAAAAATAATTATGGCAAGATCCATCTTGGCAAGGGACAAAAAATCATGATTGAATATTCACAGCCCAATACTCATAAAGAATTTCATATTGGTCATTTGCGTAATGTTTGTCTGGGGATTAGTCTGATTAATATATATAAAAATTGCGGTTATAAAGTCATAGCTGCTAATTATATTGGCGATTCAGGCGCCCATGTTGCTAAAACATTATGGTATTATAAGAATTTTCTGACTAAGACTGATTTTCCGGCTGAGCCCAAAGAACGCGGAGAATTTTTAGGTCAGATTTATGCGCGTGCCAGTGCTAAAGTTGAAGAAAAATTAGATTATAAAAATGAAGTCCAAGATGTTTTACAAAAATTAGAAAACAATGATCCATATTATACAAAACTATGGCAACAGACTAAAAAATGGAGCATGGATCAGTTTAAACAAATTTATCAGGAATTAGGCGCAAAATTCAATGTTTATTTTTATGAAAGTGTTGAAGAAAAAGAAGGGAAAAAAATGTTGCCGCAATTATTAAAACAAGAGTTTATTAGAGAAAGTGAGGGGGCGATAATTGCTGATTTGCAAAAGTATGATTTGGGAATTTTAGTTTTAGTTCGTGAGGATGGCACATCTTTATATGGTATTAAAGATATACCTTTGGGCATTAAAAAATTCAAAAAATATAAGTTAGCTAAAAGTATTTATATTGTTGATAATCGACAAAGTCAGTATTTACAGCAGATATTTAAGATTTTAGAATTAATTGGTCATAAAAATGAGATGGTGCATGTGCCTTATGAATTTGTAAAATTAAAAAGCGGCATAATGGCTTCTCGGACCGGAAATGTAGTTACCTATAATGAAGTTAAACAAGTTGCTTTACAAAAAGTTATGGCAGAAACAAAACAGCGACATGCTGATTGGTCAGCTAAAAAAATAGAGGAAACCAGTTTAGCAATTGTTATGGCAGCTTTGAAATTTGGTATGTTAAAATCAAATAATAATAAAATAATTACTTTTGATATTGAAGAATCTTTAGATATAAATGGATTTACTGGACCCTATTTGCAGTATTCTTATGCCAGGATTAATTCAATTTTTAAAAAATTAAAAACACCTTTTGTTGCTACAAAGATTGATTATCAAGCATTAGCAACTGATATTGAAAAACAATTAATTAAAGACCTAATTCATTATCCAGATGTTTTGCAGGAAGCCTTGCAAATAAATGATCCGTCTGTTATTATCCAGTATGTTTATAAATTAGCTCAAGATTTAAATACTTTTTATCATGAATTACCAGTCTTAAAAGCTGATAAAGATATTAAACTAGCTCGTTTAACTTTATTAAAGGCAGTTAAGCAAGTTTTACATAATAGTATGGCCATTTTAGGTATTCCAATTATCAGTGAAATGTAAATATTCAAGATTAAGAAAGGAGGGGAAATGGCAAAATGTACCTGCCTAGAGGAGCCGGGCATTATTGTAAGGTGCTCCATATGTAATAGTTTTATTACAACAAAAAAAGATAAAAAAAATCCATGCCTTAAGCATGATGAATCATATGAGTTTGCCAAAGGCAAGTGGGTCTGTTCAGGTGAGTGCTTGGAAATAATCACAGGCCCGATCATGTTTAAATGGTATTTTATCAAGCAGTATTTTAAGTTATTATGGAAAAAAGAAAAAGTCCTTATTGGGCTTTATTATTATTTACGTTATACACGTTAATAATATATAGCGTTCTATTTTTATAGAGCGCTTTTTTATTTATTTTTAACGAAAGAGCGATTAATCGAATCGCTCTTTCGTTATTTTTAGAAAAAATAAAAGAGTTTGTTAGATAATTTTTCCACAAAAAATTTTATGGGTGTTATTATTCTTTAACAGAAAATTATTGCGTTTTTGTGCTCCCCCTTTGTCATTTTGAACGGACGTGAGGAATCTCTTTAGCACACAATTCCAAGGAGATCCTTCGTTAACACTCAGGATGACAAAGGGGAGAGCTGATTTTCTGTGGATAAAAATGTCAGTTTAATTAACAATTTTTTTTAAAATTTATATCTTGTCAGTCAAAATTCAGATGGTATGTTTAAAATAGAATAATATTTTATTATGACAGGGGGAAATCAATACAATTTATTATTTAAAAAAGAGCACTACCATTGTGTTAGTGCTTTTTTAGTTCATTAAAAAATATATACCACTAATGAATCTGGGTAAACAAGACAATAAGGAGGAAAGGAAACAATGAAAGCAGTAAAAAAGATTTATCAAACTGAAGAATTATTAAGATCATTAAATTTTATATTTTTGCCTGGTGGAAAAACAACTATGGGAACAAAACATCCTTTAGATTGTCGCTTAGAAGGTAAAAGAAAAAATGAAATCCCGCTAAGACAAGTAAACGTAAATCCTTTTTGGATAAATAAGTATTGTGTCAGTAATTTAGAATATGAAAAATTTAATAAAAAACATTTTCGGCCGCCAACATCATTATCTGATAATCAACCAGTTACTGATTTAACATATTATGATGCAATTGCTTATGTTAGCTGGTTTTCAACTCAGCATAATTTGAATTTTCGTCTACCATCAGAAAAAGAATGGGTATTTGCTGCAGCACCTATTAATTGGCAGTTTCCTTATCAACAATCTTATCAACCTGCTGAAAATCAAGCGCATACTTTTAGTAGGGATAATTATCAGACTCTAGCGGTTGATAATGATTGTTTTGGCAGTAATTATTTTGGTTTGTTGCATATGGGGGGCAATGTTTTAGAAATGACTAGTGGTTGGTATTATTCCCCTGGACATTATGGTTCATTAACAGATGGAGCATATTATATTGCCAAAGGAGGAAGTTTTGGCAATTGCGCTTATTCTGCCGGAGTCCAACGTCGTGGGATTGTTGATGTTGCAGGACGATCAAGTAGAATTGGATTCCGTTTAGCGCACCCTGCAATATAATTGCAGGGTGCGCAATCAATAATTTGAAAGGAGATTTAAATTATGAAAAATTTAATCAAAAAAATAAAGGGGACGCCCATTACTAGGAATAAAGATTTTGCTTATGATGATTACATGGAAAATAAAACATACTACTTGCAAAAAATTGTCTGCAATTTACCAGTTGAAAAATCTAATAACTTGTCACAAGAAAAAATGGCTAAATGCAGTGAATATGGTTTGAAATTTGTTAATTATTATTTTAAATCACCTTTATTATCTAAGACAAAAGCAAAAATTTATTTAAATGAAGATATCTGGTTAAGGCAAAGCATTTTAATAGATTTGAAAACTATTGATGAGGAATTAAAAAAACATTCTTTGCGTTTACTAATTCTTAGTGGCTATCGCCACCCAGTTTTACAGGCTTTGATAATTCGTCAGGTAAGTAAAAATTACAACCAAAAACTTGCAGACAAAATGTTTGCTAATCCTGATAATTATGCCCCTCATACTTCTGGAGCTGCTTTTGATTTGGAAATTTGGGATGAAAAGCGTCACAAAGTATTGCCAACAAAAATATTTGGAATTATAGACATCTTCACTTTAGAGGAAAAAGTAAATTTAACTTTAGCAGAAAAAGAAGTAAGAGATAACCGTCGTTTAATTTTTAATCTTTTGACTCAAGATATTATTTTAAAAGCTGATAAGGTTTTTGTCGCTCATCCTTTTGAATATTGGCATTATGGCAGACATGAAAGAATGTCAGCATTTTTTGCAGCTAATGGGCATAAAGTTTTCTACGATGTAATTAGGCAAATTTAAATATATGTCTCCATTTAAATTGATTACATATAATAAACAAACCACAATTAAGAGTCCATTTTGTGTTCAAGGATATTCAATGAAAAAAAATAAAAAAGTAGTTGTGGAATGTTTGCCAGCGCGGGCAAATACAGGAATTATTTTTATAATAAAAAATCAACCATTAAGAGTTGATCATCAATATTATTTGCCAAGCAAAGCCCATACAACCATTTTGGCAAAAGGCAGATTTAAAATTCAAACAGTAGAACATATCTTGTCTGCATTTTATGGGTTGAATATTGATAATGTTATTATAAATATTCAAGGTGATAATCAGTTGCCATTACTTGATGGGAGTAGCCAGTTATATGCTAAAAAAATAATTAAAACAGGCATAAAGTATCTGCCTGAAAAAAGAAAAGTGATTAAAATAACTGCTCCACATATAATAAAATCAAATGAAAATAGTTTGGCAATTTTTTTACCGCATTCAAAATTAGTAATCCAAGCAATTATTAATTTTAATAATCTTATTAGTGTCCAGGAGCAAGAGTTTATTTGTGAAACAAATAATTATTATCAGCAGATCAGTGCTGCGCGAACATTTTTTATAAAACATTATGATCGAAAAAGATGGCAAGTATTACAAAATAAGTTCAGGCTTTTATCTGATGATCCTAAAAAATCACAAGTTATTGTATATAATCAAAAAGAATATATTACAAAATTACGCTATTTAAATGAGCCTGTAAGACATAAAATTTTAGACATGTTGGGTGATCTAGCACTGCTAGGACATCAATTAGTAGGCAAGATAATTGTTTATCGCCCTGGTCATAGCTTTACTCATCAAATAATTAAGCAAATATTAAATTCCTTAACTTAAAATCTATGTGTCAAAAACTAAAATTAAAAAATGGAAGAGAATTTACTAAAATGTATGAAATTTTAGTTGCTAATGAGGAGAGAATTAAATGGATAGAAGAAAATATGGTCATAAAAGAAGAAGTTGCTCAGGTTTCATCAGTGCTTAATTATATTATTAAGATTGTTCAGGAAATAAAATCTGGAAAAATAGTGGCTTCTGCAATCAAAAGGAGGGTAAGTGTGAAAAAATAAAAAATCAGCACAATTAATTTTTCAAATTTGTAAAGACGCGCCATGGCGCGTCTTTACAACAGATGATTTGTGCTGATTTTTTATTTGAATAAATTATTAAACTAAGGTAAAATTGAAACAATAATAAATAAGAAAATATTTTATGAAACAAATTAAAATTTTATTTATAATTCTACTGGTTTTTATCTTAGCTGGCTGTAATATTAAAGTTAATTTATCACCAGATGATAATTATTTTAATACAAATGACGAACCACAAGATACGACTCAAGCAGAGCAAGAAAGTGATGAAATTAGAATCGCTTATGAAGTTAAAGCTAACCAAGACGGTGTGGTCATGCAAATTTTAAATAAAGATACAGGTGAGATTTTAACTGAAGATTTGGTTGATTTATGTGGTAATGAAATGCTTTATTTTGCTCATCCGCAAGACCTGCCCTATATTATTCTCAAACCTTATTTAATTGAGGAAGAACAAATACTTAATGCTTTATATTCATTAAATATTCAATTAAATAAATGCCAGGTTTTAGAAGTATCTCAGGAAATAGAAGGTAATAATAAACAGGTTTTATCACCTGACCAGACAAAATTAGCTTTAGCTTTAGAAAAGGACGAGGCTAGGGTATTAAAATTATTAGATTTAGTAAATGATAAATCATTAATTTTGGTCGAATTAGCAGAAGGGGAGACTTTAAATGGCGGTTATGGCGGGGAGTCAAATCATTTTGATATTAAATGGCTTGATAATCAGATGATTCAATATACTGTTTATCAAGATACGTTTGCCAATTATGACCCTGATGCCCCTGATAAGATTGAAAAAGTATTGCAGGTCAGAGTAGTAAATATAGATTAATATAATAAGAACCACTCCAGATTAAGGGGTGGTTTTTTAGTTGACATTAATAAAAATAATTGCTAAACTAAGTTATCAAAATGTTCTTTAACAAGGAGGACTTACTTTATGAAAAAGTTTATTGCTTTTATTCTTGTTTTGTTTTTCTCTCAGAATATCTTTGCCCAGGAAGATTATTCCATTCAGGGTAGTATTTCTTTAGATAATTATTATTATGGTGAGCAGGATGAACAATATGTGCCAGAAGCAAATATAGATTTAATAACCAAGTTATATTTGGGTGATTGGCAAATAGTCAGTAACCTGCAAGCACGTTATAATAATTTAGAATTAGAACAAGGTGCTTTTACTGAAGAAGAAGATTACCGGCCTTATGTTAGCATAGAAGAATTTTATGTAAATACATATTGGCAGGATCTGGATTTTAATCTGGGTATACGTAAAATTAATTGGGGTATTACTGATCGCTTTAACCCCATTGATATTATTAACCCAGTTGATCTGACTGATATAATTAATGAAAGAAAAATTGGTATACCTGTTTTTGCTCTGACTTATTGGCCGCCAGACTGGCAAATTGAATTAGTTGTTGCACCATATTTTATGGCCAGCCGGTTACCGCCAGCTAATAGTTATTTTTACTATGGTCCTGACTTGTCAGTTGAACAAGAATTACCAGAATTTATTTGGCAAAATGTCCAAGCAGGGTTATTAATTAACTGGCAATATCAAAGTTTGTCCTTAACCAGTATGGCATATTATGGCTATGATCATCTGCCATTTGTAGAAGTATTAATGGTAAACCCGCTTGAATTTGCAATAGTTTATAACTATGAAAAAATGACTGCTTTTGGCGGCGGATTCGAGTATGCTATAAATAAACTGATTCTGCGCGGTGAAGGTGCTTATTATATTTATCCGGATCTTGAGCAACAAGATTATGGTCAATATGTTGTAGGTTTTGATTATAATTTTGGCCAAATTACCCAAAGTTATAACCTATATTTGACGGCCCAATATATTGCTGAAAGTCCTCAAAGAGAAGATCCTGATTGGATTAGGCATTTATTTACTGAAGCAGTTAGTCTGAAAATAATTTATGGCAATGAGTTCACTGAATTTAGTTTTGAAGAAATATGGGTTTTGCCAGGGGACGGTTTAGTCTTAATTCCTAGCCTTACTCATAGTTGGCAAAACAATATAACAATTAGTGCTGAATATGATTATTTTCTTGGTAAAGAAGATACATATTGGCATTTTAATGAACAAAATAATCGTTTAATTTTTTCTCTTAAATATTCTTTTTGAGAAAGTATGGGGTAATTAATTTTACCCCTTTTTTATTTGGCTAATTCGGTTGACAGCAGGCATAATTCATGCTAAATTAAAAAGAATTTTGAACTTTGAAAATTTAATGAAAGGAGACAAATAATGGAGCAGTTTTTTAAACTAATTGCTAAATATCGCTATATTGTGGTGATCTTATGTCTTGTCTTAACAGTATTATTTGGTTTAGGTATGAATCGCCTGGAACTAAGGTCAGTTTTAGAAGGTGATTTGCCTGAAACTGATGAGATTATCAGAACCAATAATGAGTTTGAAGAGATTTTTGGTGATAAAAGTTATATTATTTTTGCTGTTTTTAATGAGCAAAATATTATAAATCAGACAACTTTGCAAATAGTTAGAGCCTTGTCTCAGGATCTGAGGAGTTTTCCTGGAGTAAATAAAGAAGAGATTATTAGCCTGGCCACATTTACGCAGGTGACTAATACTGAACAAGGTTTATTAATTGATAATCTTTTACAAAATATTCCTGCCACTGAACAGGAATTACAAAATTTACAGGAACAAATCATTAATAATCCTTTACTGTGGCAAAGATTAGTTTCTGAAGATTTAACCACAACCTTAATCAGTGCACCAATTGCCAAAGAAACTCCACAAGAAGAAGTTTATCAGGCAGCAATGATGCTTAGGGATAAGTATCAGGGTTCTATAAAAATCTATGTTTATGGTTTTCAAATTATTGATCAAGGCATAGAAGAAGGAATTGATCAGGACCTGTCCTTATTATTTCCGTTGGCAATAATTATTATTGCAGTTTTGTTTTTTCTTTGTTTTTTGAATCTACGTTCAGTCTTTTTACCTGTTTTAACCATGTTTTTGGCAGTTGTCTCAACAATGGGCATTATGGGTTGGCTGAATTTTAAAATCAGTACAGTGACTTCAATTATTCCTGTCCTGATTATTGCCTTAGGTTCTTCTTATGGCATCCATTTATTAGAAAGATACTTTTCTGCTGCTGACAAAGAGGTTGCTTTGGCTAAAGTAGCAAAACCAATTATTTTAGCAGGCCTTACTTCAGCTATTGGTTTTTTTACACTGGTTGTTTTTAAAATAGAATCTTTAAAAGAATTTGGTCTTTTTGCTGGATTAGGTATTCTCTTTATGATGTTTTATATCTTAGTATTTTGTCCGGCATTTTTATCAATTCTTAAGCAAAAGGAAAAAACAAAATCAGTATTACAGTTTTTGCCAAATTACCTATTAGCTAAAATTCAGCTTTTGCATAAAAACACTAAAGCAGTAGTTTTTATTACTATTGTTTTACTCTTAGTTTCTTTTTGGGGAATAAGTAAACTCCAGGTTGGCTCAAACCCAACAGAGTTTTTTCCTCAAGATCATCAGGTAAGACAAGCCTCTCAAATATTTACTGAAAAGTTTAATGCCACTGGTGTTATTGCAGTAATGTTTGAGAGTCAGACATCTCAAGGTGTTTTAGATCCGCAAGTCTTACAAAAGATTTGGGAGTTTCAGCAGTATTGTGAAACATTATCCGCAGTCGGCTATACTGATTCTATAGTCAATGCTTTACGCTATATAAATAATGCTTTGCAAAGTACAGAAGATATTCCACAAACAAGAGCTTTGGTCTCCCAATACCTATTATTATATGGTTCAAATAGGACTGTTGATCTAAACAATTATCTTGATAATTCACAGCAAAGATTAAAAGTCACTATTTGGATGAACATAGATGATTCACAAAGAATCGAACAAAACTATCTGCTGATGCAAGACTATCTAGCCCAAAATTTGCCTGATGGTATTGCTGTAAAATTTGGCGGGGAAAACATGGAATGGATAGCGCAGAATAAATATATTGTGGTTGGTAAAATTGCTAATATCATTGCTTCAATTATTATAATATTTGTCATCTCAGCAATTATATTCCGTTCTTTGAGATTTGGAATGTTAACAATTTTACCTTTAAGTTTTTCCACTATATTAATATTTGGTTTTATGGGTTTTTTAAACATCAGGCTGGATCTGGCCAGTTGTATTTTAACTGGCGTGACAGTTGGTGTTGGTGTTGATTTTGCTATTCATTTTCTTAATCGTTTATTAGAAAATGATTTGACTCAACAAAATATAAGTGAAGTCATTAGCAAAGTTTATTTTCAGGCAGGCAAACCAATTATCTATGATGTTTTGTCAAATGTTCTTGGATTTTCTGTACTATTGTTTTCTAGCTTTACTCCAATTCAAGATTTTGGCTGGTTAATAATTGGCAGTATGTTTAGTTGCTCTTTAGCAACCTTGGTCTTTTTACCAATATTATGTAAGCAAATATTTAAGGAGGAATATAATGAAAACTAAAATCATTTTTCTAATAGTATTGCTGTTTACTAATATTGTAATGGCTCAAGCTGACCAACAGACTGGCCAGCAAATAATGCAAATTGAAGAGCAAAGATACAATGCCCAAACTGAAAGTTTTTACATTATCATGCAGTTGATCAGCGGCTCTGATCCGCAAGCTAATCCTGACAGAGAAATAACCATGTGGATGTGGCTGCAAAATAATGATAGTATGCAAAGCAGTTTGATTAAAATTAAATCTCCTGCAGACTTGAAAAATTCAGGAGTTTTAACTATTCAGGAGTCTGTAAGCCAGACTAACCAATGGCTTTATTTGTCAGCTTTAGGCTATACCCGGCAAATTGTGGCTAATAACAAAGCAGATAAATTCATGACTTCTGATATTACTTATGGTGATCTTGAACCTGAAGTTTTATCACGCTGGAATTATGACCGTCAAGCTGATCAAGTAATTGATGGGCAGACTTGCAATGTGATTGAGGCTGTACCTCGTAACCAGCAAGATATTCAAAATTATGGGTATAGTAAACGCATACTTTACGTCCAGCAAAGTAATTATTTTTTAATCAGGATTGATTATTATGATCAGGAGGGCCAGTTAGCCAAAATCCAGTACAATCAGGATATTGTACAAATTAATGGATTTTGGCGGGCGAATAAGATTATTGTTCATAATTTATTGGCTGATCATATAACTGTCCTGAATTTTTCTCAAAGACAGATAAATCCTCAGTTCCCGCAAGGCTTTTTTAGCAAAAGATACCTTGAATTAAGTATTGAGGATATTTTACGAAGATTAAGATGAAAGTAATAAGCATCTCGTTTTTACGGGATGCTTTTTTTATTTAATTTTACTGTAAATATTGCCTTGACAAATTTAATAAGATATAATAAGATATAGGATTATCTAAAAACTTATTTATGTCAAAAGTTGATTACAATATTGAATTTGCGCATATTTATGCAGACGAAGTATTTGGGCAAGAACATATTGAAAGCCTGAATGTTTTAGAATTGATTGTCCGAATAATTAAAAATGATAATAAAACTCATAACCTTAACCTTTTAATTGATGAGTACCACCCTGAGAATAATAGTTTGGATATTGACGATTTTTTAAAAAAATTAAAATACCGTGGGTATTATCCTCATTTTTTACATTTAGAATCAGAATTACATAATGATATTGAAATGTTTTTAACTAGTATAATTTCTAAAAAACATGTTAATGATTATCATCGCTATTATGAAAAAAATGGTAAATCGCCTTGTTCTTATCTTGTGGCTGTCTGGTATTTGAAACGTTTGGGAGTTTTACCTCATGATAATTATGAAAAATTAACAGAAGAAGAAATACATTTTCCAGGACATAAGATTGTAAATATTTTAGACAGAAAATATAAAAAAGGTGAAGATAAGGCTTTGGAATTAATTAAAAACAGTAAGTATGCAGAGTTTCTTGATAATATAATTTATTACTACTACTAAATAAAAAACCGCTCGGTAATTACCAGAGCGGTTTTTGGTTTGATTAATTTTTACATTCACAGGTTAATCCTTTAAAAATTTGCCCATCATGAGATCTGCGATACGCCTCAATTGCTGCCATTACTTCTTTAGTACATTTATCACAATTTTGCGGGATAGCAATAGGTGGTGGTTCATCATCAAAATGTCCTATTCTGACTGGTCCGAGTGAAGAAGTTCTTAAGATTACTTCAATTATTGACCACAGTGTCGGGGGAGAGTATTTGCCTTGCTGGTATAGTTCTTCTAAGATAGTACCTTTTTGCACAAAGGCACAGGACAAAGATACTTCATCTACACCGACTTGAAAACAATATTTAATAGTTGCAACAGCATCTTCAATTGCTTGTCTTTCATCAAGGCAATGAGGCTTGAGAAAAACATAAGCAAAGACTGGAAACCCTTGTTCTTTGCATAGACTAACTGCCTGCTCAAAGGATTGTTTAGTTAACCCTTTTTTCAAACAGTCATTCCGTACTTGATCATCAGCTGACTCCAACCCTAGGGCTATTTCCACTTGTTTACTGCCGACAGCTTTTTTATACAAAGCAAGTTTTTCAGCAGTAACCAGATCAGCCCGGCTTTCCACTAAAATTTTTTTCAAAGTCGGATGCTGGGATACAAATTTCATAATAGCTAACTGAGTTTTAAAAGGTATTTCTTTATCACTTAAAAAACTACCACCATTATAAATATATAATAGTTCTGGCTGAAGTTTTTTAATTTTCTGGTAGGCATAATAAAATATAAGCTTGAATACAAAATTGGGATAGAGTTTACCGCCAAAAGTATAAGCTTGGGTAGACTGATTAAAAGCGCACATTGTACAGCCACCTGTTTTTTTATACCATTCACAACCAGCGCCAGGTAATTCCAAAACCCAGCGGGTAGATTTTTTTTGCTCCAAAGGATCATAAATAATATCAATGAACGAAAAATCCATATAAACCTCCCTTTGCCCTCCGTAGCTTTATGCGGAGGAGGGCCTTTTGTTTTGATTGTCTTTGATTAATCAATGTTATATTAAAAAATTCAAAATGTCAAGCTGTTATTTGATTATTTGCAGCCTTTATATTGACATTACACTTTTTGAATGTTAAATTTAAATATCAAAAAAGCACATTTAAAAAGGAGGAAGAAAAATGGCTGACCGGCTCATAGCCCCTGTTGATGTTCAGATTGAATTAACTCAAGAGTGTAATTTTAATTGTTTTCATTGCTATAATTATTGGCGTAGTTGTGCAGAAAAAAAAGCTTCCCATAATTTTTTGCAAAGTTACGAATTACAGAGAATAATTGCTGAATTAGTAATTAATCAAGTCCCTTCAATTACTATTACAGGCGGAGAACCTTTTTTGCGTAAACAGGAATTATATCTTTTACTTAAGTTAGCTAGGGAAAATGAAATTTCTGTTTCAGTTAATTCAAATTTTAGCCTAGTTGATTTTTCTGATCTAGAGTTTTTAAAAGAGGAATACCCAGATATTACTCTTCTTGTTTCTTTAATGTCAGCTAATAGTGCTAGGCATGAATTTTTAACTGGAGCTAAAAAGGGATCTTTTGAGAAGATAATTAGCAATCTTGAATTTTCGGTTTCCCAGGGGCTTCATACCAGTATTAATATGGTGCTAGTTCGTCAAAATATTCAAGATTTAGAATTAACTGCACAATTAGCTAAAACAATTGGAGTGAATACTTTTTGCGCAACAAAAGCATTACCTAATATTAATGCAAGTCAAAATGATTTTGTTCTTCAAGCAAATGAAGTCCACTCACTTTTACAACGATTGGTTGAAATTGAAGAATCTATTGGTATGCCAATTGATACACTAGGCTGTTTCCCGAAATGTTTTCTTTATGGGACTGACGCCTATCATCATTTTTCTCATCGTGTGTGTGTGGCAGCAATTACTACTGCTACTATAGGCGTGGATAGTGCAGTGCGTCCTTGCTCGCATATTGAGAAAAATTATGGAAATATCCAGCAAGATTCTTTAGCTGATATTTGGCAGAAAATGTCTGGTTGGTATAAAGGAGATTTTATACCAAGAAAATGTAAAAACTGTCAGATACTGGAATTATGCAGAGGCAGTTGTCGGGTAAATAATCTTGAGCAAGATTTAACAGCAATGGATTTATACGCAACTCCGAAACAGATTAATGGTTTGACTAAAGAACAATTAAGTCCTCGATTTTATGAGGAAACAGGTGAAATCGTAGAACCTGTCCAGATAAATGCTAAAGTTAAATTCCGAACAGAAACTTTTGGGGCATTGCTTTACAGGGTAGATAAAGGTATAATTACTTTAGTAAATCAAAAAGCAGCTGGATTTTTAAAAAATGCTGCTAAGGCAAAAAGGAGCTTTACTTTTTCGGAATTTTTAGCTGAATCTGGTGTCAAGAATAAGCAACAAAAAAAGAGCGTGGAAGCGCTTTACAAAAAATTATGTAGAAAAGGTGTTTTAGTGTCTCGCAAATAATACAAAAAGGAGGTGAAAGCCATGGAAAACGAACAAGCGAGAGAACCAGTCAGTGAAGCAATGCAAGACAATGACGTCTTTGCAGAAGTGCCTGTTTTTTATGAGGCAACCACCGGTAGTTCGGAGACCGGTGACTGCAGTTGCTTCACTTGTGACGGTCAGCCATGCTTCAAAGCATAATGATCATCTGATATGATCATTAAAATAGGGTAGTGAAAACTGCCCTATTATATTTTTATATAATTTTTTTCAAATTCATCCGTGAATTGTTTTGGTTTATCTTTTAAATACTCAATCAGTTCTTGAAAATCACCATTTGTTTTTTTTAGTGCTTCTGAAAATGATTTCCAGCCGAATTTTTGAATAAATGCTAATATTAAAAGCCCGCTGATATTATAGCCGTCATATTTTACAGCTTGATCCCATTTTATTTTTTTAAACGGAGACCCGTGTTTTGTTATTTTTCTCCAATTCGTAGCATCTATGTTTGTTTTAAATATTTGTTCAGCAAAATATACTGCCAGTCCTTCTTTTAACCAGTCAGGCAGTTTTTTATTTACTTGGTTAATATAAAGATGGGTCATTTCATGAGTAATAACTTGTTCTAATTTTTTAGACTCAATTGGTGAAGACAAATCATCATAAATGTAAATATGAGACTGGCTATTGGCAGGAATGTGGGCGATATGCCACTCAGGCACATTTTTTTTTCTTATTGCCTGCAAAAATGATTTTTTGTTTTTACAAATCGTAATAGTAATGCTCTTAGGTTCATTATTAAAATATTTTTTTAATTCTTTTTGCGCTGCTTTTGCTTCTCCTAAATAAAAATCCTCTTGCCTGCCTTTTGTTATAGTAGGCAAAATTTTAATTTTAAGGTTATTGGTCTTTTTAGTCATAATAATTAAATTAATACTTAAATTTTAACAAACATTATTATATAAGTATAGTCATTTAGGATACCAAGATATGTTAATACCTATTGACAAGTGAGCATGTTTTTGTTAAGTTATATAGATTAAAAAAGTTCATTCAAATATTCAAAAAACAAAGGAGGATAAGAATGAGTAAACGGATTAAAGTTATACGTCGTCAAGCAACACTTGATGATGTGGACGCGATTTTTCAACTAGACCAGGAGGTATGGACTGAGATTGGGTTTCCTGGGACTAGAGATATGTTTGTCTCAAGAATTAAAACATTTCCTGAGGGGAATATTGTGGCTGTCATCGATGATAAGGTTGTTGGATATATGTGTCATCAGTTAATTGATTATGATATTGATAATCCAAAACCGTTTACATGGAATGAAATTACTGATAATGGCTATTTAGCTAAAACACATAAGGATGATGGTCAATTTGAATATGGTGTCGCTTTAACAGTTGATCCTGATTTCCAGAATCAAGGTATTGCTGTTCAAATGTTCATGAAAGCATGGGAGATCGGTGTAAGATTTAATGTTAAAGCATGTATTCTTGGTTGTAGAATGCCCGGATATAATGAAGTACGTAATAAGTATACTGTAGATGAATACATTAAACTAAGAAGAGAAGATGGTAAGCTGTATGACCCAGAGTTGAGATTATTTGAATCTGATGGCTTCAGAATTCTTATCCCCTTACCTGAATATGAAAATGATCCGGATAGTTGTAATTATGGAGTTTTAATATGTCAAAATAATCCATTTTATAATAAACTTCCTAAATTTTTGAGAATTATTTTAGGGAGAATAATTTCAAAATGGGGACATAGAATTGTTGGTGTATAAATTTTAAAGGGAGTATATTAATGCTCCCTTTTATGATTGGTTTTTATTATAAAATTAAGTTATAATATTAGTAATTATATGTTTTATATAGTATTTGTTTTCATTTTTGTTTTGTTAATATATTTGGGATCTATATCATATAGATCTAATCCCAATAAGGCTACTAACAAGTATTTTTCATATTTGTGTTTTTTTGTCGCCATTTGGACGTTTTTTTATTTCTTTGAGAATGAAGTGGGGGATTTAATTGTTGCAAAATTATTTTTATATTTAGATTTTATTTTTGGGGTCTTTATGGTGTATTATTTCTTTTTATTTATTGCTGCTTATACAACCTCAGAAATTATTAAGTATAAAACCTATGTTTTAATATATACCATTTTTATCGATTGCTTGCTTATTTTTGGCCTAATAATAAAAGATATAAGTTGGATGAATAATGTCCTTGTTTTTAAATTGCAGCCATTATTTTTTCTATATGCGCTACAACCGTTCACATTAACAATTCTCTCATTAGTAATCTTTATAAAAAAAGTTATTATAAGTAGAGGGTTTATGAGGATGCAATTTCTTTATAGTTTATCTGGATTATTGTTGTCTTCAATTATAATATTAACGACGACTCAGATACTTCCCCAATTTGGTGTTATAGATATTAATGTTTCAAGAATTGGCATAACCGGAATTTTATTTTTTATAATTTTTACCGCTTATGCCATTTTAAAATATAGATTGATGGATATTCGGGTTATTATTCGTCGGTCTGCTGTATTTACGGTTATAGTTGCTATTATAACGTCAGTATATGCTTTACTTGCCTATTTAATAAGCGTATTTTTTCAGGGGATTATTGGTACTCAATCAATAATTTTAAACGGCGTGATCACCGCTGTTTTAGTAGCAATTGGTTTTGAACCATTAAAAAAATGGCTATCTGAAATTACAGACAGATTTTTATTTAAAGCAGAATATCATCCACAAGAAGTTATCGCTGAATTTTCAGATAATTTATCAGCCACTTTAGACCTTAGTGTTTTAGCAAAATTTATTACCAGTCGGTTGCATGAAGTTTTTAAACCGCAGTATGTTTCTTTGTTCTTATTAAATGAAAAGACTAAACAATATGAGAGAAAGATTAATGTGGGTAAGGTGGTCAGAAAAATAGATAAAATTGAGCAAAAGTTATTTAATAATATTTTTAATTATTTAAAAAAGCTTAAAAAGGAAAAAGAAATATTTGTCAGGGAGGAAATTAATAAATTGAATGAAGAATTACAAAATGATATTTTAGAATTATTTTATGAAGAATTGGACAAGCATGGAGTTAACCTTGTGGTACCAATATATTTACAGGATAAATTAGTCGGCATTTTGTTTTTAGGCGATAAAAAATCAGGCGATGTTTATAGTTTAGAAGATTTAAGGATTTTGGAAATTATTTCTAAACAGGCTGCTGTTGCAATTCAAAACTCATTACTATTTGAGGAACAAAAGCAGTTTGCCAATAAATTAAAAATTGAGGTCGCCAAAGCGACTAAGGAATTAAAAGAAGCAAATGTTCAATTAAAAAAATTAGACAAAGCTAAATCAGAATTTATTTCTATTGCTTCTCATCAATTACGTACTCCTTTAACAGTTATTAAGGGTTATATTTCCATGATTAATCAGGGAGATTATGGCAAAGTGCCAGAAAAAATTGCAGTACCTTTGAGTAAGGCATTCCAAAATACAATGAGGATTATTACTTTAGTAGAGGATTTATTAAATATTTCTAGGATAGAAAGTGGTCGCATGAAATATGAGTTTGAAAAAATAAATTTAGTAGATTTAGTTAATGAAGTATTTGAAGAATTAGCTCATCATGCCAAGATGGCTGGATTAAAATTTGAATTAGAAAAACCAAAAGAAAAAATTCCAGACCTAATCCTTGATCGTAAAAAGGTTAGGGAAGTAGTTATGAATTTAATGGATAATTCTATTAAGTACACAAAAAAAGGTTTTGTAAAAGTTAAAGTGGAAAGGGAAAACAACTCCGTGGTGTATAGTGTGACTGATTCTGGTCGTGGTTTGGCAGAAGAAGAAATCCCTATGCTATTCAAAAAGTTTTCTCGGGCTGGCGGAGCCCAATTAGTCCATACAGAAGGTACAGGCTTAGGTTTGTTTATCGCTAAACAAATTATTCAAAAACATGGTGGTGAAATTTGGGCAGCCAGTGAAGGCAAGGGCAAAGGTTCAACTTTTGCTATCAGGTTTGAAATAAAAAATCCTAAACTGGCTAAAGAATTAAAAAAGAAAAAGTAAAAACCCCGAATTTGTCGGGGTTTTTAGGTCGGGGGGCGACGCGTCATGGACCGTTTTTCTTTTTTTTGACCGTTGGTTTTACGTAATTTCTTTTATTTTGGTTCAAAAAGAACCACCTCCTTTATATTTTATTATTATTCACCTAACTTAATATCTAATATTATACTATTAATAGTATTTTGTCAAGAGCAGTCATGTCTCTTGATTTTTTTTAAATTTTAGTGTAATATATTGATATTGAATATAAATATTGTCGAGGATACATAAGCCGAGGTGGTGAAACTGGTAGACACGCTACCTTGAGGTGGTAGTAGCCATATTGGCTGTGCAGGTTCGAGTCCTGTCCTCGGCACACGTTAACCCAACACTTATAACTCATAACAAAAAACCGTTATATGTTGTTAGTTTTAAGTTATAAGTTAATTCAGGGCGCTTAGCTCAGTTGGTTTAGAGCGTCTGGTTTACACCCAGAAGGTCATAGGTTCGAATCCTATAGCGCCCACCCTATCGGACTTCCGGCGTTTTCAAGCATCAGCCGAAAAGGTTTTTTCTCTTCAATTAGCAAATTATTATCCTGCAATAAAAAGTTCGAACCGACAGTTTCAAGAATCTCTCTTTTTATCTCATCCTGTCCACATGCAAATTCCTCTTTGGCTAAGGCTAGGAAAAAAAACAGCCTTTCGGAATGTTCGAACCAGATGTCGGGGTTCTTCTCTAAATCGCCCAAATTTGACTCCAAGGCGATTTTTTTATTGGTCAAAAACGACTTCTGCGCCTTGAATTCATCATCCGTGATGAGTTCCTTCAATCTAAGGTCGAAGAGGTTCCTTAGCTTTTTATCACATTCAATGATTGATCTCTTGACCGATTGAATGGACATGGCATGAAGCCTCTTTTCATCTTCCTTGGCGGCTTCAAGTTGTTTCATCGCCCAGTTAACGTGCTTCATGGGCAGATGGATTTTTTCCAGGAATGACATGATCTGTTTTTCAAGGTCTTCAACTCGGATGTATCTTTGTCTGCACTGATTTTTATGTCCGCCTTTTCTTTTCGAGCAATGGTAGTATATGTAATTATAACCGTATCTGTTAACCTTGTCCTCGGCGGTAATCATGCTTTTGCATTCTCCGCACCTGATGAGGCCGGTGTAAGCAAACGACTTGGGAATACGTTTGGCCTTCGGGCGATTCAGCATCCTTTGAACCTGGTCAAACTCATCCTTTGTAATCATCGGCTTGTGAGAGCCGGGATAAAGCTCTCCCTTTCTTAAAATCGCTCCGTAATAGAAAGGGTTTCCGAGCATGGTATACAACATGCTTCGATTCAGGGGCTTGCCGCCTCTGTTTTTGAATTGCCGAGTGGTCAGTCCCCATTCTTCATCGGCGGTTTTGAGTACATCCGGGATGCTGTAATTCCCGGATAAGATTATGTCCCAAATTCTTCTAACCAGATAAAACCGATCAGGGTCTTTCTTGATTGTCCTTTTATCCTTGTCGTTAAGATAGCCAAGCGGGGCCTTGCCGGGCAAGATGCCCTTCTCCAGTTTGGCCCGATTGCCCCTTTTTACGTTGTCGCTCAAATCGTCTATATATTTCTTTGCGAACCCGAACTCAAGCTGCATCATGAACTTATCATCACCGCTGTTGGTGTACCGGTTATGCGGTGTTACGATTTCCTTGACCCTGCCTTGCTCAAGCGACCATATTAGCTGTCCGCCGTCAATCGGGTTTCGGGCCAGTCGGTCCAGTTTCCAGCATAGAATCCCAGCATCCTCGGTTTGATAGAGATTGTTTATTAGATTATTAAAGACCGGTCGGCCAGGAGCTTTGGCCGACTTTGACTCGTGAAGCACCTTCACGATTGAAAGCCCTTGTTTTAATGCCACTGCTTTTAACTCTTTGATTTGCGCTTCGATACTGAGCACCTGGCGGTCTTCCGCTTCGCTGCTCTTTCGAGCGTAGATAAAACACTTCATGGAATGGTGGTTAAAATGTTTGAAAAGCAGATTTTGAAGGGCTGATGTAATCTTACCGTTTAAATCAATTTTCAGTCAAATTATCCAGCCCCCTGGGATCGCTGGACCCTGCTCTACGCGCCAAGGTTTTAAAAAGGTTGACAAGCCTTATCCCCATATCCCAAGCCTCCTGGTTGGTGAGTTCTTCACCAAATTCCTCAAAATGAATCTTTTTAAGCTCGTCAATGGCTTTTTGGTTTAGAGACATGATTGCGGCGGTTAATGCTTACCTTTTAATGATATTCCACCATAAAGATTCAGAAAGGGGGCAAAATGTTATCCAAAGGTAACATTGGATGTTCTTTACAACCAGCATATTTCTCTTTCCATATTGTGGACAGCGGGTTAAGTTATCCACAAAGAGTGCATAAAATGTGCGCTTAAGAACACATTTTTCCTTCTTTCTTAGCGAAAGATAGCCGATAAAATGAGAGCAAAGATTATTGACCTTATCGCTTATGGATAGGCCAAATTATCCCAATAACATCAAGCGGTATCGCTTAAAATTCTATCCGCGACCCTTGACCCAGGATGAACTAAGCCAACTGATCGGAGTGCACAGGAGCCGTGTTTCCCTCTACGAAATGGGCGCGGTTTTTCCAAGCGGCCAGATGTTATTCAGGCTGAGCGCGGCCCTGAACGTGCCGCCGGAGGTCCTGTATAAGAGTTTCTTTGACGAAGAGCGGAGCAGATTACTTGAGCTTAAAAAGCAGCTCGGAATCATTAAGACCAGCAATCACTGGCGTTAGGCAAGCGATCAATTTTATACAATTAATGTCACCCTCATGGATAGAGAAAAGTCAACACAAATCCTGGGCCTAGCGCCTGGGAGGAGAGTTGTGGGTTTTTCGGTACTTGATGAAACCGGCTTGAAAAGCTTTGGAGTCAAGTCCCTCAGAAGGTATAAGGACGACAGCCAAAAACTGCTGATGGCGAACAGGCTCCTTTGCAGTATCATGAACTCGATCAGGCCCCGCGCAGTAGTGGTGCTCAAGCCCGCTCCGCAAAAAGCCACTAATTTCAATTTGCAGTTGGTTTCCTTCATCAAGGGGCTTGCCAACAGCCGTTATTGTCCTTTGTATTTTCTTACGATCAAACAGGTCAAGACCATCATGCCGGAAAACACGAGATTAAAAAATCAGCGCCAGCTATCTCAACTGCTCAAATCGCGATATCCCGAGCTTGAGTATTATTTGCCGGACACGACCTCTCGCGTGGTCAAGGACCGGGAGAAGTATTACCAGCCCTTATTCGCCGCGATAGGCGTTTCGCTATCATACTTAAAACTTGCGAAAAATGAAGACAATCAAAACAATACCGAGAACCAACCAACCGGCTTATGACAAGGTCATCAAGCTCATATCAAGGTATCGGTATTTAACTATAAGCCAGCTTCAAGCCATTTTAGCGGTTCGCGGCTATTTTCACGCCAGGAAAATATTGTTTGAGCTTTGGACGAACGGTTATCTTGAGCGGCTGGTGCTGACCAGGGCCGCAAAAAGGATCTCATATAGCTACGTGTTCGCCTTGAGCCGCAAGGGTGCGCGACAGTTGAGATTGTGTTTCGGCCTTGAGAACATCTTTTATCTTAAGCCAAGCGACAAAAGATCAACCATATTTTTGGAACATACCATTCTTATCAATAATTTCCGCATTTGCCTGGAATGCTTGGACCAGAAAAAAGGAGACTTTGAACTAACCTCCTGGAAGCAGTCCAAGCATCAGGTCAAATTGCGTATTAATTAATCCAATGAGCTACTACTACCGAAGACAGCACTTAATTCCTGACGCATTGTTCGCTATCCGTGTTAAGGGGGCCGAGCATTTTTGTCTGATGGAAATGGATCGCGGGACCATCAGTTCAAAAAAGATGCTTGTCAGGTACAAGGCATATTATGACTGGTGGAAAAACGGCGGGCCAAAAACCGATTTTGGAGTCGCTTCAATCAGAATATTGACCGTCACCATAAGCCAGAAACGCATGGAGAACCTGCTCAAGTGCTGCTATCAGGTTAGAAGGGGTGCTTTGGGATCAGCCTTGTTCTGGTTTACAACCACCAAGTATGTCAACGTCTCAAAACCAAAGCTGCTGTTAGGCAGTGTCTGGCAAAAAGCCCTGCCTGAAGATCATTCCTTTTACAGCCTCGCAGATTGAATCCTTCCCGGCATCCTGGCCGTCATGCTGGGGTGTTTTTGCCATGTCTCCTGCCGGAATGGGAAAGCAGGCCCTTTTCGGTGGCAACGGACTGATAAGGGCCTGGCGGGAAGGCTTCGAGAGGAGTCTTGAAAGCTTCAAGATTGCTCTCGCCGCCCTTCTCTCAAGAAGGGCGAGTATTGAACCTAAAAAAATAAAGGAGGAAAGGAAAATGACTGATTTCAATGCGGTAATGGAAGCGGCGGAAAGGCGTTTTAGTGAACTTCAACCATTTGACCGGTACGGTCAGCTTAACCAGTTTCGATTCAAAGTGACGGAAAACGACCGCCCGGAGTTTATTCCCTTTGCCGGGGCCAGCACCCGGTCCGCTGGACCTTTGGTGCTCAAGGAACACGCCCTCAAACAGCTTTGCGCCAGGATCGGAGTGCCGTTCTCGTTTTTCAACAAATGCCCCCCGGCTCTCCAGGAGTTCAATGTCGCCTGGTTCATGCAGAACATGGAGCAGGAAAAGGATGTCATGCTGAGGATAGTAAAAACCAACCAGGTCAGGGCCATTGTGAGCGACCGCTACGCTCCCTTTGACGACATCGAGCTTTTCAGGATTCTCTCTGACTTCATGGACGGCACGGAAGAGGTAGTGTTCAACTCATTCGAGGAATTGAGCTCGCACGTCCGTATCACCTGGCCGTCAAAGGCAGAGGAAATCCAGCCGGGCGATGTCGTGGAGCAAGGACTCCACATTGCCAATTCCGAGGTCGGGATGCGGTCGGTCACAATCATGGGCGTGGTTTATCGGCTCAAGTGCAAGAACGGCCTGGTCGCCAGGGAAAAGAAGGGTGGCTTCCGCCATATCGGAGACCCGGAGCGTATCAAGGGCCATGTCCAGCAGGTAATCGAGGACGTTCAAAACGATTCCGCAAGGCTGATGGAGAAATTCAAGCGGAGCATTGAGAAGGAAATCGAGCAACCCGTTGACGCCATCGAGCGCTTGGCCCAGGACCACGACCTCACCAAAGAGGAATACAAGGCCGTTCTGGATTCTTTCATGGCCGAACCCTCAAGGAACCTTTTTGGAGTGGTCAATGCGGTGAGCAATTCCGCCAAGCGCTGTCCTGACGCGGACAGAAGGTTTGAGATGGAATCGCTTGCCAGCAATGTTCTGGACGCGGGACTCGCGGCCTGAAGGAGGAGAGCAATGCCGAACCATCGCTATCAAGGACCTTACAGGCAAAGTCTCCTCAAGCTTTATTCCGAATGCCCGCGCAAGTTCAAACTCCTGAACGTGGACGGCGTGGAGGTCGAGGAAGCCAAGTCAATGCCCCTGGTGATCGGCGCGAACGTCCACCGGCTCATCCATCTATTCCACATAAGAGAACCGATTGACTGGCGGCGCGGCGAAGTGCCTTATCCGGCCTGGGAGCAGGTCCTGGAACTGGTCAACGCCTACACCAATCACAACCGGGGATTGGACGTGATTCACTCGGAAGCTGCTTTTGACTTCTACATCAACGGCTACACCATCACCGGCACTGTTGACCTCGTGTACCGCGACTCCCAGGGCAGGATAGTACTCCGCGACATCAAGACCGACTCCACCGAGCCGTCGCCGGACTTTTTGGCGCGGGACATCCAGTTTTCCATCTATTATCTCGGCGCGGTCAGGGCCTTGGGCCTTCAGCCCGACATTTTGGAATGGTACCACGTCCGTAACTTGGTTCCGTACAAGAAGGCCACGGTCAAGAACGGGGTCCAGCACCAGGCCGGGGAAATCAGGGGTGATCCCAGTTTCGTTGTCGCCAGAAGGACAGAGGACATACCCACCATCGAGAAGGAAATCCGCTACATCATTCAGGGCATCAGGTTCAACATCTTTCCCATGCGGCCCCTGAAAATCGGGCATATCTGCCCCTGCAACTTTTGTGAGACCGTATCCTATTGCAAGCCGCACGGTGAAACGGTCGAGCAGAAGGCCGACTTTGAAGGTCTTCAAGGTTACGAACAATACTTTTGAAAGGAGGGATTATCATGGCCAAGAAAAGCAATCTCGCTGTCAAGCGGGAGGAAAAAGGTGAAATTGAACAAGCCGGAAAGGTCGAGATGCTGGGGCTGGAGGCATTCGACACCGGCGACCTGGTGATACCCAGGTATAAAATTGTCCAGCCCACCAGCAAGGAGGGCACGCCTGGCGTTTTCAAGAACAACCTCACCAATGACGAAACCGACAAGGTCAATGTCGTGGTCATCGCGGCCTCCAAGGGCAGGGTCTGCTGGGGCGAGAACCTGGACGAAGACCCGATCTGCCGTAGCAGTGACGGTCTCCATCCCGCGGACAACATCGAGACGCCCATCAACTCGATCTGCGGCACCAAAGAGGACGGGAAGCGGTTTGAGCCGGTCTGCCAGAACGCTCAATGGCGGGACAAGAACGAAAGGCCGCTCTGTAACGAGGTCATCAACCTGCTCTGCATCAACCGCGATGACCAAGTGCCGTTCTTCATCTCCCTGCACGGCACCCAGTTAAAGCCGGTCCGGGCCTACCTCTCTGCCCTGGGCCTGCGCAAGAAGAGCCTCTACGAGTACCAGGCCACCCTGGGACTCAAAGAGACCAGCAACCACAAGGGCAAGTTCTTTGTCATCCAGTTCGCCAACTTAAAGGAGAACTCGCCGGAGGACAAGGAAATCTACCGCACGCTGTTCTTCCAGTTCGCGGGGCACACCATAGATCAGACATTCGACGCTGAAAAGAAGATGAAGGATGATCTGAGTGATGTGCCTTTTGCGTAATCAAAACAAGGGACGGATTCATGTGAATCTGTCCCTTTTTCAATCTAGATCGGGCCGCTCATCAAAACATACAGAGACGGCGTTTTTATCCACATGGTGAATAAAATAACCGTGCGCTTTACATTCGTATAATACCCGGCATGAAGTCGGTGGTGATCCGAAAGTTTCATTACTTTCCTGGACTTTCCTGACTTTGCAAACAGCCGTATTTTTCGGGCATTTCATTGTTTGATCTCCTTAGTTTCTTACATTACGTGATTACAATCCGGTACTCTAATTACACTTTAATCATTCAAAAATAATCTTCCTATAATCGCCTATAAGAACATATGGCGCCCAGTAGAATGGCTTTTTATATTTACCTTTGGAATCGTTGATGAATTCAAGGGTCGTGTCGCGCATGGCTTCGTGAAGGTCCTGTTCGTTTCTAATCTTCTTCAATAAAGACCTAGCGTAAGTTTGAGCGAATTTGCTTTCAACTTCGGATAAAGCCAGCATGCAAGTCTGCGTTCCTCTGGCCATGATCGAGAATTTGAAGCCAAATTCATCCATTACAAACGGCGCACCCTTGCCTGATAAACATGAGTTTAAAAATATCAGTTGCGCTCTGTATTTATGATGAGGGTTTAGGAAATCGCTATTTTTAATCATATAATATTCAGAATTGGGATCATCAGAAGCATGGATATGTTCTTCAAACTTACATTCAATATCTTGCCGATGTTCTCCGTGCCCGGACAGGTAAACTATTGAGTTAAAATTTATATTTTTCAATGACTTTAACTGGTTATAGCCAGCGGGCCTCATGATTTCTTTTATATCATCTTCGAAATCCTTACCCCCGGCAATAGAAGAGCATGATGCAAGCAAATTATTAACCCTGTAACGCTCATGGCCTAATAGAAATGATAGTAGACGTGCGGAAGAAGCATAGGCAACTCTGTGCCTTTGAATAAAAAACTGCTTTTCCTTTGCATTGAAAGCAGCATGTAAAGGTAGGTGTAGAGAATTTCCGTCTAATACAAAATATATTAGATCAGTGTTATTGAAATATGACTCTATATCCTTTAAAATCAGTTCATAAAGCCTACTGAGCGCAGGATATTGATTGTCATGGAGTGATGGAATGTCATATTTCCAGCATTTCAGAATTAAGTCGCTTATTTTAATTTTTAGATTGATTATCCTTATCCATGGCGTTTTGAAATTAAAATTATCGAAACCAACAAGTAGCAATCTTTTGCCGCTTTCGTCTACAGTAAGGCTAACAACGGAAATCTTTGTGTCATGCTTGCTCAAAGTCCTTGCCACAGGATCAAACCATGCAATTCCAAATTTATGAAAAGCTGCTACTTTGCCTTCTCTTTGGATCTCCTCTTCAATGAAACTTGCCTTTTTCTCATGGAATTCATCTGGCACTTCAGCGCGCCTTCCCCTCAGACCCATTTTCATCTCGTCCAGTAAAAGCTTTGATAAATCTTTTTGTCCTGGCTCCATTGATTTGGAAAGGCCGCTCCTGGCAGTGATTAGCAGCCTAGCTCTGAATAATTCAGATGCCCTAAACACCCATTCGCTTTCATTGTTATCATTAAGTTGCTGTTCGATGCCATTAAGATTTTCTGCTAGCCCAAAAGCTGCATCTAAAATAGAGGAGAATGATTTTGTTTGAAATGTGGTCAAATCAGAGCCGAGTTCTATTTGAGCAATTGCTGACTCTGCCTGAGCTATTAAACTCTTTCTATGACTTCTTGTAATCCTGCCTGGCTCATTTTCAATTAGCAGTCTATAACATATTAAAAGCATGTTAAAATCATTTATATTTAAGGCTTCATGTCTAGCGCCGCCTAAGAGAGACAACCAGTACTTTTTATTTAATTCTTGATTCTTATCACAAACCATCTGTATCTGAGCAAGCGTTAATAGCAACCGGGGGACGCGGGCTGGATGTATAATCCTGGCTAAATCCAGTAAAAGGAGAAAAACTTTTCTAGGCCTCTCATCAGAATAGGCTGTTTTTGGTGGTAAATATTTCTCAATAGATTTTAGTTCTCTTGGATAAAGTTTTACCCACTCATCCACATTTGATTGAAATTGCTTTATTAGTTTTGTTGCTTCCTTAGACTTTGTATTTTCGGAGGGCGCCACTTTTTCTAGAAGCTTCCTGAAACGTGCTTTAGTCGGGTTGGTTTCTTCTTTGTCCCTTGATATTAATTTATGATAAGTTTTTTGATATTCATCGGGTTTTTTCAATAAGTCTCTAGCAAGATCTTCGAAGTTTTCTAGCATATCAAAAGGGTAACCGGTTTCAATCGAGTACTTTGCTTTTTCTAAAATGTCTATGGATATTTTGTGGTTTTCAGGATTCTTAAGATTTTCTATATATCGCAAGGCATTTTCTCTTGTTTTATTATCTTTTAATTCAGATGCAATTTTCTTTGCTAAGCTTAATTCACTCTTCGCGGCAGAGGACTGCCCTATGAGATTCAATAATTTACTCAATTCAATAACAACGGAAGGCAACCGCAATCTTACAGCATCATACAGTCTGCTTGATATATCTTGATTATATAGATCATTGAAAAGCATCTGAAGATGAGTTATCGCCTTGATAATGTCAATATTTTTATAGACATTCAAAGCTAAATCGCACCTAACATTATATTCAAAAGAAAGTTCAACCTTGGAAGAAATATTACTTGGATAATTCGGTTCTACAACCTTATAGTCAAGCACCATTTCGAACAACTTTTCCGCTCTTTCAAAATCACCGAGAACACACATGAAGTTGGCTGCTCTATGTAAAATGTTTCTTGTAAATCTTAAAATATCCTCAAGCAAAGCTTTATGCCTTTTCTCTGATTCACCAGCATATGACCTAATATAAATGTTATTTCTGATCCTATCATATTTAAAATAAAACCATATATCATGCTCGTTTTGCCAACGTGAGGGGACAAAAGGATCTTTCAGATAGTATTCCAGAAAAATGTCAGCTAATTTATATAGGTGTCTCTTGCATTGCTTCACATTATTGAGGTAATTAATACGGGATTTATAGGCCTTTTCATAAATTCTGGTTAAAATAAGATAAGCTCGGCAATTACGATAGACGATAATAGGATTGATGTCGTCTGGATAAGGATGTGGATTTCGCGGAAGCTTAGAATAGCTTTCTAGTACATGCGTAGCTTTTATCAAAACTTTGTTGACCTCATCCGCAGATTGGCGAGGACGGTCAACCGAATCTAAAAGAAGCTGCGAAAGTGTATAACTCATCCAAAAGTGAAAATCAGGATGAATTTTAAAATTATTATCAAGGCAAACCTTTTGCGCATCCTTTAATATGTTGTAAGCTTCATCAAGAATTACAATGGCTTCTTTGTCAAGGGAGTCATATCCTGAAACAGTGGCATTCTTTGAAGCCATCTCGGAGACAAAACAGCCAAAGGCAGTTAACAAGAGGAACTTGTTGGGCAAGGAAATCGGGAGTTTATCACTCTCATTTAGGTAGTTTTGCCCAAATCTTATAGCATCTGTGGCTCCGGCGTAATCATCTGCAGCAATTTTATGAAGATTGTCACGAAAAGCCCAGGCAGCCCCTGGCATAGGCTCAACTTTAATCCATGCTCCATCATCAGGAGACAACAGATCATTAATTGACTGGCTTTCCTGATTGCTCATTTGCTATAAACCCGACTAAATAAACTTGGACTTGTTTTAATAACGCAAATATTGCTGATAGGAAAAGAATGCGTAATGAATAAAGTATCACAACTCTGCTGGATATTCTAAATCGAAAGAGGACCAACCTTATCAATTTAGTCTGCATTGAAGGTGATTTTAAGATTCCCCGTTTCTAGAAGGCTCGTATCAATCTCGAACTCAACTTCACTCTGGCCTGGCGTAATCTGATTCTGGCTTATAATTTTTTCGTCGCCCAACATGAGCATGACATTCAAACCACTGATCTCATCCCTTTCGCCCTCTGGCTCGACAATAACCTGGACGGTTATCTTTTCAGGATCGTCTTCCTTTTTACCCTTCACCGGCGGGAAAATGCGGACGAGATATTCTTCCTTGTACCCCCATCCAGGCAACGCTGGGTCCTTACCTTTAAGGCTCTTCGGCATCAATATGCGCTCATCTTTACCATCAAGAACTGCTTGGCTACAAAAACTCAAGGCTTCCTTGGTCAAGGAACTGGTATAGCTAGGCTCGTCGTTTTCCAGCACAACAAAAGCCTGTGAAAGGTCTCCGTTGCCTTTGTCCACCGCACTCGGTAGAACTGGCTCGGACATGGAGTCATCAGCACCTATCCCGTCAGTTAAATCGCTCTCACTGATATGGATAGCGTCAGATTCCATCTCTCGAAGGTTGTATGCAAGTAGCCATCGAGCATCTTCATCTGCTTTTCGTCTGCGTTCTGCGATACTCGGAGAAACGGGCTTGCGCATTAACTCTCTCAATTGTTTGCGGGTAAGATGATCCGTATTTCTCATAACAATTCCTCCAATCTCCGTTTTATTTCTTTTATAACATTGTCCTTTTCAGCTAGAGTTGCGTTCAAACAAACATGTGCGACATCATAAGGCGCAAATCGAAATGCAACGGGATCAATTGATTGTTTGATTTTCTCTCCGTCTTCGTGAATTTCGATTGGTATAAATGGCGAATCTTCTCCTTCATCTATTTCATCATATTCAATAATTTGCAGAAAAAGGATTTGTGGTTTCAAACCTTCATAAGACTCTCTGCCCATTATTGCTGGATCCCCAACGATAATGCCTTTAATTGTTTGTCTTGAAGCTTTATGATGCACTTCCACTAGATCAGCATAAGCGAAACCAAATTCTTTGGCTTTTTCACGCAATTGATTATAACCATATGGACGCTCTACCCATGTATGAGTATTATCAATTAGTAAAAGTTCTCTAATTTTTTTAATAGACTTAGACTGTCGTTGAAAATTCAGATTTTTATCATACTTTATTAGAGTTTCACGGAAAATAGGAAACTCTCGCCATAAACAATGGCATTTAATATAAGATTCTCTACGCCTTACAGTTACACATAATTCTGGTATTCTGTTTTGGTGACTCATAAAAGCAAAAACACAACTTTGTGTATTGCCATCGATATCTAATGGATCGGTTACAATAGCTGCCCTATGGAGTGAAAGTACGTCATTTGAAAAATAAGCATTTCCTGATTTCATCCAATCATCATCTCTACAAGGCTCTTTCCAGTAAGGAATATCGTCACCTATCTTATAATAAGCACGATAGACAGGTCCTCTGCCATGTACGTCTATGCCCAAAAATTCACTAAAAAAGTACCAGACATCCCACCGCCTTGGTTTGGTACGACGGGGAGGATTAGATAATTCTCTCATTTTTGTTGCAGCAGGAAACTCGTCCACATCTAAATTCCTTTTTTAAGAAATTAAATAAGGCCTACTTATGTAGGCCTTTATCATCTCCGTCGGATTTTTTTGCTCTAACTATTTGTCCATCTTCCTCCATCTCATTGAGGTTCAGGGCAAGTAGCCATCGAGCATCTTCATCTGCTTTTCGTCTGCGTTCTGCGATACTCGGAGAAACGGGCTTGCGCATTAACTCTCTCAATTGTTCGCGGGTAAGATGATCCGTATTTCTCATCGCTAACCTCCCTTTTAGGAGGCGGAACACATCACGCACCCGACCCTGCCCGGCCGGAAGCAATCTGGTTCCGCCAGGCTGGGCCATTACGGATATGGCCGTGTTTATCCTGTCTGTCAGGATACTTCGTTTCATTATTTGACCATATATATTTACGAAATGTTCTTTTATAAAATAAGCATACACTAAAATGCTATAAATGTCAATAGGTTACACGGCAATCGGCAACATCGCCATATCACTGTAAAACCCGTGTTCCATCTTAAGCACCATTTCCTAAAATGTCAAGTGCAAGCGAGGGTAATGTCGGCCTCGAATGCACGAGGCATTGCGCATAAAGACTTTCCTTGTCCTCGTTAGATTGATCCCCGATGACTGCAAAATTCGCAGATAGTTACATTTGTTCTCCTGTAACTAGCTGAAAAATCTTAAGATTGAAAATTTTCTCTCCATCATAGTTGACAAAAGCGAAATTTTGGGTTATCTTATGTGACAGGCTTAAAAGCCACCTTCACAATTTTCCATTCAATGGGCCAAAGAGGATAGCCTACGGCCCAAAGTCCGTCTCTATCCAGATACTAGAAATTGAAGTTGTGGGTACCATTGCCTCACACGCAATGGTACCCGTGGAATCAACCAAATTTTGCCCAAAGGAGATTCCAAGATGAATAATACCACAAAACCAGAACGCGTCAAGTCCTTCGTGTTCACTGATGGAGGGGTTAAGGCTCTTCCACGCTGGCCCTGGCGCTCCAAAGTGGACGCGGCGAAGGCCGCACTCACGGGCGAGCCCCTGGTCTTTTATCTTATTAAAAGGCTCAAACTATACGGCGAACCGGAGAGCCTCCAACCTCCGCCGTTCAGGCCCGAAATCAATGATCGCGGGGAAATTCAGAGAGTTGATACCAACATCACGGATGGCGCTACAGTCGGCTCTGAGGGTTTGGCTCTCCATGAAGGTGAGGATGTTGACTCGTCCACCTTGCAGAATTGCGTGAATGTCCTCAAACGCCCCGACAAGAACGTCTTTGAAGTAACGGACGAGTTCACCTTCTCCAACAGCCGCTACACCAACCGGCAGGACATTGTATTCCTCATTAACGGCATCCCCGTGATTGACCTTGAATGCAAGAACCTCACTACCTCTGAAGGCCTGGACAAGGCACTGGACCAGATACGCCGGTATCACCGGGAATCGCCAGAACTTTTGGCCGTTGAGCAAGCCTATTCAGTCAGCGAGGGCATGAGGCTGGAATATGGCGTCACCTGGAACAACATGCGTCGCAACGTCTTTGCCTGGAAAGGCGACAAAGCCGGCAAGCTGGAAAAAAAGATAACAACCTTCTTCGATATTATTCACGTCCTGGCCCTGATCGAGAAATACATTATGTTCATCGAAAAGGACGAGGAGCTTACCAAGATCGTCCTTCGAGAGCACCAGGCCAAGGCGGTCGAAGCCGTTCTTGCCCGCGCTGTAAAAGAAAAGGAAACCCGTGGGCTGGTCTGGCACACCCAGGGGTCCGGCAAGACCTTCACCATGATCAAGACGGCGGAGCTTCTTTTCAAGTCCAACGATGCGGACAAGCCGACCATCATCATGATGCTCGACCGCAACGAGCTTGAAGACCAGATGGAGAAGAACCTTCGGGCGGCCGGGATGGAAAACGTCAAACGCGCCCAGACCATCCGGGGACTGGTCAAGATTCTCAAGGACGACTATCGCGGCATTGTTGTTTCCATGATTCATAAATTCCGAGGACTGCCCGCCGATCTCAACAAACGCAAGAACATCTTCGTGCTGATTGACGAAGCCCACCGCACAACCGGCGGCGACCTGGGCACGTTCATGATGGCGGCTATGCCGAACGCCACTTTTATTGGCTACACCGGCACACCGGTGGACAAGGCTCAGTACGGCAAGGGTACGTTCAAGACCTTCGGCATCTCCGACATTAAGGGATATTTGCACAAATACAGTATCAGCGAGTCCATCGAGGACGGCACGACCTTGCCCCTGTTTTACTCGCTCGCGCCTAATGAAATGCTGGTTCCCAAGGAAACACTGGAACGGGAATTCTTGAACCTGGCCGAGCAACACGGCATCACCGACATCGAGGAATTGAACGCCATCCTGGAAAGGGCCGTCAACACCCGCAACTTCTTAAAAGGCCAGGGACGTATCGAGAAAGTCGGAAGGTTCGTGGCAGAACACTTCAAGAAATACATCGAGCCGATGAATTACAAGGCTTTTTTGGTGGCCGTTGACCGCGAGGCCTGCGCCCTCTACAAAAAGGAACTGGACAAGTACCTGCCCAAGGAATGGAGCGAGGTCGTCTACACCGGCAACAACAGCGACACAGCCCTTCTCAAGAAGTTCACCCCTGATGAAAAGCGGGAGAAGGAAATCCGCCGGGACTTTGCCACCTTTGGAAAAGACCCGAAGATTCTGATTGTCACGGAAAAGCTCTTGACCGGCTACGACGCGCCGATTCTCTATTGCATGTATCTCGACAAGCCGCTCCGTGACCATACCCTGCTTCAGACCATCGCCCGCGTAAACCGGCCTTACGAGAACGCGGAAATGAAGATGGTCAAGCCTCACGGTTTTGTCCTGGACTTTGTGGGCATCTTCGACAAGCTGGAGAAAGCTCTCTCGTTCGACAGTGACGAGGTGAACGCGGTCGTCAAGGACCTGGCCCTTTTGAAGAAACGCTTTGTCGAGAAATTGACCGTGGAAGCCAAGCCATATTTTGACCTGTTAGTCGGACCTTTCGACGACCGGCTTGCCGGGATTTTGATCGAGCATTTCAGGGACGACGAGAAGCGGAAAGCCTTCTTCAAGCTCTTCAATGAGATTGAGATGCTTTATGAGATTATCTCTCCAGATGCTTTCCTACGGCCTTATATTGACGACTACACCACGCTTTCGAGCATGTACCAGGTGCTTCGCAACGCCTACGCCAAGCAGATTCACATTGACCGTGAATTCCAGAAGAAGACCTCCGAACTTGTACAGGAACACATCCAGAGCAGTCCGGTAAGCCTGGGCACGGAATTGATTAAGCTCGACGAAAAGGGCATTCAAATAATCAAGGACAAGAACCAACCCGACGAAGTTAAAATCATCAACCTCATCAAGAGCATTCAAAAACTGGCCGAGGAGAACTCGGGCGACCCCGTGCTTATTTCAGTCAAGGAACGTGCCGAGAACATCATGGACGCCTATTCCAACCGCCAGATGACCACTCAGGAGGCTTTGAAGCAGCTTTTGGAGCTTGCGGAGAACGAAGCCAAGCGAAACGAAGAACAGAAGAAGGAAGGCATTTCCAGCGTGGC
>Ga0180438_10000488_pt1 | contig 77858 bp, 72 predicted proteins | sample SS_ome_12_FD_132455 | JGI IMG/M metagenome (GOLD analysis project Ga0180438, IMG submission 132455) | Hypersaline lake sediment archaeal communities from the Salton Sea, California, USA - SS_3_D_2 metaG | ecosystem: Environmental > Aquatic > Non-marine Saline and Alkaline > Hypersaline >...
TCGACCTTCGGCAGTTGGCAGTATAATGTCATTTCAATCTCTTTTTCTCAGGACTCAACAATAACTATACTACATGCTATTTGAAGAATGAATAAGGTGTCGGCAGATTTTATGAATAACTCATGTCAATCGATGTTCAGACTTAACATCGAAAAAGGATCCACGTTTCTCCGAGCGACCACAAGCGCCCAGTGAAGATGAGGGCCTGTTACTCGTCCGGTGGCGCCCACCTTCCCGATAACATTCCCTCTTCTGACAACATCTCCTCTTTTTACAAGAATCTTCGAAAAATGGCAGTAGAATGTAAACACTCCCAATCCGTGGTCGATGATTACTGCTTTCCCCGCATAGTAAAGGTCTCTAGCCAGAACGACTCTTCCTGAATTGGAAGCAATGACAGATGAACCGTAGGGACTCGCCACATCCACTCCTCTATGGGAAGAGCGGTGATAATTGTTATACAGTCTCCTTTGTCCAAAATTGGTGCTGGCATTTCCTGGTGCAGGGAAAATAAACCTTCCTTCTCCCAGCCATTGAGGAGTGTACATTCCATAAATAACTCGAATGATTTCGGCTTCCCATGCGATTCTTTCGTGGAACTCCGGGGGAGGTGTGATGAATTTTTTATCGACCCATAATTTTATTAGTGGAAATTCCTTTGCCGGAAGAATAATGCGCTTCTGAACGCTTTCCCATCCCCCTTTATGTCTCTGAACAAAAACAGTAAGCGTGTAAAAGCCAGGTTCAAGCCCAAGGTCGATATTAATAAAGGCGAAAAGCGAATGATTCGTTTCGCTCCTCCCCATCTGGAAATCTCTGTCCAAAAACCGGATTCTTGCCTCTTTCACCTGGAAAGGCTCCTTGATTTCCACGACAACGACTTCGCCCGGCTCAAAAGCTCTGTACAGCAGGTCTACTTTTACACCGGAAGGAGTCGTGAGTGTTTCAGTTTGCGAAGCTGCAAAGGAGACGAGGTTCAGGCAGCTCAAGAAAAAGACGAAAAGGAAGACTTTTTTCATTCCGCTACGACTCCAAAAAGTCAAGCACGAGATGATTGAACTCCTCAGCCCATTCCACCTGAGGAAGATGGCCGCATCTCTCAAAAACATGAAGCTGGGAATTCTTGATCAATTTTTTCCCTATATAAGCCTGGTCTAAAGGGGCAACCTTATCATTCTTGCCCCAGACTATCAATGTTTTTTGAGATAAAGAGCTGGCTTTATCCATAACTTCCAACCAGATTTCTTCCTTTAATCCCTTCAGATTCACTCCTGAACGCAGAACTTGAAGGCAGACTTTACGAGTCTGCGCTATGTTGAAGATTTTTAAAACTGTTGGTATCAGGTGAGATGGGACCTTTTGCGAATCATAAAACAAGCGGTTCAGGAATATTTTTGCAGTCAAATGACTCCGGACGGATAGAGCCAGTTCGCCAAAGGGAAAAACAGTGCCCAGCCGCAAAGGAAGAGATAACTTTAGCCCGAATCCTACATTATCCACTAGAATTAACCTGTCAATCCTGTCCGGCTGTCGCGCTGTGGTGAGAAAAGCGAAGAGTCCGCCCATGGAATTACCTATTAAAGACGCTTTGGACAAATGGAACGCATCCAAGAATGACACCATGAAATTAGAAGCGGCGTCTCTGCGAAAATCCATGTACGATATAGACGAAAATCCAAAACCAGGAAAATCGAAAGCAATCGTGCGGTACTTCCGGGAGAAAAAATCCAGGTTGTACTCCCACCATTCCAGTGAACCTCCCATGCCATGGAGAAGAACGAGAGGAGGCCCTGTTCCCTTTTCTACGAAACGGATCTTATGCCCAGCGACAGAGATATATTTAATTTTCAAGTGAACCTTTGGGATTTAAACCAAGACTTTTTTTCTCAGGACTCTACCTGGAAGACTCCCTGTGTGTTTAGCTCTCTCTATCACCACTTTTCCGTTGACGATCATGTACTCGATTCCATCCGGATATTGATGGGGATCTGTCCACGTGGCTTTATCAATCACTTTTTCCCTGTCGAAAATGACAACATCTGCATAGTATTCCTGCTTCAGGACTCCTCTTCTCAGGAAGCCGAACTTTTGTGCCGGCAGAGAGGTTATCTTTTTCAGCATTTCTTGCAGAGAGAGAATTTTTTCTTCCCGGATGTATTTCCCCAAAACTCTGGGAAAAGTCCCATACAATCTGGGATGAGGTTTCCCCTTGTGCAAAAGACCATAGGGAGCGATCGCCGAGCCATCCGTCCCCACACCTACTAACGGATGAGCCAGGATTTTCTTAAGATTCTCCTCGTTCATCATGAAGGTGACCATTCCCACTCTATTTTTTTCTTCGATCAAAAGATCTCTCATAAACTCATGAGCAGTTTTTTTTGTCTCTGTGGCACCTTCCAGAACGCTTTTTCCTTCAAATTTTTTGTTTTCTTCAGAAACCACAGACGAAATGACGACCTTATCCCAGGAGCCGAGCTTCTTTTCCTGCTCAGAAAGATAGGATCGAATACGGCTCTCAAGCTGGGGATCCTTCAGTCTGGCTAAAAACTCTTCTGTGGTCCCCTGTCGCGCCCAAAGGGGAAAATAAAAGCTGAGACCGGTGGAGCCGGCAATATACGGATAACGATCGCAGAATATGGCCACTCCATCCTCCTTCGCTTTCTCGACTCTGACTAAAGCATCATTGACCTTATGCCAGTTCCGGGGATAAGCGATTTTAAAATGGGAAATTTGAAGGCTGACTCCGGTTTTTTTTGCAATATCGATCGATTCATCGAGAGATTCGAGCAACCGGTCTCCCTCGTCCCGCATATGAGTGGCATAGACTCCGCCATATCGGCCGGCCACTCTGCACAACTCCTCAATCTCATCGTTTTTGGCATAGCTTCCCGGAGCATATTCAAGGCCAGTGGACAGGCCAAGAGCTCCACCCTCTATGTTTTCAGCCACCATGGACTTCATCCGCTCAAGCTCATTCTCGGTCGGGGGACGGTCATTAAAGCCCACGACTGCCCCTCTGATCGCGCCCTGTCCCACCAGAGAAGAATAATTCAAAGCGATGCCGTTTTCTTCCAGCTTTGAAAAAAATCCGCCGATATCCTTCCACGTGAGGTCAATCTGGTATAGTTCCTTCAAATTCCTTTTCGTTTCTTCATAAATCTCATCAGCTATGGGAAAAGGTGTCCCCCCACAATTTCCACTGACGAGAGTGGTGATTCCTTGGCGGATTGAACTCTCTGCCTTTGGGTTGACTAAAAGACCGATGTCTGTGTGGTCATGCGCATCGATAAATCCCGGGCAAACGGCAAGGTTTTTTGCATCAATGACCCTCTCCGCTTTAGTCGCTGACAGGTTCCCGATGGCTTTTATGAAACCTCCCTTGATTCCTATGTCAGCCTGTTGTGGTTCATTCCCTAATCCATCAAAGATATGGCCGCCCTTGATAATCAAATCAAAATCTTTTGTGGTGGAACATCCTTGAAGCAGGATTCCATACCCTCCGATTCCAGCGGCGGCAGCCATCTTGGATGACCTCTTCAGGAAATTTCTGCGAGTAATTGTTTTTTTCATCCTCTCACCTCTATGAATAAGATGCACTCTCACTATATAAAATCAAGATAAAAATTAAAAGCAAAAGGGATCGTCTCTCAACATTGGCTATTTATAAAACTCTCGCCATTTTTTTATCTTGCTGACTCTTAAAATAATAATCCTTTTGATATTATCGGCTCTGGAAATGTCGAATGTTGTGAAGCAACTCCTTCGTGTTTTCACATTCAAAAAGAAATATTTACGGTGATGGCTTTGGTGTGTCTTGTATACTGGAAACCTAAACTCACCTTCTTTGAATTCCGAGCTCGGTCAAAAGCACAGATTTTCTTGGCAACCAAATGGCCGATTACAGCTCCAATGAAAATATCGGAAGCCCAGTGCTTATTGTTATGAACTCTGGATAATGCACAGAGTGAGGCAACACTGTATGCGAGTACATCTACATAGACACTCTTGGATTGCTCAGCAATCGTAGTGAACACTGCAAATGCTGCAGAGGAGTGCCCGGAAGGGAAGGAAAAATAGCTTGAAGTCGTAGAGAATGGATGAAAAGAGTGACTCGATTCTCCGGTATAAGGACGAGCTCTTCCAAAAACATACTTCATGCTGCTGACTATCACTGCCGTGGTCAGCCAACTCTCCAAGCTCAGAAGGGCTGTTTTACTCAAACTGTCATTCCTCGAGATCTCCCCTGAGGCATAGAGAGCGGCTAGCATTGCGGCAATCACACCTCCGTCGCCCGCATGAGTGATGAATCCAAAGAAATCATCTGAACCGGAAGTGCGATTATTCTGTGCCCATTCCTGAATTTCCTGGTCAAGCGCGTAAAGAATAAGTCCGGCACCCAGAATAGCAGAGAGATTAATAAAATCCTTTTTTTCCCAACCTGCTGGAGATGCAATCACCCCTACAAAATCATTCTTGAAATTTTTTAAAAATAGCTTATTCAATTTGTTCGCGTTTGAATTGTCATCTGCATAAAGAATATTTTGATGTGAAGATAAAAATAAAAAACCCAACAGAAATAAAACACTCGCCTTATTCAGATGATTTTTCATTTATCCGTTCATTCAAGAACCGGCCATGGCATCAACGGCCTGGATTGTTTTTTCTGTGGCTCCTTGCAAGGAATTGAGAGTGCTTTTCGCTCGATCCCCCATCAGACTTAGAGATTTCTCATCCTTCAGCATGAACATATCAACGATGTCGTCTTCTGTATGCACAACTCGAGCCGCATCCTCTTGGACGAATTTATCAGCTAAATAAGCAAAATTCTTCATATGAGGTCCGAAAAAAATCGGTTTTTGATAAAAAGCGGGCTCGAGGAGATTGTGTCCTCCCCAGGGCACTAAGCTTCCACCGATGAAGGCAAGATCGCAGAGTGAATAGAACTGAGCCAGCTCACCGATCGTATCCAGGATCATGATATCCCATGGACTATCCGCCGCAGCCTGTGTTCGTCTCTTCACCCGAAAAGAAGAATCCTGGCAAATTCTTTCTACCTCATCGAATCTTTCCGGATGTCTCGGGGCGAGAATGAGCAGAAGGTCTTCTCTCGCCTTTCTCGCCTTTTCGAATGCATCGAGAAGCATTCGCTCTTCTCCCTTCCGGGTACTGCCGGCGACAATGACTTTTTTTGTAATAGGAATATTTAAACTCCTCTTAATGTTTAAAGATTTTTTTTCATCAAACAGAGGCAAGTCGATCTCTGATTTTAAATTGCTGACCACCCTGATTCCCTCTGAATGCACTCCGATTCTCTCCAGCCTTTCTTTATCGGTTTCAGTCTGGACTAAAAACATATCTATGTTTTTCAAGATTCTTCTGGAAAGCCACCTGAATCTGTAGTGCTTCTGGAAAGACCGAGGGGATATCCTTCCGTTAATCAGAAGGACGCCGCGAGTCTTTTTCTTTGCCACTCTTAGAAGATTTGGCCAAAATTCAGATTCAGCCAAAACAAACAGAGTGGGTTTGAGAACATTAAAAAATTTCTTAACAACCCATGCGAAATCAAGAGGAACAAAAAAGATATGGTCGGCATCGGTTAATTTTTCCCTGGCCATACGCATGCCTGTGTTCGTTAGCGTAGAAAAGTGGATGATCCAATCAGGATGACTTTCCTTGACCTTTTTGGTCAAATTCTGGAGGGACAGGACTTCACCCACAGAAACAGCATGAAACCATACTGACTTCTTTTCTGACTGAATATTCTTGAGACTGAAACCTAATCTTTCCCTTATAAAAAGTCTCTCTTTTCTGAGAAGTTTTATTCGCACAAAATAGGGGATGATGTAGAACAGAAGAGACACAAAAAGCAGGCTCGAATAGACGACATACATGTCCCACGACTATACTAAATTCCTGCTTCTTTCTCAAGTCATGGGGTCATGGGGATGTTCCCCAAGGTACCGCCTTAGCTTATTAATTCCTCTCTTTAAGCCGGTCATAGTCAAGATAATGATATTTAGGTAAGCCTATTGAGCTAAGGTGGTACCTTGGGGAACGTCCCCTAAACCAAAAAAAACGATTGCCCTCCCCCATCGAATTCTGCTAATCTACTGGAAGTGCATTCATCCTCGCTTATGCGCAGACAAAGAATGTGAAAGGACAGTCAATGGCTGAAGAGAAAAAACAGAAAAAAGATAAAGAGCAAAAAGCTAAAGAGAAAGAGGAAAAGGCTCAATCCAAAAAAGAAAAAAAACTCGAAAAAGAAAAGAAAAAAGCGGCTGGCGCTGTGAAAGTCAAAAAAGAGGAGAAAAAAGAAAAGCCTTCTGCCAAGAAAAAAGAGAAAAAAGAAGAAACGAAACCGGATAAGGAAGAGGTCCTCAAAGAGGAAGCGGCACCTAAAGAGGAGGAACCAGAAAAAGAAGAGGCCGCAAGCGAAGAACCTGTCAAAGAAGAAGCTGAACCAGAAAAGCCAACTGAAGAAGAAGCTCCGCCTGAAAAAGAGCCTGAAAAAGAGGCTCCTCCAGAAAAAGCAGAAGAGCCTCCGAAAAAGGAAGCTGAACCAGAAAAAATCGAGGCTGCTGCTGTAGAGCCAGAAAAACCTGAGGGAGAAGAAGCTCCGCCCAAGGAGGAAGAGGCAGAGAAACTTCCCCCAGAAAAAGAAGAGGCGCCAATAGAAGAGGTCAAGCCTGAAAAGCCCGAAGTGACTGAGGCAGAAGAGGCAGAAAAACCCGCTGAAGAGGAAGTCCCCCCTCCTGACAAAAAAGTCGAAGAAGAAGTTGCAGAAGCCAAGCCTGAAGAAAAAAAAGAGGAAAAAGTTGAAGCTGTGAGTGAAAAGGCCCCGGAAAAAGTCGCTGAGGCTCCTGCCGCTGAAACAGCCGAAGCCCCTCCTCCTGCAGCGCCTTCCGAGAAAAAAAAGATCAATAAAATGACGCTGGCTGAAGTCGAAGAAAAATTAGAGGCCGTAAAAAGTACGATGGGGGGCTTCGATTCAAAGTATGCTCAACAGCTCATTCGGAGGAAGGAATACCTGAAATCAATAAAGTAATAGTATTTTTTAGCTCCTGCTGTTATTAAAAATAATAGATAAATAAGGATTTACAATCCCCGGCTTTTTTGCTACTATTACTTATCATTCTTATAGGAGAAGATATTAGTGCTCAGTAAAGAGGAAAAATCAAAGATCATCAAGGCGAACAAGATCAACCCATTAGACACGGGTTCTCCAGAAGTACAGATTGCTCTTATTACCAACAGAATCAATTATCTAACCAAGCATTTTGAAACCCACAAAAAGGATTTCCACTCCAGGACTGGCCTCATGAAAATGGTCGGCAGGAGAAAAAGACTTCTGGAATACTTGAAAAAACAAGATGTCAAAAAGTACGAAAGCCTGATTAAGAAGCTTAAGCTCAGAAAGTAAGCGAAGGCCAGAGAATCAGAATGTCTGGAGAAAAAATCAATCTTGAAATAAACAACCGCAACCTGTCTATAGAAATCAGCAAAATTGGCAGACAGGCAGACGGCTCAGCCTTCCTTCGCTACGGAGATACCATCATGTTTGTCTCCGCCACTTCGAAAAAAGAAATGAAGGAGGTGAAGCCTTTCCTTCCCCTTATTGTCGATTACAGGGAAAACACTTACGCGGCCGGAAAAATACCAGGAGGCTTTTTCAAGCGACAGGGAAGGCCGTCGGAAAGAGAAATCCTTGTTAGCCGCTTGATCGACAGGCCGGTAAGATCGCTTTTTCCTGAAGGATATTTCTTCGACACTCAAATCGTCGCTCTGCTTCTCTCAGCTGACCTGGAGAATGAACCGGACACGCTGGGAATCATCGGCGCTTCAGCCGCTCTTTATTTTTCGGACATTCCCTTCACCACTCCAATTGGAGCCGTGAAAGTGGGTTACGTGGACAATGCATTCGTTATTAATCCTACTGTGAAACAACTTGAGGAAAGCCCTCTTGATATGGTGGTCGTAGGAACTGAACAGGGAATTGTCATGATAGAAGCTGGAGGGGCAGAGATCGAAGAAGACAAAATCATCGAAGGCGTATCTCTGGCCCAGGAAACGATCATCCAAATTATCAAGGCTCAGAAAGACCTGTACGATAAGCTGCAAATCCAAAAAAGAGAATTCAGCGTTGAAGAAATTGACCAGGCGAAATTCAAAAAAATCGACAAAGAAATATCATCCTCTTTGGAAAAGGCTTTCCTGAATCAAACCAAAAAAGACAAAGAAAAGGAAGCTCAAAAAATCCTGGACAGCCTGCTCGAGTCCATCCCCGAAGAAAATGAAGAGGAAATCAGAGAAATCAGAGAGATCTTCTACCAGGTTCAAAAAAAATTAATAAGAGATTTGATCACGAAACAGGGAAAAAGAATCGATGGGAGAGGTTTCGACGACATCAGACCGATTTCTATCGAAGTGGGGATGCTTCCCCGCACCCATGGTTCAGCTCTCTTCACGCGAGGAGAGACCCAATGTCTGGCAACTGTTACGCTTGGCACTTTTGAAGATGTGCAGAGATTGGATGGTATTGGAGAAGAAGGCGAAAAGAGATTCATGCTCCACTACAATTTCCCTCCTTTCAGTGTGGGAGAAGTGGCCTTCCTCAGAGGCCCGGGAAGAAGGGAAATCGGCCATGGCGCACTGGCAGAAAAATCAATCGTTCGCTCTATCCCGGCTGACGAGGAGGTTTTTCCGTACACAATCCGCATAGTCTCTGACATCCTGGAATCCAACGGATCCTCATCCATGGCCACGGTATGTGGCGGCGTTCTTTCTCTCATGGATGCAGGAGTGCCTCTGTCGATGATTATTGCTGGAATCGCCATTGGCTTAGTCCACGAGGATGACCGTTATATTCTCCTCACCGATATCGCCGGCCTCGAAGACCATTTTGGAGACATGGATCTCAAGGTGGCTGGAACAGATAAGGGCATCACAGCCATCCAGATGGACCTGAAAACTCCGTTCATTCCGATTCAGGTTTTGAAAGATGCCCTATTAAAGGCAAAGAACGCACGAATAGAGGTCCTGGCAAAGATGAAAGAGGTCCTTCCGGAACCCAGGAAGGACATTTCTCCTTATGCTCCTCGAATCATAAACTTGATGATCAATCCTGAAAAAGTTGGTGATGTGATCGGCCCTGGAGGAAAAATCATCAAGAAAATAATCGCTCAAACCAATTCAAAAATTGAAATTGAGGAGAGCGGTAAAATCACTATTGCCTCAGCAGACACCGAATCAGCAGAGCGAGCCAAGGAGATGATCAGAGAAATCACGGTGGAGGCGGAAGTAGGAAAAGTCTACACGGGAAAGATTGTTCGTCTTGAAGAGTATGGTGGCTTTGTTGAAATCCTGCCAAATATTGTCGGTCTTCTCCATATCTCTGAAATCGCTCATCACCGGATTAGGAACATCAGAGACGTTTTGAAAATGGGACAGACTGTCAGGGTCAAGGTCCTCGCTATCGATGAAGAGAACAAGATTAAACTCAGCAAAAAGGCCCTGGAGCATAATTCGTCCCGTTCCTCTGACTTTGACCAAAACAAACAAAAAAAACCTCCTTTTTATCACAATCGTTACGACAAAAATAAATTTTAATGCATCAAAGATGCAGAGGGGAAAATGAGTCAATTTTTCGCTCATAAAAAAGGATTCACTCTGACCGAGATGCTGGTCACTCTTACTCTCCTGGCTCTTCTGGCCTCCGCAATCTTTCCTCTGGCCAAGATGACAGTGAAAAGAGAAAAAGAAATCGAGCTGCAAAGAAGTCTAAGGCTCTTAAGAGAAGCAATTGATGCCTATAAAAGACTCGCTGATGAACAAAAAATTGAATTTGATGAAGATACTGAAGGATACCCCCCTGACCTGGAAACGCTGGTCGAAGGAGTAGAAGTCACGGAACAAGGAGAGGAAGGAGAAGGGGAAAGAACAAGAATCCAAAAATTTCTCAGACGAATCCCCAAAGACCCGATGACAAATTCTTTTGAATGGGGATTGCGGTCTTACCAGGATGACCCAGATTCGGATGTTTGGGGTGGAGAAAATGTCTACGACGTCTACACGAAAAGTCTGGGGACGGCGCTAGACGGCACTAAATACAGGGAGTGGTAAACAAATGAAAGGAAAGCATCTGGATACCGAAGAAAAAGGCTTCACTCTCATAGAAATCATAATCGTCTTCACTTTAATCGGAATCTTGGTAGGCCTGGGACTCCCCCAATACACGACCTCTGTCAAAAGAGCGAGGGAAACCATCCTGAAAGAAGATCTCTTTCAAATGAGAAAACTCATCAATCAGTATTACGTGGACAAAGGGAAATATCCCCTCTCTCTCCAAACCCTTGTGGATGAACTATATTTGAGAAGCATCCCTATAGATCCCATGACAAAGTCTTCACAGACTTGGGTGGAAGTGCAGCAGATTTTAACTGAGGACGAGTTAATGCAATTCGATATTGAGATTGGAATCTCAGACGTCCTTTCGGGGTCAACAGAAACAGCTCTGGATGGAACACTCTACAATACGTGGTGACCTTTTCTTAGATCAGGCCTGACTATTATAAGCCATGAATAAAAAGAACGGCTACACCCTGATCATCCTCATGTTTGCTCTCTTTGTGATGAGCATTGGGCTTCTTGTAGCTGTTCCAGTCTGGGAAACACAAATACAACGAGAAAAAGAAGAAGAGCTGATCTTTAGAGGAAAACAGTACGTCGAGGCGATTCGATTGTTCCAGACAAAAAATCCGGGAAGCTTCCCCAAAACTTTTGATGAACTGGTCGAACAGAAATGCATCCGCAAACTGTTCACAGATCCCATGACTGAAGACGGAGAATGGAATATCATCCTGCCTTATGCCGGAATATCTGCAAAAAAGGGCGGCAGTGTGCAAAAAATTCTGGTTGCCCCTCTCAGCGCTCTTCCTTCAATCCAAAATCCTCAAATCATCGGTGTTGTCAGCTCATCCACAAAAGCCTCCATAAAGATCTATCTCGAGCAGGAAACATACGACAAATGGCTATTTTTCTACGGCCAGGACCCTGATAGTTTTCCAGAAATCGTCTATTATGGGAAAGACGAACAGGATTGATGGATTTCATTCTCATCATCGCCGGGGAAAATTCAGGAGAAAAATACGGTGCAGACCTCGTCCGTCAATTTAAAAAACTCCATCCATCATTCACTTTTTTTGGCATCGGGGGAAAACACATGGCCAAAGAAGGAGTTGAAATCCTGTTCTCCGTCAACGACTTTGGAATTGTCGGAGGTTTCGAAGTCCTCTCTCATCTTTTCCGGATCAAGAGAATTTTCAATCGAGTTAAAAACGAGGTCAAGCAACGTCAGCCAGTGGCGTCGGTTCTTATCGATTCTCCGGATTTCAACCTCCGTCTTGCCAAAAATCTGAAAAAACAATCGATCCCAGTCCTTTACTACATCAGTCCGACTGTCTGGGCCTGGCGGAGGAGAAGGCTCAAACCCATAAAGAGAACGATCGAAAAGATGATGCTGATCTTCCCTTTCGAGGAAAAAATTTATAAAGGCTCTAAGATTCCGGCCGTTTATGTTGGTCATCCCCTCCAGGAAAAAGTCAGGTCAACACTCACTCGGCAGAAGTTCCTGGAGAAATATGGTTTGGATCATCAAAAAAAGTTCATCTCTCTACTTCCGGGAAGCCGAACGAGTGAATTTAAAAATCACATGCCTGTACTGGCTAAGACAATTCATTTGATAAAAAAAGAATGGGATACACATTTCTTCCTTCTTCTGGCTGAAGGCCTTGATAAAAAACTCATCTCAGATTTTCTTCCTCTTTTCCCAGACAATTTAACCGTTCTCACCGAGAGCCACTACGAAGCAGTAGCCGCAAGTGACCTGGTCCTTTCTGCCTGCGGTACGGCAAACCTAGAGGCAGCCCTGCTGGAAACTCCCCTTCTCGCATTCTACCGCATCTCCCCTCTCACCTATTCTCTCGGACGCTGGCTGGCCCACATAGACAATTTCAGCATCGTCAATATCCTTGCTGGAAAAAGGATCATTCCTGAACTGATTCAGCGGGATTTCACTCCAGAGAATATCTTTCAGGAGTCAAAAAGGATTCTCGAATCTAAAGAGATACGATCGGAAATGATTAGCCATTTCAGAAACATAAAAAAAATTCTCGGCGAAAAAGCAGCCTCCCAAAATGCAGCCGAAGAACTTCAAAAAATAATTTTTGGGGACGTTCCCCAAGGTACCACCTCTTAATAATTATTCATCTGTGAGTTTCACACATTAAAATCCATTTTTTAGAGCATTCACCAAAGGACCATCTTTTGGTTGTTATTTATCCCTGACTTATTGAAGAGGTGAAAAGAGGTGGTACCTTGGGGAACGCCCCCATATACATATATTATAAAACAAAATCAATGCGGTCATACATTTTTAACTTGTGTTCTTTCACGCTTCCAGCCTTCAACTCCAAAACATAGATGGCAGGGAATCGAGAGGTGTAGGTCGGGCAGGGATCCTCTTTACACGGGGGGACATCGCGTTCGATATGAACGATCCTTTTCTCTCTATCCAGCCAGAGTATATCCAGAGGAATCTTCATGTTTTTCATCCAGATGGAATAAAAATTTTCCCGCTCAAAAACAAGGAGCATTCCCTGATCGGGGTTGATTTTCTTGCGGTGCATGAGCCCCAGCTGTCTTTCTTCATCTGTGACAGCCAGTTCGGCGGTGATGGCGTACCCATCAGGAAGAAACATCTTGATAAATCTTTTCCCTTGAGTCTGAGCCGTGCATAGATTCTGAAGGAACAGGAGACTGAAAATAAGAAGTTGACTCGCCCTTATAAAATAACTGCGTTTATGGGCCATTTTATACATCACATCTCTCAATTTAACCATCTAATGTGTCGTGATCAAGGGCACAAAGCGGACGGGGAGAAGTTTCTTCTTCTTGAATTTTCTTTTTTCTTTTGTGACAAGAACCAGTTCCTGAAAAGCGGCGCCCACAGGGATCACCATTCTTCCCTCGGTTATTAACTGATCCTGCAAAGCCTTGGGAACCTTTGTGGGTGCAGCGGTCACTATAATCGCATCATAAGGAGCATGCTCTTTCCACCCCAATGTACCATCTCCAATCTTAAAGTGAATATTCTTGTAGCCTAATTTTTTTAAAACATCCTGCGCATGTAAAGAAAGGGACTCAAGAAGTTCAATGCTGAATACTTCTTTGACGATCTCCGCTAAAATCGCTGCCTGGTAGCCGGAACCTGTCCCTACCTCCAAAACCCGTTCATGGCCTTTGAGTTGAAGGGCTTCTGACATGTAGGCCACAATATAAGGCTGTGATATTGTCTGCCCCTCTCCGATGAGAAGCGGCTCATCCTGATAGGCATATAATTTCATGTTTTCAGGAACGAATAGATGACGGGGAACCTTCCTCATCGCGGCAAGAACCTTTTCATTTTTCACGCCTCTGGCTTCAATCTGCGCATCAACCATCCTTTCTCTTTTTTCAAGAAAATTATTTTTCATCTCGAATAAACTTCTGGGTCGGTGTTATTAATGAAGAGGTTCAGGCACCCCATTTTTTCTGGAATATACAAGAGAAAAACAAGTCTTGTTCTTTCCCCTTCTTCCTACTACCCTAACTAGTTTCCTTGACAAAAATCTATCAATACGCTCTGGCAAAATAAGCCAGGTATTTTGACGGCTTCTGGCAACAAATACACTTTCCCCTTTCCTTCTCCTTATTCTGTTCGAGTGGAATCACTCGTATGGTCGCCATAGTGTCTTCCTTTATTTTTTCTTCACAGGATGAATCGCCACACCACAATGATTTGATAAATCCTCTCTTGGATTCCATAACAGATTTAAATTCTTCATAATCATTCACTTCGCGGGTGTTCTCTTTCCGAAAATCTAAGGCCATCTCGAACATGTTCTTCTGAATTTGACCAAGGATTTCTGTCACCTTTTCGCCTAAAGATTCCTGAGCCAGAGCCTCTTTTTGGCCCGTATCTCTTCGGACAGCAACGACCTGTTTCTTTTCGATATCCTGGGGACCAATCTCAATCCGCAGAGGAACTCCTCTCATTTCCCACTCCGAGAACTTCCAGCCAGGGGTGAATTCTTCTCTCTCGTCCAATTTGACTCTTATCCCCTTGTTTTTTAAATCATTCGTAATACTCTGAGCCACCGGGAGGACTTTCTCTTTCCAGTTGCCGATTGAGATGGGAATCACTACCACTTGAAAGGGAGCGACTCTAGGCGGGATTTTTAGCCCAGAATCGTCCCCATGGACCATGATTAAAGCTCCGATAAGACGGGTAGTTACTCCCCACGACGTCTGCCACACATACTGCAGTTTTTGGTTCCGGTCTTCAAACCGAATGTTAAACACCTTGGAAAAATGCTGTCCCAGGTTATGGGATGTTCCCATCTGGAGTGCTTTTCCGTCTGACATCAATGCTTCGATGGCATAGGTCATCATCGCTCCGGCAAATTTTTCTCTCTCTGATTTCATCCCTGAAACCACAGGAACAGCCAATTCTGTCTCAACAAATTCTTTATAAAGGGAGAGGATCATCAAGGTTTCTTCTTGCGCTTCCTCTGAAGTCTCATGAGCCGTGTGTCCTTCCTGCCACAGGAATTCAGTCGTCCTTAAAAAAAGCCTTGTGACTTTTTCCCAGCGGACAATATTGGCCCACTGGTTAATCAACACAGGCAGGTCTCTCCATGAATTGATCCACTTAGAGTACATGTTGCCTATTATGGCCTCTGAGGTGGGACGCACGGCCAACCTCTCTTCCAATTCTTCATTTCCTCCATGAGTAACCCATGCTACCTCAGGCGCGAATCCCTCGAGATGTTCAGCTTCTTTCTGGAGATATCCCTCAGGAATGAAAAGAGGAAAGTAGGCGTTTGAATGACCGGATTCCTTAATCCGTCTGTCGAGCGAGTACTGGATATTCTCCCAGATGGCAAAACCATACGGCCGGATAATCATCATTCCTTTAATAGGAGCGTAATCCGCCAGCTCTGCTTTTTGAATGATCTCGACATACCATTTTGAAAAGTCAACACTTTTGGGAGTGATTTTCTTTACGAATCGTTCGTTGTGACTCAATTCTTTCTCCAAATTTAAATTCTCGGTCATTCTATATACACCTCTATTTTTTGTCAAGAAAGGTCAAACTGACTTCCTGAAGAAAAGACAAGCTGGGCATCGTCTCCCAAATTGAGAGCTGAGCTTTTGCATAGTCGGTCGATTTAAAAATGAATAAAGAGCATTCTAGGTCAATTTTTGGAACATCAAAAACACAATCAAGCACGATTTACTCCCCCCCGAATTTCTGCCTTACTCAAGTGGCAGAGAAATTGAAACCAAGAGGAATTAACCGCACATCTAACCTCTTTAGATGAGAAAAAATAAAAAAAAATCACCCAACAATTCATCCATAAAAGCGATTGAACGAATTGATTCTCTATGACAAAATCTGAAACTAAATGACACAATTGAACCCTAAAAAATGAACGCAAAAAGAACACTTGATAGACCTTCCTATCAAAGCGCATTCAAAGATACAAAGAGAGAGCGGAGTTTTGAGCTTTCTCTTCCAGCTTTGATAAACGGAATCGACGCAGTCGGGAAGGAATTTCAAGAATACACAGAACTCATCTCCTTAAGCTCTCAAGAAGCCATTTTCAAACTTGATTCCAAGGTCATCATCGGATCTAAATTATGCATGTCCCTGGACATCCCGAAGACTTTATTCCTTGAAAATCAACTCAAGCTTGAGATGTCAGGAAATGTCCGTTTTGTGAAAGCCGAACACAACGACTCTAAAAAGCAACTCATAATTCTCCGCTTAAACAAAAACTATAAAATAAATACGACCACCATAAGAAAGAGTTAATCTCTATTTTTATCCTCTCAAATAAGCATTTAAAAATCGCCAGCATCAAAAGTCACGTCTCTTTTTTATAATAGGAATATGCAGACATCTCCCAATCTATCCTTGACAATAATTTTGTGTTTTTATAACATATGCCTAAAATCAGAGGATAATGAAAAACACAAAATCATCGAAGGAAACACTCAAGAAAAAATCAGCGCCGAAAAAAGTAACCCCCAAAGCTCCGGAAGAGAAAAAAATCAGCACTCTTCTTTACTGCACATCAGACCTCATACTTTCAGGGATTTTAAAAATATTGGACAGAGCTAGTGATATTGAAGTGGTGAATATCGAAAAGAGCACCATTGACTCTTTCATCGAATCCATTAAAAATCTAAGGCCCAATGTCATTGTTTTCGCAAATTCTGAGCCTTTGCCCAACATCCGAGAAATCTGTAAAGCCATTATAGAAATCTCATCCACCAAGACAAAATCTCAACTACTTCTTCTCGGAAACATCCCCTCTCACGAAGAAGTCGTCGGTCTGATGAATGCAGGAGTTAGAGGGTATTTTGACTTGAATGATCCATCTGACCAGCTATCGGACGCCATACGCATTATCCATAAAGGCGATATCTGGCTTCCGCGTGATAAAATGAGCAGCATCATGGACCGGATCATTTCGGTCGTTGGAAGAGACCTAAAAGAGAAAACGCTCGACCAGTTGACTCCCACAGAATTTCAAGTGCTTAGGCTCATCGGCCAAGGAAAAAGCAACGATGAGATTGCCGAGTCTCTTTTCATCAGCAAAAATACGGTTCGTTCTCACATCAAAAGCATATACGCCAAACTCAACACACACAGCAGACTTCAACTCGCATTATACGCCATCAACTCTGCCCTGTTTTGACCAAGTAAGGAAAGTTAAGAGGAAACCATGACAAAAAGCGCAGCATCAAAAAAAACGACCTCCAAAAAAGCGCCGAAAAAAAAGTCAGAGCTCTCCCCATTAAAAGTGAACCGTCGAAGAGAATGGCGGCTTGATCTCCCTCTCCCAGCGAAAATTGAAGGAAGTCTCCCCGGCGGAAAAAAATTTACGGAAAAAACAAGAATCGAAAATATCAGCTCGAGCGGAGTCTACTTCTGCCTGGATTCAGGTGTCGTCATCGGCTCAAAGCTCAACCTGGTCATAGATATGCCTAAAGAACTGGGCGGAACCAAAAAAAAATACAAGCTTTGTATCGGAGGTCTCACAGTCCGTCTAGAAGAACTCGATACTAAAGATAAAAAACAAGGCGTCGCACTTCGCTTCGAAAAAAAATACTCCATCTTACCTAACGACTAAAACTCGAATTTAGAGAAAAGAGACATCACCCTGAATTCACTCCCTCCGTTCAGGAATGATATTACCTCACTATCCTAAGTATTCTTTGCGTGTCCTTATCCCTCTTTGATTGCGGCTGCATTTTTCTATACAATAGTCTCGGAATCAGACCGATGTTAATTGTTGCTTTGACAGGAGGAATCGCTACAGGAAAATCCGTGGTTGCCAATATTCTGGAAGAGCTGGGTTGTTACATCCACCACGCGGATGAAACCGCTCACCAGCTCACAGAACCGGAAAAGCCGGCATGGAAAAAGATTGTCGCTCATTTCGGCGAAAAGATCCTGAACAAAGACAAAACAATTAATCGTCACCGATTGGGGAAAATAATTTTCTCAGATAAGAAAGAACAAGCCTTTCTTAACGAACTCATCCACCCCCTTGTATTAGAAAAGAAAAAAGAGACGATAAAGAAGCTTGAAGATGAAGGGAGTTTCAATATTTTTGTTTCTGAGGCGGCCCTGACTGTTGAAGCTGGCTTTACTGACCTTTTCGAAAAAGTCATCGTCGTTTATTGCTCAAGAGATATCCAAATAGAAAGATTAATGGAAAGAGACAGTATCAGTCGAAAAGAAGCCCTTCAAAAATTAAAAAGCCAGATGGCGCCAGAAGAAAAATTAAAATATGCAGATTACATAATCGATACTTCGGAAACGCTTCAGAGTACAGTGGAACAAACTGAGCGGATCTACAGGAATCTTGTGATCGACCATGAAATGAAAATAAGGTCATAAAAAAGAGTCGTAAAATGGATCGCATCTCATCAGTGGACATTTCTCAATAAAAAGCCACTCTCATCATTTCTTAATTGAATTTTAATAAAAAAACCCTCTGTTTTTACGGATGACAAAGCGAAGAAGAATCGGAGAAATGGAAAATGTAGAATGATGAGATACAACCCCTTACACTTCCAACTTACAGCGATTTTAATGAAGCGGCCAGGAGTGGGATGAGAAGCTCATGGTGGCCGATAAAATAGAATCCTCTTCCTTTATTTCCATGGGGTCTCCTCACCACATTTTGATGAGGTCTGTAATGGTGGATAAAATCAAAAACAACCGTGGTGAAATCCTCAAGACGTTTCCCCTTGTTCCTGACAAAAGATAGAGCCTTGAGAAAAACTTCCGGCAGGATCACTGCTGACCCGATATTGATGAAAACACCTCCCCCTTCAAGCTTTTCTATTAAAGCGCAGAGAAGAAAAAAATCTTTGAGAGAGAGTTGCCCCAAAACCTCACCTTTTGTTTTTGGATGGAAATGAATGGTGTCCGTACCGATAGCGACGTGGACAGTGACAGGAATATTCAGATCATAGGCAGCAGCCAGTAGACTCATATGCTTGTAAGGAAAATCAGAAGTCGAAAGCATCTCTCCTGAAGCTTCTCCTAGGCCGAGCCCTTTCTCTCCTCCTGAATTCATCGCCTCATTCAACATATCAGCCGTTTCTTCCGCCATTCCGAACTTTCCGTTTTTAATCTCGAGTTCCACATCCTCCGATGTTTGTCCGGAAAATGCCACTTCGAAATCATGGATGATTCCAGCGCCGTTCAATGCCAAAGCTGTGATCCACCCTTCCTTCATCAAGTCAATCAAAACAGGATTCAAACCGACCTTAATCACATGAGCTCCCAGAGCAGCAATAACCGTTTTGTTCTTTTTCTTCGCCTGTCCCATCAAAGATATGAATTCTTTAAAATCCTTTCCCGCAAGAATATCTGGAAGGCTCTGGACGAATTGAGAAAAAATTTTATCTGCGGGAAGAGTTTGTGCAAAATTGTTTATGTCGACTTTGCTTTTTCTCGACTGAATGGGAAAAGTCTTGAGGTCATCGGGCGAGAGAGGCTTAATCTTATATTTACTCATGGCTCTTGTGGGACTTTAAAAGGAAGGATGAGTCAAAGGCAGGAGTGGCAACCACTTCTTCTCTTAATGACCTGAGTCAACTTTAACCTATGAAATATTCTTTAAATCCTGACCAGGTTTAAATTTAATTCTTTTTCCTTTCCTGATTTTGATTTGTCTTTTCCGCCGGATATCTCTGCCGAAACCGGTCTTTTTCTTCACAACCTTAAAGCTTGAAAAACCCCTTATTTCGATCTTCTCATCGTTAGCCATGGCTTCTTTGAGTGCTGCAAGGATAGCCTCCACGATTAACAATGATTTTGCCCGATTGAATTCGGACTTCTTCTCGATTGAGAGGGCAATATCATTCTTAATCATCGAAGTCTCCTTTTGGCTAATGAACTAATTATAAATAATTTATTCAAGATAAAAAGTCAAGTTAAATTATTAATTTTATTCTAAATATGCCATTGTGCACTCTTGACTAATCCCGCAGAAATCTAACATGTTTTCCGAATTTATCTAAATTTATTCGCCCGCATAGAGAACATCAATCGGAAAATATCTGTATGTTTGAATGAATTTAATGTCCAAAATTCTGCGAAAAATCTAATCCTCCGTTTATTCAAAGCATAACAATAATCTTGACATTCAAAAAGGAGAGAATCGTCAGAGAAAGACATATTGACTTGTTTTTAAGCTGAACATATAATGAAAACCGAAATGAAAAAGGGACTATCTATTCTCCTCATACTTATCGTTTTTCCTGCCGTGAGCGACTCTTCTATCCTGAAGATCACGGTCGACGCACCCATTCATCCTATAACCTCAGAATACATCAGAGACACTATTGACAGGGCTGAGAGAGAAAACGCCAGCTTGGTCATCATCACCCTGAATACTCCAGGGGGTCTGGATTCGTCGATGAGAGAAATCATCGAGCGAATCTTGAGCTCGAAAACACCTGTGGCCGCATATGTCAGTCCCAGCGGTGGCCGATCCGCCTCAGCCGGATTTTTTATCTCCATCGCCTGCGATATATTCGTCATGGCCCCTGGAACGAGCACGGGTGCAGCGCATCCCGTTGGTGTATCCATCACAGGGCAGGCCATGGACAAGACAATGGAAGATAAAGCCACTGAGGACGCTGTGGCTTACATCAAAACACTCGCGGAAAAAAGAGGAAGGAACACTCGATTAGCCGAAGACGCAGTCAGAATCAGTTCGTCTTGGACGGAAAAAGAAGCGTTGGAAGGGAATCTGATCGATATGATCGCTAAAAACGAACAGGAAATCATCAAATTCTTTGACGGTAAACGTCTCAAGAGGTTCAACGACGAAGAAGAAATCCTCGATCTCAAAGATGAAGAGATCATCGAGATCCCGATGTCGGCCAGGCAAAAATTCTTGATCACCATCTCCAATCCCAATCTGGCTTATATCCTTCTGATGCTGGGATTACTCGGCCTCTATTTTGAATTTTCGAACCCGGGTTCCATTCTCCCCGGTGTTTTGGGAGGAATCTTCCTGCTCTTGGCGATCTTTTCTTTCCAGATCCTCCCCATTAATTATGTGGGATTACTGCTGATCCTGCTCGCTATCGGATTATTCATTCTTGAGATAAAAATCCAGAGTTACGGAATTTTAACCGTAGGAGGAATAGCGGCAATGGTCATTGGGTCAATCATGCTCATACCAGCTCCGATTCCGGAATTGCGCCCCAGCTTAAAATTCATCATCCCCATGGCTGTGGGCTTATCACTAATCTTTATCTTTTTGATTTATATCGCTATCCGAGCGCATTTGAATAGAGTCCACACTGGAAAAGAAGGCTTGGTCGGAGAGATTGGAGTGGTACAGAGCGATCTCAAGCCAGAAGGGAAAGTCTTTGTCCACGGTGAGCTCTGGAATGCAGAAGCTGAAGAAGATATTCCGAAGGGCACGAAGGTTGAAGTCCTTGAGGTCAAGAAGAACCTGATGCTCAAAGTGACCAAATCCTGAAGAAGACGAACACGACTTGGAAATCATTCTTGCGTGAGAACGAGACGGAATGATCTTCGTATAGAGCATAAATCTTTTAAAAGCGATACTCGGGAGAAGGAGAGAAAATTCAGGCAAAAAAATTATTCATAAAAGAAAAACCTAAACTCAGGAGGTAAAAATGCAAGCTTTTGTGGGTATTATCATATCCCTCTTCGTACTCTATCTGTTGAATGCGATAAAAGTTTTGAGGGAATACGAACGGGGGGTCATTTTCCGGCTAGGAAGAGTCCTTTCCAAACCTAAAGGACCCGGTCTAATCTTTGTCTTCCCGCCCATCGACCGTATGGTCAGAGTGAGTCTCCGAATAGTCGTCATGGACATCCCCCCTCAAGATGTTATCACCAAAGACAATGTTTCAGTCAAGGTCAATGCTGTTGTCTATTTTCGGGTCATGGACCCCCAAAAAGCGGTCATCGAAGTCCAGGATTACCTGTTCGCCACCTCCCAGCTCGCCCAGACAACTCTAAGGAGCGTACTCGGAGAAGTGGAACTGGACGAGCTTCTTTCAGAGAGGGAAAAACTCAACGCCCAGCTCCAGGAAATCATCGATAAGCACACAGACCCATGGGGAATCAAGGTGCAGCTAGTGGAGATGAAGCATGTTGACCTTCCGGAGAATATGGTCAGAGCTATTGCCAAGCAGGCTGAAGCAGAGAGAGAAAAAAGAGCGAAAATCATTCACGCCGATGGAGAATTCCAAGCCGCCGGACAGCTCACCAAAGCCGCGGATATCATATCGACTAACCCACAGGCTCTCCAACTCAGGTTTCTTGGCACGTTAACTGAGATTGCGACAGAGAAAAACTCGACCATTATCTTCCCCATACCCATCGAGATGCTTAAAGCTTTCTTCCAGAAAAAGAAAGGAGAATAAAAAATAAGCCGTGGCTAATAAAGACTACAGAGAAATTCAGCTCTCCAGCGCCCAGCTCGCTGTTATCTTCATCGTGATTCTGGCCCTTGGAGTAGTCATTTTTCTCTTGGGAGTTTCTGTTGGCAAGAAACAGGCCCAGCTCGTTAAAGAATCGGATCTAACGACTTCAGGCGAAATCCAACAAGCCCAAAAAATATCTCCAGAGTCTGTCCAGACGAAAGATTCAATCAAAGAGGAAATTGCATCTCATGAGAGGTTGAAGGAAAAAGCCCAGAAGAAAGAACCCGCTGTTCAGCGCAACCTCTATTACATTCAAGTCGCAGCCTTGAACAACAGAGAAGCCGCCACTTCTTTTGCCGAAGGATTCAAGAAAAGAGGCTATCCAGCTCTTGTCATCGAACCCTTTCCATCGGATAGAAGGCCGGTTTTCCGGGTGAGGATCGGCGGGTACGAAACAAGAGAAGAGGCCGAGAAAGTCCTCGATCAACTGCGTTCAGAGTCAACTCGGCAGATTGACTACTTCATAATCAGAAGCTAAGCTCCTGGAAGTTGAGCCGTTCTCACCCTGTGGAAAATCCAGGAATGGTATCTAACTCGGGAGTCTCTATTTTGAAAGACAGAATAGGCGATATCGGGCTGGCTATTGCGAGCGGAGTCCTCACGGCTTTCGCAGCGCCCAAATTCGGCCTCTCCTTCCTCGCCTGGATCTCCCTCATTCCTCTTCTCTTTATCATCCTGAAAAAAACACCCGCCCAGTCTTTTTTACTGGGTCTCATCGCTGGAGTCTCATACAACGCCATCCTGATCTACTGGATCCCCGCTGTCCCAGCTCATTATGGGGGCCTCTCAATCGGGATCAGCATCATTATTTACATAATATTTGTACTCTATCTGGCTCTCTACTGGGCCTTCTTCTGCCTCCTCTGGACGAAGGTCTCCCAATCCTTTCCCAGGTTGGTCTTTTTCCTGGCCCCCGTTCTCTGGATTGCCTTAGAATACATCCTCACCTATTGTATAACAGGATTTCCCTGGGGACTCATCGGCTCCACCCAGTACTCAAACATCTGGTTCATCCAGATGGCTTCGATAACAGGAGTCTACGGACTCTCTTTCGTGCTTGTGCTCTTCCAGAGTCTGTTCCTCTACTCGATGAAACACAGGGAAAAAACGCCTTTTTTCTCCGTGCTGGGCCTTGTGCTGGTCATCCATCTCGGGGGATTTCTCAGCTTGAAGAATATTCCTGCCAATGAAGATTCATTCACTGCCTCTGTCATCCAAGGAAACGTTTCTTCGGACATCTATTGGAATCAAGTCACTTCCCGGGAAATCTGGGACCTTTTCGAGCAACACATCGAATTGAGCCGGCGTGCTCACGAGGAGGGAGCCAAACTTATCATCTGGCCGGAATTCTCGGTTCCGCTCTGCTTCAGCTGCTCAACCAGCTACTTTCCGGACTTCACAGAAGGACTCAACCACTTCGTTCAGGAAACAGACACCTCTCTTCTCCTCGGAACGAACGAGAAAACAGGCTCGCCAGGAAACATGAACTACCATAACACCGCGCTCTGCCTCAGCCCAGACCTCTCTATGAGCCAGTACTACAAAATTCATCTTGTTCCCTTCGGGGAATACACTCCATATAAAAAGATATTCTCCTTCATCGAAAAAATGACTCATGCCATAGGAGAAATCACTCCCGGAACAGAGTACCGTCTCCATCAGTTGAATTCGCTGAAATTTGGCTCCCCCATATGCTATGAAATCATCTTTCCCAATCTTGTCCGAAAATTCGTGAAGAAAGGGGCAAACTTTCTGGTCACGATCACCAACGACGGCTGGTACGGTAGAAGCTCAGCCCCGTATCAACATTTTTCAATGGCCACCCTCAGGGCCGTAGAAAACAGGCGGTATCTTCTCCGAGCGGCCACGACCGGAATCAGCGGCATCATCGATCCCTATGGCCGCATCCTCTCTAAATCCGAACTGATGACTCAGATTCATCTCACAGGAGTCATCACTCCCTCCAGCAAACTCACCTTTTACACGAAATTTGGAGACGTCCTCCCCTTACTGAGCTTGACTTTATCCCTACTATTCCTTATCCTGGCCTTAGTTAAAAAGAGAAATGAAAGAAAAAGAGCCCGCTCCAAAAATTAGTCATTCTGAGCTACTCATCAAGAGCAAAGAATGCCTGTCCAAATTCGAAGAATTAAGAGGTTATCTTTGACCTCGGCCAAAAAAAGGCTGAATCCGAAGCCATAAACAAAGAGCTTTCTTCTCCTGAAATCTGGAAGGACCAGAAAAAATCTCAATCCCTCCAGCAGAATAAAAAAAGACTCGAAAGAGATATTCAATTTCTCTCAAAGCTTTACAAAGAAAAAGAAGAGCTCGAAGTACTTCTGGAATTGTCTGAAGAAGGAGAAAATGTGGATGAAGATATCCGACAATCCCTGGTTCAACTCGAGAAGAACCTCGAAGAAGCGGAACTCCAGGCTCTTTTCTATGAAGAAGACGATGCGCGAAATGCGATTCTCACCATCCACCCCGGCGCTGGCGGGACTGAATCCCAGGATTGGGCTCAGATGCTCCTCAGGATGTACTTGAGATATGCGGAAAGGAAAGGGTTCAAAGCCGATGTCCTTGACTTCCTCCCCGGAGAAGAAGCGGGATTGAAAAGCGTCACTGTCCGGATAGAGGGAGATTACGTCTACGGCAACCTCAGTCAAGAATCCGGCGTCCACCGCCTTGTCAGAATATCTCCATTTGACGCCAATAAAAGACGACACACCTCATTTGCCGCTGTTTTCATCTACCCGGAAGTCGAGGAAGATATCGAAGTCGAGATTAATCCTGAGGATCTTCGAATCGACACCTACCGCGCCTCTGGTCGAGGAGGGCAGCACGTCAATGTCACAGATTCGGCAGTCAGAATAACCCATGTTCCCACGGGGATTGTGGTCCAATGTCAGAATGAAAGGTCCCAGCACAAAAACAAAGCCAGTGCCATGAAGGTTCTCAAAGCCAGGCTTTATGAGCTTGAAAAGAAAGCGAAACAGGAGAAGCTCGAAAAACTGGAAGATGCAAAATCAGATATTGCCTGGGGGAACCAAATCCGGTCTTACGTGCTCCAGCCTTACAGGATGATAAAAGACCTGCGGACGAATGTGGAGATCGGGGATGTGGATAGAGTCCTGGACGGGGATATCGACGAATTCATCAGATCCAGTCTTATATCCAGGAAAGAAGAAACCAAAAAATAAAAAGGGAACTAAAAAGGGACAGGAAAAATGGGACAAGCTACTTTTTTTAAAAAAGTTGCCTGTTGTATGCACTCAGGTATTAGGTAACACTTTTTCGTTGCCATTGCGAGCGAAGCGTGGCAATCTCATATGAATAAATTGTCATTGTAATGAGTGTAACGAAGAAGAGATCTCATAAAAAAGAATTTTAATTGTTTCCTTATGAAACTGCCACGTCACTTCGTTCCTCATAATGACAGAATTATAATGTCACAGTATTATTCAGCCAGTACAATACACACTTTTTGGGATCTATCCTCTCTTATTAAAGAAAAAGCAACTTGTTTCCTTTTTGTTATTCTTATTTGATTTTATCCTTTGATTCATCCCATATTCTATCCATCTCTTCCAGAGAAGCTTGATCGAGCGTTCTCCCCTCCTTTCCAAGCTTTTCCTCTATGAACCTGAACCTCTGTATGAATTTCTTATTCGCCTGTCTGAGTGCAATCTCCGGATTGACTCCGAGATGACGAGAGACATTGGACATGGCGAAGAACAAATCTCCGACCTCTTTGAATACCTCGTCTTCCTTTTTTGTTTCCAGGGCCTTCTCCAATTCAGATATCTCCTCTTTGACTTTCTGGAGTGCGTCCAAGGGCTGGCCCCAGTCAAAACCAACATGGGAAACACGGAGTCCAAGCTGGAAGGCTTCCAAAAGTGACGGGAGACAAGTCGCCATCCCATCCAACACGGATTGTCTTCCTTTTTCTTCCTTTTTCTGTCGACACCACTCATCGATGACCCGTTTTGAATCCTCGATTCGCTTTTGAGAAAATACATGAGGATGTCGATTTATCATCTTCCGGTTGATATTTTCTAAAACCTCAGAGATCATGAATTTCTCTTTCTCCTTGAATATTCGAGCTAAAAAAACGACCTCCATCAGGACATCCCCCAGCTCCTCAGCCAGGGAGTCGGCATCTCCCGCTGTGATGGCATCCACAGCCTCATAGACTTCTTCTAAAAAGTAATTGGCTATGGACTTTTCATCCTGTTCTCTATCCCATGGACATCCATCCTCGCCCCTGAGATCATCGAGAATCTGAACCAGTTGTTGGAATTTTTTCCCTGCGTTTTCAGCATCTTCCATATCTCTTCTCCTTGAATTATAGAGGTGAATAAGGTAATATTTTTTGTCGACTCATATAAAATATTTTAAATCAGAAAAATTATCAATCCCGGTCAATCATTATAAAATTCTTTTAAAAGAAGGGAAAAAATGCCAGAAAAAAAAGAAACCAAAAAAAAGAAGGCCACAAAGAAAACTGAGGCAAAAATAGAAGAAAAGGCAAAAGAGGAATCAGAAGAAAGGATAGAAGAAAAAACAGAAGAAAAAAAGAGTGGAGAGAAAAAAGAAGAGAAACAGACAGAAGGCGCCCAGGAAATACTCCCTCCTCTCGATTTCAGTTCCCTTATCCTGCCTTTCTACACCCAAGCCTTGATCAAGTTGGGCCTAGTCACAGACCCTTTTTCGGATAAAGAGGGAGAGAACCTGGAATTGGCGAAACGATTGATAGACTTACTCGACCTGTTCAAAGAAAAGACAGAAGGAAATTTGAAGTCTGAAGAGGAAAAATTTTTAGTCGCCTGTATCCACCAACTCAAGATGGCTTACATGGAGAAAGCGAAAATAATCAAATAGCAGTCTTATGGAAGTTGTTCACGGTCTCGAAAAATTCCCCTCCTTATCCGGCCATTCGATCATCGCTATCGGAAATTTCGACGGCATACATCTGGGCCACCATAAAATACTCGAATGCCTTGAGAAGACAGCCAGAGAATACGAACTCTTCTCCCTGGTTTTAACATTCTTCCCTCATCCAGGAAAAATCCTGGGAAAAAATAAACTCAAGATGATCCAAACCCTTGACCAGAGGATCAGAGAAATCAGCAAGTTTGATATCCAGGCTCTCCTCATCATCCCCTTCGATGAACAATTTGCCAACCTTAGCGGTCAAGATTTCATCCAGAAAATCGTTTTGAACACGCTCAGAGCCAAGGCAGTCATCGTTGGCAAAAATTTTTACTTCGGAAAAAACCGGGAGGGGGATGTTTCGCTCCTCCACAGTTTATCCTCAAAGTTCCAGTTCCGAGTTTGCCCCATCCCTGCAGTCATTCAAAACGGAGAGACTGTGAGCAGCAGCCTCATCCGGAATCTTCTTCATGAAGGAAAAATCGAAAAAGCAAGCCGCTTGCTGGGAAGACCTTATGAAATTGAAGGAAAAGTGGTTAAAGGCCAGTCCAGGGGGAAAGCTCTCGGCTTCCCCACCGCCAATATCGAAACTGAAAATGAGATCATCCCTCAAGGGGTATTCATCACACAAACCAGGGTCGGGTCTAAAATTTTTCCCTCCATGACAAACGTTGGAAAACAACCGACATTTGACCAAAAAGACTTACACATTGAGTCCTTCATCATTGATTTCGATAAAGACCTGTATGGGAAACACATCGGCATTCACTTCTTGAAGAAAATCAGGGATCAAATTAAATTCAGAACAGCGGATGAGCTAGCCAGACAACTCGAGGATGACCTGCATGCGACAAGGGCCTATTTTAAATTAAAATAAAAACGAGTAAAAACAAAGGGTCAGGGCTCGACATTAGACATCTGAAATCGAGCACTGTAAAGGAATTTAACTTTATCATCCAGGAATGGTCGAACTGGATTTCAGGCCTTATTTATCTTGTATCCCCCCAAGACAAATCCGGATTCCTAAAACCTAAATCAAGGAACAGAATGTCTAGTGTCGAGCCCTGACCCCATTAATTTGACCCCATAAATTCAAATCTTGCTTTTTAAGAGGAAAATTTCTATAGTATTAAAAACTAAATAGTTTTACAGGAAGAATGAGTTTCTCCGCTACAATAAAACACAGATTCACTAGATATCAGGAGTTACCGAATGGAAGAAAAAATTAAAGCCAGGATTATGGATCCGCCTAAAATAAAAAGAGCCCTGCACCGGATGACTACAGAAATCATCGAGAGAAACCGCAATCTGAAAAACCTTGTCATTGTCGGGATACGCACACGGGGAATCTACATCGGCAAAAGGATATCAAAACTGATCAAAGAGTATGAAAAAGTGGACGTTCCGGTTGGAGTCCTGGATATCACTCTCTACAGAGATGATTTCTCAGAATCCGAAGCTCAGCATATGGTCAAAAAGACAGAAATCGATTTCTCTGTCGCGAAAAAAGACGTCCTTCTCGTCGACGATGTTCTCTTCACAGGAAGGACGATACGGGCAGCCATGGACAGCCTGATCGATTTGGGGCGACCGAAGACAATTCAACTTCTCGTCCTTATCGACCGCGGTCACCGTGAGCTGCCGATAAGAGCGGATTACGCAGGGAAATTTCTCCCCACATCAAAAAGAGAGATCGTTCAGGTCCGCTTGAAGGAAATCGATAGTGCTGATGAAGTCCTGATCACCGAACCTCCAGGGATAAAATAGGAGAGCAGACTTGGCTTTCAAACACAAGCACCTTCTAGGGATACAGGACCTCACTTCTTCAGAGATCACAACCATCCTCGATACAGCCGAATCCTTCTATGAAATTTCCACTAGAGAAGTCAAGAAAGTCCCAACTTTGAGAGGAAAAACCATTATCAACCTCTTCTTCGAACCCAGCACACGCACCCGGAGCTCCTTCGAGCTGGCCGCCAAAAGGTTGAGCGCGGATATTGTCAACTTTAATCTCAAAGCCAGCAGCGCGGTGAAAGGAGAAACCTTCAAAGACACGATCCTGAACCTGGAGGCCATGAATCCTGATGCCATCATCATCAGACATTCCTGTTCCGGAGCTACCCTTTACGCCTCTACATTCAGCCGCTCCAATATCATCAATGCCGGAGACGGATCTCATGAACACCCCACTCAGGCTCTTCTGGATGCGTTCACAATTCGGCAGGAAAAGAAGAACTTTGAAGGCTTGAAAATCGTAATCGTCGGCGACATTCTTCACAGCCGGGTGGCACGCTCAAACATATTCCTTCTCCGCAAAATGGGAGCCAAAGTGACCCTTGTGGGGCCTCCAGCTCTTCTTCCATTGGAGTTTAGAAAATTTGGAGTGGAAACCGACTTCAATCTGGATAAAGCGGTCGAGGGAGCTGATGTAATCATGATGCTCAGGATTCAACTGGAAAGACAGGCAAAAAACTTCTTCCCCTCTGTACGGGAGTACAGAAACCTTTACAGCTTGACCGCACAAAGATTCCGGCGCGCCAAAAAGAACGCCATAATCATGCATCCCGGGCCCATAAACAGAGGCGTTGAAATCTCGACAGACATGGCGGATTGTGCAAAATCCGTGATACTCAAGCAGGTTGAAAACGGCATTGCCGTCCGGATGGCAGTTCTCTACCTTTTACTAGGAGGAAAAGAACGTGAAGCTATTGATTAAGAATGGAAGAGTCGTAGATCCAGCTTCCAGAACAGACAAGAAGCTCGACGTTCTGATAGACAAGGGAAAGATCATAGACATCAAACCGAAAATAAGCGCTGGCGGGACGAAAAATATCGATGCCTCGGGACTGGTTGTCGCCCCTGGATTCATAGACATGCATGTCCACCTCCGAGAACCCGGCCAGGAGGACAAAGAGACTATCGCCACAGGTGCCCGTGCCGCAGCCAGAGGAGGATTCACGTCCATCGCCTGTATGCCCAACACTCATCCTGTCAACGACAACCGGGGAGTGACCGAGTATATTCTTTCTGAAGCCAAGAAGAATGCAATCGTGAATATCTTCCCCATAGCTTCGATCACCAAAGAGGAAAAAGGTGAAGAGCTCACGGATATGGCGGATCTAATAAACGCCGGAGCGGTCGCCTTTTCCGATGATGGAATGCCTGTCCAGAACAGCCAGGTGATGCGCCGGGCTCTGGAATATTCGAAAATTCTAAACACAGTCATCATCGACCACTGCGAAGACAAAAATCTAAGCGCAGACGGTGTCATGCATGAAGGATACTATTCCTATCTGTACGGGCTCAAGGGGATTCCTGCCTCATCTGAGGAAACGATAGTCTCGCGAGATATCATTCTGGCTCAAAAGGCTGATGCCGCCATCCATATCGCCCATCTCAGCGTCAAGGGAGCCGTGGCCCTCGTCAAAGAAGCAAAGAGAAAAAAGGTGAAAGTCACGGCTGAGGTGACTCCCCATCATCTTTTTCTGACAGATTCACTGATTGAAAGCTATGATACCAACCTGAAGATGAATCCCCCTTTGAGGAGCAAAGAAGATGCCCGAGCGCTTCAACAAGCCGTAAAAGACGGAACAATCGACGTATTCGCCACAGACCACGCTCCTCATACTGTCGATGATAAGGATGTCGAATTCGATATCGCTCCATTCGGCATAAACGGCCTGGAAACAGCGGTTCCCCTCCTTCTGGATAAATTGGTCAACAAAAAATTCATCACTATTTCCCGATTTATCGAGATGATTTCCACCAATCCAGCTCTTATCCTGAGGCTAGAAAACAAAGGCAAAATATGCGCAGGAGCGGACGCAGACCTGACCCTTCTGGACCTTAATAAAAAAATTATCGTAGAAGTAAATTCTTTTAAATCCAAAAGCAGGAACAATCCCTTCAATGGATGGGAATTAAAGGGCGTGCCTGAAATGACGATTGTTGGAGGAAAAATCGTATACTCCTCTCCATCTTTGAAAAGCGTATAAGTGCAAATAATTAGGGGAGCAGTCATTCTTTCATGATCAGAAACATCTCACAGTGTGAAAAAAAGATCGGATACAGGTTCAAAGATAAAAATATCCTCCTCCAGGCACTAACTCACAGTTCTTATGCTTACGAAAATCAGAAAAACGCGAGCTTAGACAATGAGACTCTGGAATTCTTGGGCGATTCAGTCCTGGGGCTCATAATCGCCGATTACCTCTATTCGGTATACAGTGAATTATCCGAAGGGGAACTCTCCAAACTCAAATCAACAGCCGCCAATACGACATCACTATCCGAATTCGGGAAGAGGATAAAACTCGACAAAAGCATCCTCCTGGGCAAAGGGGAAGAAAAAAGCGGAGGCCGGAAAAAAAAGACTATCCTTGCCGGAGCTTTTGAAGCCCTGGTGGCAGCCATATATTTAGATGGCGGATTGAAGGAGACAAAAAAATTCCTGTTCCCTCATCTGGAATTCATTTTTAAGAAAATCAAAGCCGAGAGATATATGATCAACAACTACAAATCGGCTCTACAGGAATATCTCCAAAAGGAGAATCTTCCCGCTCCCGTCTATAAAACAGTGACCTCCACAGGCCCTGACCATAAAAAAAGCTTCATCGTAGAAGTTTTTCTGGAGAAAAGGTCTCTGGCCAAGGCAAAAGGCGGATCGAAAAAAAAGGCTGAACAGAGTGCGGCGCAAAAGGCATTGAAAGGCATTCATGGGAAAAAAATAAAGGTTTTCACTTCGGATACATTTTTAATGAAAAAACGAAAATGATAGAATCTTACACTTTTGGCCGAATGGAAATTAAAGGCCAGGCTTATACTTCTGACCTCATTCTCTTTCCGGATAAAATAAATGACTCATGGTGGCGGGAAACCGGGCATAAACTCTCTCTCCAAGACATTGAGGATGTCTTCCGGGAAAACCCGGAAATCCTCGTCATTGGAACAGGCTTTTACGGGATAATGGAGGTGGGAGAGGACGTGAAGGAAGCCGCTCAATCGAAGGGAATTACTCTGATCATAGAAAAAACAGAGAATGCTGTTCAACGTTACAACGAAATATCCTCCGAGAAAAAGACAATCGGCGCTTTTCATCTAACCTGCTAAGGATTTGTTTTTAAGAACCAAATTATTGATTCTGGATAAAAATGGCTAGATGCGCAAAGTGTAATCAACGAAAAGGCAAACGTTACTGTCCAGCATTGGATGACCAGCTGTGCAGCCTCTGTTGCGGTCTTCTCAGGGAAAAGGAGATTCACTGCCCTCAAACATGTGCTTTCCTCGAAAAACATGGCTCTTATCAAGAAGACCGAATCATCGAAAAAAAGCAGGCATCCGCCCCAAAAAGAATCTCTCCTGAAGAAGACATTTTAAAGGATGAGCGAATGGCCTGGCTCGCTTTTCATATAGAAGCCCCTTTGATGGAATACGCACAAAGAATGGAGTCATTCACTGACAGGGATGCCCTCTTATCCCTGGAGTATGCCAGAGATAAAATTGAAAAGGACAAAAGTCTACTGTTTATTCCGGACGAAGGGAGCAAGCCGAAAAATGAGATTGGAGAAGCCATCTACCAGAGCGCCGAGAGATGCCGGTACGAACAAAAGATCATTATCCCTGGAGCACAGGATGTTTATAAAAAGGATGAAAAAATCCGCTGCCTTGAGCGGGTGATGCTCTCTGTCCAGTTCCTGAGCAAAGGGAACCTCAGAGGAAGAACCTACCTCGAACAGCTTATCAGCAGATTCTCGAAGCTGAAAAAGCTGTCCCAGCAGAAACAAATCATCACCAAAGACTGATCCCGGCTGATTTATTGATTCAAACAGGTTATTCCGTCGAACTCCACTCTTAAAAATCAAATATTTCCCCAAGAAGAGACGAAAAAATCACCTTCATAATCACCCCTAAAGGCGATTGATTCCTCAGTAAAGATATGCAATAAAAGGAGTTAAGCAAAGGGAGATTTGACTTCAATTTCATGGCTAAGGAGGAAATTAAAAATGAAACGAATCGGAAAGTTAGGCGCCATTGGGGCTCTTATCCTGGTTATGGCCATTCATGCATTTGCCACGGATTCACGCAAGATTGTTCTGACCGGCACTGTCTATCATGAGTACTCGCCATTAGGAATGGTCGTCACCTCGGTCGATGCCCTGCTCAACCCCGCATTCATGCTTGACCATCCCAGCTTCGTGAATCTTGACATGGATTCGGCCACATTAACCTACAGCGGTTACGGTTTTATCAAATTAGACGCTCTCAACTTACCCGGGATGCTCGGACTTCAAATCGGCAAGCGCTACGGTAGCTACCGGGACAATATCTGGGTGGGTCCGGGCCAGGACATTAACGATCTGAACGGCCTAGTCGCTCCGCTGTGCGGTCAGGCAAATGTGGGAGTCGATGGCGTGAATGTGACAAACCTGTATGGTGTGAGATCTTTCGGCCTCTACTACGCTCTCCCCATTGGTGATAAGTTAAAGGCTGGATTCGGTCTCAACTATGTCGGGCGCGGAGTCTCAGGAAATCGGATCAATGATCCTCAGGATCCATCCACAGAAAGAGATGATGCATTCGAGAAAAAGATCTCGACAATGATGTTCCGGGTAGGAGCCAGTTACACGATGTTGAATGACAAACTGAACCTGAGCATGGATATTGGTTTTGGTAAGCCGAAATATAACTATGAGTACACGATTGCCGCTGCCTCAACTGCTGATAGTGAGACTGCCTCATTTTCGGGTACGGATATGGATACCAACATCAGAGCCAGCTATGCGCTGGGAGAAAACACAGCCTTGGTCGCCAACCTTTTCTCTCTTTCTTACGGAGGCACTCTGGAAATCGACCCGGATACTGCCACTGCGGATGATGGAACAACCTACGAGCGATCTCAGAATGGACTCATTTTTCTCGCAGGGCCCCTTTTCCATGGAGACGGCTATAATTTTGGCCTTCAGGCGGGATTTGCCTCAGGCAAAACCATAGTTGAAACGACTGTGCAAGTGGCTGCCACGGATACGCAAAAGGATAATCCGAAAATCACTTCTTTCCCCATTTTTAGAGTTTTTGCTGAAAAGCGCGTGTTCTCGTGGTTCACTATGCGGGCATCCGTCACTTTCGAGTCGTACAAGGAAGAGTCGAAGATAAATATTGACACTGATCCTCTCACAGAAGACTGGGATACAGTCACCTCAGAACCCACCTCCTCTCTCACTACAGCTTTTGGTTTTACAGTCAGCATGAAGAACGGATTTTACATCGATGCCTACATGTACGACAGAATTTTCCGCGAAGGCCCCTGGATTCTGACTGGAAACGCTTCTCTCCCAGACCTCAATGCAGGTTTCAGTATTGGAATCAAGCTTTAAGGGGAAAACCTAAACAGGGAAAAAACAGGGCCGGAGGCCTGGAAGCCTTCGGCCCTGTTTTTTCAATATCTCTCTTTCATCTCGATCTAACAACATCTTGAATCGCTACTCTCGAAATGAGCATTTGTCCATCAGCCGGCAATTGATGTATTTTCTTGACGACATCCATTCCCGCGACAACTTTTCCAAAAGCGGCAAATCCCTGTCCATCCGGATTTCTCTTGCCGTCAAAATCGAGCTCAGGCTGATCTCCGACGCAGATAAAAAATTCTGAGGCGGCAGACCCTGGCTGGTTCCTTGCCATGGATATTGAGCCGTCCAGATGAAGAACACCTGTTTTTTGTGTTGTTTCGTGCTCGATAGGCGGCAAAATCTTTTCTCGATGAGTATAGATTAATCCTCCCTGAATGACTTCAATCTTAATCTTATCGCGGGGCTGGTTATCCATCCTGACGACTCTATAAAAGCATGCTCCCTTAAACCGGCTTTCATCCACGTATTTTAAAAAATTGGAAGCCGTGACAGGCGCTTTTTTCTCGAATATCTCGACTGTTATATCCCCCAGTTCTGTTTTGATTAATACTTCCGGGTTACTGGCTTCAATTCCGTAGAAAAGCCCCACACACAGCATTAATAATACTAATGTCCGCCAGAATGTTTTCATCCGACTGGCCCTCCTTTAGAATTTCTTGAAAAGGCTGCCTTTTTCCCAGGAATAATCCCTGCTCATTTCTCATATACCATAATGAACATTATCCTTGAGGTCAAGCTCTTCATCTGGGTAATCAACGAAAATGACAGCGGAATAGGCAGATAAAGAAGTCCTTCTCTGAATGAATAGAATCATAAGAAATGAGTCAAAGAGAGGGCTTTATTGATGACTCGAAATCAAATTTCGCCGCTGTTAGCCCTTGCTCATCAATTCCGCGACAAAATTCAAGGGAGGAATATTGCGGCAGACGATCTTGACGATTGCCGCAGTCGGAACCGCCAGAATCATGCCGCCGATTCCCCACAGCCAGCCCCAGAAAAAAAGGAAAAAGAGGACAACGAGCGTGCTCAGACCCAGTCCCTGCCCCATCACCCTGGGCTCCACAAGATTTCCCAGAGTCATCTGGATTGAACCCAGAATGATAAAAATCCAGAATGCCGGCCAGAGTGTCTCAAACTGAAACATGGCGATAGCCACAGGAAAAGCCGTGGCTATGATCGAGCCGATGTTGGGGATATAATTCAGGATAAACGTGAAAAAACCGAAAACTATAGCAAAATCAACACCAAAAATCAGCAGCACGACAGTCGCAAAGACGCCGGTGGCAAAGCTGATGACTGTTTTAATGAACAAGTACCTCTGGACTTGAAAATCGATGTTTTGAATAATATCGACTATCTGCAGAGACCTCCGGTCATCAAAACAATTTCGAATTTTTGTCTTTATGTTTCCCCGGCCGGCAAGGATAAAAATAAGGAAAATAAACACCAGAAAAAGATTAGACATAAAGGCGAAAAATGGACCGAGTGAGGAGAGAAAAAAGCCTCCTATTCTATTGACATCCAGCTGTTCGGCCAAATCCACAGGCTCCCAGTCTGGCAGAATGGCCTTTATTTGTTCTTGGATCGAGTTAATAATAGAGCTGATTTTTTGACCGTATTTCGGAAACTCTGAGCCAAAGGACTTTCCGCTGGAATAGAACAGAGCCCCTAAAAGATAAATGATGAAAAAGGCAAAAATGACAATAAATACAATCGAAACAGCCTTGGGAATTTTATTACGGGTCAAGAAATCCATAACAGGTGAAAGAATGAACGAGAGAAAAACGGCTAAGAAAAAAGGGAAAAGAACCGGCTTGGCCATCCGCAATACCACTCCGACAATAAAGACGACGATGATAACGAGGCTGGCAACGACTACCTTACTCTCTTTCATGACTTTTTTTCTAGGCCACATTCATTATAATCCATTGAGGATTGAAATCAAAACAATCCCTTCTGTAACTCACCTGTTGAGAGACTGATTTCAGGATTTTGAGCTTTTGCGAAGCAACAAAAAATAACCCCTATCTTGGCAACCAATACTTTTATTATTTTTCTAAGGACTCGAGCAGCATCCTTAAGTACCTTACGCCTAACTCCTGAAATTCATCTTTGATTTTCATGACTCCGCAGATATGATTCTTGCTCCTTGCCAGGAAGATGTTGTGGTAGTAGCGGTCTTTAAGAAGATATCCCATTGAAGTTTCTTTGATTTCGGTGTTGCTCTTTTTCTCCAGATATTGCTTCAGCATATTTTGAGCGTCTTCCTCATTCTTTCCTTCGATGATAAAACAGTCAAACTCCTGGTCATCGAGCTTATAATTTGCCACATAACCATCATGAAGGAAACTATAGCCCATAAAGTTGCGTAAAATGTACTTTTCGGTGTTCTGGAGAAGGCCTTCCCGGGGAAAATGGTTGAGGATCGACGGGAATTGCCCCTTATCTTTAACTCTGCTGACAATTTGGCTCGAAAATGATTTGAGGATCTCATCAGATTTTTCCCCACAGTCAAAGCAGAGAAGCTTGATGTAGTATCTCCCGACGACAAAATTCAGAGTTCCCTCTTCTAAATATCCCTGGTTTCCTACAGGAATAAAAATACTCTCTGAAAAACGTTCAGCGCTATATATGCCAAAAGAATTCTTTTCATTTCCCATGTCATAGATCTCTATGCTCAATGACGCCTCTTCGACACCCTTTTCTTTCTGGTACTGCCCGACAACCAATTCCTTAAAGTCATAAGCGATATAGATCTCCGCAGCTCCGTTGATGTACTCAAACAGGTTGCCGGGAATGAAATTCAGCGGTTCCTCGGAATACTTCCAGTTTTCAACCTTGGGTAAAAGGCCAGTAAGAGAAGTCGCCTCTTCTTTGCTCAACAGAATGTCTGTACCGTTCAAAACAGAAATCAAGAGAAAGAGGATAAGCGAAATTTTTAAATTTTTATTGAACATGATATTCTTCATTTTCCCTACTCCATCCTACACATTCTTTTTTTCACTATAAGCCCTATTTTTCAATTTGACAAGTTTTACTTTTTACAAATCGGGCCCATTATTAAAACTTCCTGGTTTCTTCAAAGGCTGACTCGAAAAATATTGTCAAAATTATGGATAAAGAAATGTGTGGGCAACTCCTCAGTGGGCAACTCTTTATTGCAACCCATCTGGGTTTGTTGCTATCATTAGGAAAGGAGTTTCTTTCAGAATGGCGCTCTCAAAAGTGGTCCTCGTAAAGGGCAAAGGAGTTCTGGGCCAGAACAACGCTATCGACCAAAAAAAACTCTCTCTGATGTACTCAAGGGGATTCGAGCTCTTACTCAGCTCGAAAAATGCCCAGGAAAGTCTGCGACATCTTTTCAAAAGCAGCGATAATGTTGGAATAAAAATCAACACCATCGGGGGAAAAAGAATCTCAACTTACCCCGAAGTATCGCACTCATTAGCCAAACTGCTGGCTGGAAGCGGAATCCCTGAAAGTAACCTGATCATCTGGGACCGCACCAACCGGGAACTAAGGGAGGCTGGATATCAGCTGAACGCTAGCCGCAACGGACTGAAAGTTCACGGCACAGACACTCAAGTGAACTGGGCAGGATACAATTATGATCTGGTCTCACACCTGAATATCGGAAGCCGTTTCACAAAGATTCAATCAAATTTTGCGACAGCCTCCATTAGCCTTGCCATCCTCAAGGACCACGGTATGGCCGGAGTCACGGCAGGAATGAAAAATTACTTCGGAGCCATCCACAATCCGAATAAATATCATGATACGAACTGCGATCCCTATGTGGCTGAACTTTTTGAAACTGAGCTTATAAAAGAAAAACACAAGCTCAGCATCCTCGATTGCATTATTGTCCAGTATCACAGAGGACCTTCCTATCATGCCCGATGGGCAGAAAAATATGAAACACTCATCTTCGGCCTCGATCCTGTAGCCACTGATTTCATCGGCTGGCAGGTCATCGAAAAACTCAGGACTGAGAACGGGCTCCCTTCATTAAAAGAAGAAAACAGAGAGCCAACCTACCTGAAAAGTGCTGAAAAAATGGGTTTAGGGAAAGCCAACTCTAATGATATTAAGGTGATGGAAGAGGAGTTATGAAAAGGAGACAATTTTTCAAAACAGCGGGGGGAGCCGCTCTTCTGGCAAGTTCTGGCATGTCCTCTTTTCTCATGGACCTCTATGCGCTCAACGGAGAAGAAAATCTGTCCCACGTGGAAGCAAGGTATTACAAAAAACATCCGGACAGGGAAATCGAATGCGAACTTTGTCCCCGTTTATGTCTCCTGGGAGACAAAGAGCGAGGTTACTGTGGAGTGAGAGAGAACCAAGGAGGCACCTATTACACCTTGGTGTATGGGAAGCTCTGTTCTATCCACGATGACCCGATAGAAAAAAAACCGCTCTTTCACTATCTGCCGGGAAGCCGGGCACTTTCTGTGGCGACAGCCGGATGCAATGTGAACTGCAAGTTCTGTCAGAACTGGGAGATATCTCAAGTCAGGCCGGAACAAGTCCGAAATTATGATGTTCCTCCCGAAGATTTGGTAGAAATCGCACTGAAATATAACTGCCCGGTCATTGCTTACACCTACACAGAGCCAATTGTTTTTTATGAATACATGTATGATACAACTTTAGAAGGCCGCAAAAAAGGAATCCGGAATGTTGTTATAACAGGTGGATACATCAATCCAGAGCCCCTTGTTGAACTGACGAAGGTCGTGGATGCCATTAAGGTCGACCTTAAATCTTTCTCCCAGGATTTTTACACTGATTATGTACGGGGTAAACTGGAGCCGGTCCTTGAAGCCATCAAAATCATCGCTCGCAGCAATGTCTGGCTGGAAATCGTCTACCTTGTCATCCCCACATTGAACGACAGCACGAAAGAGCTAAGGAGTGTCTGTCAGTGGATCATGAAAGAAATCGGCCCTGACATTCCCATCCACTTCTCCCAGTTTCACCCCATGTACCTTGTCAAAAATCTCCCCCCGACTCCTGTGTCCACCCTGGAAAAGGCACACACAATTGCGCGGCAAGAAGGTCTTCATTACGTCTACGTTGGGAATGTACCGGGTCATCGGACAGAGAGCACTTACTGCCCAAAATGTCAAAATGTCGTCGTTCAAAGAAGAGGCTATCAAATTCCAAAGGTAGACCTCACCGCAGGAAGATGCAAAAACTGCTCGACACTCATTCCAGGGATCTGGAGTTGAAAAACTCGCTCCCTCCATTTCTACTGGGATTCCTCGCTCTGTCTTTCCAAATCTTTTTATTGAGAGAGTTTTCCGTCCATTTTTACGGCAATGAAATCACTTTTGGATTCATCCTTGCCGCCTGGCTGCTGTGGGGAGGCCTAGGGAGTATAACGGCATCTAAAATCAATTTCTCTCAAGCGCGACTCACTCACGTCTATTATCTGGTTATTATTCTTCTGCCTGTCTGCCTGGTCGGTCTCAGGTTTTCACGCTTTCTCCTCAACATTCTCCCCGGAGAGATTACAGGGATCATCCCGATGTTGGTTTCCTCTCTCATACTCTCTTTGTGTTTCAGCTTTCCTCTAGGAATTCTCTTTGTTTTCAACACCCATTTCCTGAAAGGAAACCTCTATCAGGTTTATCTCATGGAGTCTCTCGGCTCTGCATCCGCAGGTTTACTCGTCTATTTATTCCTCATCCCTTTTTTCTCAAATTGGCAAGGAGCCGCTCTTATAGGGGCAATCGTCGCTCTCTTGAGCTACTTCACTGTTGGAGGAAAGAGCCAAAAACTCTTGCCCTTGGCTATCCTCATTCTTCTCCTTGTTTTTTGCCTTTTTGATACACCCAGCCAAAAAATTTATTGGAAGCCTTTTCAACTCATTCAGAGCAAGGACACTCCTTACGGAAAGCTTCAGGTCCTTCAAACGGAGGAGCAGGTTTCTTTGTATAACAACAACCTCCATGATTTTTCCTACCCTAACCTGGCTTCGTCTGAGGAATCTGTTCATTTTGCTCTCCTCCAGAAGCCCGATGCGGGAAATATCCTGCTCATCGGCGGAGGTGCGTCCGGAAGTCTGCGGCAAATCCTGAAATATCCAAGGACAGAGGTGGATTATGTCGAGCTCGACCCGGAAATCATTCGTATGTCATTCCGATTTCTGCCTGAAAGCGAGCAGGAAATCCTGAGAGATAATCGGATAGATATATTCTATCAGGATGGAAGAGCGTTCCTTGTCAAAACCCGGAAAAAGTACGACATGATTATTCTCAATCTGCCAGAACCCGCCACAGCCCAGATCAACCGTTTCTACACAAAAGAATTTTTCTTTGTCTCTAAAGAAAAACTGACTGAGGAAGGCGTTTTTTCTTTTCGCGTACCCTCTGCAGAAAACTATATCAGCCCTGAGCTTCAGGATTTTCTTTCCTCGTTGTACCACACTCTTAAGCAAGCTTTCCCCTATGTTGAAATCGTACCCGGAGATACGAACATTTTCCTGGCCTCTGCGCATCCTTTGAACATAGAATTCGAGACACTCAACCAGAAAATAGAAGAGTTGAACCTTCAGAACACTTATGTCAGTCCTCAGCTTCTTTTTTCCCGTCTGAATCCGCTCAGGGTGGAAATGCTCAGAGAAAAAGTGACCACCGGAAAAAAAGCCATTAACCTGGACCTCTCCCCTATAAGCTATTTCTATAATTCCGTCCTCTGGAGCACGCAGTTTAAAGGAATTGAAAAGGCAGTCATCACTTTTTTCTCTTCTCTCCGTTCTTTCTGGCTGCTCGATCTTCCGTTGATACTCTTTATCTTTTTGCTCATCATCCTCTGGCTAAAAGGAAAAAAATCATCATTCTTCCTCGTCCCTCTCGCCGTCATGGGTTTCACGACCATCGTCGCGGAGATTATCGTCATCGTGTCCTTCCAGACTTTGTACGGATATCTCTACCAAAGGATTGCCCTTCTCCTCACTTCCTTCATGGTGGGCCTCTTTTTGGGAGCTTATCGCGGCAAGAAAAGGAAAAGGTTTGACCTCAGTCAAATGCTCGTTATCCAGGCAGGTTTTCTTTTCTTAATCTTTCTCTTTCAAACGACTCTAAAATTGAATCCCCCTGAAATCTTCTTTTTTCTTTTTCTCCTCTTTCTTGGCTTTTTAGGAGGAGATCTGTTCATCGTCTCCAACCATCTCTTCTTGAAAATAAAGAAAAATTATGGATTAGGCTATGGCTTGGACCTCCTGGGCTCTTTTGGCGGCGCACTGGCCGCCTCATCTCTTCTCATTCCACTGGTCGGACTTCCTCGTCTTCTCACTTATCTCTTCCTTCTGAATTCCTTCTGCCTTCTCTTTCTAGTGGGAGGATGGAGAAAAAATTAAAATATTTTGAAATTTCCTTGACAGATTTTTAGAATTATGTTCTACTGTAAAGTAATCTTTTTCCTTATAAATCCTATATTAACTATAGGGATTCGCCCCTTATTTTAAAGAATGGATTCTCATGAGAATCAACTTATCTAAGAAAAAGATCAAAAATCCTTTTATTGCCAAGATTGAAGAATTAAGCGGCCAGAATCTCCTAGCCTGTTATCAGTGCGGCAAGTGCTCAGCGGGATGCCCGGCCGTCTCCCAAATGGACATCCTCCCCAATCAAATCATCCGCTACGCTCAACTCGGTTTCAAGGATGAGCTTCTGAAATCCAAATCGATCTGGATCTGCGCCTCCTGTTTCACATGCAACGCCCGTTGCCCAAAGGGTATCAATATCGCTGAAGTCATCGAAGTCCTCAGGCAAATCTTGCTGCGCAAGAGAGAAGACCACGTCAAAGTCGAAAAACTCACTGATTCGGAGAAAGGTGATGTTCCTCCGATCGCGATCATCAGTAATCTGAGGAAATTCACATCTTAGTTAATGGATAATGCTATTTAATAATATTAACATTCAAGCCATAAGGAATCATAATGAAAATAAGTTATTACCCTGGTTGCACTCTGAAAAACAATGCGAAAAATTTTGAAGACTCAACCATATGTTCTCTGAATAGGCTTGGAGTACAAGTCGAAGAGCTTCCGCGGTGGAACTGCTGTGGAACCGTTTTTTCCTTAGCCACAGATGATCTTATCCATCACGTGGCTCCCATCCGAAATCTTATCCGAACAAAGGAGTCCAATTCGAACAGTCTCATGACTCTCTGCGCGATGTGTTTCAATACTCTGAAAAGAGCCAACGAGCGTGTCAAATCCGACCCTGAAAGCCTCGAGAAGATCAATAATTTCATGTACAGGGAAGAAGTAGAATACCAGGGAGATGTGAAAGTCCTGCATCTCCTAGAGCTGCTAAAGGATGAGATAAAATTCGAGGCCATCGCCCAGAAGGTGATCAAGCCTTTAAAAGGATTAAAAGTAGCGAATTATTACGGCTGTCTGCTGGTCCGTCCCAAAGAGATCGGAATAGACGATGTTGAAAACCCGACAATCTTGGAAACGCTCGCGACCATTTTAGGGGCAGATCCCATCGACTTCCCTTACAAGACTGAATGCTGTGCCGCCTATCAAACGGTCGACAAACCAGAGATAGTGGCTGACCGGACATACCATATTCTCACCTCAGCTCAGTCACAGGGCGCGGACATTGTTACAGTCAGCTGTCCCCTGTGCGCATTTAACCTTGACCAGCGTCAGGAAGAAACGCTTAAGCACTACCCTGAATTCAAGAATATCCCGGTTCTCTACTTCACTCAAATATTAGCGATAGCCTTGGGCTGTCCTGAGGAAACATTAAGATTTGACCTCCATTATGTTGACCCAAAGCCTGTTTTAAAAGAAAAAGGATTGATTTGAGGGACAAATGGTACATTTTGGCGATCTGAAACCCAAAAAGGGCAAGATCCACATCGAAAAAGACATGTGTAAAGGATGTGGATTCTGTGTGGAATACTGCCCTAAAGATGTCCTTGAATTATCAGAAGAATTCAATGTCAAGGGCTATCATCCTCCGATAGTCAAAAAAGAGGATGACTGCCTCTACTGCCAACTCTGCGAGACAATATGCCCTGAATTTGCCATATTTGTCACTCTCAAGAAAGAGGAGGAAGAAGGTGAAAAAGGTGAAAGCAGACCCTAAGGGAGTATTAGCCGGCTCTCATTATTTAGACGGAGACTATGCCCTTGCCGAAGGGGCCCTGGCAGCCGGATGCCGGTTTTTTGCAGGCTATCCCATCACTCCCTCCACAGAAACCGCCGAAAGGTTTTCGGAAAGAATCCCTTCTGTGGGAGGAGTTTTTATCCAGATGGAGGATGAACTCGCTTCCATTGCAGCCCTGATCGGCGCTGCCTGGGGAGGGAAGAAAGTCATGACTGTGACCTCTGGCCCAGGTTTTTCTCTGATGATGGAGAACATCGGATTGGCCTGCATGTTGGAAACTCCTCTTGTCATCGCAAATGTTCAGAGAGGAGGCCCTTCCACAGGACTTCCCACTCTCACCGGTCAGCAAGACATGATGCAGGTCAAATGGGGATCCCATGGAGATTACAAAATCATCGCGCTCTCTCCGGATTCGCCTCAGGAATGTTTTGACCTCACGATTGAAGCCTTCAACCTGTCTGAGACCTACCGGGTGCCCACTTTTGTCATGACCGATGAGTGTGTGGGACACATGCATGAAAAAGTCGTGATTCCGCCGGCTGAAGAGATCGATCTGGTAGAGAGAAAATGGTACACAGGCCCAAAGGACCAGTATCTTCCCTTCAAACCTGATAAAGACATGATTCCTTTTATGGTCAAAGTTGGAGATGGCTACCATTTTCACATCACAGGATTAACGCATGATGATAAGGGCTATCCGGTTATCAATGCCGAGTGCCAGGATGTCTGTGTCCGCCATTTGAATGACAAAATCACGATGAATGCAGATAAGATCATCAAAACTGAAGAAGAAGAAATAGATAACGCTGAAGTCATCGTCATCTCCTACGGGATCACTTCAAGGGTGACAACAAGAGCCGTAAGAAAAGCGCGAGAGGCCGGTATAAAAGTCGGGACAATCAGACTGATCACAGTCTGGCCATTTCCCGAGAAACGGATCAGAGAATTGGCCAAGAAAGTGAAAGCTTTTGTCGTTCCCGAGATCAATTACGGCCAGATGGTCGTTGAAGTCGAACGATGTGCGTCAGGACAAGCTCCTGCCATCCATGTCCCCCACTGCGGAGGATGGGTCCACAATCCGGATGATATCCTCCAAGCTATCAAGGAGGCTGCAAAATGAAGAAAGAAGACAGACTTGAGCTAAGAAACCCGATCAAAGATTTGCTGAGAATGGACCGCATTCCTCATATCTGGTGCCCCGGCTGCGGAATCGGAACCGTGGTCACTTCATTTGCCGAAGCCCTGCGCAAGAGCGAAGTCGACCTGGATAAGGTGGCTATTCTCTCGGGAATCGGTTGCACGGGAAGAGTGGCGGGTTATGTTAAGCTGGATTCGATCCACACTACCCATGGACGGGCTCTTCCTGTGGCCACAGGACTGAAGCTGGCCAATCCGGAATTAAAGGTTGTCGTCTTCAGCGGGGATGGTGACATCGCAGGAATCGGTGGAAACCATTTCATCCACGCCGCAAGACGCAACATGGATCTCCTCATCATCTGCGTAAACAATTTCAATTACGCCATGACAGGCGGCCAGGTCGCAGCCACCACACCGAGAGATGCCAATGCGTCCACAGCTCCTTTCGGCAACTTTGAATATCCCTTCAGCCTTCCCTATCTCGCGGAGGCCAGTGGGGCCACTTATGTCGCCCGCTGGACCGCACTCCACTTGAGAAGAGTGACAAAATCCATACAGGAAGCCCTCGGAAAGAGAGGCTTTTCTTTCATTGAGGTCATCACTCCGTGTGTGACCCTCTACGCCCGGAGAAACCGACTCGGAGATGGATTGAATCTCCTTAAATATTACTACGAGAAATCAGAGATTCAGCATGGAGCGGATACCCGAACCCTGGATATCAGCTATCAGGGAAAGCTCATTGTCGGAAAATTCGTCGATAAGGAAAAACCGACTTTTTTGGATTGCATGAACGAGCATCTCGGGAAAGTCTTGGGAGATAAATACCAGCCTTATGGAGTTAAAAATGACTGAAATTCGATTTTCAGGATTTGGAGGTCAGGGAATCATACGTTGCGGTCTGATCACGGGAAAAGCCCTTGCTCTCTATGACAACAAACATGCCACGATGACCCAAAGCTTCGGCCCAGAAGCCCGAGGAAGCGCCTGCAGCTCTCAACTCGTTGTCTCTGAGGATAGAGTCCTCTATCCCTACATATCCATCCCAGAAATCCTCATCTCCATGTCCCAGGAAGCCTACGAAAAATATGAGCCCGAATTAAAGGATGATGGAATACTGATCATCGACAAGGACCTGGTCAAATTGAAACCTGCCCGGGGAAAGATTAAGGTTTACGCCATTCCCTCCACCAGATTCGCCGAAGAGCTTGGGAACCGCATCATCGCCAACCTGGTTATGCTGGGATTCTTTTCTGCGGTTACTGGTATCGTCTCCGCAGAGGCGATGAAAAAAGCACTTCCCGGCCTGGTTCCAGGCAGGTTTCTCGACCTGAACATAAAGGCTTTTGATAAAGGTTTCGATTACGGGAAAGAAGTCCTGGCTCAAGAAAAAAAATCTAAAACTCCAACTGAAAAGGTAAAAAAATGAAACGGACTGGCGTTTTCATCTGCCACTGCGGCATAAACATTGCAGGAACAGTAGATGTTAAAAAAACTGCAAAAGACCTCTCCAAGCATCCAGGAGTTGTCCACTCTGAAGAATATGTGTATATGTGCTCAGACCCGGGACAGAACCTGATCATAGATGCCATCAAGGAAAAAAAGCTGGATAATGTGGTTGTGGCCTGCTGTTCTCCTACTCTTCATGAGACAACCTTCCGAAATACTGCCAAATCAGCCGGAATAAACACCTTCCAGTGTGAGATCGCCAACATTCGTGAACAGTGCAGCTGGGTTCACAAAGATATGGACAAAGCCACAGAGAAAGCCATAAAAATCACCAAAAGCGCTGTGGAGAGAGTCCGCCGGAACGAATCGCTAGAGCCGATAAGCATCCCTGTCACCCGGAGAGCTCTGGTGATCGGCGGCGGAATCGCCGGCATCCAGTCGGCTTTGGATATGGCTAACAGCGGCTTTGAAGTCATTCTGGTCGAACGATCTCCATCCATCGGAGGACATATGATCCAGCTCTCCGAGACCTTCCCCACTCTCGATTGCTCCCAGTGCATCCTGACTCCCAAAATGGTCGAAGTCTCCAAGCATCCCAAGATCAAACTCATGACTTACAGCGAGGTGCAGGATATCTCCGGTTATGTGGGCAATTTCAAGGTCAAGATTCTTAAAAAGCCTACCTACGTCGACCCGGATAAATGCACTCTCTGCGATGAGTGCACCAAGGTCTGCCCGGTTGTCGTTTCCAATGAATTTGATATCGGGCTAACCGGAAGACGAGCGATCTACATTCCCTTTCCTCAGGCCATCCCAGCGACCTACACTCTGGATATAAAGAACTGCCCGGGCCTTCTGCCGATCGCCTGCGGTAAATGCGCGGATGTCTGCGAGCCGGAAGCTATTGATTACGATATGAAACCGGAAATTATTGAGGAAGAAGTCGGAGCGATCATTGTCGCCACCGGATACGACCTCTATGATAAGGAAAATCTGGCTGAATACGGTTATGGAAAATATGCAGATGTTCTGGATGGGCTTCAATTCGAAAGGCTCTGTTCCGCCTCTGGTCCGACAATGGGAAAAGTCCTCCGGCCTTCGGACCATAAAGAACCCAAAGAGGTTGTTTTCATCCAATGCGCCGGCTCTCGAGATCCGGAGCTTCACTGCGCCTACTGCTCGAAGATCTGCTGCATGTACACGGCCAAACACGCCATGCTCTACAAACATCATGTCCACGACGGCCAGGCCTATATCTTCTACATCGACATCCGGTCTGGAGGTAAGGGTTACGAAGAATTCGTCCAGCGTGCAGTTGAAGAAGACAGTGTTCTCTACCTCAGAGGAAAGGTTTCAAAAATATTCGAAGAAAAAGGAAAAATAAAAGTCTGGGGTGTGGACACGCTCACAGGGAAAGACATCGAGATCGATGCCGACATGGTTGTCCTGGCCACAGCCATGCGGCCTTCCAAAGGAGCCGAAGAGCTGGCCAAAAAACTCAAGATTGCCATGGATAAAGACGGATTTCTCGCGGAAGCCCATCCCAAGCTCAGGCCTGTGGAAAGTGTTACTTCTGGATTGTTCCTTGCCGGAGCGGCTCAAGCCCCCAAAGACATCCCAGAAGCTGTGGCTCAGGCCAGCGGCGCGGCGGCAAAAGCCATTGCTATATTGTCCCAGGAACGGCTCTTCCACGCGCCGACAGTGGCCAAAGTCAACCTCAACCTCTGCACTGGCTGCGAGATGTGTGTACATGTTTGCCCCTACGATGCGATCTCGCTTAAGGATGGAAAGGCAGAAGTCAACGAAGTCCTCTGTGAAGGATGCGGCACCTGTTCGGCAACCTGTCTCAGGGCAGCCATTCAAGTGAAGAATCTGACTCCTCTGCAAGTGCATGAGATGATAAGGACATCTCTCGGAGGCTAATGATGGCAGAAGAATTCGAACCGAAAATTGTGGCTTTCCTCTGCAAGTGGTGTTCTTCGGCAGGAAGCGATTTAGCCGGAGTATCCCGGATGCAATACCCACCCAACGTTGTCCCCATCCAGGTCATGTGCTCAGGAAGCGTCTCCCCTCTTTACATATTATCCGCTTTTAACAAAGGCGCCGACGGAGTCCTGGTCTCCGGGTGTCATCCAGGCGACTGCCATTACATCAAGGGGAATTATTATGCCCGGAGAAGAATTGCTCTGGTCAAACAGCTCCTGGAGTACATCGGGCTCGAGCCTCAGCGCTTTCAGATGTCCTGGGTTTCGGCCGCTGAAGGAACAAAGTACACCGAAATCATCAAAGATTTTGTTCAAGAGCTCAAACCGCTCGGGCCTCAAACGAAGTTGAGGAGAGCCCAATAATGGTAAACCTCGAAGACCTTAAAAAAGAAGCTTCAGCCGTCCTCAAAGATGAAAAAGTTAAGTACGTCATCGGCTATCAAAAAAGCTCGAACGGCCTGATGCCTGCTCCGGTGTTCATTAATAAACCGGAAGATGTCGAGAAATTGATCTGGAACCCGACCTGCATCCATAACCTTACTCGGTTCCTTACCGATGAACGGCAGAGAAAAATAAAAGAAAAACACCCGGATGAAAGACCGGTGGGGCTCATCGTTAAAGGGTGTGACAGCCGGGCCCTGGTTGTTCTGCTTCAAGAAAAACTCATTAGCCGGGAGGATGTTTACATCATCGGCGTGTCCTGCGAAAACGCCGGAGTCGTGGACGAGAAAAAACTCGCTAAAAAATTCAAGGATAAAAAAATCGAAAGAATCGAATTCGACGAAAAGGATAACATCGTAGTGACCACCAAAGATGGAAAAACCAAAATGGCCGCTTCAGAGATTCTGGCGGAAAGATGCCTTGAATGCAAAGCAAATTTTCCCGTTATCTACGATGTCCTTCTTGGCGAAAAAACCAAGCGGCAACCGGAAAATCCTTTTCAATCCCTAGAAAAAATTGAATCGTTATCCGAAAAGGAGCGGTGGGATTTCTGGAAAGAGCAGCTCTCAAAATGTATCCGATGCTATGCCTGCCGGTCCGTTTGCCCGATGTGCTACTGCGATGAATGTGTGGTGGATACAATCAATTTCGCAGTCACGGCAGACACAACTGCGGAAGAAAAAGCGCAGAAGATCAAGTGGCTAGAGAAATCCCCAGTTTTATCCGAAAATTTTGTCTACCACTTCATCAGGGCCATTCATCTCGCCGGTCGATGTATCGACTGTGCGGAGTGCGAACGGGTCTGTCCCCTGGACATTCCCATTCGGTTCCTGAACAAAAAATTGGAAAAGGCCGCGAAAGAGCTTTTCGATTATGACGCGGGCTTTGATCCTGACCATCCCTCTTTAGTTGCTTCATTCAGGGATGAAGATCCGGAAGACTTTATCAGGTGAAACGATGGAAAAGGTGCTGGCAAAAAAATCCTTCCCTCAGTGGGTGAAGATTCTTTCCTCCTATAAAATTTTTGCTCCTGTAGAGAAGGAGAATCTTTGGAACTACGAGCTCATCGAAAATCCGGAAAAGGTCAATCTTGACTATCTGAATACAGTCCTTTCCCCCAAAAAAATAATCTTCCCTCAGAGAGAGATCTATCTGGAGTTTTCTGCCGAGAACGAAGATGGCCTGAAAGTGGAAGAAGTTCTGCCTGATGAAAAGCCCTCAGTTATTTTCGGAGTGAGGCCTTGCGACGCCAAATCGCTAACCCTGACCGACAAGGTCTTCGGTGGAGACTTTGAAGACATTTACTACTGGAGCAGAAGAAAACAGATGGCTCTGGTCGGTCTCTCTTGCAGCACACCCCCTTCTCCTAACTGCTTCTGCCTCACGGTAGACGGCTCTCCGTTCTCTAAAGACGGCCTGGATGTGATAATGACGGATCTCGGGGATAAGTACTTCATTGAAACCTTGACAAAAAAGGGTGAACAGCTTGTCAGCACAGCTAAGGCTCTCTTCAAAACCCCGACAGAAAAAGATAAGAAAGACCTGTTAAAAATCCAGCAAGAAGCCAAAAAATTAATCAAACGACAGGTCGAAAGCATTAAAAAAATCCCCCCAAAGTTAAAAGAGATGTTCGACGCCTCACTCTGGGATGAAGAATCCATGAGCTGCATCCGCTGCGGGATCTGCACTTACCTCTGCCCGACGTGTCACTGTTTCGATATCAATGATGAAGTCGACTCACACTCCCCTCTCAAAGGAAAGCGGATTCGGACCTGGGACAACTGCCAGTTTCCGGATTTTACCATGCATTCTTCAGGACACAATCCCAGACCGGATAAAGCCTCCCGCTTGCGCCAGAGAATCATGCATAAATTCCAGTATTTCGTCGAACGCTACAAGAATTATCAGTGTACGGGGTGTGGACGGTGCATTTCACAGTGTCCGGTCGGAATAGACATTATAGAAGTTCTCGACAAGGTGAGAGATTATGGAGCGTAATACCTATATTCCAAAACTGGCCAAGATAACTCATGTCAAAGAAGAGGTCAGTGGCGCCAGGCCCATTAAAACCTTCAGGATTGAGTTTCAGGAAAAGAATGGTTTCTCTTTCAAATGCGGACAGTGTGCCATGCTCTCTGTGTTTGGAAAAGGGGAATCGATGATCTCCATCTCCTCTTCTCCTCTGATTAATGATTATCTCCAGTTCAGCATACTGAAGATGGGAAGAGTCACCTCTTCCCTTCACGACCTGCAGGTGGGAGACACCATAGGGATCAGAGGTCCCTATGGGAATAGCTTTCCCTTCGAAAAGTGGAAAGGGAAAAATTTGATATTCATCGGCGGGGGGATCGGTCTGGCCCCCATCTGGTCAGTTCTCCATACAGCTCTTGGAAAAAAAGAAGATTACGGGGACCTGATGCTGATCTACGGAGCGAGGACATCCAAAGACCTGGTATTCAAGGAAGAGCTGGAAGAGCTCCGAAAAAAAATTAAAGTCCATCTCTCCGTGGATGTGGAAGAGCCGGATTGGAAAGAATTCGTGGGGTTCGTTCCCCTCAATGTCCTGGAGATCAAACCGTCACCCAAAAACGCGATCGCAGTGACCTGCGGTCCGCCGATCATGATCAAATTTGTCATTCAAAACTTAGAGGCCCTGGGCTTCAAGGACGACCAGATTTATACAACTGTTGAGAACAAAATGAAATGTGGAATCGGGAAATGCGGAAGATGCAATATCGGTATGCATTATGTGTGTAAAGATGGGCCTGTCTATTCTTGGGCCGAACTCAAGAATCTACCTCAGGAATATTAAAAGGAGACATCTCGATGGCAACACAAAAAACAGCCAAAAAGAAACCAGCCACGCCCAACAAAACAAAATCGCCAAATAAAGAGGCCAAAGCGATGGCCACAGTCTTCATCATGGGAAAAGCTCATGAAGTTCCGGCCGAAGCGACGATCATGGGGGCTATCGAGTATGCTGGCTATCAGATAAAAAGAGGGGCCGGATGCCGCGAAGGCTTCTGCGGTGCCTGCGCCACTGTCTACCGCATGCCGGGAGACTATAAAATCTACACAGGACTGGCCTGCACAACACTCGTCGAAGATGGCATGTGGCTCTCTCAGCTTCCCGCCATTCCCGCTCAGAAGCCTGTCTATGATATCGAAAAGCTGGAACCGAATGTGGCCACTTTCCAGAAGCTTTATCCCGAAGTTTTTCGTTGTGTCTCCTGTAACAGCTGCTCAAAAGCCTGCCCTCAAGATTTAGAGGTCATGGACTACATCAATGCTGCAATGAGAGGAGACATCGAAGTCGTCATGGACCTCTCTTTCGACTGCCTCAGCTGTGGTCTGTGCGCCATCAGATGTCCTGCAGAAATCGTCCAGTATAACGTCGGAGTTCTCGCCAGAAGGCTCTTCGGAAAATATCTCGCCAAAGAGAGCAAACAGCTCAAGCAAAGAATAAAAGAGGTGAAAGAGCACAAGTTCGATAAGGAATACCAGGAATTCATGAAGATGAAAAAGGAAGAGCTGAAAAAGAAATATTATGAGAGAGACCTTGAATAATATCTTAGGAGCAAATGAATATAATCGTGTCATCATAAGGAGTATCCGATGTACCCAGAATACATGAGACCATCACTCGAAAAAGTCGCCCAAACACGCAACAAAAGGTTTGAGTTGGAGAAGTCAGGAAAACCCGTGTTCCCTCCTATGAGTGCAGAAGAACGGGAGGAGGTCCTGAATAAATTCCATCCGGACTATAAGCCGGATGCGCGGCGCAAAGTCAGGGTAGGACCTAATAAAGGAGAGCCGCTCACCACAGAGATCGCTGATATGCTGGAATCGCACTCCAGGATCAAACCAGAACTGTTCGATTTGATAAAGCCTGACTATGAAACAGATGTCCTGATCATCGGCGGAGGCGGGGCAGGTTGCGCAGCCGCTATCCTGGCTATGCAGAAGGGATCGAAATCGATCATCTCCACCAAGCTCAGACTGGGAGATGCCAATTCCATGATGTCTCAGGGTGGCATGCAGGCCGCTGTAACCGCTCAGGATTCCCCGACTCGCCACTATTTGGATGCGATGGGAGGGGGTCATTTTGATAACAAGCCTGACCTGGTTCGAGCCCTGACCGAAGATGGGCCTGAAGTTGTGAAATGGCTTGAAGATTTAGGCGTTGTCTGGGACAAACTGGAAGACGGCTCTCTGCAAGTTCTCCATGGAGGAGGAACCTCCAGGAAAAGGATGCATTCCTGCCGAGACTATACTGGCGCGATTATCATGCGGACACTCATGGATGAAGTCAGAAATCATCCGGACAAGATCACTGTTCTCGAATTCATGCCCATTATTGAGCTGATCATGGACAGCAAAGGTCAGTGTGCCGGAGGAATCCTGTATAACCTTGAGACAGAGGAATATTTCACAGTCAAAGCCAAGGCCACGATCATCGCCACAGGCGGGTACGGACGACTCCATATCAGAGGATTCGACACCACCAATCATTACGGAGCCACCGGAGACGGCTTGATCATGGCTTACCGGGCCGGGGCAAAGCTCATGTATATGGATTCTGTCCAGTACCACCCCACCGGCTCAGTCTTTCCCGAGCAGATCGCAGGTTTCCTCATCACCGAAAAAATCAGAGGAGCCGGGGGCCAGCCGCTTAATAAATCCGGAGAGCTCTTTGTCTTTCCGCGCGAGCCAAGAGATGTGGAGAGCTCCGCTTTTATCAGAGAATGTCTGGAAAGGAAAAACGGCATAGAAACTCCCAGCGGACGTCTTGGCGTCTGGCTGGATTCCCCGCTTATCGAAATGATCCAGGGAGAAGGGTACATCAACAAACAGTTCCCGGCTATGCACCGCCAGTTCATCCGCTACGGCATTGATATCACCAAAGAACCCATGCTCGTCTATCCCTCGCTGCACTACCAGAATGGTGGAATCGAGATCAACGATAAATGCGAAACCAACATTCCCGGCCTGTATGTCGCCGGAGAGGCGTCAGGCGGAGTGCACGGGCGGAACCGGCTGATGGGAAATTCCGTTCTGGACTACAATGTTTTCGGCCGGCGGGCTGGAATATTCGCCTCCCAATACATCAAATCAGTGAAATTCGGATCTCTCACTCTACAGCATATCACCGATTATGAGAACCAGCTGAAACAAGCTAAAATCAAAACAGACCTCATTACCCCTGTCCTACTCCCTTCTTACACGCCAGAGGATGTGAGGAAGCGCCAGCTGACAGCTTGTTACGAAGGCACTCTCCGCTAGTCATTCATAAAACATGCCAACACCACATTCATAACACTATAATCCTAAAAAGTATATTTCTGTAACTAGAACTTCAATGTGACCTGGAATTGCATCCAGCGAGGAAGCTGCCGTCCCCAAACCTCACCAAATAACACTGTATCTGCTTTGATAAAGGAAATCGGCCTCTGGCTGTTCAACAGATTGAAAATATTCAACCTCACTCCAAGCGTAAGCCCTTGAGAAAGCGCAAAATCCTTTTCAACCGATAAATCCACATAGACGTGAGCAGGGGTTGTTCGTCCTCCGCGTCCTTCCGGGAAAAGGTAATAATCGCCATATCCGGCGGAAAATCCTTTCTTTTCCCAGTGATAGCCGGAAAGATATTCAATGCCAGTCGTCACTACAAAATCATAGGGAGCGAAATAAGTGCCCAGAATTTTAACCTGATGGTCTACACTGTAAGGCAGGAAACCATACCATCCTTCATCACCAAATTCTTCTCCTCCTAAGCCAAAGAATATGGCGTCCGTCAGCGCCTCGAACGGATGACCCGCCGGTAATTTCATTCGGTCTCCGAAAACACCCGCCTCGTAAAGATTCCCTGCCGTGCCGTCCCAATATCCATATTCAAATTGACCAGGATTTGTCCCTTTTGCCTCAGACCAGGTGTAAGAAGCATTGAGTATGAGTTCATCTGTAATCCTTCCATTCAATTCAAGCTCAATTGCTCTATAATCTCTTTTTTTGAACGTGAAATTCTTAAACACCCATGCCCAGACACTCACTGGGTCGTAAATCCCGACGAGCTCTGTGAGGTCTCTGGCATAGGAGTAGATACCTCGAACCTTGAGTGCCCAGTTGGGTCCAAAGCGCCGGTCGAATTCCAACAAAAATTTTGTCGTTTTATTTGGCTTTAATTCTGGGTCTACGCCATAAGGAGTTGTCGCTGCGCTCTGCTCAAAAGCGAAAGTCCAGTTAGCCGGGTCTTGTAGCTGAGCATCTGTTGGACTTGCTCCTCCGGCCCAATCATATCTTCTGTAATTAAATCCTCCCTGAGTGTTAAAGAACTCCATGATCCTTGTTGTGACCGGATTGGTGAATTGACCAAAACCAAATTTCAGGATGTTATTCCCATTATTGGTAAGGTCAATGGCGAGAGAAACCCGCGGAGAGAGAAAATCTCCCAATCCCCAGCTCCACGCTTCTTCTCCGGCATCATTAAGCACCTTTTGAGTCTCGGTTCTTAGACCCAGCATCAGAGTGAATCGACCAATAGTGATTCTATCCTTGATATAAAAGCCGAATCCTTTTGTCGTGTTGGCGACTTCACGAACTCCATACTCTGTTAATTGGAGAGGGTTTCCAGGATCCGTCCAAGTAATCTTGACTCCATTGTCAAATCCATTGCCTGGCCAGGCATCAAAGTCCTGACCAGTCCATCGCATCCTGTCTTCAGCATAAGTTCGATAATAGGAGAAGCCCACTCCGAACTCGTGATTCCCAAGGCTTCCCAAATCTACATATTTAGTGAATCGAGTGTTAAAATCAGTCCTCTGTTCTTTAGTGGTCCTGTCTCCCTCTGCATTGTTTGTGTTCTGGGCAATATCTGACCAGTAATATTGGGCTGGGCCATAATCCTCGTCAAGAGGCTTCAGTGTTGAATCCCGGTCAGATTGACCGAAAGCCGCTTCAAGGAAAGTGTTTTGATCGATAATTGCTCTGTAATTTATCCGGTATGAATAATCGGTGTAGACAGTTTTTGAGTAGGTCTCCGGAAGACCTATTCCTCCACTCTGGCTTAAGTATTTATCCAAAGTTCCGCTCAAAGAAAAAGTATGGTTCTTATGTGGAGTAAATGTGATTTTTCCAAATAGATTATTAGTATTCAGATTTCTCTCCCCTGAGGGAAAAGTCAACCATCCTATGGTTTCCGCTTCTGTTTGGTCGGCTGTTCCATGGAAATTATTAGAGATAAAGAACCAGAGCTTGTCTTTTATGATCGGACCTCCTAGATTCCCGAAATATTGACTAATTGATGTATCAGGCACAGTGACAACGGATAACTGGTCTTTTCTCTCCGCTCTCAGATTCCGATTTCTGATCAAAGCACCTATTTCTCCATGAAACTCGTTTCCTCCAGATTTCGTGACAACATTGACTATTCCTCCCAGAGAATGGCCCATATCGGGCTCAAATGGGTCTGAAATTACCTGCACTTCTTTCCAGGCATCAAAGTTGATTGCCACACCAGAGTCATTTTTCCTTGCACCTCTCGCGGATAGTCCATCCACCAACCAGTTATTCCCTTCTTCTCCTTCTCCTCTAAAGCTTGGCAGACCAGTTTCAGTGCCGTCGATAGTGTTGGCCCTGACACCTGTGACTCCTGGGGTGTAGCTCACTATTTCCTGAATTGTTCTCCCTTGAACAGGAGCGTGAGCCAGATCATTTGCGTTCATTCGATAACTCGTATCTGCCTTTGTCTTATCTATTAAAGGTGTTTCGGCAACAACAACAATCTCCTCTGTGACTATTCCAATTTTTAGTACAACCTCAATACTGACTGTAAAACCCAGACGGACGTCATATCCTGCTTGTGTCACTTTTTCAAATCCTGAAAGCTCGAATGTGAGTGAATACTCTCCGACAGGAAGCAAGGGAAACTTAAAATTCCCATTCTTATCCGTTAAAACACTCCTTACTCCCTGAAGACTCGGACTTTTCGCTGTGACTGTCACTCCAGGGAGAAGCTCTCCCTCCTCGTCCATCACCTTCCCTTTGATTTCACCTGTTTCGGAAGCAAAAAGAGAGATGGCCAAACAAACACATACTGCAAAAGTGAAAGCTCGCTTAAAGAACACACTCATTTCATTCCCCTCCTTTAAAATCATTTTTTTCTTTTTTCAATGAATCTCAGAATTCTATTGTTTTGTTAAGTAATTATTTTTTTATTCGTAGTTGGACTGAATAAATCCAGATCCTGTGAACGATGGAAATCACCCTTTTTTGTAAGTAATCGGCTGATTTCCGCCTTTTACTCCTTTTCTCCTCTTAAATTGTGTAACATATATCATAATGTCTAATATATATCAATTTAAAATATGCGTTGGCATCCATTGGCTGTTCACAGTTAAGGATATTTTTTTTGACTTTTTTTACGGATTTGATATAGAGTATATTCGCGGATAAAGTCAGGGAAAAGGAATATTCATTTTATCTACAGGCACAGTGAAAATATACATTCAGTTGAAAAGCTCTTTTGTAATAGCGATATAGAATCAACTGAGAAGGAAAAGCAGAAATCGATGACTGAATACAGCGGGAAAGAAAGGAGAGTCTGCCGGCGGTTTGCGGTTCCGGGTGCGACTGTCAGCTATCGGCTGAATAAGGATATCCCACCAGACAAAGAAAAGGATGAGTCATGGGACGAAGAATTTTGCCCTGTTGAAGACCTGAGCCGTGGGGGAATCAGCTACGTAGGGAAAAAGCCTCTCTCGATCAACTCAGAAATCACCGTTAAAATACTCATCCCTGGGGAAAGAGCTCCCATCATAGTCTACGGACAGGTCCGCTGGCTTTCCACAGAGGAGGATAAAGAAATCTGTAAGATGGGCATCCAATTCAATCCCTACGGGGAAGGTGAAGGAAAAAATTATCCCGGACTAATGGTAAAGCTGCTCGAGCTGGAGCACAAATTTGCAACCCAGGAATCTGATATATCTAAATTCGAAATCGATTCCTGACCATTCATAGAAAATCCAATCATCCCTCAAGCAAAACGATTCATTTTACTGTTGGATAATCGAAGAAGCAGTCGTTTCCCCTTCCAAAAGAATCCCCTTTCCCTGCTGACTGATGTCTATTTAGATGCGTTCTGCCCTTCGATGACGACTTGAGAGTAGTCCGCAACCTGTATTAACAGCCTGTTTATGGCTTGGAGGAGTGCCAGGCGGTTTCGCCTGATTCTCATCTCATTCGCCATCACCAGAACATTATCAAAAAAATTATTGATAGAAGACTTTATCCTGAAAATGATTTTCTGCGCCTGGGAAAAATCTCCTTTTTTGATCAAAGGAAGAACATTATCTCGGACTATACAAAAAGTCGTGTAAAGCTCTCTCTCATCCTTTTCCACAAAAAGCCCGGAATTTATCCGAAAAAGAGGTTGATCGCGTAGAATATTATTGACTCTCTTAAAGATAAGGATCAAAGGCTCGAAATTCGGACTTTCTTTGAGCGAATCCAACGCTTTCACCCGGAGTAAAGAATGATAAATATTTTCAATCCCTGCGGAGATAGCCGCATTGACCAGGTCATAACGATAGCCCTGTGATTCATAAATATAGCGGAGTCTGTTAGCGAAAAATTCAAGGCAGTATTTTTTGACCTGATTTTCAGGTTCTCGAATTTTTGCTCCATAGACATCAATCACTTTGTCCAGCAATCGAGAGAACGAAAAATTGAATTTTTTATCCAGAACGACTTTACAGATACCTTGAGCATTCCGCCGCAATCCAAACGGGTCTTTTGAACCCGTCACCAGGACTCCAACCCCTACTGCACCGACAATTGAGTCGAGTTTATCGGCAATGGAAAGGATTGAGCCGGTCAGTGAAGATGGAGACTCATCCTCCAGACTGACAGGTTCATAATGCTCGTACACAGCTTTCCAGGCCGGGGCAGGATATCCTTCCTCCCGGGCATAAAGCCCTCCCACTTTTCCTTGAAGTGAAGGGAATTCTCTTACCATTTCAGTAAGCAGATCCACTTTAGAAAGCTCCGCCCCTTGAACGACCTGTTTTTTGGTCTTCTGTGCGTCGACCTTGTCAGCCAAGTAGGCCACAATTTTCTTCAACCTCTGGGTCTTATCCTCATAGCTTCCAAGCTTTTCCTGAAAGACAATCTTTCCTAAATTTTTAGCTCGATCCTTCAAACCTGACTTTTGATCTTGAGTCCAGAAAAATTTGGCATCCTCCAATCGAGCCTTCAGCACTCTTTCATTTCCTTTTTGAATGAGCGATTTGACATCCCGATAGCCATCAGCCACTCCCAGGAACAGAGGCAGTTGCTTCTTATCTTTAACGACAGAGAAAAGCCTCTGGCCTTCTCTCATAGCCGTGCTTAAGATCTCGATCGGCAGGTTCAAATAATCCTCAGGAAAAGAGCCCAGAAACACATAAGGATACTCCACATCAAAGCTGAGACGCTCCAACAAATCTTCATCCGGGTAGCATTCGGCCTTCAAAGAAGCTAGCTTCCTTTCGACCTGGCTCAAGATCATTCTTCTTCTCTCTTCCTGGTTCACCACGACCCTCATCTTCTTCAACGTCGCCTTGTATTCTCGGAAAGTTTTGACCTTGATTTTTTTGGGACAATGGAGCTTATGGCCATACGTGGAGTTACCGGCGGTTATTCCTCCGACAGAGAAAGAAAGATGTTTCTCGTTGAACAGGCAGAGGATATTCTTGATCGGGCGGGAAAACCGAAAAGAGCTGCTCCCCCATCTCATCATTTTTGGAAAAGATAGAGAGGAAATCAATGCCGGCAGTATTTCGGAGAGAATGTTTTGAGTGGGCTTGCCTTTTTCAATCTTCTTTACCCCTAGATATTCACCTTTGTCCGTCTTTATGACTTCAAGCTCATTGACGTTGACCCCCTGTGACTTGGCAAAGCCTTTAGCCGCGGGAGCAGGAGTGCCGTCATCCTGAAAAGCAACAGCCTTAGGAGGCCCGATGATTTCCTCTTTCCGGTCTTTCTGTTTCGGGGCCAGGTCTCCAAATATTATCAGTCGACGACAGGTCCCGTGAATCTCAACTTTTTTAGCATCAATATTCTTTGAGAGAAGTTCCTCTTCGAATTTCTCTTCGAGCTGGGAAAGAGCAGCTTTAACATGAGACGGGGGCATCTCTTCAGTGAAAACTTCTAAGAGAAACTCCATCAGGCCGAATCCTCCCTGGCCGTGTATTTCTGGGCAATTTGGCTAACCAGAGTCCTTATCTGAGCGATCATTTTCACTCTTTCTGTGACGCTTATCGCTCCTCGGCTATCCAGGAGATTAAAAAAATGAGAGCACTTTAAGCACATATCATACGCCGGTAGAAGTAAATCTTTATTGATGAGCTGTTGGGCTTCTCTTTCATTCAAGCGGAACGATTCTTTCAAGCCTCTTATGTCCGCCTGGCTAAAGTTGTATTCAGAAAATTCTTTTTCCTCTACATACCGCAAATCCTGGTAGCTCACATCATGAGACCAGTCTAAATCATAGATGTCATCTTTGCCTTCGAGGAACATTTCCAGCCTTTCCAATCCGTATGTGAGTTCCACGGGGACAGGAGAAAGGTCAATCCCTCCGGCCTGCTGGAAATAGGTGAACTGAGTGATTTCCAGCCCATCGAGCAGGACCTGCCATCCGACACCCCAGGCGCCGATAGACGGAGACTCCCAGTCATCCTCATCAAAACGAAGGTCATGTTCCTGGACATTGATCCCAAGGGATACCAGACTTTTGATGTATACCTGCTGAATATCCGGGGGAGACGGCTTGATGATCACCTGGTACTGGAAGTGTTTCTGAACCCTGTGCGGATTGTCTCCATAGCGGCCATCCGTGGGCCGCCGGGAAGGCTGGACATAAGCGACTTTCCAGGGCTTTTTATCGAGCACCCTGAAAAACGTATCCGGAGTCATGGTTCCCGCACCCACTTCAAGGTCGTAAGGCTGAGCCAGATAACAGCCCTGGTCCGCCCAGAACTTCTGAAGGTTCATGATCAAGTTTTGGATGCTCATCTTATCGGCGATAGAATTCCGGTTTCATCTTTATTTAATTCCCGTTTTTATGCTCACTCCTCAATTTCCTGGCTCTCCTGCCATCTCAAGACAGGATTTCGGGCTGCCGTGGTCTCATCCAGACGGCGGACATAAGATGTGTGCGGCGCAGATTTCACAACCTCCGGATTCTCCCTGGCTTCTTGAGCAATCTTCTTCATGGCATCAATAAACATATCTATATCTCTTTTGCTTTCGGTCTCGGTCGGCTCAGTCATCAATGCGCCTGGAACGATCAAGGGAAAAGACATAGTGGGAGGATGAACACCATAATCGATAAGCCTTTTGGCGATATCGATGTTCTGGACACCAAATTCTTTCTGGAATTTATCAGAAAACACACATTCGTGATAAGTCGATGTTGTGTATTTCAGATGATAATCATCCTTCAGGCTCTGGCGCACATAGTTGGAATTCAAGACAGCCACCTCTGCCACTTCCTTCAATCCCTTGGGACCCAGAGTAAAGATGTAGGACAAAGCTTTAACGACAACTAAAAAATTCCCGAAGAAACTGCGGACTCTCCCGATACTTTTCGGCCGGTCGAAATCGAGTAAGTATTCATTCTTTTTCTTTTCTATGACTGGCACTGGAAGATAAGGCTCCAGCTCGCGCTTGACACCCACTGGCCCAGCACCGGGTCCACCCCCACCATGAGGTGTAGAAAAAGTCTTGTGCAGGTTGAGATGGATCACATCGACATCCATGTCTCCAGGTCTGCAGACGCCAATGAGCGCATTCAAATTGGCTCCATCCATGTAGATGAACCCACCCTTGGAATGGACGATTTCCGCGACCTTCTTGATATCGGCCTCGAACACTCCCAGCGTATTCGGATTGGTGATCATCAGCGCGGCGACCTCTTCTGTCATGTGCTGAGCAAGGTCGTCTGCATCGATCGTCCCTTTTTCATTGGACTTGATTTCCTGGACTCGATAGCCGCAGATGTGAGCGCTTGAGGGATTAGTTCCGTGGGCGGAATCCGGAATCAGGACGATCTGTCTGGGATTTCCTCTCTCTTCCAGACATGCCCGGATGAGCATCATGCCCAGCAATTCACCCTGAGCTCCGGCTGAAGGCTGGAGAGAGAACGCGTCCATTCCAGTGATCTCAGCCAGGAGTTCCTCAGTAGTTTTGAGAATCTCGAGATTTCCCTGGACTAAATCAAAGGGAGCGTATGGATGGGATACCGTGAACTCCAGGATGGAGGCGACCTTCTCATTTATTTTGGGATTATACTTCATCGTGCATGAGCCTAACGGGTAGAATCCTTCATCTACACAATAATTCGTCCGGGAGAGCCGGGTAAAATGTCTGACTATTTCCACTTCCGAGACCTCGGGAAATCCTTTAATTTCACTCCTCAGGGGAAGATTACGGAGAATATCCTCCTTGACCGGAACATCGATCTCGGGCAGAGAATAGGCTCTTTTCCCTTTCTCGCTGATCTCGAATATCAAAGGTTCTCGAATCATTATAAATTCCTATACAGCCGCCTCTAGACACTCGGCCAGATTGTCGATCTCTTCCTTTCCGTGCATCTCTGTGACACAGACAAGGAGACAGTTTTCAAGTTCGGGATAGTATTCGCCAAGATTTAATCCGGCAATAATCCCTTTATCCCCGAGACCTTCCTCCACTTTGGGCAGGTTTCCTGAGAACTCAATAACAAACTCATTGAAAATACTGCCGCTAAATTTCCGTTTTATTCCTTTGATCTGAGTGAGCTTTTCCAGAGTATAGTTGGCCTTCTGAATGTTCTGCCAGGCGAGTTCCCTGAGTCCTTCTTTCCCCAAGGTTTCCAGAAAGATCGTGGCTCTCAAGGCACACAACGCCTGGTTTGTGCAGATGTTCGAGGTGGCCCGCTCTCTCCGGATATGCTGTTCTCTTGTCGACAGGGTTAAAACAAATCCTCTCTTCCCCTCCACGTCTTTGGTTTCCCCGGCAATCCGGCCTGGAAATTGGCGGATAAATTCCTTTGAACAAGACATAAATCCCAGATAAGGCCCGCCAAAGCTTAAAGGAACACCAAACGACTGCCCCTCTCCAGTGACAATATCCGCGCCAAGATTGCCAGGTGCTTCAAGGATCCCAAAGGAAACTCCCTCTGTGACTACGACGGCGGCTAATGCCTCCACAGAATGAGCGACGTCGGAAATTTTTCCGATATCCTCAACGACTCCCATGAAATTGGGGGACTGGACGAGAACAGCCGACGTCTTGTCATCCAATTTATCTTTGAGGTCCTCGATATCAATCTCGCCTGTTTCTGTATATCCGACCATTTCGATCTCAATTCCTAGATTTTTTATGTACGTTCTGATGACTCTTTGATACTGAGGATGGAGAGTCTGCGGGACTAAGACCTTTGGCTTTTCTTTCAGCCGGTGAGCCATGAGAACGGCTTCAGCCGCACCGGATGCTCCATCGTAAAGAGATGCGTTGGCGATATCCATTCCAGTCAGTTGACAGATAAGAGTTTGAAACTCAAAAATCACTTGCAGTGTTCCCTGGCTGACTTCTGGCTGGTAAGGCGTATAGGGACTGACAAATTCTCCTCTGGAACTCAAATAATCCACTACAAAAGGAATCACATGGGGATAGGCACCCGCGCCTAAAAATGAAAGAAATTCTTTATACTTATTCGCCTGGGCGAATTTTTCAAACCGATGAATCAACTCAACTTCTGTTAAAGGCTCGGGGACGGTCAGGTCCCTTTTCAATCTGATGTCCTCAGGAATAGTCTCGAAAAGCTCTTCGACTGAAGAGATACCGATTCGGGACATCATCTCTTTCTTGTCTTTATCACTCAGAGAAATATAACTCATTGACCGGATAGCCCTCGTTTTATTTCATTTGAAAGGATGGGGATTATTCTTCAATTCCCTCGAGGAATTTCTCATATTCATCCGCTGACATCAACTTTTCTAATTCCGTTTCATCTTTTATTTTGAGGCGAACAAACCATCCTTTTCCATGGGGATCCTGATTCACAAGTTCGGGAGAATCATTCAATTCTTCGTTGACCTCAATCACTTCTCCGGAAACCGGTGAATAGACATCCGAAACCGCCTTCACAGATTCTACCACGCCTATGGATTGATGGAATTCCAGCTGAGTCCCCGTCTTCGGCAATTCAACAAAAACAACATCTCCGAGCTGCTTTTGGGCAAAGTCCGTTATTCCCATAGTGGCAGTATCGTCCTTCACTTGGATCCACTCGTGATCCTTCGAATAATAAAAGTCATCAGGATACATTCTTTCCTCCTTACTCATAAATGATATTCAGCCCATAGTTTTGAGTAAGTCATAAATATTAAATAGACATTCGCAATTAGTCAACATCTATTCAACAAAACGAATGTCTTTGCTATTGCAGAATGGCCATTCATCCAGAAAAAGGACGCATCTTTTGAGACTGCATCACTCTGACCACAATGATATTTTCCTCTTTGTCAAAATTGGGACAGTCCCTAATTTTATACCAATCACACCAACTTGTCATTGCGAGCGTGGCAATCTCAACAGCGTGTTATTGCGAGCGCAGCGCGGCAATCTCATAAGAATAAAGCCAGTGAATACTATTCACCAGGCTCTGTCTCGCCTCTTTTGTAGAAGGGCGTCGGTATCACTCGGGCTTTGATTTGATTATCTCTAATTCCCACCTCGAACTCTGTTCCTTCTTCAGTGTATTCTATTGGCAGATAAGTCAATCCGATGGCTTTTTTCAAATAAGGAGAGAAGGAGCCTGATGTCACTTCAGAGACTTTTTCCCCCTTGATGAAAACCGGATAGTGAGACCTGGCAATTCCTTTCCCTTCAAGTTTAAAACCGACAATTTTCCTTTTGATTCCTTCTTCCTTCTGTTTGAGGAGAGCTTCTCTTCCCAAGAATTCCCCTTTTTTAAACTTCACAAGCCAGCCCAGTCCTGCCTCCAGGACTGTGGTAGTCTCATCTATATCGTTTCCGTAGAGCATGAGTTTGGCTTCCAAACGGAGTGTATCCCGAGCGCCAAGTCCGATAGGAAGAAGACCATAGTCTTTGCCTCTTTCCAGGATCGCATCCCATATCTTCACAGGTTGCGAAGATAAAGTGTAAATCTCCACGCCGTCCTCACCCGTGTACCCGGTCCGAGAGACCAAGGCTTTCTCTTCTTCAATCTTTGCCAAGTTAAATCCGAAAGGGCTCAACTCTTCAAGATTGAACTGGACGAATGGCTGCAGGATTTCCAGTGCCTTCGGACCTTGAAGAGCCAGCTGGGTGTAATCATCGCTCTTGTTTTCCACCTGCACATCGAAACCTTCCTGGTGGTTGACAATCCACTCATGATCCTTATCCGAATTGGCGGCATTCACGACCAGCATAAACTCAGACAGGCTCAAGCAGTAGACAAGCAAGTCATCCACAAATGTCCCTTCAGGAGTGGTCAAGGCAGAGTACTGGGCCTTTCCTGGGGTCAGGCGAGCCGCGTTGTTGGGAGTCAGGTATTGCACAAAATCAAGAGCCTGGTTTCCGGAAATGATAATCTCTCCCATGTGGCTCACATCAAACAGTCCGGCCTTCAGCCGAACAGCCATATGCTCATTAATGACCCCGCTGTATTCAACGGGCATTTCCCAGTTGAAAAATTCAATCATCCTCCCTCCAAGCTTTTTGTGAGAGGAATTCAAGCGAGTTATTTTCATTTTATTCCCTCATTGAAAATTATTAACTATCATATAATTTTTTCCGATGCAAGAAAAACCATCCGGAGTCTTGTCCATACTTGTAAATTTGCTATAATTAAAAGCCAACAATGATTGAACTCAAAGCTTCCTTAAAAGAACAAATACTGAAAAAACTGAAAAAACAGTATCCTCTCACAGCCTCTGAGCTCGATATCAGCTACTCTCCCCAGCAGAAATTCGGAGACCTGGCTCTGGCCTTTCCTTTCCAGCTGGCAAAAAAATTGAAAAGACAACCAAGGGAACTGGCGCTGGAGATCATTCCTCTGCTCTTGCCCCTGGAGGGCGTCTCGAATGCGGAGGCTGCGGGAGCGGGCTACATCAACCTCTTCCTAGACAAAGAGATTTTTTTCTCTCGTCAGCTCCATACTCTGGAGCGAACTGAACTTTCATCCGAAGAAGACAAAATCATTATCGAGCACACCAACATCAATCCCAATAAAGCCGCGCATATCGGACATCTGCGCAACGCCTGCCTTGGAGATACCTTGGCCCGGTGCCAGAGATACAAAGGAGAGAAGGTGGAGGTTCAGAATTACATTGATGACACGGGCGTTCAGGTGGCAGACGTGGTCTTCGGATTCATGGATTTGGAACAAATGAGCCTGTCTCAAATCAAGAAGATCAAGGAAAAATTCGATTATTACTGCTGGGACCTTTATGCCCGGGTTTCGTCTTATTTCGAAAGCCACCCTGATGCTGAAAAAAGAAGGTCCGAGATCCTTAAAAAAATCGAGGAAAGAAAAAACCCCGAATATGAAATAGCGTTTTATCTATCCCGCCAGATAATCAAAGCCCATCTCCAGACTATGCGCAGAATCGGAGTGACGTATGACATGCTTCCCTGTGAAAGCACTATCCTCCATCTCAAGTTCTGGGAAAAAGCCTTTTCACTCTTAAAGGGAAAAAAGGCCATTTCCTTTGTTAAGGAGGGAATCAACAAGGACTGCTGGGTGATGGGACTCGAGGAAGAAGCGGAGAAAGAAAAAATTATCGTCCGCTCCGACGGAACCATCACTTATGTCGGAAAGGACATTGCCTACCAGCTCTGGAAATTCGGCCTATTGGGGAAGGATTTCTACTATGAGCCCTTCATCGAGGAAAACGGCAGAACAATATGGATCTCAACAAACACATCAACGCACAAGGCTCCCCCGTTCGGAAAAGGAAGCAAGGTCTACAACGTCATCGACTCCAGACAGGCCTATCTCCAGAAGATTGTGGTCCAGGGACTCAAATCTCTGAATTATCTGGCTCAAGCGGAAAAGTCTGTCCATTTCTATTACGAAATGGTGGCTCTTTCCCCCAAAAGCTTGAAAGAGCTCGACTGGAGTGTCTCGGAAGAAGACAAGGAAAAGGATTTCCTCGAGGTATCCGGACGAAAAGGTCTCGGAGTCAAGGCCGACGACCTTCTGGACAGGCTTGAAGATAAAGCTTTAGCCGAAGTGGAAAAGCGGAATCCGGATCTTCCGGAAGACTTGAAAAAGGATACGGCGCACAAAATCGCAGTCGGAGCTCTTCGCTATTTCATGCTCAAGTTTGCCAGGAATTCCCTGATCGTCTTTGACTTCGAAGAGGCGCTGAATTTTGAAGGCGAAACAGGCCCTTACCTCCAATACACTCTGGTTCGAATCAACAGCATCTTCCGCAAGCTGAAAGAAAGAGAAGGCTTTGACGAGAAAGACCTTCAAGCTCTCCTTTCCGCGGAAGATTTTCCTCTGGAAGTTTTGCATGAAAAGGAGCTGTCAGATTTCTGGGATGTCGTTTTTTATGCCTCCCAGCTTGAGGAAGAAATTCTCCATTCTATCCACTCACTGGAATTCTCCCACCTGGCCAAATATGCTTTCAACCTCTCGCAGAAGTTCAATGCCTACTATCATCTCTATTCAATTCTGGCCGAGAAAAACAAAGACATTAAAAACATCCGCATCCTGACTATCTATACCATCAAAGAAGTGCTCCAGCGTGCGCTCTCTCTCATGGGGATTCCGCAACCAGAACTGATGTGATGGAGTTAGTAATAAATAAAAAGAGAAAAATTAAGGACAGAAAAAATTGGGGACAGTCCCCAATTATGGGTTATTGCAAGGAACGATGAGAATCCTCCGCCTTGTTCGGAACAGGTGCTATAATCTCGTCCACTTGTCATTGCGAAGAACGAAGTGATGTGGCAATCTCATAAGGTGAAAGAATGGATCCAGAGTGTCATTGCGAGCGAAGCGTGGCAGTCTTACACAGTTGTCATTGCGAGCGAAGCGTGGCAATCTCATAAGAATTATTTAAAGGTTTTTTTATAATAAAAAAGAATAGGTTACACCTCATTCTCAAACCTCTCAACCAAAGGAGGATGATGAATAATGATTGTAGTTGAGAATCTCTTTAAAAAATACGGCGATCTGTTGGCAGTGAATGATTTAAGCTTCAAAGTGGAAAAGGGAAAAATCTGGGGGCTTCTCGGGCCCAATGCGGCGGGCAAAACCACAACCATGAGAATCCTCACAGGATATCTCCCAGCCACTGACGGCAAAGCCTCTGTCGCCGGATTCGACGTCTTCCAGCAGCCCAACGAACTCAAAAAGAACATCGGCTACCTTCCGGAAGCGCTCCCCCTCTATTCTGAAATGACGGTTTATTCGTTTCTGAACTTCGTCGCAGAGATCAAACAAACACCCTCGACCAAAAGGAAAGACGCCGTGGAAAAGTCCATCGAGATCAGCGGATTGGAATCGGTCAGAGGGAGGCTCATCAAGAATATCTCTAGAGGTTTCAAGCAGCGTGTGGGGATCGCCCAGGCTCTCATCCATGACCCCCAGGTTCTTATCCTGGATGAGCCAACTATCGGTCTGGACCCAGCCCAGATTATTGAGATCAGAAAGCTCATCAAGTCTCTCAAAGGAGAACACACCATTCTCCTCTCCACTCATATCCTTGCAGAGATGACCCAGACGTGTGACGGAGCGGTCATCATCAATGAAGGAAACCTGATGGCTTCAGGCTCCCTGGAAGAGCTCACGGCATCGTTCAAGGAAAAAGAAGGAGTGGTTATCAAGCTCAGACAGCATGGAAAAGAAATTCCTTCCCTTTTGGGAAAAATCCCCGGCGTGGCAAAGATCTCTCAGGATGCCGATGAATTCACCATCGAATGGGGTAAAGGAAAGGATTTAAGGGACGAGATCACAAAGCTAGTCGTGGAGAAAGAATTGGGATTGATCGAGATGAGGCCTCTGGCCATGAATATCGAAGAACTCTATCTCAGCGCTATTTCAGGAGGTGTGAGGCAATGAAAAACATATGGGCGATATCCAAAAAGGAAGTCAAAACATATTTCACATCTCCGATCGCTTACGTGGTCACCACTGTATTTCTGGTGCTGGTCGGATTCTTCTTTTACAGTCTGATCCTATGGTTCAATTCCTATTCTATGCAGGCCTCAAGATACCCCGAAGCCATCCAGCAACTCAACATCAATCAGATGGTCTACTCTCCCCTCTTCCACAATATCAGTATCATACTTCTTCTCACGATTCCCCTTCTCACCATGCGCCTCTTCGCCGAAGAAAAGAAAAGACAGACAGATGAACTACTCTACACATCTCCCATCTCTATAAGCCAGATAATCCTCGGCAAATTTCTCGCCTCCCTTTTTGTGCTCTTCTTGATGCTTCTTCTGACCGGCATCCTCTCCCTCTTCACACTTGCCTACGGAAACCCGGAATTCGCTCCCATCCTCAACGGCTATCTGGGCCTTTTCCTGATGGGTGCTGCATTCATAGCCATCGGCATCTTCTTTTCTTCCCTCACAGAAAACCAGGTTGTCTCCGCTATGCTGACTTTTGGCGCTCTTCTCCTCTTCTGGATCCTGAACTGGGCAGCAGGTTCTGCGGGTGGAATATGGAAAGATGTTTTGAACTACGTTTCCTTTTTCCAACACTTTGACGACTTGACGCAAGGCATTCTGGATACCACAGATATTGTCTATTACCTCAGCTTTATCTTCTTCGGTCTCTTTCTCACGCATTCTGTGATCCAGTCCAGAAGGTGGAGGTAAAAATGGAAAAAATCAAACAATACCTGAACTACATCGCACTGGGCCTGATTTTCATTTCAATAATCTCTTTGAGAATCTGGCCTCACAAAAAAAACATCGCCCTCATCATCGGAGTCGTCGGAGTGGCCGCTCTGGCCGCTTACATTATCCTCAACATATCCAGCCTCAAAGAGGGATTTAAGCGCCGTTCCTTCATCTATTCAAGCAATATGATCGTAGTTGTGGTCCTTGTCATCGGTATTCTGGTGATCATCAATTATTTCTTCGCCCGGCATCATCACAGGTTTGACTTCACCGAATCCAAACTCCACAGTCTCTCCGACCAATCCGTCAAAGTCCTCAAAAACCTGAAAAATGATGTCAATATCAAGAGTTTCTTCCTGGAAGGGAACTTCCGCAGGAACGAGATGGAAAATCTCCTGCAAAACTATGCCTATCACTCCAAAAAGATAAAATTTGAGTTTATCGACCCTGACAAGAATCCCGGCATGGTCAAAAGATACGATGTCACAACGGATGGAACCACTATCCTGGAAAGCGGGGATAAGGAAAGCCGTATCACGACATCAAGCGAAGAAGACCTGACCAACGCCATCGTTAAGGTCTCCAGGGAGAGGAAAAAAGCAATCTATTTCCTCGAGGGACATGGGGAAGCGAGCATCGAGGACAGTGAACAGAGGGGATATTCTCTGGCTAAGCAGGAGCTGGAAAAACTCGCCTATGAAGTGAAAAAACTGACTCTGGCTCTTGCAGATAATTTTCCTGAAGACTGCTCTTTACTTGTTATCCCGGGGGCGCAAAAAGACCTCGTCCCGAATGAACTGGAAACCATCCGGAATTTCATCAACAAAGGAGGACGGGTTTTCTTCATGGTCGACCCGGAAACAGCCCCTGGATTGAAGTCCTTCATCGCCGAATACGGCATTCAACTGGAGGACGACTTGATAGTAGACACTGTCTCGCGCCTCATGGGAGGAGACTATTTTATGCCTGTTGTGACGGGCTACGAATTCCACACAATCACCGAAAAATTCAATTACGCCACCTTCTTCCCGTTTGCGCGCTCTATCAATGAGACCGAAGACAAACCTGCGGGAGTAACAGCGACAATACTTGCAAAAACAAGCACCAATTCCTGGTCCGAACGGCAGCTGACAGAAGAAGAAGTCACCTATGATAAAGAAAAAGATGTGGCCGGGCCGATATCCATAGCCGCTGTGGTGACTGTGGAGCCCAAGGAAGAAGAAGCCGAGGAACAAACAGAAGAGGACGCTGAAGCGGAAAAAAAGGCCTTGCCTGAAGAGAAGCTGGAAGAAAGCCCGACACAGGAAGGCCGCCTGGCTGTATTCGGAGATTCAGACTTTGCCACGAACCGGTATTATTACCTCTCGGGCAACGGGAATCTCTTCCTCAATACCATCAACTGGCTGGCTGAAGAAGCAGACTTGATCTCCATCCAGGCCAGAACAGCCTCACCACGTATAATCCAGCTCACGGCCACCCAGGGAAGAATCCTCTTCTTTGTCTCAGTCATCATCCTCCCGTTGGTTGTCCTTATCGCCGGAATCACTGTCTGGGTGAGGAGACGTTCCCTATGAAATTCAAAAAAACTATCATCCTTTTCATTGCCTTTGCGGTCCTGCTGGCTTTTGTGCTGCTTTTTGAAGAGTTCAAAGGGAAAGACGGAGAAGAAGAGAATGGCAAACTGGTTGCCCTCTCCTCTGACGAAGTTCAGAAGATCACGCTGAAAAGAGAAGATGAAATCATCACCTTCGAAAAGTCTCAAGATGAAGATTCAGAAGAATGGACCATCACAGAACCCCTGGAAGCCAAAGCAGACAAGTATGAAGTGGACCGACTGGTAGACAACTTCTCAGACCTGAGGATAGAGAGAGTGGTGGAAGAAGACCCAGAAGATATCGAGAAATACGAAATCCCCAAAAAGGAAATCTGCTTATGGTTCAAAGACAGGGAAAAGCCGGTTAAGATCCTCATAGGCGCTGAGAATCTTCTGGATAATACTTTATTCGCCAGACGTGAGGATGAGACTCGGGTCGTGCTCATCCCCAGCCATCTAAAAAGCACGCTGGAAAAAAGCCTCTTCGAATTTCGCCAGAAGGAAATTTTCAGGCTTGAAACAGATGAAGTGAAAAACATCACTCTGCGGGCCAAGGAAATCCAATGGGAAGCGGAAAAAAAAGAAGAGGAATGGTTCTTCAACAAACCGGTTCAAGCTCTGGCTAAAGAAAATAAAATCAGCGGAATACTCAATTCTCTTTCAGGTCTAAAGGCAAAGGAGTTTGTCTCTGAAGAGAAAGGCAAAGAGGAAGCCGATAAATTCGGACTCGAACAGCCGGATTACGAAATCACGCTGACCCTGCCCGTGGAAAACCAGCAAATCACTTTTTTTCTCCACAAAAAGGAAGACACGCTTTACGCCACATCTTCCCTCTCCTCCAAGATTATCGAAGCCGAAGATACACTACTCTCTGACCTCGAAGAAGAGATAGGAGAATTAAGGGAAAAGGAGGTAGCGAATTTCTACAGCTGGGAAGTCAACCGTCTGCGTCTGAAAATGGGAGAAATCGATTGGGAGGTTTCGAAGGATGAGGAAGATAATTGGCACTTCACGACTCCTGTCCAGGAAGACGCGGATAATAGCAAGGTCCAGACTTTCATTCGAAAAATCGAGAGCCTTGAAGCCGAAGAATTCATCGACCCTCCGCTAGAGTTGAAAGATTACGGCCTGGATAATCCTCAAGCTGAAGTCAAAATCTGGGTCGCAGAAGACGAAGATAAAATCAAAGAAATCTCCATCCTCATCGGCTCTGAAGACAAAGAGGCCAAAAAAGTCGCGGTGAAAAATGCCCGCCTCGACTATCTGTTCCGAATGGATTCGGCATTTCTCAAGGAATTCCCCAAAGACATCAAAGACTGGAAACCAGAGACAGAAGAAGAAAAAGAAAAGAAAGAAAGAAATTAATTTTTATTCCATTCTCTCTATTCACACCTACATATTTCACTCTATTCAAAACTCCTGAAATTTATAATCCGCATACATTTTTTCGCCGTCTTCCTGCCTCTTTCGTAGCCATAGTATCTAATCTGTTGCATTATCAATAAAATATAAAAAATCTTCCATTTTTCCTTGACACAACGTTTCCCGTTTGATAGAAATTAGCCATCCCAAGGGGAAAAGGAGTATATGCCTGTAGCCTGGGGCACTTGGAGAAAAACCCGTGCAAAGAGCAAACTCCTAGCTTTGTCTTTTCGAGATATTTCCCACTTTCATACCTTTAAAGGGGGATTTTTCCCTTTACTCCAAAAAACCTCACAATCGCACGGTGTATCCTTTTTCCCCTCAGAGACAAATCACACAAATATTTTGGAGGAGCATTTTGATAGGGGGTAATCATGTCTAAGCGTCACTTATTTCTTTTTTTTCTAATGGCTGTCGTCATCCTGGCAGCCACATCGATCCCGATAAAATCAATAGAACCAGGTCAAAACGGAGATGATCAAGAAGTCTTAATTGCCGGCCGGAATGTGAACATGGTCTCGGGTATAACACTGCCCAATGGTGACCCATGGCTCCAGAGACAAAACGAGCCTTCCATCGCGGTTTCCACGCGTAATCCTCTTCATCTCCTGGCAGGTGCGAATGACTACCGGACAGTGGACATGCCTATCGAAGGCGAAGAACTTCCGGGGCAAGAGATGGCGGCAGCCCCTGATGCGTGGCTGGGCCTATTCAAATCCTTTGACGGAGGACAGTCCTGGATAAGTATGCTTCTTCCTGGATTCCCGCAGGACACATCCGCAGAAGGAATGGTCTCTCCCCTCAAATACAGAGAAAATCTGGGAACAGGATTCCGTGCCGCTGCAGATCCTGTAGTCCGCGCAGGGACGAATGGTATTTTTTATTACAGCGGCATTGCTTTTAACCGGACAAAGATTCCCGGCCAAATAAACAGCGTGGTTTTCCTCGCCCGATTCATCGATAACAACAACGTTGAAGGCGGGGATTCAATAAAGTATATCGACACAAAAATCATCGCTGATGATGAAATGCATGACAAAGTGTTTGTGGACAAGCCATGGATTGCAGTAGATGTTCCAAAAAACTTTTCCAGGACTGTCACAATCGATGGACAACAAATTCCTTGCGGTAATGTCTATATCGCGTACAGCGTTTTTTCAACGGTTGAGAACACATTCACAAGTGCAATCATATTCAGAAGATCCACTGACTGCGGCGAGACATGGGAAACACCCATCGTATTAAGCAATAACCATGAACTCAATCAAGGCGCAGTGATAGCTGTAGACCCGAGAGGAAATGGCCATGTCTATGTGGCCTGGCGACGGTTTAACACAGAGGAACAAAGCAGTGCCCTCATCGTTGCCCGCTCGGCGAATGGGGGGAAAAAATTTCACAAAGTCGTTGAGGTGGCCACTTTAGCTCCCTTCCCGTATGGTTCCTTCGACCAGCCCTCAACACCCGATGAAATATTATACCCCGATCCAAATGATCTTATCCCAGGTACTTCTTTTCGTACAAACAGCTATCCCACCATGGCAGTAGATGATACAGGAGCCGTCTACTTAGCATGGGCGCAACGAGGATGGGGACCTACAGGAGAAGCTCGTATCTTACTTACATCATCCAGGCAAGGTCTCCATTGGGAATCTCCTTTACCAATTGGCACTCCCACCACAGTCCAAGGCCACCAATTCATGCCTTCATTGACCTTTGCTGGCGGTAAATTAACCATGGTCTGGTATGACCAGAGAGACAGCTACTGTGGTCAAGTGTATGGTTTTGGGGATTGGATCAGTGATTACCTTCTTTATCGGCATACCATCGATGTCTGGGCTGCCCAGGCTAATACAATTAATTATCCGAATCTCGACTGGATATTTACCCAGGTCTCCCGCTACCTCTTCCACACAGAAGAGGACCCTGATAATCCAGGCACTTATAAAGCCTACCAGGCCCAATTTAATCCGCCAAATTACCCACTATTCAAATCAGGAACACTGCCATTCCACGGCGACTATCTCGATATTACTCCCTCGCCAATGTTCGTACTGGATGAAAATGGACATTGGCGCTTCAACACAAAGCCTTCGGATAATCCCTTATTTCATGTCTCCTGGACTGACAACCGCGACGTTCGTCCCCCAGACGATGGGGACTGGGTCAATTACGGGCCGCCGACTTCTGAACAATTAGACATATACATCACAGAGGGTAGGCCCCCTTGTGAAGGCGGGCAAAAACCAGGGATGCGGAATCAGAATGTCTACACCTCCCGGATCACGACCGGGATTGAAGTCGGCTCTCCCACAAACACCAAGGCTCTTGACTTAGAGGTTCCCCGCGCTTTCGTCATCTTCGTCAAGAACAACACAGGTCTTTTAAAAAGCTTCCGTCTGACAATCGCTAACCAGCCTCTTGGCGGGCAAGCCTCTTTTCTCCAGTTTGACCTCCTTGAAACTCTGGATGTGAGTATCGCTCCCTACTCAACCATATCACGACAAGTTTTTGTCGATTCTACAGACCTTTATGCTTCTGTGGGAATCAACATTGATGAGATCGACGAGCCAGGGGGGATTATTCTTCCCGATGGAAGCACGGGCTTCGTCCTTTTGAACGGTGATCCGACAAGCCCGGGAATCTCAGGAGGAGAAGAGACTCATCAGCCTCAAATAGATAACCCGAATATTGTGAACTGGATTGTGAATCCTAACATTGTCAACCCGAATATCGTTAATCCCAACATCGTCAATCCGAATATCGTCAATCCCAATATCGTCAACCCTAATATCGTCAACCCCAATATCGTTAATCCCAACATCGTCAATCCCAACATTGTCAACCCCAATATCGTCAATCCCAATATCGTTAATCCCAATATCGTTAATCCCAATATCGTCAATCCCAACATCGTCAACGCCAATCCTGAGGATGTATTCATTACTGATGTTGAATGGCCGGTGAGGAACCTGGGGAACACAGCTTCTTCTTTCACCTTTAAAATCATCGCCAAAGAAGCTCTCCCGGAGGGCATCTATGCCCAGCTTATCGTCTACAAGGTCCATTACACACCAGCCGTGGCTGGCTCCGGCCTTAATGATAATATGAATATTGATGACTGTGAATTGAAACAAGCGCCTAATCATGAAGTCCTTCTCAGCGTTGTTAACCCCAACATAGTCAATCCCAACATAGTCAATCCCAACATCGTCAACCCCAACATAGTCAACGCAGCCATTGAAAATGCGACTTTTGTTCTTGGCCCTGGCGAGGAAGCCATCGTCAACTTGCGAATAATTGATACCAGCGAAGCCCAAAATGCCCGTGGAATTTCAAACCGAGCCTGGCAGCCCCCCGATGTACAGGATTTTATCGATTCATTGGGCGGTGCGGTCTCTTCCCAATCAGCCAACTCAGAAGACGCTGGACAGGGAATCGAGGAACCGCCTGCAGCTGCAACAGCCTTGATCATCAGCACTTCCGCCCTCCCCCCCGGAGTCATAGATGAACCATACCCTCCACTTCCACATCTCCCCCCTGAAGCCCGACTAGCTGCAGTCGGCGGCAATGAACCCTATTCCTGGTGGATAGATCCGAATGACCTTCCGCTTGGATTAAGCCTGGACAGAGCGACCGGCCAAATCTTCGGAACACCTCTTCGAGAAGTTGGAAAGATTTATCCTTTTACCTACTATTTCACTGCACAGGTCACTGATTCAAGCAGCCCTCAGCAATCAGATAATCAAACTTTTAGCATTACGATCGAAGACCCGTATGAACCCCCTCCACCACTAACGATCACAACCCCTTCACCGCTTCCTCCAGGCACCGAGAGAAGGCCTTACGGGGCAACCCTCAATGCAGTCGGTGGAGCCTGGCCTTACACCTGGACTAAGGTATCTGGCTCTCTCCCAGCAGGATTGAGCCTGGACAGTGGCGGCTTCATAAGTGGAATGCCAGAGATCGGCACGGCGGGTTCTTACAGCTTTAGAATCAGAGTCACCGATTCAGGTGATCCTCTCCAAACGGCTGAAAGAGACTATACTCTGACTATTAATGAATACACGGCCCCGACTTATACCATTTCAGGGACTGTGACTATTGGCAATGGAGGTCCCCCTCTCCCAGGAGTACAGATCCGAGGATTGCCAGGGGCTCCGACAACGGATTCATCCGGTTTCTATTCGGATACTGTCTCTGAAGATTGGTCTGGAACGGCTACGCCTTTCAAGGCCGGGTATAATTTTGACCCGCCTGAAAGAAGCTACAGCCAAGTTAACTCAGATCAGCTCAATCAAAACTATGACGCCTATCCTGTGGAACTGGATCACTTTGAGTTTGACGTCATAGGGAACCAGACCGCTGGGACTCCTTTTAGTCTAACCATCACGGCCAAAGATTCAGACGGGAATACGGTCACAACCTACATCGACACCAACACCCTGAGTGATACCACCGGCACAATAAGCCCCGCGTCTACAGGGACTTTTGCCAATGGAGTATGGACCGGTGAAGTGACAATAACCAAGGCAGCTACAGGTATAACGATCACGACCACCGGCGGAGGAAAGGCTGGTCAGAGCGATGCATTTAATGTCACAAGCGGTCCTCCATCCAAGCTAATTTTCACTCAGCAGCCAGGTGGAGGAAGCATAGGGGAAGTTTGGGCTCAACAGCCCATTGTGGAAGTCCAAGACCAGTTTAATAATCCGGTGTTATGGGACAATTCGACTGAAATCAGCTTAGCTATTTCCACTGATCCAAGTGGCAATGCAACTCTCTCTGGCACAACGACAGACACAGTGAGTTCTGGTCAAATCGCTTTTTCCGACCTTTCAATCGATAATGCCGGTTTTGGCTACACTTTAGAGGCCACATCCTACCCAGAATGCACCCCGGCTACAAGTGCTGCTTTTGATGTCTATGCACAAATTACAGGATTCATCACTCATAATGACAATCCAATTTCTGCCGTTACTGATTCACAACCCAACTTTCATCTGTTCGATGAAGTTAATCAGACTGATAATATTCCCTACACTACCCAATATGATAATCAAACAGGTGAATATTCTATCTACCTCATGCCCAGTACATACGGAATCCGTGTGACTTTTGATGCGGCTGATCCGTATGACGGAGAATATAAACCGAATGACTACCACAGCTATAATGCGGGTGTCGTCATTCCCGCTACAGGTTTGAACAGAGATATAGTATGTCAAAAAATGATGCATCTCACATCACCCATCGACAACTTGGTTGAAAGGACAGAGACATATGATAACCATTCATCTCCTGTAACCTTTAGGTGGGATGCAATAGCAGGAACCACAAATTACTCGCTCCGGTTCTATAAAATTCCAGACGCAGGACCTGGCGGGGAACA
>Ga0180438_10000493_pt1 | contig 77613 bp, 58 predicted proteins | sample SS_ome_12_FD_132455 | JGI IMG/M metagenome (GOLD analysis project Ga0180438, IMG submission 132455) | Hypersaline lake sediment archaeal communities from the Salton Sea, California, USA - SS_3_D_2 metaG | ecosystem: Environmental > Aquatic > Non-marine Saline and Alkaline > Hypersaline >...
CTCTTCATGCTTAACGGCGGATTCGGGGGCGAGCGAAGGCTCCGGGAGCTGGTGATAGACCGGCTTGAACTCAAGCCCGGCGACAGGGTCATCGACATATGCTCGGGCACGGGGACGTTGGCCATAATGATAGGCAACAGGCTCGCGGGTCTGGGGCAGGGTTCCGGGCCGCCCCCCGGCGGGGTCGCCGGGATAGAGATATCGGACCGCCAGATGGCCGTGGCGATGAATAAATCGATCCCGGCCAACGTCGAACTGGCGAGGGCCGACGCGCAGGCCGTCCCGTATCCGGATGCCCGATTCGATAAAGGAGTGATCTTCGGCGCCCTGCACGAGATACCGGGGCCGGCGAGGCGCAACATACTCGCCGAAGCCTATCGCGTGCTCAAGCCCGGCGCACGCACGGTCATTCTCGAACACAACCGGCCGGAGGGGCGGTGGCGCGCGCTTTTCTACAGGCTGCTTGAGCGGCCCACGCCCGAGTATCCGACCTATTCCGACCTGCTGGAGAGCGGCCTGTCGCGCGAGATTGCCGAAGCGGGATTCCGGGTCATGAGCACAGAGGCGGTGGCCTCCCAGTTTTTTCAGGTTGTCGTCGCCCGGAAGCCGTGATTTCCCGCTACGCAGGGTGCTTACCATACATCTAAGAGGTGTCGGGCACAGAGCATATCGCTTGTCTAATTCCGGGAAGTGGCTTAGAATATCCGGGACGATAATCCCGATTACCCATAAGACCGAATATGAAAGGAGTGCGACAATGGTCGACGACAAGGCTGCCCAGGCAATGAAGACCGCCATAGAGATGGAAGTGTCGGGCTACAAGTTCTTCATGGACGCCGCCGACAAGGTTGAGAGCGATGTAGGCAAGAAGATGTTTACCCGGCTCGCCAATGAGGAGATAGAGCATCAGAGGACCTTCCAGAAGATATTTGATGAGGTGTCGGGCGGCGGCGAATGGAAGGCGGCGGTCAAGAACGTCCAGCCGGCCAAGCGCGTCCCCTATTTCGATGAAGCGCGCGAGCAATGCGAGTGCAAGAACTTATCCGTCGAGCTCGATTTTCTGAATAAAGCTCTCGAACTCGAGCGGAGTGCGATGCAGTTCTTCGATAAAGCCATAATAGAAGCGGGCAATCCTGAAGCAGCGGAAGTCTTCAGGCGTATCAGGGATGAGGAGCAGACGCACTACGACCTCATCCAGTCGCAAATCGACAACCTGACCCACAACGGATACTGGTTCGACGTCATGGAGTACAAGATGGACGGCCAGTTCTAGATTTGCTTCGCACTGAACGGGCAGGCCGGTTCGAATGGAGTCGATAGGCCTGCCCGGCGGTGTATCCGCCCCCTACCTGCGGGCGGGAACCCAGGCGTTTTCAGGAGGTTACATCCCCCGGAGGTCCCCTGACGTTCCCCTTTGAGGAGGATAAGCATGCCCGATGAAGTCCGGACCACGATTGAATCCTACGACAAGATCGCAAGCGATTACTGCAGGCATACTCTGCGCGACGAGTTCCGCCGCATTGAAGAGGATTTCCTTGAAAGATTCCTCCGGCTGATGGGCCGTAAGGCCCCGCTGATTGCCGACGTGGGGTGCGGGGACGGAAGGGACGCGGGACATCTCATCGCCGGGGGAGCGCGCGTGCTCCTCGTCGATCTCTCGCGGGGCATGCTCGCTGAAGCGGCCAGAAGGGTCCCGGAGGGCATCCACCTTAACATGGACGTGCGCGGCCTAGCTCTGCTCGACGGTTACCTTGACGGTTTGTGGGCAAGCGGCATTCTCTACCATCTCCCCAAGCGCGACCTGCCGGCTGCCATGACCGAAATACACCGGGTGATAAAGCCCGGCGGGGTATTTTCATTCAACTTCAAGACCGGCGAGGGCGAAGGTATGGAAGAGAACCCCCGTTCATACCCGGGGGCCCCGAGATACTACGCCTACTACGGCGCCGAAGAGATGCAGGGGCTGGTGCGGGGACTGTTTGACATAGTCGAGGAGGAGTTCTATCCCGTTAAGGCCTTCGGCGACACGATACTGCAGTTCTGGTGCCGCCGGCTGTAGGGCCGGCCGCCGGCTAAGAGACGGGCGCAGGGCCGCCGCTCTCAAGGCGCTTGACAAAGCGTGGCCGCAGCCCTTACGGTTCAGGGAGAAATGATGCCGGCAGTCACAGTTACGGAGGAAGCAATATGAAGAAGCTCATGCTTGTCGCCCTCCTCATCCTGGTCTGCGCTCCGGCTCTTGCGGCGGATGACCGCACGCTGGTCGGGTCGATACACCATCACGGGGCGTTTGCTGCCCCTGTGCTCAAGGGGACGGAAATCCTGGGGCAGTTCTCACTGCTGGCCGGGGGACGGGTCGCATGGGTCGCAAATCACCAGTTCTGTCTCGGCGTGGGCGGGTACGGGCTGGCTTCGGATATCACCACCGACTTCGACCGGACCGACGTTTCGGCTCTTCTCAACTTCGGTTACGGCGGAGTCGAAGTGGAGTATATCTTCTACCCCCAGCACATGTTTCACTTCACGCTATACACCCTTATCGGCGTCGGAGGTGCCGACTTTTTCACGCGCGAAGAGGGCAGCGACGAAGAATGGGATGGCGATTCCTTCTTGATAATAGAGCCCGGATTCAACCTGGAGTTCAACATCCGCGAGGGCTGGCGCATTGACTTCGGCTATACGTATCGCTTCGTTTCCGATCTCCAGATGGAAGGACTCAACAATGAGGATCTCCGGGACGTTGCCGCCACCCTCACCCTCAGGCTCGGCAAGTTCTGAGGCAGGGGCGCCACCGCACCCGGCACAACAGGCATCCGCGACTTTGACCTGGCTCTGCTCTGGAAATGAAAACCGCGTATTTCACAGAAGACAACATCGACGACAGGGCGCAGGCCATGCTCTCCGGCATTCGCGACCGGGTCAAGGTGCGCGACATACAGGTTGAGCCGAGGCATTCGGCGCTCCTGATTCTCGATGTTCAGCGGTACTTCAGCGACCCCGACTCGCATGCCTTTATACCCAGCCTCCTCCCCGTCATCGCCCGTATAGAGGAGATGGAAGCTGCCTATACCGCGGCGGGACTGCCGGTGGTCCTCACCCGTCACGTCAACACCCAAGAGGACGCGGGCCTCCTGGCGACATGGTGGAAGGACCTCATACGCGCGGGCACCCGTTACAGCGAGATCGAGCCCGCGCTCATATCACCAGGCTCCATTGTCATCGAGAAGACGCAGTATGACGCATTCCACGGGACAAGGCTGGAGGAGGAGCTCAGGGAGCGGGGCGTATCGCAGGTTGTCGTCACGGGAGTGATGACGCATCTGTGTTGTGAGACCACGGCGAGGTCGGCATTCATGAGGGGCTTCACCGTCCTGATTCCCATGGACGCCACGGCGACTTACAACGAGGATTTCCACTTCGGGAGCCTGCTCAACCTCTCACATGGTTTTGCCGTGCCGATTCTGACACGTGACCTCCTGGCCGCCCTGGAGGGCGCATAAGTGGAAGCGCGGGACGTGGTCATAATAGGCGCCGGCCCCGCTGGAATCGCAGCGGCCATTCAGCTCAGGCGCCAGGAAATATCTCCGGTCGTCTTCGAGCAGGATGAAGTTGGCGGCCTTCTTCGAAACGCCTGCATGGTCGAGAACTATCCCGGATTCCCCGAGGGCATTGCCGGTCCCGAACTGGTGGCGCTCATGCGGGATCATCTGGGGCGCAATGACGTCGAGGTGCGCCGCGAGAGGGCGGTGTCGCTGGATTACAGGGAAGACCGGTATTTACTGAGGACCGCCGGCGGCGGGACGATATGTCGCGTCGCTGTGGTCGCATCCGGAACCGAGCCCAGGAAGATCCCCGATCTGGCAATCCCGGATGACATCATGGATCGCGTATTCTACGAAGTCTATCCCATCCGGGACGTCCGCTATAAGAACATCGCGATCGTCGGCGCGGGGGATGCGGCATTTGACTACGCGCTTAACCTCTCCCGCCAGAACGAGGTGACCGTGCTGGCAAGGAGCGCCGCCCCCAGGTGCAATCACAGACTCTGGGAAAAGGCCGCGAGTTCGCTCCACATATCTCTGATGACCGGCATTGAGGTGCGAAAAGCCGTTGGACGCGGCGGAAAACTGCTGCTATCCTGCAGCCATCTCCGCAGGCCGGGTGAAACCACGGTCAGTGTGGACTACCTGGTCATTGCGGTCGGCAGGGAACCGGCTACTCACTTCTTCACCAGGGGACTTGCTGAGCAGTCGGCATACCTCACGTTGAGAAATAAGCTCCACCTCATCGGAGATGTGAGAAACGGCCTTTACCGGCAGGCTTCGATTTCGGTGGGGAACGGCGTGGAAGCCGCGATGCACATAGCGAAACATCTCAGATCTGAAGGCCGGATCAATCAGTGAATCCGGCACCGGAGCGGAAGCGTTGAGAGTACTTGCAGAGACCGGAAAGGACGAACTCGCCAGGGTATATATCGCCGAGACGGATGGGGGCAAAAAGATGGAGTTTGTCGAATCCGTGCAGCCACCGGTTCCGCTCGAAGAGAAATGGGTCCTCATCCTGTCGACGCTCTTCGGATGCCCGGTAGGTTGCCCGTTCTGCGATGCCGGCAACTTCTACGAAGGCAAGCTCACGGCGGACGAGATCCTCTCACAGGTCGAGTACCTCGTGTCGCGCCGGTTTCCGGACGGGCGAATAGGCACCCGCAGGCTCAAGATCCAGTTCGCGCGAATGGGCGAACCCGCTCTCAACGACGAGGTTCTCAAGGCGCTGGATCGCCTTCCGGAACTCTACCCGCCCGACGTCCTGTTCCCTTCGCTCTCTACGGTTGCGCCGGCGGGCAGAGAGGCGTTTTTCGATGGGCTGCGCGACATCAAGAACAGGTTGTACGGCAGGAGGTTCCAGCTGCAGTTCTCCATACACTCGACCGACGAGGGCGCCAGGTCCTGGCTGGTTCCGGTTAGGAAGTGGGAACTCGAGAAGATCGCCGAGTACGGCAGGTCTTTTCACGTACGAGGCGAGCGCAAAGTCACCCTCAATTTCGCGCTCGCCCGCGGCGTGCCGGTCGACTCCGGGCTGCTCCGGTCGCTCTTCGACCCGGACGATTTCCTGATAAAGATAACTCCCGTAAATCCCACCTACCAGGCGAGAAGGAACGGCATCGCTTCACTGGTCTCGTCCGGCGGTGAGGACTGCGGCCCTGTCCGCGAGCTGCGAGGCGCGGGTTACGACGTCATCCTCTCAATCGGGGAGATTGAGGAGAACCATATCGGCAGCAATTGCGGCCAGCATATGACGCATTATATGGACCGGGCGCGTGAAATGAAGAACTCGTACACGTATCCCGTGACGGAGGCGCGTGGCGCCTGATCCACTCGGGCGCAACGCTTTGCCGGGATATCTGCGGGGAAAGATAAATGGCCTTCAGCATAGTCGAAACGGGCAGGGACGGCCTCCGCGAGTACTCGGAAGTTTCCATAGCCTTTGAAGTCAGTTCGGTGCTCCGCATCGACCGCGTGGACGGGGGCCTGGGGGGCTTAAGCCTGACGGAGGAGCCCGTTGCAAGCCCTTATATCAAGAACTACGATGACTCGGAAGAAGGCGGCCCGGAACGCTGGGCAAGGAGGTTCGACCTGGCGAACTGGGGTATATTCATCGGCTATGAGGACGCCTCCCCCATCTGCTGCGCGACCGTGGCCTACGATACCCCGGGGGTCAATATGCTCGCCGGGCGCCGCGACCTGGCTGTGCTGTGGGACATTCGGGTAGCCCCGGGACTGCGGCGCTCCGGAACCGGCACCAGAATTTTCAACCACGCGCTCGCGTGGGCGCGCGGCCGGGGCGCGGTGCAGATGAAGATTGAAACTCAGAACATCAACGTCCCGGCCTGTCGCTTCTATTGCGCCAGGGGCTGCCGGCTGGGCGAGATAAACTTGCACGCATACGCCCACGACCGCCGGGTGGCTCATGAGGTAATGCTAGTCTGGTATATTGACTTGTGATGGGCCCGGTGATATACTGCAGCGTCGATCTGTTCAGATGGTAGCGCCGAACCATTCACCGGAAAGGCTCAGCGAATCACATTCGCTGATTCCCCTATGACTCGAGTGCACTGTGACTCATGCCCGGAAGGAGGACTACATGAAACCGGCGAAGTTCCTGCTCACGGCCGTACTGCTTCTCGCGCTCGCGGGAATGTGCTGGGCGACCATACCCCACTATCACACTCATTCGAAATATCTACTGGCATCTCCCGGCGCCATGGGGATGGGGCTCTACGGATACGTGAATCCCGCTCTGCTCACGTATCTTCACCAGCCTGATTTCTACTTCGCCTGGTCAGACGCCAAGGACGACTGGAGCAGCTTCGACGGCTGGGGGTTCTTCACCGGAATTCCGGCCCTTAACACGGGATTCGGAGTGATAAGGGACCAGATGGACGCCGGATCCTCTTACGATTACCGGCTCTCTTTTGCAGGCGGCAGACCCACATCGAGCATCGGCTTCCAGTACAACTGGTCGGCGGGGAGCAACCGGACGCTGGACAGGTCCAGCTTCTTCAGCGTCGGATGGCTGGGGCGCCCGATGCGCTACCTTTCGCTCGGAGCGGTGGGCCAGTTCTCCACCACCAGCAGGGACAACCAGGGCATATTCGATGCCGCAGTCCGCGTCCTCGGCGACGAACGCCTGACGGTTTACGCGGATTACGCCATACAGCGGGGCATGAGGATGGAGGACGCGCCATGGAGCGCCGGCGTTATCCTGGAGATGTTGCCGGGCATCCGCCTGACCGGCCGCTACTTCGACACCGAGGCGTTCACCGTTGGGCTCTCTTTCAGCCTCGGCCACGCGGGGGTCGCGGCGCAGGCGCTGTGGGACGATGAAAGCAAGCACGGCTATAACACTTACGGGGTTCGCACAGGCGCCTTCGACCGCAATGTATTCCATGGGAGGGTCGGCAAGAAACGCTATCTCCGGCTCGATCTGAAGGGCCCCGTCAGGTACCAGCGATATATGTGGTTCGACCGGTCCACGACCCTCGTGGGCCTGCTTGAAACGATCGATAGAGCCAGGGAAGACGATTCAATCGCCGGCATCGTGGTCAACACCTCGGGGCTCTACGCCAACATAGAAAATAAGTGGGAAATCCGTGATATGCTCGAGGATTTCCGGAGGTCCGGCAAGAAGGTGGTGGTCTACGTCGACGACGTAGGCCTTACGACCTACACTCTGGCGACAGTGGCCGACAAGATCGTCATGGACGATACCGGCGGGCTCGCGATGCCCGGCATGCTCGCCGGGCGCACCTATATGAAGGAGACCCTCGACAAGGTCGGCATAGGCTTCGACGAGTGGCGATTCTTTAAGTACAAGTCCGCGTACGAGGGATATAGCAGGACGGACTTCTCCGAGGGCGATGAGGAGCAGATCGAGAGGATAATCGAAGAGGCCTACCGCATCATCAGAGAGAAGATCTGTGACGCCCGCGGCATAAGCCCCGAGGAGTACGACCGCGTGGTGAATGAAATGGCCTTCCTCATGCCAGAGGAGGCCCTTGAGCTCGGCTTAGTTGACGAGCTGGGCAAGTGGGACGCCACCGAGGACGCTATTGAGGACCTCGAGGGAGAGAAGCTGGCGACTGTCAGCCCCAAGTACTTCGAGATGTCCACCCTGCCGAGGGAGGGATACTGGGGAAGCCGCAAGCAGGTAGCTCTCATTTACGCCATCGGCGTCTGCGCAATGGACGATGGCATAAACGCGAGGAAGCTGTCCCGGTACATCGACGCCGCCAGGAAAAACAAGGATATCAAGGCCGTTGTCTTCCGGGTGGACTCGCCCGGCGGGAGCGGTATGGCCTCCGATCTGGTGGCGGAAGCCCTTAAGAAGTGCGCGGCGGAGAAACCCGTGATCGTTACACAGGGCGCGGTGGCGGCTTCGGGCGGCTACTGGATCTCCATGTACGGCGACAAGATCGTAGCTTCCCCCGCGACCATAACCGGCTCAATAGGAGTTATCGGCGGGTGGTTTTACAACAAGGGACTCAAAGAGAAACTCGGTATGAGCACCGACTTCGTTAAGGCGGGCGAGCATGCCGACCTGGGCTTCGGCGCTACGCTGCCGATTCTGGGCCTGAGGATCCCCGACCGCAACTTGACTGACGACGAGTTCGCCAGGATGAAGGAGCATATAACGGACTTCTACCGCCAGTTCGTGGAGAAGGTAGCTCGGGGCCGCCGCATGGAATACGACGAGGTGGACGCCATCGGCCAGGGAAGGGTCTGGCTCGGCACCGACGGCAGAAAGAACGGACTGGTTGATGAGCTGGGCGGCCTCGATACGGCGATAAAGATTGCGAAGCGCGAGGCGGGTATTCCTGCAGACGAGAAAGTCGAGATTGTGGAAATGCCGAGGCCGGCGCTGATGAGCTCGGACCTCTTCGCGCCAAGGCTGTTCGGGATCGAAGCCGGACAGGAGGACGAGTTCATAGAGCTTATCAAGTTCCGTCTCGATCACAACGGCGACCCCCTGCCCATGCTGCCCGCGGAGATGATGGGCCTGACGGTGGAGGACTAGGGTCAGCGCGTTCATTTCGCGCGGCCATAAGGGGCGAATCCGATATGGCCGTCGCGCGTCAAAAGATAAGGCAAGCGCCGGGGCCGTGGTATTGCGGCCCCGGGCCATTATTGATACGGAGGAATAGAGATGAATCAGGGCAAGGTCAAGATGTACACACTGAGCACGTGCGGCCATTGCAAGGCCGCGAAGAAGTGGATGGCGGACCACGGAGTCGATTATGAATTCGTAGACGTGGACCTTCTTCAGGGCCAGGAACGCAAGGACATGATCAGGGAAATGAGGCAGTACAATCCGAACACGACTTTCCCCACCATATTAATCGGGGATGAAGTTGTCGTGGGAAACGAGGAAGGAAAGCTGAAGGCCGCCCTGGGCCTTTAGGAACGGAGCTCAAGCATGAATGCCGAAGAACTCTATGAAATGCTCAGAAAGGTCCAGGAGCCAAAGGGCTACTTCTTTTCCAATGACCGCGAGCACGTTATGGACCTCTTGAACGCCCTCCTCCTGAACAAGGAGCGGTACGGCTATATGTGCTGCCCCTGCCGGCTCGCCGTTGAGGACCCGGAATGGGACCGCGACATAATCTGCCCCTGCGCCTACCGCGAAGCGGATGTCGCGGAATACGGGAGCTGCTACTGCAATCTCTATGTATCAAAGGACTGGAACGAGGGCAGGATCGAACACCGGCACGTTCCCGAGCGCCGTCCCCCGGATAAAATGCGCTTCTAGGAGAAGCGGGTCGGGATCCCCATCGGCCTTTACTCTATTCCGGCTCCCAGTCGTGCACCGCCCCCTCCACATCGCAGGTTACATCGATAGGCAGGCCATCCAGCCAGGTTATCGTATAGTCATTGAAGTCAGGGTTATTGCTGCAAGGGCACTCGCACAGGTTGTCCGGAGCAAACCCGGCCGCGGCCAGCACCGAGACGTTCATATCGCCGTCGGGTACCGCGTTCCATATGGCATAGTTATATCCGGTCTGGAAAATGTGCCTCTGATTACTGACGCATCCGGCGAGCTTGGCGTTCTCCCTCATTCGGGCGAAATTGGCGGTGCCGATAGCCGCCAGTATGCCGATAATGACTACCACAACCATGAGCTCTATGAGGGTAAAGCCGCTCTGCCCCGACATGTATTTGCTCTTGCTTTCCATCTCGTCGTATATATCGGCAGACGCAAGAGCATGCTTGAGACCTATTGGGCCTATAAGGGTATGGCCTTTAAAGGTACTATGAGATAGGGCTCAGCAGACGGGCCGGCACCTAATTAGGGGCCCAGTCGTGGTCGGCGCCCGCCTCGTCGCAATCGACATCCACGGGTCCGCCGTCCTCCCAGGTGATTATATAGTCATTCATATCCAGGGCCCCGTCATTGGGACACTCGCACAGGTCCCCTATTAAATACCCGGCCATAAACAGGTCTTTGACGTTCATCTGCCCGTCGGGAACGTCGAAGTCCATGGAGTACACGTAGGCCGACTGCACAATGCCCCTCTGGTTGGACCTGCATTCAGCGCGGTAAGCGTTGTCCCTCATGCGGCCGTAAGCGGCAATGGATATGGCCACGAGAATCGATATGATGATCAGGACGACCGCGAGCTCCACCAGCGTGAAGCCGCCCTGGCCGCGACGGTCGTGTTCCCGTTTACATCTCATATACTTCTATCGACAATTCAGGAGGCCCGCTTGACGGGCGAAACAGCCGATCGCGCCAAACCGGGCAACATAGAGCCCGGATACACATCTAAAGATAAGGATGGGGAGGCAGGCTTGAAGGTGAGGTATATTATGAAGTCGGTAGGATTTAAAATAGTCGCCGCTGCAGGTCTTGCGGCTATGGCACTCATGGTGGCGGGGCCCACCGCCCGGGCGGGTGATTCATGTTGTCCGGGCGCAGGCGCGGGCGCCAAGACAGGGGCTTCATGCGGCACGATGGGAACCGGGGCTCCGGAACGGAGCGGAACAGCGGCCGACTGCGGCAAGGAGGATAGCGGAATGCGGCAGACATACAGCTCGGCTGAGGCGCGGAAGGGCGAGACCCTAATCTGCCCCGTCAACGGGAATGGGTTTGAAGTGGGCGAGAGCACGCCGTATGTTGAGATTGAGGGCAAGAAGTATTACGTGTGTTGCTCCACCTGCGGTGAGAAGCTTAAGGCCGATCCGGACAAGTACCTCGATGACAATCTCGCCCTGACCGAAGAGGAATGGAAAGCCAGATTGACTCCAGAGGAGTACCGGATAATGCGGGAGAAGGGCACGGAACGGGCCTTCACCGGCGAGTACTGGGACAACAAGAAGCCCGGCATTTACAGGTGTGGGGCCTGCGGGCAGCCGCTATTCAGTTCCGATACCAAGTATGACTCCGGCTCCGGATGGCCGAGTTTCTACGCTCCGGTGGACGAGGCCTCGGTGGCGACACAGTCGGACGAGAGCCACGGCATGAAGCGCGTGGAGGTGCTGTGCAGCAGTTGCAGGGCCCATCTGGGACATGTCTTCGAGGACGGACCGAAGCCGACGGGTCAGCGGTACTGCATAAATTCCGCTTCACTTGACTTTGAAGAAGAGTCAGAATAGTCATCTGACAAAATTAAGTTTGGAGGCTGATATGAGGAAATCCACATTCGCGATCATGACCCTTCTTACATTGGCGGCCCTGGCATCATCCGCCTTTGCAGAGGGCAATGAACTCAAGCCGATTGAATTGCCTGAACCTAACTTGAAGGGCGGGATGCCTCTGATGGAGGCGCTGAAAGCAAGGTCGACTCAACGGGAATACGCCCCGGAAGACCTTCCGCCCCAGACGCTCTCGGATCTTCTGTGGGCCGCCTTCGGCATAAACCGCGCGGATTCCGGGAAGCGCACGGCGCCATCGGCGATGAACTGGCAGGAAACCGAGATCTATGTCGCCCTGGAGAGCGGCCTCTATCTATATGATCCCCACAATAACGTCCTCAAGCCCGTCCTGGCCGAGGACATCCGCGGGGCCACAGGTATGCAGCCCTTTGTGAAGGACGCGCCGGTGAACCTGGTCTTCGTAGCCGACCTGTCTAAGATGGGCCAGGCCTCAGACGAGGAAAAGAAAGTCTACTCGGCCGCCGACGTGGGTTTCATCAGCCAGAACGTCTATCTCTTCTGCGCATCTGAGGGGCTGGCAACCGTCGTCCGCGGGTGGTTCGACCGCGAGCGCCTTTCGGAGGTTATGAAACTCGGACCTGAGCGGCACATAGTGCTTACGCAGACGGTAGGTTACCCTGCCCGGGACGAATGATGCTTAAGTTCCGTCCGCTCACGGCGTACACCTGGAAAGACTTCGAGGCGCTCTTCGGGGAGAAGGGCGCCTGCGGCGGCTGCTGGTGCATGTGGTGGCGCCTGAGCGCGAAGGAATTCGAGGCCAGCAAGGGCGAGCCCAACCGCAGGGCCATGCGGAAACTCGTTAAATCGGGACAGATCCCCGGCATAATAGCCTATCTTGACGGCGAAGCCGTCGCCTGGTGCTCCGTGGCTCCCCGCTCGCATTTCCCGCGCCTTGAGAGATCAAGGATATTGAAACCGGTCGATGCCGAGCCCGTCTGGTCCATAGTCTGCCTGTTCATAACGAAGAGCCACCGCAAGAAGGGGCTAAGCGTCAGGCTGCTGCAGGCCGCGGCAAGTTTCGCCCGCAAGAATGGCGCGAAGGTCGTGGAGGGCTATGCTGTCGATCCGAGGAAGGGAAAGACGCCCGATACCTTCGCCTACCACGGGCCGGTGTCGGCCTACCGAGGCGCCGGCTTCGCGGAAGTCGCCCGCAGGTCGCCGACAAGGCCCATAATGCGGAAGCAGCTTAAGTAATATCGATATAGATAATCAGGAGGAAGACTATGCCCCATGATTCAGGCGCCGCACCACTGTCAGAGGTGCTGAGCATGGCGGAACTCGTGGACTACCAGGAGGGCTCCGTCGTAAGCAGAACGGTTATAGACAAGAAAACCGGCACCATTACTGTCTTCGCCTTCGCCGGGGGACAGGGTCTCAGCGAGCACACCGCTCCATTCGACGCGATGGTCTATGTGCTCGACGGGGAAGCCGAGATAATGATCTCCGGAAAGCCCTTCAATCTCAGCCAGGGTGATATGATCATAATGCCTGCCAGCGAGCCGCATGCGCTGCGCGCCGTGACGCCCTTCAAGATGGTTCTAACCATGATCAGATAGCAGGCAGCCGGGGATTACGAAGCGCCGATTGAGCGTCGGCCCGCGGCAGGATACTCGCTATACGGGGAATCGGAAGGTGAAGACCGAACCCTCGCCTGGCTCCGAGTCAACGGTCACCGTAGCATTGTGCCCCTCTATGATGCTCGCACATGTCACCAGGCCGTAGCCATGCCCGTGCTTCTTGGTGGTCAACCTCTTCTTGAAAAGGCTGTCTTTGATATCAGGACTGACGCCGGTGCCGTTATCGGAGATGATCAACACCACTTCGGATTCATCCGAGAACGTCCCGACCATGATCTCGCCGTCGGAGCGGCCGGCCTCCAGGATAGCGTCGGCCCCGTTGTGGAGAAGGTTGAGGAGCAGCTGCGCGATCTTATCGGCGTCTATCATGACCTCGGGCAGGTCTGTGTCGAGGTCTGCCGTGATGGTTATGTCTTTGAAGCGCTGCTGGCCCGATATAAAGGAAATCACATCGCCGATCACGCCGTTGAGGCTTGATGTCTGCTTGTCAACTTCGAACTTATTATAATCCATGAGGCCCGATGCGAACTTCTCGAGACTCTCAACCGTCGACTTGAGCTTGTCTATGTGCTCATCGGCCTTGTCTCCCTCACCCCTTGTAATTGCGACCTGGGTGAGCTCCAACCCTCCCAGGAGAAGGCCCAGGAAGTTCCTCAGCTCGTGGGATATGGCCGACGCCATAACACCGCGGTCGGCGAGCTGCTGGAGATTAAAGAGCCTCTCCTCAGCCTCTCTCTGTGCGGTGATGTCGTCCAGAGTCATTATGAGATCCGTCCCGTTCTCGTCACCCTCCCTGCTCTCGCTCAAACGCAGGTTGTATACCCGGTTCGCATTCTTGCCGCGCGCCACGAAGCTCTTCGCACCCGCGCTCCCGCCGGCGATCTTCGAAGTCATCACATCAGGCACAAGGCCGCCGAAAGCGTGGGGCGGAAAAACCTGCTCGATGGGCTTCCCACAAATCTTGCCGGCGTCTGAAATACCCGGGGTGAAGGTCTGGTATATATCCAGTCCGGCTGTGTTTATCTTCTTAAGCCTGTTGGAGGAGTCAAACACGAACACCCCCTGCTTCACGCTGTTCAGTATGTCCAGATACCAGGTATTCAGCCTGCCTATTTCCCAGAAGAGATACGTGTTCGCCAGAAATGGAGTGATTGTATCAATAATCGCGACTATCAGTTCTACCTCTTCCCGGTCGAACTCCTTGCCTGTTACCCTGTCTCCGATTCCGATGATCCCGAGGAGGTCGTCGTCATGAATCAATGGACATACAAGGCCTACGCCTTGCTCTCTCAAGACGGGGATGATCCCCGAATGCCTGTCGGACAGGTCAAGGTCCTTAAGCTTGCATGAGCTTTGCCCGCCCATAAGCGCCGAGCAGCTCTCGCTTGAGATGTCCAGCCCGGCGAGTCCACTGCTGTTCCGGAACCGCCCGGTGGCGAAGAAAGTCCGCCCGCATGAGCCCGAATGAGGGCGCTTCAATATGGCCACCGCATTTCCGACCGAGAACTGCCCGCACAGCGTCATGAGGAGCACGCTCATGAGATGCTCGAAGTCGGGTTTTGCGGAGAACTGCCTGGCGAGCTTCGAAAGCGCATCCAGCGCCAGGAGCCTCCTCTCGAGAGGCTCTTTTGGCGCTTCCGTCACAGCCGTCGCCTGGCCATGTCCCTCCGGGACGTCGTTCATCAGTTCACCTCTTGCATATGGTACTGCTTATCTACTTCGTCTTTGGACTTGATGGTCAGATAGTCGCAGAGGTCGAGCACTTCCAGTATGTGCACGATCTTGTCGCCGGCGCCGCAGAGTACTATATCTCCCCCCATGTCCCTCGAGATTTCGACGGTTCCGAGAATCGACCCTACGCCGGCGGACGACAGGAGCTGCAGTTCCTCCATGTCGAGTATTATGTTCTTGAAACCCTCTCCCTGGGCTTTGCATATTGCTTCAGTCATTTCATGCGCGTTCGTGTTGTCCAGAGCCTTGCCGGGTTTAAGGACTATCGTCTCGATGCCCAGTCGCTTCTCTGATATCATTAGAACTGCCCTCCATTCCGATTGATCTTCTTCTCGAGATTCAGGATGTTGACGCTGTCGTTCTGCCGTTCATATGAAATGCCGTCCACCAATTTCCTGATGATCGCCAGCCCGAATCCACGTGTCTGCCTTTGGTTTATGGCTCTCTGGGGATCGAAATCGATTCTACGGCTGGTCGGGTCGAAATATGCCCCCTGGTCTTCGAAGCACAGGTGTACCGAGCCGTTGCTGGCGGCGGCGGTAAAACTTATGTATTCGCCCTCAGGCAGATCACCATGAAGCCGGATATTCGTTGTGACCTCATAGAAGACCGTCTCAAGATCGAATGCGAACATCTCCCCATGGTTCAACCCCAGAAGGTAGTCATGAAGGCGCTGCATGCCCTGGCTTATACCCTCAACAGTGGGCGCCACCGCCAGCGACAGCGCGTCGGGGGCCTCTTCGCCGCGCACCGGCCGATACTTCCCGGCCCTCGCCTCGACTTCGTCGCGTTCGACAACGAAGAGGTCGCGCAGGTCGAGGACGGCAAGCACTCGCTCAAGCCCGTAGGTGACCGAGATGAGCTTGGCGGACACGCCTGCATCCTCGCATTTGCCCTGTGCATGCCAGAGGGTGTTGATGTGCGCTGAAGTAGCGTGCTCCAGAAGCGAGCAGTCGAGACGTATTTCCTCGGGCTGCTCTTTCAAGCGCCCGCGAAGCTCCTCATAGAAGCTCTCAAGAGTATCCCCGTAAATGTCCAGGGGTACAAGAAGGGTAACCGTCCTTCTAGCCCTGACCGACATAGGCAGTCCTCCCCACAGTTTCCCTCTTCATATCGGCGACTTGTGCCGTCCATTTGAGCGCTAATAGCGTGATGTCATCATACTGCGGGGCGTCTCCCACGAACTCGGCGTGTTGAGCCAGAACCCGGCCGACCAGCTCCGCGGCTTCGAGATCCCGGTGGGACTCCACCATGCTGACGAATCTCTCCATGCCGAACTCGTTGCCGGACCTATCCTGGGCCTCATTTACGCCATCGGTGTACTGTATGAGCCAGTCGCCTTCTCCCAGTGTGATCTCCCGGCACTCCACCCTCTTTTCGTACGCGGCTGCCGGTACCATTCCAAGCGGGTAGCCCTTGGTCTTGACCAGCTTCGCTGAATCCAGATCGCGACTCAGAACCACAAGCGGGTTATGGCCCGCCGAAGCATAGCGGAACCGGCCGTCTCTCCGGTCCAGCACCCCGAAGAACATGGTCACGAACATGCCCTTCTTGATATTGGGGAGGAGCCGTCTGTTGACTTCCGCCAGGAGTTTTTCGGGCTCCATGAAGGATTTCGTGAGCTCCTTGACGATGTCGCGCGTCATGAGCATTACGAGCATCCCGGGAAGCGACTTGCCGGATACATCAGCCACGAGTATGCCGAGCCTGTTCTCGTCAAACTCGACGAAATCATAGTAGTCCCCTCCGACCTCCTTGGCGCTGCGGTAGGCTCCCGCAATCTCGAAATGCGCTCCACTCGGGTATTCCCTTGGCAGTATATTTGCCTGGATCTCCCTGGCGATTTCGTACTCCCTCTCCATTCGCTCCTTGTCGACAAGCGCCCTCTTGGCGACATTGAGCTTGGAGCCCATTACACGGAGCGTTTCGGCAAGGAAGCCGAACTCGTTTTCGCTTCTGACCGGAATGTCAATCGACAGGTTCTCGAGGTCGACCCCTTTCAGGTGATCCGTGATCACGCCGATGGGGCTGAGTTTTCGTCTGAGGATGACGATAGTCGCCGGTATGCCCAGGAGGATCATGGCAGCCGTGATATATAGGACCGTCAGTATGGAAGCTCTCTTCGCACCCAGGATCGGCTCGGCAGATGCCGCAACGGCCAGGGTGCCCAGATTCACTTCGTTCTCCCGTATTCCAACGGATATGTATATCGTATCCGATGCTATGGCGAAGCTCTCGTCGGGCCGCAGTATGTCGAAGAATCCGCTGGCGGCGAACCGCTTGAGCTTCTCGCCGCTCATGACCTGCCTGATGTCCGTATGCGCCAGGAAGACGCCGTCATCCCCTGTAATCCCGGCCCAGTGAACGTCGGGATTGTCGTCCGCCAGCTTCTTGCAGATGTTGTTGAGAAGCAGGGCATCGGGACCGTCCTCGGATATGATGAGTTTCCCCGCCGGGTTGGAGTATGATCGCGCCTGAACCACGAGCTTCTCGACTACATTCTCGGTGACCGTCTTCACGTACTGGCTGGAGATGACGTAACCCGTAACAGCCATCAGCACCACGATGATGACAGACACGTACATCGTGAACTCCAGGCGTATCGACTTCTTGAACTCAGACGGCTCCGGCCAGGCGTCCCCGGCGAGAACGCTTTGCTTATCGTCTGTCATAGGACATCTCCTGCAGCTTGCTTATCTCATGTTCGGTGCGCTTTATATAACTCTCGATTTCCGTGCTGTCCGGAGCTATGCGCGAGGCCTTCTTCCAGACGTCCACTGCCTCGCTGAGTTTGCTCTGCGTATACAGCTCCACCCCCAGGAACTTGTAGGCATCCACCAGGTAATCCCGGACGGACATATAATCCGGCGCCAGCGCCTCGACCCTCTCCCATTCAACAACGGCCTCCGAGAGCCTGCCTTTCTCAAACAGGTCCTGACCGCGCTTGTAAGTGGCCCCCACCTCTCTCTGCATTTCGGTACTGAGAGTTGCGGGCCTCTGCACCTCCCGCCCTGGTTCGGAAACCGGACGAGCTGCCGCAGGACTCCTGCGCTCGGTCTCGGCCGCGATGCTGCCGTTCAGATTCTTGATCCACGGATGGCCCGGGAACCTGACCGCCGCCGAGTCGACAGCCGCCCCTGCCTGGCCGTAGTCGGCCCGCACAAAGGCCTTCTCGGCGATATCCTGCCAGTATGCGAATTCTGCCTTCCTGATCGCAATCTGAACGCGGGGATCATCCCTGTCCACTTTCTTGAGCGAACGCGCCACAACCAGCGCATCATCGATCTCCCCATAGCTCGCCAGCGAATCGGCCATAATCAGGCCTCTTTCAATCTCCTGCTCCCGGGAGACGCTCCGGGCGACAACGGCGTCGGCGCGTTTGAGAAGACTCTCAGCTTCTTCGGAATCCGGATTGACCGAGAGGGCCAGGTTCGCGAAGTACCTGGCGCCGAGGAAGTCGCCCGAATCGAATCTCGCCCGGGCATCGTCAATACTCCGCCTGTAGGCGGCGTTGATCTGTTCCACCTCAAGACGCTCACGGGACTTCACAGCGCGCCAGGAAATCTCGGTTGTATCCATCCCCGCGTCGGCGGCAAGGAACAACGCCCGATCATACAGGGTAATCGCCTGGGCAAGATCGCCGGAGGATTCCATGCGCCCCGCCTGCTCAACCAGATCATTTATCATGATCCGGTTGGAGTCGGCGAACCGCTGGTTGAGCAGTTTGTCGAACTCCGCCTCCCGTCTCTCCTCGCGTTGCCGCCGTTTGAGGCTGATCGGAAGGCCGAAGCTTGCGGTAAGACTGAACGTATGAAGCGTACCCAGGTCGCGCTTGAGCATTGCATAGTCGAAGCCCACATATTTATAGAAGAGACCGAAGCCGAATGAGGCCTCAGCGTCTTTAAGTCCGGCGCGGAGGCCCACGCAATCATAAAGCTTGTACTCCACTCCGAACGCGGCCCATGCGTTCAGGTTCTCGACTTTGCTGAACTTGGCCGACAGCACGACGACATGATCATGGGTGCCGGCAGGAAGGAACTGGAGCGATAAACCACCGTCGACCGAGTAGGGATAGGTGACGCTCTGTTCGTCAAGTTTGATACTGGGCCTTATCAGATTCCGGGCGACGAACATCGCCCCGACCTCCGGCAACCTGTCGCTGCCCGGCTTAAAACGGCGCCCCGCCGACAGGGTTATGCCCGGCGAAGACGTCGCGCTGTAGACGTCGGGAGAGTGCTGCTCCACGGTAACGGCCGCCCCGACCTCGTAACCCGAAATCGTGTGGCCATAGCCCAGATAGAGACCGAGCCGGCTGTCCGAGATATTCCCGAGGTATAGGTTGCTGGCGTCCCGCTTCTCTATGCCGTCTATGCCGAGCCGGAAGACTCCCAGTCCGAAGCTGCCATAGTCCATTGTGGGAACGGCGAAACCGAAGTACTGGTAGCCGGCGTCCGACTCGAACAGGCTGCTGTGGAAAGCCTCGAGCGAGTACCGCTCGGCCAGCGCAAGCGCCGCCGGGTTCAAGTAAACCGCGGCGCCCGGCCGGCAATACACAAGATCGGCGCTTCCCAATGCCAGCTCACGCGTGCCCGCCCCCATGCTGAAGGGCGATTCCGTGCCGCCATTGCCGGCCAGGGCTGCCCCTGCAGCCAGTACCGCGGTGCATACTATGCCAGCCGCAACCCGCATCATCTTATGACCATTACCTTCCTTCGACAGGTCTCTGTCCTGCCCGATGAATACCTCGCAGTAATCCGGCAAAGGTAGGTCCCCGGCAGTACCCCGAGTCCGTTTTCATTGAGGCCCGACCAGGTGTCATCCTGATGGGGCCCCTCCGACTTATCCTCATTCCAGGCGACCTTCTTGACGAGTTCTCCCGAGACGGTGAATATCTCTATGTCCACGCGCGCGCTTTCGCTTATGTAAAACCCTATCGTCGTATGCTCGCCGCGCGCGGGATTGAAGGGATTAGGATAATTGGTGAATGAGCAGGCGAGATCCTCGGTTGCCACGGAGATCTCGGCGCTCCGCAGGGGCAAATCGGCGCCCACGAGATCCGGGTACACATCGGTAGCCAGATTCCTGTCAGCGAGCCGCATGAAGGCGACGTCGCCGAACTCAATCACATAGTTGCCCGCAGCGACCGAGGGGCTGAGATCACAGACTATCTCGAGCGTATGCTCGACACCGCGCGAAATGACATACTCGCTTCCCGGAAGCAACCAAATTCCGCTGCCCGTGAGAGCGCTGTCTGTGGCCACGATCTCATCGCCCGACATGAGATGGACGGCGTCGAACACTTCCGCCGCGGAGACATGCGTATCGCCCGAACCGGTCCTGCTGAGCACATCGCCCGTCATACTGACGAGAACCAGGTCGCCCTGCGGGCTATCCGTTTCATAGGTAAGCTCCCCGACAAAGACCTTGAGGTCCTGCCCTCCGGGTGCGCCAATGCGGGTGGCTACGGATATCAATTCGAACTCGGGCGTGCCGGCCGGCAGATATATGCTCGCGCTGCCGGTCTCAAACGGGAAGATATCCTCACACCCCGCCGCCTCCTCAAATCCGGGACTCGCTCCGGGGTCGGTGGCATCGGCGATTCCGATCATGCCCGCCCCATGTATCCTCATGAGGAAGTGGTCGTATGGAGTGTCGGCTTCGATGTCGCCGATCAGGTTTACCGCCAGCTCTCCGCCGGGAGGCACCTCGAGCCCGTCATCGCCGAAGCGGAATAATGTATAGCCCCCCTCAAGCTCGATCGATGTCGCATACCGGGCCTGCCCGCCCGCAAGGGCGAAGCCTATTCGATCGAAAAGCTGGCCGGGATCCAGCGACCTGCCCAATGTGTCAAGCACGGACACCTTCACATACTCGAGTACAACGGGCGAGTAGTCTCCCGACGCATCGTAGCTGAGATCAAGTCTCAGCAGCGATACGGAGTCATCACCCGCTACTATCCCATCGTTGAGACTCGACGAGAGACAGATCTCAGGGCTTCGTGCCGGCTGCTTGAGTCCGGCATAACCTGAGGTCATGGGGAAGACCGGCTGGATGACGTCCGCCGCGGTGTCGCCCACGGCGGGGACGGTGGAGCCCGAGCTGAGGTCCCTCAGGACAAAGAGACTGCTGTCTTCTATGGTGACTCCGAAGCCCGTGTACTGCGACTGAGACTTCAATGTGACCTCAATCCTCACGGTATCCTGGTGACCCGGGCTCACCACCAGAGGCGAAGTGAGCCATAGCGTGAGCAGCGAGTCCCCGTATGTAAAGGACGTGAGCTCGGCGAGCGGCGTCTGCTGCTGGAGGAGCTCAACGCTCTCGACGAGGTCGCCCGCGAACAGCGCCGCGCCTCCTGCGTCGGTGAATTCAAAAGAGAGCCCCGTGAACTTGATTTGAGAGTTGCCGGCCACCCCGTAGTGCCTGAGTATGAGCTGCATTACGGAGACGTCCGGTTGCCCGTAATTGGCGTGTTCGGAGAGTGTCGGCACATATGACACCGCCAGGGATTGCGAGGGGTCGTTGATGGCGCATGATGCGGTCTTGAGCGGGAATGTCACGCCGGGATCCACGGGGACGTGCCCGCCGGTGTTGCTGTCATGAAACCTGACCGAGCTCTCGCTCCTGAGCGAAAGGGCGAAAGCCGAGGCGGCGGCCGTGCTGTCTATGTCCACTCTCAAGGAGAGTATCTGCTCCTCTCCCGGGGAGATCACCGCCGGTTCGGCGAACTCGAGCAGGACGGACGACTCCGAGTCAAAGGACTCCACGATGGCGAGGTTGGTGTAGCCCGCGCCCAACACCATCCGCTCAAAAACATCACCTGCCGCCTGGTCCCCGCCGAGGCCGTCCTCCACGTGTATGCGGAGACTGTCCAGCCGAACCGGCGCGCACAGCGGTGAAACGTCCGTGTGATGGTATCTCACGCTGAGCGGGAACACATGAGACTGGCCCCTTGTGACCGCAGTGGGGATCGAGCTGATCATCTCGACAACCACCCCGGTCGGGACTGTCTGTATCTCGACCACTTCGGTCTCTACGGTGGCCGACGATTCCGGCACGCTTGTCGAGAATGCCCTCAGTTGCCAGTATGCGTCACCCTGCGCCGCCGCGGTATAGTAGTAGTCGAACACCGCCGTTTCGCCCGACCCCAAGCTGGCCGGGCCGGCATAGCTGCTGTCGAGCTCCACCGTGCCCGGGACGCCCGCGAATGTCGCATCGCAGTAAATTTCGTCGAGGTGGGTCGGTAGTATGTTGGTGACATAGACCTTGAGGTCTATGTCCTGTCCAACGGAGTACTTGCTCTGTCCGAGGTCGTAGGTGATGCTCAGGCCGGAGCTCGAAATCACAAACATCTGCTCGCTGACCAGGTTCACGTCCACCGGTCCGTCGTTTCCGGACTTGAACTTGCAGCCCTCGAGAGGGACGACCGCCCGGAATGACGAATTGGGCACCGCGCCTATCTTGACGTCGCCCGTCAGGAAAACGGCCGGCGCTTCTTCAACCACTTCTATCTCAAGGCCGCCGACGGTCCAGGAGCCACCCGAATAGGTGAGGCCACCGGCAAGAATATCCGTGGCCTGCCATTCCTGGTCGTCGTTCGCATCCACCCAGACCTTCAGATTGCCGATGTCGCCGGGGCCGGCGTCACCGTCATTCATGATCGTGAGCGACGTGAGAGTGTCCGCCTGGTCGCCGTTCACCGCCGGCCTGAAAGCGAACAGAGTGACTGATTCGTCACCCGGGGAGAGAGTCCGCCCCGATACCGTGAAGAGCCTGTACTGAGCGCGTACGGACCCGTCGATCACCAGGGGGCCGCCCCGCGTGAGCGGCAGATCGCCATTGAGATTGACGGTCCTTCCGAAGGTGAAATCCGAGTGCTCCTCGACCCTTATCTCCAGGGTGTCGCCGTCTATGACTCCGAGCGGCACCTTCGACGTGATGAAGAAGTACGAAAGGGACTCCGCAGGCAGCGAAACGCTGAGGCCGTCCATACTGAGGCCGCCCGAGTTGAAGTAACCCGCCGCAAGCAGCGAATCCCGGTCGAACTCCCGGTTGGAGTTCGAGTCATAGTACAGCGAGACCTGGCCGAGCTCGAAGTCCGCGAACTCACCGTCCGAGACGGTGACGGAGTGGTTTGACAACCTGATTCCCGAGAGAGTGTGAGCCTGGTCTGTATATCCATTATAAAGCGCGAATGTCATCACCTGGGCATTGGCGCTGCCCGGGTGCACGCTGGCTGCGTCCCTCGGAATCGATATTACGGTTATGCGGTTGGACGGCAGAATGAAATGAGCCTGGGTATTGCCGACCGGCTCGTCATCCGGTCCGTTCGCGCCCGAGAGATAAGTCGCCCCGGCCACTGGTATTTCGAACCTCAGCGTACCCCCCACGAAATCGCGGGGCGCCACGTCCACCGTTATGAAGAAGCGATTGGCCCCGCCGTCGAGCGGGTAGTTGAGTCCCGAGACGGACCAGGCAGAGTCTGAGATGGCAAAGTAACCCAGCAACGTGTCGGCGCCGGCGAAGCCCGCCGCATCCTGGTCCGCCCACAGCTTTACGTTCTGGAGCAGGTCTTCATCCTCCGCGCTGCCGCGGTTCACGATCCGAAGACTCTTCAGGACGTCGTCGCTGTAGCCGTTCCTCGGCAGGCTGAAATCCATGACAAGGCCGTCCGTATCGCCTCCGTAAAGGGTAGTCCCCTCAACAGGGTTGACGGTGACTCGCGACGCCGGGAATATGTTGATTGTGAAGCTCTCCGGATTCTTAACCGGGAAGGCTCCCGAAACGAGGACGGACGGGCTCGATTCGATGGCCGCCGCCGCCTCTATCCCGAAGTTGACCGTATTGGCGTTCTTGCCGGTCTCCGCCAGGAGAGCGGCTTCGACGAAGACCCCGACCACGCCGTGCGGCGGAAGCGACAGCCCGTATGTATCGAAAGCCACGCTGCCCGACGACAGCGTACCTGACGCGATCATGCTGTCCGCGGCCCCGTGCTGTGCGGGGTCGCCATCGAGATCGAGCCAGAGCGAAACGTCGCCGAACTGACTGTCTATATCGCCCGGGTCCGCCCCGCCCGGATCGGTGCCATATGAGGTTATCACGATCTCGTCTATGTCTACGGCCAGCGCGTACCCGTTCACAAACTCGTAGGCCGCGACGGGTCCCGTGCTCCCGCCCGGCACGAGTTCGCGGGCGGCGATCTTCACGGCCCGCACGCTTACAGCCTCCACGTCCACCACCGTTATGGTGCCCACGGGATCAACCGCTGCATCAATGGGGCCGTCATTTGTCGAGTTCATCTCGAATCCGTGCAGCGGTATGCCGAAGGAGAGAGTGGCGCCGTCTGAAGCGTCCGCGGCCACCGCAGCGGCAAGATAGAAGCGCGTTACCTGACCTGTGAGGGACTGGCTTATGCCGCTGAGTTCCCACTGGTCTCCGGTGAATGAAAGCTCCCCGATTCTGGTCTCGGCACCGGGACCGCCCCACGCTCCGTCGCCGGCGTCCCTGTACAGGACAAGCGAATCCAGGTCCAGCGTATCGGCGGTTCCCGAGTTATATACGGAGAGGATGTTCAGAACGTCATGGCTGTAGCCGTTCCGGGGGACGTCGATGGTCACGGCGTTGAACCCGCCCTCGCCCGGGGCGACAGAATTGATTTCAGGCGCCGTGAGGGCGACCTGGCCGGAGATGAGACCGTCGATGATATTGTAGCCGAGTGAGTTTATGGTATCGGGCCCCGCCACGGTCGAACCATCGCCGATTTCAATGTCTATATCGGGCAACAGGTAAAGGTCCAGCGAATCCCTGTCATGCGGCTGCGCGGCTATTCTGGCCGTCACGAAGAAGATGCGGCTCGAGCCGGGCCCTATAATATAGGGAGAGAACGATATCGTGGTCGTGACCGAGGCGAAGGCGCTTGACGCGAGCCAGGTATCCGGGCCGTCAAGCATGGAGTTCCCGTTGGTGTCGATGAAGATATCAAGCGAATCCACATTGGTACGTACCTGAGCAGCCGTGCCCTCGCCTCGCGAAGCGTCACGGACGGTTATGCTCTCAACGCTCTCGGCCCCGTTGAACGAATTGGACAGGCGGAAGGCAAGCAGGGGCGACATGGTGCCTCCCGCGTGTACTATCCTGTCGCCGAGAGGGATCTCCTCGGCAGTCGGGACTTCCACCACAATCATGCTTGTGGTGTCCCTGGCCCCGGTCATGGGACTTGTGGCCGTGACATAACCGACGCCGGGAGTGGTGGCCGTGAACTCCCCCTCGGAGTTAATAGTCCCTATGCCTCCCAGCACACCCCAGTCAACCGGGCCAGTGCTCACCGGCTGGTAGTCGGCGTCGAATCCGGACGCCACAAACTGCACATTCCCGCTGACTTTTACGGAAGCCGTATCGGGAGTAACCAGCAGATATGCGAGGTCGATGGATAGCACCGTCACAACCCTGTTGGTATCGCTCACGCCGCCGAGACCGCTGGCGGCGGCGACTCGGCCGGTCCCGGGACTCTGGGCCGTGAAGAGCCCCGCATTGTCGATCGTACCTATATCCCCGATAACCTCCCAGGCAAGACCGCCCGTCCCGACGCTGTTGCCGTACGCGTCAAGGCCGGTTGCCGTGAACTGCTGGCTTGCGCTGAGGGCGACCTCTACCGAGTCCGGAATGACATCGAGCTCGGCAAGCATGTCCGGGATCACCACGATGGCGCCCGTGGAGTCCGAAAGCTCGCCGCCCGTGCACGCCACAGCTCCTGTACCCACCGTGGTTGCGCCGAAGACTCCCTCGCTCGAAACGTTGCCGATAGCGCCTATGACTTCCCAGGTGTCAATCGGAACCGGGGAGGTGATGTTGTTGTCTGCGTCAAATGTCGAGGTCTCGAAAGCAATGGACGCGCCGGCCGTCACCGTGGCCGTATCGGGAGAGATGACGAGCCTCGCGGGCGCGCCGGCCACGCAGGTTATGATACCCGTGGTATCGGTGATGCCGGGGCCGAATGACGCCCGCACCCTGGCCGTACCCGTCCGCAAGAGCTCAAGTGCAGTACTCGCCGCCGGCCCGGCCTCCAGTGTGCCGACTGAGTCATCTGTAATCACCGACCAGGTTGCGGCCGCGTCGGCGACGAGATTGTCGCCCGAGTCGTAAGCGCGGCAGAACATCGTCGTCCCGTCGTCATCCGTGGTAAGGGTGGTATCGCCCACGAGGGCGCCGCCGGGCCATTCTATGCGGATATAACTGAGGCTGCCGCTCGTTATTACCGTTACAACAGCGGAGTCGGTCACGGAATTGAGCGCCCCCACCGGCAGGTGGAGGCTGGCCGTAACGTAATAGACGGGCGGCGATATATCCGTGCCCGCCGTGTAAAGGCCTGAGCCCGTCACCGAGCCCGAAGGGTCGCTGGTGGACCAATCCGATTGCGCGCTGTAATCGCCGACCAGATTGGAGTCTGCGTCAAAGCCGAGAGCCGAGAACTGGAATGATGAATCCTCTGTGACGATCTGCGCCCCGGGGAGGACGTCAATGAATACAACCTCTCCGGGTAATACGGTGATGGTATCCGTCAGGGCGGATACCCCCAGACTGCTCTGCACTTTTATGTAGCCGTATCCGGCAGTGACGGCCGTGAAAAGCCCGCCTGCGTCTATTGTGCCTATGCCGCCCAGCACGCTCCACGTGAGCGTGCCGAGAGCCGTAACCGGGAACCCTCTGCTGTCAAAGCCCTCGACCGTGAACTGGCGCGTCGAGTCGGCGGACATTGTCTCTTTGAAAGGCGTGATTGCCAGGCTGTCGAGCGCGCCGGGCACCACCACTACCTCGGCCGTATCGGCGAGCGCGCCTCCGGTGGCAACCACGTAGCCCGTACCGGCGGCCGCCGGCGTGAAAATCCCTTCCATCGTAATGCCCCCGATTCCGCCGAGAACACTCCACGCGGGTTCGACCTGGGGCAACGTCGCGTTGCCGTCGGCATCCACCGATTCGCAGTCGAAGTCAAGCGTGCTGTCCGACGCTATGGCCGCCGACGGCGGACTGACGACGAGTTCAACCGGCACTCCCGGCAGGCACGTGATGTAGCCAGAGGTATCCTTGACGGAGGGGCTACGTGTCGCTCTTATCCTGCCCGTACCGGGGGTATGCATGGTCAGCGACGTATATTCGCCAGACTCCTGTGATAGGTCGCATATGGAGTCGTCCAGAACCTCCCAATCGACTGTCTCGTCGCCGATCAGGCTGTCCGCGGAGTCATAGGACCGGCAGTATACTACAAGCCCGTCATCATCTGCGGTGAACGTGGTATCCGGAACAGGCGTGCCGTCTTCCCACTCCACGCGTATGTATCTGACGGTGCCGTCTGAGGTCACGGTCACAACCGAAGTATCGGCGAAGGCGGAGTATGTTGCGATCACATAGTAGTCGGGCGGAGAAAGGTCCGTGCCCGCCCTGTATACCCCCTGTCCTGTTATAGAACCCGACGGGTCGGTGGTGCTCCAGTCGACGAGAGTGGTGATGGTCGAGACGAAGTTGGAATCGGCGTCATAGGCCTTGCAAACGAATGTCACGTTCGCGCCTTCAATCAGGGTCCTTGCGTCGGGAGTGACGTCGATGAAGGCTATATCGCCTGACACAACCCTTATTGTGCCCGTGGTATCGGCGATATCTCCGCACGCGGCTATTATTTTGCCGTCGCCGGTCCTCTTCGCCGCAAAGAGGCCTTCGGCGTCTATGGTCCCGATGCCGCCGAAAACCCGCCATTCCGGAATGAGCTGCGGCGTGGTGGGGTAGCCTCCCGCGTCATATGAAGTGCATTCGAACTGAAGCGTGCTGTCCGAACTGACTGTCGCCTCGTCAGGGGCTATTACGATGTAGGCGGCCTCGCCCGCTAACACGCTTACAGTATCGGTCACGGCGCTCGGGCCGAGACTGCTCGTCACCTGGATGAAGCCGCTGCCCGGTACGGCGGCGTCGAAAAGCCCGGTGGAGTCAATGCTCCCGATTCCTCCCAGCACTTCCCACGTCAGCACGCCCAGGCTGTCGACAGGATTGCCCTTAGCGTCCCGGCCGGTGGCCGTGAACTGCCGGGTGGAATCTACAGATATTGTGTCGCGCATCGGGCTCACGAACAGGCTGTCGAGCGCCCCCTCCACGACCGTCATGGTATCGGAAGTGTCGCTCAGGCCGTGGTCGGTGGCCGTTACGGCGATCACACCGCTTCCGACATGCTGCGGAGTGAAAAGGCCGTCCGCGTCAATTGAACCCGACGCGAATGTATGCGACCACTCCAGCGGCCCGGGGTCCACCGGATGCCCCTCGCCGTTGGTGGCGATAACGTCGAACTGGTAGGAGGAGTCCGCATACATCGGAACATAAAGCGGGACGATTTCGAGAGCGACAATCTCGGACGTCATATCACATCCGGTGTCATACTGGATCTGGATATTGTCGAAATAGACCCATCCGTCGATATGCGAGGCGGAGTTGGTTGTGAACCTGATCTGGGTGTCGCCCGCGATGTGGTTCGAAATGTCATGGACGACTGGTACGCATTCGTCATCTGTACCGCTCCAGACGGTCTGCAGGGTATTCCAGGTGAAGCCGCCGTCGCCCGAAATCTGGACGAGCGCTGGGCTATTGGCGTTGTAACCGTCATATGGATGCCGCCGGTAGTTATAAGAGAGATACGCAGAGGCCGCGCCGGAAAGGTCTATCTCCCGAGTTACACCGAAGTCGGTGGGCCACCAGTCATAGTAACCGCCTAACCTGAGGCAGTATGGCGCCGGACAACAACCCTCATAGTCTCTAACCCTCACTAATCCATCGTCGGCGCCGTCACCCTCGCCGAACTCGCTCCAGGGACCGGCCCAGAGGAGAGAGCCGTCATTGTTTCCGTACGACTGAGCGTTGAACTCATCACGGGCGGCAAGCGGGCATGACTCCACCGCCCCCATGTCGGGCTCATCACTGGCATAAGGGTAGTATCTGTAAGTACCGGCGTCGATGGCGGGCGAGCCATAGCCCAGATGGAAGTTGCCGCCGGCGGGGTCCACCAGCAGCGGGTCGGCCGATATTCCGCCGCTGTCGTCGGCGGCGCCCCCGGCGAAGTCGCTGCTGTTGTCCCAGACATCATTGCAGATGATGATGTTGCCGGCGCCTCCGTCGATGCCGCCGTCATTGCCCACGACGATGTTGTTTATGACCTGGCAGTCATCTTCCTTAAGCTCAATGCCATCCTTGGCATTGTGGTAGATGGTGTTGCCGTAATAGCGGGTGCGGCGCGCCCCGCTTTCGTTCTTAAATCCCTCCTCGCCCGAGTAAGCCGCTATGTTCTTGAGGAGCAGGCAGTCGCTGGCGTCGATTCTGAAGCACTCCTTGCCCGTGTCATGCACATAGCATTCGCTGACCGCGCAGAAGCCCGCCTGGAGGTCAATACCCTCATCCGTCGTACCGGTAACCTCAATGCCATATAGAACCGCATACATGCCTTCCATCTTGACTGCAACACCCGACTCGCCGTCCCGGTCGACCACGACATCGTCCTCACCAAGCCTTCGGTAGGTTATGACTTCGCTGGGGGTGCCGTCTGTCTTAAGCTGAACCGTTGAGGCGATGTGGTATGTACCCGGCAGAATATTGACGGTGTCCCCGGGCGCAAGCAGGCTCTTCTGATCGCCATTGTCTATGCTCGCCCAGGCGGTCCCCGTGCTCAGCCCGTCGTCGTCATCATTCCCCGTGGGCGACACATAGTAGGTTGCCGGAATTGCCAGTCCGGCGATCAATAGCACGAATGCTGTATACACGCATACTACGCGCATGGATGTGACACACCCCTATTATTGGTCATCTCTAGAATTTATCGGCACTTAGGTGGCCATAATTAGCGGAAACACGGACGCAGATATGTCGCAGGTTACGTATTTCTGTGGGGCCTCGAGAGCGTGGACACGCGGCGCCCGCATATGGTACAATTGATCCGGAGAGGGAAATGACCAAGAACACCGCTTCATGCATCGTAGTTTCTATGCTTCTGGCGACGGCATGCGCCTCGGCGTCCGGCTCAGGGGCCGCAGCGCGCCAGACCGTGAGGCTGGAAGTGATTCCGGTGGTTGAGATCGGCCCGGCTCCGCTGCAGGAGGCACTGAGTTCCCCGGAGGAAGGTCGGACGACAGCCGGCGGGATGGAGTTCGGGGAGACGCCGCTGGCGGTCTATCCCGAGGGATATGGAGCCAAGATTACCGCGGCCTCCGAACAGGGGACGGTTGTGGAGATTAGCGTTGAGGCAGGCGCCGGCGGCGGATGTCCCGGGGCGGCGGTCAGGCTCACTCTGACCGACCCCTAGCCCGGCCCAGGCCGCCGAACCTCCGCCGGAATCAGTTGTTGCACCACGCGGGCATCTTTTCCATGAAGTCCCTGGCCTGGCGCAATGCGTCCCTGTGGTCCAGCGCCGCATTCCAGTACTCGAACCACCCGGCCAAAATCCCCTCAACCTCCGACCGCGGCCTGAGGGCGCCGGTCTCATCCGCGCAGACGCGGCAGTACCGGTCCGAGGGGCCCCGGTGGTGCTCATCCAGAAGCGAAGCCGAACAGGACTGGCAGTGCTTTTCGGGCACTGCAAGCAGGTCTCCCTCCGATACCCGGAGCGGCCCCGGAGCGGCCCGGTTGAGTCTCTCCTGCCAGGCCGGAGGCATCAGATTGCGAGCATGCTGTACCGCGAGGAATCTCGCCTGGGCCGAAGTCGCCTCCACCGTGGTGAACAAATGCCGCGCGGTCAGGGCCCCGTCTATTGCGGCTTCCAGCATGCGCACAAGTTCACGGCACAGCAACTCGCGGAAAGGCCCGCCCGCCGCGAATTCTTCCAGTATATGCGGACCGTTCGATATCGAGGGATTTATGAGATTGCCCAGATTGCGCTTCATGAATCCGGCCGCGAGAAGGCCTGCATAAAGGCTCGCCGTGCTTGCGGCGCCGCTTCCGAATAGCTCGATATGCGTGGCGGCCCTCAGAAGATCACGCATCTCCGATCTCCGGGCCGGCAGGGCAAGGACGACCTGATAGGCCGGAAAATCCCGTGGCCCTCCCGGGAGTTGCTCAACCGAGTAGTCCCGGACGACCTCCTCGCGAGCGTTGAGAATGCCCCTTACGGCGTGGCAAGTCTCCTCGTCCCCAACCAGGACGACCCAGCGCTCGAGATGCATGGATGGCTCCCACAGCGAAGTCTCCGTGATAAGTGTATCCGCAATGTCCTCGAGATTCTCCGCCTCCCTCGCAATGATCCTCTCTTCGGGAATGCCGCACTGCCCCCTCAGGAATCGGTGGGCCAGATCGCCCAGCCTCACGAGGTACTTAATATCGCCCGACGCGTACTGCGAAAGCCCCGCAAGCCAGCTCGGCGGCCCCGCCTCCAGGCTCCGCGCGCGCAAGCAGAGCGCCGCGAGCCTGATCCTCAGTCCAGGCACACCAACGACATCAAGCCCGCCCATTCTCAAGGACAGCGTGTCCGCCATCCCGGCGACAAAATCGGGCCCCCCGACCGGCTCCATCAGGCTTCCCGCAAGTGTAGCCTCATCGGTCGTGGTCATGCCAATGCGGCAGCCAGGCCTGATCGATCCCACCAGTCTCAACACGTACTCCTCGAGGAAGGAGTGACTGCCGCCACCGGCCCGCAGCCCCAGGGGATCGCCCGAGACAACGCCCACGCTTATTTCATCCGGAAACTCATAGCCCGCCACCCCGGGAATGGCTGCTTCAACTTCGCCTGCCGACGCCAGTTCGGGACGCAGGCCCGTCTCGCGGGCGGCCAATTTATTCAGCGTTTCATCCACAATGTCTCGGACGGCATCATTCCAGGCCATCCCGGCCGCCTCAACCCATATTCTGGGCTCCCGGCCGAACCTGTGTGCCAGCCGAGTGATTATTCTTACCCATGCCCTCAGCACCCTGGTATTCCTGGTAGAGGCAAGGTCGGGCACATTGCCATCGATCAGTATGCGCTGAATCGTATGGGTGGAGATGCCCAGCTGGCGCGCCAGAGCCTGTCTCGAAGGGCTTTCGGAGTCAGCTGCCTTCAGGGAAGTCCAGATTTCGCGATATCCCGCGGGTAAGGCGGGAGGAAACTCGACTTTCTCCATACTGGAGCTCCTGTCTCATTCAGGCTATGATCCCATCACTTCATCTTGCAGCAACGCAATATCGATTTCTGAACATCCGACCGGTCTCATTAGCAGAATAACCGGCTGAGCAAGCCATGTCAATCTCTTTTCTGGCGTATTACGCCCGCTGACTCGAGAGCACAATCCGACGTATAATTGCAAGATCGGGCTTGACAAGTAGGGTATATGGCTCTATACTATTTCTAGAAACGCTTGCCGCAAGCAAATATGGCAATTCGATCTCTTCGGCCGGACACCTAGCATACCAGGAAGGGGGCCCTCAAATGAGAAGCACTGCAGTTGCGGTGGCACTTTGCCTGTTGGCAACAGACCTCATTTCCGCCAATACTGCACATGGCGGATTCACCGGATCAGCGCCTTTCGGTGCCAATGGTACCATATCCCTCGCCTGGGGGGATTACGACCTGGACGGCGACCTTGATCTGGCGGTCGGCAATTATACCGGCTCCAACCGGCTCTTCACCAATGACGGGGGCGGGGCCTTCACCGAGCAGACGCCCTTCGGCGACCGGAACACCTTCGTGGTGCTCTGGGTCGACTTCGACAATGACGGCGACGCGGACATGTCCGTCGGCAACACCGGGACCGCAGACAACCAGAACCTCCTATATCTCAATAACGGCGACAGCACATTCACCGAAGGGCCCCTGCTCGGCAAGAAGCGCACCAACGCCATGGCATGGGCCGACTACGATCTGGACGGCGATCTCGACCTGGCCGTGGGCAACGGGCTCCTTAACAATCCCCAGGCCAACAGGCTCCTTATAAACAATGGCGATAGCACGTTCACAAGCGTGGCGCGCTTCGGCGGCAACCAGTCGGCTTCCATCATATGGGGTGATTTCGACAATGACGGCGACCCCGACCTCGCCGTGGGCAACGGCGGCTTCGGCTATATCGAGCAAAACTACCTCTACATTAACGAGGGCGATACGGTCTTCACCGAGATACCCGAGTTCGGGCTGGGCGACACGTCGTGCCTCGTCGCCGGGGATTTCGATAATGACGGCGACCTCGACGTGGCCGTGGCCAACTGGGACGGCGGCCAGAACTACCTCTACATTAACAACGGTGACGCCACCTTCGTGCCCGTCCCGCGGTTCGGCCTCCGCGACCCCAATACGTTCGCATGGGGCGACGCCGACAATGACGGCGATCTCGACCTGGCCGTGGGCAACGGCGACTTCGGCTCTGCCGATACCAACTTCCTCTATATCAACAACGGGGACACCACCTTCACCGAGACGCCGGAGTTCGGACTGGGAAGCACGGACGGCGTCGCCTGGGGCGACTGCGATAACGACGGCGATCTCGACCTGGCCGCGGGGAACGAGCACAGCCCTCCCACCAACTACCTATATACCAATGATACGGACGGAGATGATTATCTGATCGTGCGCCTCGTCGGAAATTACCATGACATGGGCATTCCATACTCCAACAGGGATGGGATCGGCGCGAAGATCACCCTCTACGAGACCGGCCACCTGGGTGAGGCGGACTATATAATCGGATATCGTGAGGTCTGCGCGCATGGTGGTTTCGCTTCTCAAAACAGCATCGATGCCCACTTTGGCGTTGCAGGGGCAGCCACTGTGGACATGAGAATCGTGTGGCCGGGCTCGGGGGGGGCCAATGTCACCCAGGACGCGGAGGGCGTAGCCACAGGCCGGCGCCTGGTTATACATGAGACGCAAATGGCATCTATCGGCCAGCGGGAGTCGCCCCTGCGCATCAGGCTTTCGGAGGCTCGGCCCAATCCCTCGGCGGGCGGGTCGGCCCTGTGGTTTTCCATCTCCGGGAGGGCGGCGGTGAGCGCCGCCGTATACGACGTCCGGGGGAGGCTGGTGGCCAGTGTGCTCGACGGCGTCTTCTCGGCCGGCAGCCACTCCTTCACCTGGGACGGAAAGGACATTGACGGCAATGACGTGACGCAAGGCGTATATTTCTGCCGCTTCAGTGCCGGCGATGCGCTTGAGGTACGCAAGATCGTCGCACTCAGATGAAGCAGCAAAACCTGGTATGGCGCGCACAGGCAAGTCCCCCTCCAGGGTCGGCGCCGGCAGGCTGACGCGGCAGAACTCAAAGGCCGCGGGGAGAGGCATATCGCACTACGGAGTGCTTAACAGTGCGGCCCGAAGGCACGAGGTAAGTTCTCTCTCCGCGGCGATGACAGGGGTCAGGCTTTAAGGTTGACGAATTGAGGGGTCGCCAAGACCGCCGGGGATCGGATTCGGAAACGAAAGAGGCCTGGCCCCTCACTCTATACCACTTCCTCCATACTGCCACCTCAATTCCGCACACAATACGTTACACAACAAGGCCGGGCTCCAGGTTGACAAAAAGCGACTTATCTGGTATTATCGGCAATTGCGAAAACAGTTGAGCTGCTGCGAGCGTGGGGCAGTGCACATGGACGTGGTGAAAGGAGGCGACCTGCCCACCCTCCCGCGGCCGTCCTGGGTGGTTTCCGCGAAATCGCAGGAACCCTGCCTTAGTTATCGGCGTCGGCCGCGATTGAACACACAGGCCGTCTATCACGCGATTATCTTGAATCGCCAATCCGAAACCGAGGAGGTACCCGCCATGAGAGCGTATCCCTTTCTGATCGCAGCTCTGCTGGCCGCATTTTGCCTGGCGTGGGGCGGACCCGCACTGGCACAGGTGTGGACCATACCCGAAGTCTATGCCGGGCGTCCCGGCATAATCGGCGAGGTCATTGAAGTCGAAGGATTCTACTGCTCCTCCGAATGGCCCGTCTTCATGACCGATGGGGATATGGCATTCGCGAGGCGCGAGATAGAACCCCATGCCGTCATGAAGGTGGAAGGCGACCTCCCTCCCGGCTACATGGAATTCTCCTATATCCATATCTACGGCGAGGTCCAGTCGGAGCCCCGCCCCACCCCGCTCTGGGGAGAGGGGGAATATCTCAAGCTGGTGGTGGAGGCCGTCCATTTTATCGAACCAGGCGAAGTGAGGCCGCGGCGTAGGGAATTCGAGCCGCGCTTCCGCGCGCCAACGCCGGCTGCACTTGCCGATGATTGCACCTTCGCGCTGCTGCTCTGCAGCGACGACCAGGGTCCCGATTTCTGGAACGATATGGTGAATTATTGGGACTACGTCAATAACACCCTCGGAATCGACCAGGACAACATCCTGGCTTTCTATCATGACGGCAACTCCAGGAACGAGGGTGACATACCAAGCGCCAGGCTGAGGCCCGCCACTCATGCCTCGATCAGGCAGGGATTTCTGGACCTCAAGGCCAAAATCGAGGCCTGCGAAGACGAGGGCAAGCGCGCCAAGCTCTACAAGCTCGTGACCGACCACGGCTCGGGCTATCACACGGGCTCCGGCCCGGACGGACCCCAGGACTGGTCCGACGGCTGGGCCGGCGGCCATATTGACCAGGACGGTGAGGAGGAAGATCCGGTCGATGAAAGCCAGCTCAAGTTCGATATGGACGGCCCCGCGGTCGGATTCAAGTATGAGTTCGATCTGGACAACGACGGCACTGTCGATACGGAGCTCCGCAACACGGCCGGCACCAAGGAGATCTGGGTTAAGACCGGAACGGGCTGGGTGCTTGCGGGTTCGGACGGCGACGGTGACGGTGACATAGACGCCGATGACGGAGGGGTCGACCTAAACGGCGACGGGGATAAGGACGACTCATTCGCCTGGGATGAAGACCTGGCCCTCTCCAACGACACCAGGGACATTCTCGATGACGAATGGGCCAGCTGGCAGAAGATGCTCTCGGACGCCTGCCTCGACTCCATATACGAACTCATCGACTGCTGCTTCAGCGGCGGCTTCAAGAAGGACGAAGCCGACAGCATTCCCTGCAAGACCTTCGTCGATAAGGCCATGGCCAGCAACGAGGGCGAGTACTCATACGGCTCGGCCGATGACGGCGGAGCCTTCGCCGGTCCCTTCATGCGGGGCCTGATGGACTCCGGGTGGACCTGGCAGGAGGCTTTCGAGAAAGTGAGCGCTCTTGAAGGCGTCACCGAGCTCGAGACGCCGCAGTGGTGGCACAAGGACGTGGCCGAACCCTGTGAGGGAATAGACATCGGCATACCCGACGACATCATGGTGGACCCCGGCGAGAACGTGTACATCCCCATATACATCCAGGACGTCACCGGCTGGGGCATCATGGCCTTCGATATGGAAATCTGCTGGTGCGGCGTGCCCGCCGGGCTCCTGCAGTACGAGTTCTGCGACCCCGGAGATGTAATGTTGAACTCCAGCTGGGCGGATCCGGTTTGCGGTCCGTGCGGAGAGAACTGCATAAGCGTGGCCGCGGCCGGAGCCGGGCCCCTGGCCGGAGGCGGGGTGCTCTTTTATCTCAAGTTCCACGTGAGCGACAACGCCAAGCCGTGCATGTGCTGCGATATCTGGTTCGAACATGTCAACCTCTATGACCCCGAGGACCCCCTCCAGGTATGCTGGGAGGACGGCCGGGTCTGCGTCGAGCACTGCACGGTGCACGGCTATGTTCACAACTGGTACTGCGACTACGACGATTGCGGCGGATATTATCTCACTCACCCCATTGAGGGCGCGCGCATCAATCTGTGGGACTGTAACGGCCCGATCGCCAGCGCCTATACGGACGCGGCGGGGTCCTATGTCTTCGAATGCCTGCCGCCCGGGGACCCTGACTGCGTATACTCGTACTGCGTGGACGTGGACAACTGTGAGGTCCCGCGCAGGCTGATCACTGCTTACGACGCATCTCTGATTCTCCAACACATAGTCTGTCTCGACGACCTCGACGATTGCATGTTCCATACATGCATGACCTGGGCGCCGCAGAGGATAGCGGCCGACGTCAGCTGCACCAACTCCATAACGGCATATGACGCATCGCTGGTGCTGCAGTACGTTGTGGGCGCGCTGCCGGCACTCCCCTGCCCCGACCCGTGGGTATGGTTCCCGAGCCCTTGCGACGGCTGCATATATGGCTGCGACGGCGGGGTCGACTACATCGGCGTACTCAAGGGCAACGTGTCCGGGGCGCCCGGCATAGCGCCATTCGCCCCGCCCGTCCAGGCCTATATCAAGCTGGGGCACCCGAGACACGACGCCGGGACGGTCAAGATACCCGTCTTCGTCCACGAAACCGAAGACATATTCTCAGTCGAGCTCGGACTTCTCTACGATACGGGCGCACTCGAGTATGTTTCAGCTGTTGCGGGCGGGCTGGCGTCCGGCTGGGCCATTGAGGACCGGGCCAACGCGGACAGCATCTTCATAGCCATGGCGAGCGCGACCAGCTTCACGGGTAACGGGAGAATCGCCACCCTTACATTCAATAAGAAGAGGTTCGCTCCCGGCGTACCGGTGGCGTCGCCGAAGGTCAATCTGAACGAGGCCATGTTCAACGAGGGAGACCCCGTGGCTGTCATCGAAGACAACGACTACAAAGAGGAGATCGTAAAGATCGGCATGGGTCCGATCCGCCCTAACCCGTTCTCGGCAACCACCACGATAGGTTACGCCCTTCCGGCGGCATCTCACGTGTCGCTGAGTGTCTACGATGTGAACGGGCGGCTTGTGAAGACTCTCTTAGATGAGGACGCGGAGGCGGGGACGCACCTGGCGGTCTGGGACGGAACGGATAGCACGGGCCACAGAGTGGCCAGAGGAATCTACTTCTGCCGCATGGCGACAGATGAGTTCAGTGCAACCGCCAAGGTTGTGCTCTTGAAATAGGCTGCTGAAGTAAGCGCTTGATGAAGGGAGAGAACAGCGCCAGTTCCCCCGGCGCCATAGAATGGCGCATGGGTCGGTAATGGGGGCGCGCTGAGGCGCGTCCCCTCTCCCTCTCTACGCGTCCCCTCCCGGGCTCCCCCGTGAACCAGGATTGGAGCAGAAGTTATGTCAATGCGCAGCATCCCCGGCCCGGCGGTTGTGCATTTCGAGACCTGACCCCAGACCTGACCCCGACCGCTATATAACGGAAGCGCCGTGATGCTGCAATAAAGGCGCACGCGAGCCAATGCGTGGTTGACAATGTGCGGGGGATAGGCCCTATTATAACTTAAGAACACTGACAGCCATCGGCCGGATATCCGGCAAAGGAGTTATCGCATGAGCGGGCCAGATACCCGCGGGGTGGACTTCATCCGCGCGACGGTCATACATGATAACGAGACGGGCAAGTACGGCGGGAGGGTGCATACGCGTTTTCCGCCCGAGCCCAACGGGCGGCTTCACATCGGCCATGCCAAGGCGTTTCACCTCGACTTCGGCGTTGCGCTGGAGTTCGGGGGGCTCTGCAACCTGCGCTTCGACGATACCAACCCTACGAAGGAAGAGACCGAGTACGTCGACGCCATCCAGGAGGACATACGCTGGATGGGTTATGACTGGGGCGACAGACTCTATTACGCCTCGGACTACTTCCCGCAGCTCTACGACTACGCCGTCGAGCTCATCAAGAAGGGCAGGGCCTACGTATGCGACCTCTCCACCGAAGAGATGCGCGAGTACCGCGGAACGCTCACCGAGCCGGGCAAGGAAAGCCCCTACCGCGGGCGGTCCGCCCAGGAGAACCTGGACCTGTTCGAGCGCATGCGGAAGGGCGAGTTCCCGGACGGCTCCCGCACGCTGAGGGCGAAGATAGACATGGCCGCGCCCAATATCAACATGCGCGACCCCGTCATCTACCGCATTCTTCACGCCACGCATCACCGCACGGGTGACGACTGGTGCATTTACCCTATGTATGATTTCACGCATTGCCTGTCGGACTCTATCGAGGGCATAACGCACTCGCTCTGCAGCCTGGAGTTCGAGGATCACAGGCCGTTATATGACTGGTTCCTCGACGAGCTCGATGTCCATCACCCGCAGCAAATCGAATTCGCCCGGCTCAACCTGACTTACACCGTCATGAGCAAAAGAAGACTCCGCCAGATGGTGGAGGAGGGATACGTGGCCTCCTGGGACGACCCGCGCATGCCCACGCTCTCGGCGATGAGGCGACGCGGTTACACGCCCGAGGCCATCAAGGCTTTCCTCGACAGGATAGGTATCGCCAAGGCCGACAGCATCGTGGATATCAAGCTGCTTGAGCACTGCGTGCGCGAGGATCTCAACAGGCGCTCGCCCCGCGTGATGGCCGTACTGCGGCCCCTCAAGGTTGTAATCGAGAACTATCCCGAGGATGAGACCGAGGAGCTGGACGCCGTCAATAATCCCGAAGACCCCGCCGCGGGAACACGCAAAGTCCCATTCTCACGGACTCTGTATATAGAGAGGGAGGACTTCATGGAGGAGCCGCCCAAGAAGTTCTACCGGCTGGCTCCAGGGCGCGAGGTGCGGCTGCGCTACGCCTATTTCATAAAGTGCGTGGAAGTCGTTAAGCACGAAAGCACCGGCGAGGTCACCGAGCTCCGATGCACTTACGACCCCGAGACCCGCGGCGGCGACGCGCCGGACGGCCGCAAGGTGAAGGCAACGCTTCACTGGGTATCGGCGCAGCACGCCGTCGGCGCCGAGGTCCGCCTTTACGAGAGCCTTTTTACCAGGGAAAATCCAATGGCCGGCGAAGAGGGCAAGGACTTCAAGGACTACATCCGGCATGACTCCCTCGAAGTACTCACCTCCTGCAAGGTCGAGCCCGCCCTCGCGGCGGCGGGCCCGGGCGATCGTTTCCAGTTCGAGAGGATGGGCTACTTCTGCGTGGACGCGATCGACTCGGGGCCTGGGCGGCTCGTGTTCAACCGGACGGTGACACTGCGCGACCAGTGGGCCAGGATCCAGAAGGCCTCGCAGAAATAGCCACCTTAACCTACCTCAAACCCGTACTCCAACCGGATTGCGGGCCTTCGAAGCCCTATAACTCGCTCTATTTCAATGCATTTCATATGCACCCCGTGTTTCAGTCATAATTGTGTTGACATGAGTGGTTTTTAGCGATAAAATTCACCTGAAAAACGCGGTTGATACCGCGGGGAGTTGACGAGCTGTGATGGCAAGGACGGCCGTTTCGGAGCACTCCGGGAGAATAATCTCTATACCCGGACAACGTGTTTCCCGTTTCTCCAGGTTCTAAGAGCGGCTGTTCCTGCCCCGGTTCTTTCTCCCGAATGGGCTTAAAAAGTGAATATTGAGTCAGGGCTGGCATTAGCCTCTTGATGAGTGGTTACAGCCTTCGCGTGCAAAATCGCTGAGTGCGCAGACTGAACTCCCTTCGGCGCTGCGAAGTGTTCCTCGGCTTAGCGAAGTCAAGTAAACTCACCTAAGCCCGCCCTGGCTCTTTCTTATTTACGGGCCTGATGCATTGGGGCAAATGCAGCGCCGGGGGGTAAGAAGTGCCTGGAGGGACGCCTTATAGAAGACGCCCCTCCTATCTGAAGCGCCGGACCGGACTAGAAGCCCCAGCCCACGGCTATTCCGAATGAATTGGCACTCATATTGATGCTGGACTCGCCGCCCCCAAAGCCTCCGTCTTCCATGTCGCCCTCCGGGATCGAGCCCGAACCGTCAAAGCTGGTTTGGAAGGCGTGCATATAGGCGAGCGTTACCTCGATCCCGCTGCAGGTCCTTATGGTTGCGCCCAGGGTGAGATGGCTCTCCACCACTCCCGGCGAGAGCATGTTTAACATGGTTTCGGACTCGGGAACGGGCTGCTTTCCGTAGTTGAATCCGCCGAGCAGCTTCATTTTTTCGGTGGCGTCATATGCCAGGCCGAACTTGAACGCCGTGACATCTTCCCAGCCGAAACCGGCCCCGCCGTCCTCGCCGAGCTGCGCCTCCTCGAGATTCGGGAGCAGCGGATTGCCGACGGACTTGATATCGCTGTACCATATGTGCTGCACGTCGAAAGCGAGCGTCGCCTTCTCGGTTGCCCTTACCGTGACGCCCCCGGCAATCGAAGGCGGCATGTCGAAGTCGCCCATCTCGGCGAGCAGGCCCGCGTACTTCTTGAACCTCCCCATATAGGTGCGGCTGTGATATACGGCCCCGACGTCGACCATCTCATGCACGCGGCCCATATAGCCAATTGAAAGCCCCATGCCCATCGAGCTCTCATGGCTGTTATTGGTGACACTCATGGGATCGCTGGAGTGCACGCCCACGTAGGTCGTGTCGGAAGTCCATACCGTATCGGCGAGATTCTCAAGTCCTGTCGCCTCGAAGGTCTGCCATGCCAGATTGAGCCCGAAACCGAGCCAGTGATTCTCTTTCACCCTGTAGGAGACATAGGGGACCAGGGACAGCTGCATCAAATCCACGCCGGCGTTTGTCACCCCGAGAACCGGAATGGGAGTCGCGTATTTCGTATTCATCCAGCCTGGGCTGAACAGCGCGAATCCCACGGCAAGATGATCGCGGTACTGATTGCTGTAGCCGATCTCCGGGATCCAGAAGTTGCTCTTGCCGTTGGCGTCATACATGCCGTCCGCGCTTTCGTCCTCCCCCATGTCGTTCCCGCCGATTTCACTCCCGCGGCTGGGCCTGAAGATATCCAGCCCGGCATCGAAATGATTGCCCAGGAATCCCGCGGCCGCCGGGTTGGTGGCGCCGGCCATGGCGTCCTGGGGCCACGCCACCCCGGCTCCGCCTACGGCCTTGGCCCTCATGCCCACGCCGTGAGGGAAATAACCGTTCGTCGCGAAGACCGCGCCGCACATAACAGCGATGAGCGCAGCAGCCATGCCGAGCCTTGCTATCGAGGCAATTCTCATTCTGCACCTCCTGTTCGGTGGTTGAGGAACCTGTACAGGGGTCATTTTTGCTTAACCCATTTCCTCAATCTTGATTCTTCCCATGAAGGTAGTCGATCGTCGGCCGCGTTACAAGAGGAACCGCTTCTCCGATCATATGGGGCATCAGGTTCTCCATAACCTTCGGCATGAGAACCGGCATCTGCTCCTTCCTATAATCAGGTATCTGTATCCTCTGTTCAACCTTTTCCGACAGGGCAGGCACGACTTTCGGCATCACATAGGGAAGGGCGCCGGGCAAACAGACATGGTTCCCGGCTAAATCATGGCGTGGACAGAGCCAGGCAACAGCGTGTATACATAGCCAAGCAGTATGGCAAGAATCGCCAGCAGCCCCAGGTAGACCAGCAGCACCTTCAGCCCGAATTCCTTGCGGAGCACGAGGACGGTGCCATAGCTCGTGACGGGGCCTACGAGCAGCAGCGTCATCCCCGCGCCACCGGCAAAACCCTGCCTGATGAATGCGTCAACCAGAGGAACGCTCATGGTGGCGCACATATACATTATGATGCCGAAGATGACCGCGAAAACGTAGGCGCGCGCTCCACCCAGGTAATTCCTCATCAGCGTCCCGACGGGCGTGACTACCCTCACGAAAGCCGCCAGTGCGACTCCGATCACGAGCTCGACGCCTATTTCCCTCGGCATCTCGACATAGGCATAGTGGAGAACCGACTTGATCCTCGTCCCGAATGTCGCCGGACCGTGATCGGCGCAGCAGGACTCGCCCGAGCAATGGTGGCAGGCGGGCTCCTCCTCCACTTCCCTGGGCACAACCCTGAGGAGATCGCCCACCAGGCCTATGATTATGCCCATCAGAATTACGGAAACCGCGAGGTGGGCGGCGAACAGGGGGCCGAAGAATTGCCACGTCATTATGAGCGCGGTTATCGAGGTCGCCGGTGTGGCGACCAGCAGAGCCAGCACGGGGCCCAGCGACGCGCCGCGCTTGTGCAGGCTCACGGCTATGGGAAGTGACCCCCAGCAGCAGACCGGCGCGACGGTTCCCACCACTGTGGCATACAGTATACCCCGCAAGCCCCTGCCGCCCATATTCCTCTCGATCCAGTCCGACGGCAGGAATTCATGCACTATGCCGCTTATGAGAAAGCCGACGGCCACTGCCGGCACTACGTCCAGCAAATAGCCGGCAAGCGCGCGTCCGAAATCTCCTATGAATCCCGCCATATGAACCTCCTATACCTTTAGACCATTTTCGTGCTCCGGAGGGTGCGGGTCAAGTGCATACAGGCGGGCGCGGGGGCGGGTATCCTTGACAAAGCGGCCTCTATGCTCAACAATAGGGGTCACCTGAGGAGGAAGACGAATGCAGCGGCCAGCGATCTCTCTGATCACCCTTGCCCTGACGGGCGCGACCCTGCTCTCTCCGGCTGTGCTGCTCTCTCCGGCGGTATCAGGGGCCGGGCAAGCCGGGGAGTTCGAAGTATCCGTACTGGCCGAGGGGGCTCCATTTCACGGCGCCAACGGTCTCGCCTTTGACGCCGAAGACCAGCTTCACGTCGCCAGCGTGCTTGGAAACGAGATCGCCGTCATAGACCCCGGGACCGGCGAGATGATCAGCACGGTGGGCCAGCTCCACAGGGTCGAGGGGCCCGACGATGTTGCCTTCGGGCCCGACGGGTCGCTCTACTGGACGTCTTTCTCGACGGGCGAAATAGGACGCGTGTCGCCGCAGGGCGAAAGAACGGGCCAGTACATAGCACCCGGAGTCAACTCCATCACCTTCTCGGACGACGGCAGGCTTTTCGTGTCGCTCATATTCATGGCGGACGCCCTGTATGAAGTCGACCCGGACCTGTCCGCCCAGCCCCGCCTGATAGCAGAGGGCCTGGGATATCTTAACGGCATGGACTGGGGCCCCGATGGCTATCTCTACGGACCCATCTGGAAGAGGGGCGAGGTGGCGCGCATCGACGTCTCGACGGGAGATGTCCATACGGTGGCGGGCGGGTTCGCCGCACCCGCCGCGGTCAAATTCGCGCCCGACGGCTCGCTCTATGTTGTCGACAAGGTGAAGGGGCGCGTATCAAGCGTGCACATCTCGACGGGCCGTACCAGGTTGATCGCCGAGATGATGCCGGGCCTCGACAACCTGGCCTGCGACTCCAGGGGGCGGCTCTTCGTGTCCCACGGCCAGGACGGCATCGTATACAGGGTCATGCCCGACGGCAGCACCTGGACGTGCTGCCGTGGAGGTATGATCGCGCCCGGGGGAGTCGCAGTTCTACCCGGGCCGGAAGGAGAGTCCGTATTCGTGGCCGACTTCTGGACGCTGAGGCGATTCGACGCGGACACCGGCGAGGAGACAGGCACATACCGCCATCGCATCGGCGTCCCCGGCGGCATCACGCTGCCCTTTACGGTGAGCGCGGACGGCGAGAATCTCATACTCACGTCATGGCTCCACGGTAGCGTGGTGCAGGTCGTGAATCCTGAGAACGGAGAGGTCATCGAGGAGTATCTCGACTTCGGCGAGCCCGTTAACGCCATACGTTTCGGAAAGGACATAGTCGTTGCCGACAGGGGATCGGGAAGCCTGATTGTCATAGACCACTCCAATCCCGAAAAGAGGGACACGCTCGCCACCGACCTGGCGGCGCCCGCCGGGCTTGCGGCCCGGGACGGCGATCTGTGGGTGAGCGACGCCGTCATGGGAGCCGTGCTCAAGGTGGTGGAAGACGGCCGCGTCCTCTCGCCTCCGAAGCCCGTGGCGCGCGATCTCGCCAATCCGGAAGGGCTGGCCCTGGGCCCGGGCGGCCTTCTTCTGGTCGCCGAGAGCGATGCCGGCAGGCTATCCGGCATTGACCCTGCAACCGGCGAGGTCATTACCGTCATGCACGGCATCATTCCGTGCCTGCAGTCCGACCACCCTACGTGGATATTCAACGGGGTGGCGGTCGGGCCGTCGGGCATAATTTACGTAACCTGCGACGCGGGAAACACCCTTTACCGCGTTGAGCCAAGATAGCCCCCCCTTCTCATCTTCGCAAAGAGCGTGCTTATGGGTATAGTTGAGTGAAGACATGAGTTGCCTTGGCCTTACATAGTCCCGAGGGGGTGTGGACAATGACCGCCAACGCCACACTCAAGGCCAGGCATACGGAATTCCTCTGCATCGGATTGCTTACGGCAGTGATAATTCACGCGCTGGCCTTCGCGTTCTGGCCGGAGTACGTACCCAGGATCTACCAGCCCAGGCAAGCTGCCTTCAAGATGGTGCCGGTCCCACCGGTGTTTGAGATCCCGCCGCTGCCACCCGAGGTGAAGCCGCCCGAGCGCCCCATGGAGATAGCGCCTTCGGACGACGCGGACGAGGACGACACCATAGCGCCGAACCTCTTCGACAATCTCAGCGACATGCCGGCGCTCCCGCCCCCGCCGCCACCCGTGACGGATGACTTCTTCGCGTTCGACCGGGAGCCCAGGCTCATCGAGGCCGTGAAGCCCGAGTATCCGGATATCGCGCGCAAGGCCGGTGTGGAAGGGCGCGTGCAGGTGTGGGTAATCATCGATGAAGAGGGAAGAGTCATCTCGGCGGAGATTGCCGCATCCGACGCGCCCATACTCAACCAGGCATCGCTGGACGCGGCATACGAACACAGGTTCGAGCCGGCCTACCAGCGCGACGTGCCGGTCAAAGCCAAAATCTGCCTTCGGTTCAGATTCGTCTTGAACGACTAAAGGGGCGACAGGAAGAGGGTCAGGCCGGAGCCTGACCCTTCCACTCAAATTGCGGTAACCGGGGGATTTTCCCCCAATTGCTGCTATTGAACGACCAACATTTTACGTGTCAGTACGCTATAGCCTGTAACAAGCCTGTAGAAATAAACACCCGGGGATACCTTCGCCCCGTCCGTGCCAGAGGCCGTCCATGTGACCTGGTGGTAGCCGGCCTCGTGCAAGCCCTCGGCGAGCGTCGCGACGCGGCGGCCCGAGACGTCGAAGACGGCCAGCGAGACTTCCGCTGTCCGGGGCAGCCCGAATTCGATCAGGGTCGAACCCCCGAAGGGGCTCGGGCGGTTTTGCATCAGCACCACCGTAGCCGGCAACTCTCCGGACTCGACACCCGCCAGGCTCTTGATCTCGAAATCGGCATCAGACTCGTCGCTGCCTTCATTGGACGCGGCGTCCACGCATACGACCTTCACCCTGCAGGTCTCGGAATCATAGTAAACGGGCACGAACCAGTCGTACGGCGATGTAATAGCGCCGGTCGCGATTGTGTCGGGATAGGTCGACCCGCCGTCCTGCGAAAGCAGTATGTGGGTCGCCACTACTCCGACATCGTCGGACGCCGTCCACTCAACCGGATAGGGCGTGTCGTCGCCGCCCACATAGAGCTCCCCGCCGTTGGGCTCAACGACCGTCACTGAAGGGGCCGTTGTGTCCGCCTGAGAGGAGCAGCCGATGAGTGAAAAGTCATCGACCCCGGCTTCCACTATGGAGCCGCCGTCCTCGTCGCTTGCGATGAATCGGAACTGCACCTGGTCGGTGAGGTCGATGTAGTCGCCGAGACTGAACTCCATTCTTGTCCAGTTCCGGTTGCTCACGTTGGTGTTCTCGAGATCGGCGTAGGTCGCCCACGCGTCGTCGGTCACCTGGACCACCCAGACGTCCACGCCCGGCTCGGAGCCGGTGTCATTGGAATACCACCTGTAGTATATGGCCCGCACCGCCGCCTGGTCGGACAGGTCGAACACGGGGGACTGAAGTGTTGTCTTGCCGCCGTCCACGTCATAGGACCCCTGGCTCGAACCCGCCGCGCAGTCGGTTATGTACGCGTTGTAATTGGCGCCGGGCGTGTTGTCATCTGCGGGCTGTGCGGTGGTTTCCTGCGGATTGCAGCGGTCCCACATGCCGGTCGAGGCGTCGTCGCCCGGCAGACCGGCCGTCCAACCCTGGTCGGCTTCGAAGTCGTCGGCGAAGATGTCGTCATAGCCGACGCCGAAACCGTGCAGAACCGCCGGCGCCGTGGGCGGGTGCGTCGCGGTGTTGGAGGCGTCGTCCTCGGCGTAGATGTAATATTCGACGTCGGTGCAGGCAGCCTGCGCAGGGATGTCAGCCGCGTATTCATCCGGATTACCCGTGGGCTCCATGGTCGCGTCGACGAAGGACCCGCCGTCTATCCTGTAAGTCACGCGGCAGTTCGACGGAACGATCGAGCCGGCATTAGACGTTATTTCAGCCACGACTTCATATGGACTGGTCGTGTTCTGAGTATTATCGAGCGGAGTATGGACTATTGTCACGCCCGCCGTGATTTCAGGGCACGGGAAGGCGTGGTTCGAGGCCGCCGTGCAGAAGTAGGGATAATGGGGCGTCCCGTTGTCCAGGTTGCCGTCATTGTCGTCTGCTACGAAGGTCCAGTACACCTGGTCGGGCTGTGACTGGGGAAGCCCGAGCTTCCTTCCGTAGTGCCAGGTGTAGCGCGCCACGCTGTCGGCATATTCCTGCGAATATACCGCCAGCAATTCCTGCCAGGCGTCCCAGTGGAATCCGGCTATGACCTGCCCGCATGTGTGACCGCTGCCGGTGCATGGCCAAGTCATGGTGTTGTCCGAGTTGCGTATGCCGCTTGTGCAGTTATTGAGATAATAGCCGAGGCCCATGATGCTCTCGCGCGTGAGGTAGTTGGCGATGATATCGGAGTTGCCCTCATGCATGTCGCTCGGCGGGTCGCTCGGCCCGTAGAGGAAATCCGTGACGGCGTGGCCGTATTCGTGATAGACGACGTCGCCCATTCTGCCGGTATTGCCGTAACTGGCGCTCTCCACACAGAGGTTGATGCCGCTTCCGTCCCACCACGCGTTGCCCGGGCAGTAGAGGTCGGTGCGTTCTACAGTGGCCAGCATCTCGTAGTCAACGCCGGTCCAATCTGGGTCCATGTCCTTGAGCCAGTCATGCTCCTTGTTTACATAGGCGAATACGTCACGCTCGCTGTGTAGCGAGTTGCTCTCGTTCCAGTCTATCAGATACGGGGTGCCGTCAGTGATGGTGCCGCTATGGCTGGCATTTGTGCCGCCGTAAACGTCAACCGTCACCCAGTGGCCGTTTAGCCCCGCGGTTATGGTCCTGGAGCCGGCGGTTCCCGAGATGGAGAAGTCGCCGTTCGCATCCGAATAGCATGTGCCGACCCCGCTGATGCTTATTCGCATATTGCGGAGCGGATAGTCGTACGTGAAGCCGTCGCAGTAGCCGTCCCACTCGACGTCGCCTTCGACGCTACCCGTAAAATCGGCGAAACGTATGTGATTCTCGCGCCAGAGTATCTCGCCGGTGCCGGCATCCACCCAGGTCGCCCAGATGCCGAACGGATCTGTCATGTTGAGGTCGAAACGGTAGGCCAGGCGGTACTCGAGGCCGCCTTCGCCGACTTCCACGGGGAGGACCCAGAGCTCGTTGCGGTCAACCGTGTCGACGCCCTCGACGAAACCGATGTCGTCCTTCGCGATTGCCAGCGCCAGGGCTTCCGATATTCCCGGGCTTACCGAGATATCGACGCCCGGAAATACGTCCGACCCGAAGGCGAAGAGCCTGCCCGCCTCGGTAAATACGAGATGCGCGCGCCCGCCCCAGACGGGTAAGCCGCCGAAGGTCTGCTGAAAAATGACGGAGCGCTTGCCGGGCCCGGAAGCGTTGTTGACTGCAACAAGGTCCTCATTGCCGACGCCGAAAAGTTCCTGATTCCTGCTTATGAAGTCTCTTGCCAGGGTTTCCGCGGCCTGCCCGGAGTCAGCGGGTCGGGACATGTTTATCCCGCTTCCATAGACATGGTGGAAAGTCCCCGTGGCGGTGTTTACCTGGTAATGCCAGTTGCCGCCGTAGCTCTCGGCGAATGCCGCCAGAGCCGCCGGGGCCGCCGCGGCCCCCAGCGCCTGGACGCCGGGCGCTTCGACGCGGCGCGATTCCCAGGTCAGCTGGGACGGAGCGCCTTGTCTCGGGATCTCCCAGAGCATGGCATCCCGGGCGGTATTGAAAGCCAGGACCGGGGCGGCTGCCAATATCGCCGCAGCAAACGCAAAAACCGACAATCTGGCCAGAGTGCGCATTATCCCCTCCGTTCTTAGATATTCCAATCCATTGCTATTCGACTCATTATAGCACAAGCAAACGCGAAATTCCATCACTTCGGCAGCCATGTTGCCGATTGATATTATAGGTGACTGAGGGTAATGCACCCGTCACGGTGTCGCCCGACACATGGATGTGTCCACGTTCGAACAAGGTGCCTTGAGGAGGGAATCATGACCCGCCGGACGATCATTCCTTTTGCCGTTGCAGTCGCAGTCGCGGTGGCCTTCATAGCGTCCAGCCTGCCCGCCCAGTCGGCGGGCCCGCTCTGGACAAAGACATATGGAGAAGACGGCATCGCCCATGCCTATTCGATCCACCCCACATCCGACGGGGGCTTCGTAATGGCGGGCAAGTTCAGGGACGGCGAAGGAGACGCCTGGGACGTCTATTTAATAAGGACGGACTCGGCCGGCGACACCCTGTGGATCCGGACCTTCGGAGGAGAAGGGGACGATATCGCCCGCAGCGTAATCGAGACGGCGGACGGCGGCTTTGTGATCGCCGGCAAGACCCAGTCACCGGGCGACGGGAGCTGGGACATTTATCTCCTCAAGACCGACGCCGACGGCAGGGAGATATGGGTCAATACATACGGCGAGACTCAAATGGACTTCGCCAAGTCGGTAATACAGACCTCGGACGGCGGGTACGCGCTTGCGGGCGCCACCATGGGCGGAAACGGCGAGACGTATGACGCCTATCTTGTAAAAACAGACGCCGATGGGAACCAGCAGTGGGCCAGATCATATGGCGGTGAAGACGGCGACTTCGCGACGGCCGTCGCCGAGATCGACGGCGGCGGGTACATCGTCGGTGCGGCGACCGAGTCATTCGGCCGGGGCATGGTGGACTTCTATCTCATAAGAACCGACGCCGGCGGCGGAACCCTTTGGGCCAGAACCTATGGCGGAGAAGACTGGGACGTCCCCTGGGATGTCCGCCAGACCACCGACGGCGGCTTCATAGCGGCGGGTGAGACCAGGTCCTTCAGCGAACACGGCATGGACGTCTACCTTGTGAGGACGGACGGCGCGGGCGAGATCGAATGGGCGAGGAATTATGGCGGGGAAGGCAGGCAGACGGCGCAGGCCGTGTGGCCGACACCGGAAGGCGATTTCGTCGTGGGCGGGTACACCTATATATATGAGGAGTGGGGACAGGATATCTACGTCGCGCGCGTCCGGGCGGACGGTGAGGTCGCCTGGGTCAAGACATTCGGCGGGCCGGGCAGGGACATCGCCCATTCCATCATGCAGGCCATGGACGGCGCCTGCGTCGTGGCGGGCGAAACCGAGTCATTCGGACACAAAACCTGTGAGGCCTATCTTCTCAAGATCGATCAGTAGATACCGCCCGGGTCGTCGCGGCGCCTGCCGGCGCACCGACGCCCCGGCCGGCTTTATTCTGATGGAAGAGCAAGTTCGGCTCTGCATTTCAACTCTATCGACCCTGACGCGCTTCCCTGTGAACCGGGGGGCCCTCCTCCACCGCCGGGCATGCCGCCGCCTGGATCACGTCGACGGCCAGCACCGGGGCCTCCACCCGGACCACCGCCTCCACCCGGAGGACGGTCACCCATTGACTCGCCCATCTCTTCCCTCATCGCGTCCATGTCGATTTCGGCCGTGACGAATCTGATGCCTACCTTCTTCTCCCAATTGACGCCAAGGGCGTAGAGCCTTCCTTCGGTCTTCTCCAGCGGCAGTTTGAGCTCATAGATTATCCGGTCGTCCGCATAGCCGAGGGCGATTTCAAGTCCCTCAATGTCGCCGGGCGCGAATGTCCCGTATACAGCGCCGTCGGGGCCAAGAAGCTCAACGCGGTTCGCGGCCTCATCCACCATCTCGACAATCATATCTTTATTTTCCCGGGGATCTCTCTTCGCGCCGCGGTCTGTCGCCTCGCTGCTTCCTCGCTCCGGCATCTGACCCTCGCCCATGGACATCCGACCGCCGCCCCTTGGAATTTGACCGCCCCCCATGGGCATCTGACCGCCCCCCATGGGGCAGTGGATTCCAAATGTCTCATCGAGGCCGCCTTCCGGGTCGAACCATACCGTGAGCCCTCTCATTATTATCTGTCCGGCGACATCGCTGGTCGGCGAATGTAGGCAGACGAAGACGTCCTCGGCATCGTTGGTTACGCCAACAGCGATATTACCTTCTTCCACATAAGTGGTCAGTCCCCTCCAGTCGGTGGCATCACCGTCGATCACAATTTCGCGGTCCCGCCACGCGCTCTTAAGCTCGAGTTCGTTGCATCCGGCGAGGAAGAACACCGTCAACAACAAACCGGCCGCAACCGCCCGCCCATATGACCACTTCCTGCTCATTCCAACAAACCTCCACTCCGCCGGCGACGACCGGCGGAGTCTCTTTCGCATCGGGGATGGGGCCCCATATCCCGATGCGCCGCATAAATGGGGAATCCTAATGGTACTTACCTTTGATTTTCCCCCAGGTAGCGGATTCTCTATTCTGTTCCTCAAGCGCGTCCAGCGTGTTCACGCCTTCCTCGCCGTCGGGCAATTCCACCCCGAAACTTTCGAGCTTCTCACGAATCGCGGAGCGGATCTCTTCTCTCGTAGCCTCGGCTTCCCGCATCTCGCGGAACGTGTCACGAATCTCCTTGCGCTGTTCCTCGGTGAGCTGCTTGAAAATCTCGCTCCTGCGCCCCCTGCACTCGCCGGGGCCGGGACGCTCCGGTACTTCTATGCCCCAGCCCTCCAGCTTCTCGCGGACGGCGGCATGAACATCCTCGCGCGACGCGCCGGCTTCCCTCATCCCGTCGATCAGGCCGCGAAGCTCTGCTTTCTGCTCCTCGGTCAGCTGATCGAAGAATGGAGGATGATGCGGACGCTGGCCGCGCTTACCTTCCCCACCTCCCCTGCCGGGACGTTCGGGCACTTCTATGCCCCAGCCTTCGAGCATCGCATCGACTGCATCCCGGATCTCTTCGCGGGTGGCTCCAGCCTCTCTCATCTCCTCGACTTTCTCATGTATGGCATCTCTCTGCTCTTCGGTCACCTGATCGAAGAAGCCTCCGTGGCCGTGGCCTGGGCCTTGCCCGCGTCCGTCGCCCCGGTCTGCATGTCCCATCGCCACCGCTATCACCGTCACTGCAAACAGGGTCACAAGAATCACTCCAACCCTTGACTTCAATTCCTTCACCTCCTTTCGACCGTCAGGTCATGTATTCCATTTTCACTTGATTAGACAGAAGAAGTTCCTGTCGTATTCCCGATAAATATCTCACTGCCCTTCGTCATCGGGAGGCGGGGGCGGCGGAGGCCTGTCTCCTGGCTTGTGGCCTGGCCGCGGACCACCACGTTTGAAGCCTCTCCCGAACTTCTCATGCTTCTCCTCGAGACGCGCCCTCTGCTCTTCGGTCAGCACCGGGTCCAGCTCGGACCTGAGCGAGTCCAGAAGCGCTGACGCCTCCTCGTGGAAGCCCTCTGCCAGCTCCGAGAACTCCTCGGCATGCCTGGTGAGAATGTCCCGTACCTTCGGCTCCTGTTCCGGCGTCGGGTCTATTAGCTCCACCATTCGCTCGACGAATATCTCGCGATGTCTCACCTCGGCCATCCGCGGGCCGAATCTGTGAACCACGAACCCGCTGCCCAGGGCCCCGATCACTATCCCGATAAGAAGAGTCCCGACTATTATGAGTACCGTCTTGGTATTGGTTTTCATAGGAGCTCCTCCAGCATCTCATCAACCGGGGCCGTGAGGACTTCTTCAATGTCGCCGGCTTCCTGGGCTCCAAAAGCCGCCGCCACCGAAATGCCGCTACCCTGGTTCAGGTTATAGATGAGCAGGAAAGCCGCCACAGCCGCCGCCACCAGGGCGACCCTGCGGAACGCATATTGTAGCGACTCGAAGAAACCCGCTCCTCCGCCTTCCCGCTGCCGCTCTTCAGTTATGCGCCTCACCACGCGCTCGGCGAAGAACGGCCCAAAGGACTCCGCGGCGCTCGACTTGACCGCCCCCCTCATGGCAAGGAGTTCGTCCCGCTCTCGCCTGAGCTCCGGCGAGGCGGCAAGCGCGGAATCCAGCTCTGCCTTCTCATCCGGGTCGAGCTCCCCGTCGAATGACCTGTAGAGCAGCTCGAGTATTCGCTCTTCCATCATAGTTCCCCCGCTACGGGCCTGAGCAAGCTCTTGAGCTTCTTCTGAGCCCGCGACAATCTAGAAAGCACTGTTCCAACCGGAATATCGAGGATCTCGGCCGTTTCAGCCGTCGAATATCCATCAATGAGCCTCAGCACCACAACCGCGCGGAAGTCATCGTCCAGCTTCTGTATGGCCTGCTCTATGAGTTCCCTGTCGGGGCCGGTGTCATGGGCCTGCCGCTCATCCGGTATGTCAGGGAGCTCTTCGGCGGGCGTGCTGGAGAATACCTTGCGGCTGCGCTGCCTCCTCCTTATCTCGTTTATGGCCTGGTTCATGGCGATCCGGGTTATATAGGTCTTTACGCTGGACTCACCCCGGAAACTGCCCAGCGCCCTGTAGAAGCGTATGAATGTCTCCTGGCCGATGTCCTCGGCCTCCGGAGAGTTACCCAGCATTCCTATGACCGTCGCGGCGACTACCGGCTCATAGCGCATGACAAGCTCCTTGAAAGCACCGTCATCACCGTCTCTGGCAGCTGCAATAAGTTCTTGGTCGGTCAAAACCAAGCCTCTTCCCGTATAGGATTTCCACCACTTCCCTTCTACTCCTTAGACAATATGCGTTCAAGCCGTATTCCAAAAACCCTGGGGTCAGGTCTTGAAATGCACAAAAACTAGGGGTCAGGTCTTGAAATGCACATTGGGCAGCCTAAGGCCGGTTGCCCGGACTTCCACCGTTGACTTCTTTACAACACGAAGCCCCGGCGGAATGCCTTCGCATCCGTGCTTAGAGTATTGTGCATTTCAAGACCTGACCCCACAAAAAAAGGGCCGCCGCTGGGCGGCGGCCCCTGAAGACCTGCTCCCCTTGACCAAAAACAGGTCCCTGCTACTCCTTTTCCTTCTCGGCTATTCTCCGGACTATTCTCTCGGATATCAGGAATGCTATACCTATGCCGATGGGCACGATCCCGCCGGTGGCATCGTGCGGCTCTCCGCGCGCGAACAGCATTATCATCACCGAGAGGCCTATGAATATGCATAGCAGGCCCAGGATAATAAGCCATATCCTCCCGCCCTTGTAGCCGTTCTCCTTGACTTCCTGCTTCTGCACCTCGTACAGCTCGGGCGGTATATCCATCCCCTTCTCGGCCAGGTACATGCGTTCCCTGTGACGGCGCTCCTTGGCCCTGCCATTGAGTATCATGGCTACGATACCGACGGCAAAGGCGCCTATGAGAAACACGATGGGAATCAAGAAAGGATTGATGCTCGATTGCATTTCTCTTCCCTCCTCCTCTTTCTATTCGATTCCGGTCTAAAGCCCGTCTATGGGGCCCTTTCTCCTTCCACCCTGCACCGACGCCATAGCCAGGGGTTTTGTTTCAGCCCCGTGAATTTTCTTCTCTCCCTGAAACATTGCCCGGGCATGGGGCGTCTAGTCTAATAGAACGGAGGAAATCGAATTGGCTTGTTCTTCAACCGCAGTCTTGCAAATGTCGCTGGGGGCCGATAGGCTCTCTCTTGGCAGGCTGGGCTGGCCCCGGCCGCGAGGAGCCCGTACACTCTCTTCATCGGAGCAGCAATTGAGCCAGAGCAGGCCCTTAAGGGAACTCAGCGACGAGCAGCTGGTGGTGCTCTGCCAGGGCGACAACCACGCCGCCTTCACCGTGCTGGTGGACCGCTATAAGGACAGGATTCACCGGCTCATAAGGCGCATGGTCGGAGGCCCAGACGACGAGGACCTCACCCAGGAGGTCTTTATAAAGGTCTACAGGGCTATACCCGGCTTTCGCGGGGGAAGCACTTTCAAGACTTGGGTTTACAAGATCGCTCACAATCTTTGTCTGTCGGAAATAAGGAAGAAAGGTAGAAGGGGCGAGCATCTCTCTATTGAAGAAGAGGGCGATGAAAAACTTCATTGCCTCCTCCCAGACGCCCGTCAAGGTCTTGAAGATGAGATTGAGAAGCGGGACCTCTCTCAAAGCATACGGAGACTCATGGAGAGATTGCCGCCCCAATACCGCACCGTGCTCACGCTTTTCTACCTCGAACAGGCCAAGTACGAAGAGATAGCAGATATCATGGGAATTCCCCTCGGGACGGTGAAGACGCATATTCACCGGGCCCGGCTGCGCCTCAGGGACCTCCTTCTGGCCGAGGGCGATATCGCCGGCCTGACGGGGGGCCTCGCCACGGGGGCCGGGGACGACGGAGGTGAGTCGTGATGAAGTGCTCTGACTACATTATGTGGATCAGCCAGAGACTCGACGGCTCGCTCCCCCCGGACAGGTTCGCCGAGCTCGAAGAGCATCTCGCCGTCTGCGGCCGCTGCAGGGCCGAGTACAGGCTCCAGAAGAAGATCATAGGCGCTCTCAGCCAAGAGGTGCCCTCGGATCTGTCGCCCGACTTCACCCGGCGAGTAATGGCGCGCGCCATGGAAGTAGACCGAGCCCGGAAGCGCGCCGAGAAGCTGGAACCGCTTGTGCCGGCCCTGGTGTTCGCCGCCGCCGCGATCGTGCTGTTCATATTCCGGAGCGAGGTCGCGGGCGTCGTGGGTCCCGGGATGGACGTACTGGGGGACTTCCTGGGTGGGCCGCTCTCGAGGCTCGGCGGAGCCTTCGCCGGGCTCATCCCGGGCAGCATGAGCGCCTCCGCCGAATCGACCTCATTTGTCCAGAGGGTATCCCAGCCGGTCATAATACTGGGGACCACGGCAGCGCTCGTAATGGCCGCCGCCGTCTGGGCCATGCGCAAGGCCGCGGACCTCATCAGGGGATAGAGATGGGGTCAGGTCTTGAAATGCACATCGGCCAGCCTATGGCCGGTTGCCGGCCATTCCACCGGCGGCTTCTTTACAACGCGAAGCCTCCGCGGAACCACCTTCGCTCCCGCGCTGAAAGCGTTGTGCATTTTGAGACCTGACCCCTATCTGCTTGTGCATTTTCAGACCTGACCCCTACTTTTCTAGCTTGGACTGTACGCTCTTGACCTTGTCGTCCATGGTCTGGGGCCGGTCGGTCCGCGTCCCCACCTTAATCACGGTGGAGACCCGCGGAGCCCCCATCTCGTGAATGGTTTCATGACAGCGCTTGATGGCGGCGAAGACGTCGTCCCACTCCCCCTGGATATTGGTCCCATAGGCGTGCAGCCGGGTCTCAAGCCCGGCTTCCTTGAGGACCTTCTCGCACACGGCCACGTACTCTGAGAGCGACACTCCCACCCCGATGGGCACCACGCTGATATCGGCTATAACTTTCATGGCCCGTATCCTCCTCAATCTTCTCCAGTCTTCTCCTGTCATGATCCCAGAATCACGGTCCAAACTCAAGCAGACTGCTGACTTATGGCCGGTTTATACCCCCTTTTCAATTGACATTAAATGGCTCAGTTACTATGCTTCTATGGCAGTAAGTCGCTTCTACGGCAGTAAATCAGGCTGGTTCTCAACGGGGCGATCGCTTTGTCTGCCCCGTATAGTTGTGGTATGCAGAATCGGAGGAGATCGAATTGAAGGGCCGTGTACTTATCATCGACGACGAAGCCGAAATCCGGAGGAACCTGACGGTCGGATTGACCCAGGAGGGGTACAGCGCAGTCGCGTGCCCGGACGGGATCTCCGCCATCCACGAGCTCAACGCATCCCGCGAGAAGGGCATCGCTTACGACTACCTGGTCACGGATATCTTCATGCCCGATATCGACGGTCTTAAGATACTCAAGGTGATCAAGGTCCAGTACCCCGACCTCCCGGTTCTGGTAATCACCGGCTTCGGCGACGAGGCCCTCAAGATGACGGCGCTCTCCGAGCAGAACACGGGTTTTCTCGACAAACCCTTCGAGATCAGCGACCTCGTGAATGCCCTGGACGAGCTATCCCCCGGCTCCACCAGCGAGGCAGCCGCCCCAACCGAGGCCCCGGCGGAGGGCATACGCGAGTCCGTGAGCGCTTACCTCACCATAAGAATCACCGACCCGGCGAGGAGCATGGATATATTCAATCAGCTCCACTCCATGGATGGCATCCAGAAGTGCGAGGCCGTGAGGGGGGACTTCGACATAATTGTGCTCGCCCAGGGCGAATCCACGGAGGAGATCGACCAGGTCAAGAAGAAGATAGGCGAGATCGACGGGGTTGAGATCGCATCGATGTCGCCGGTGGAGAGGCCCAAGCTCGACCGTGACGTGGACGAGTTCGTTAAGATCTATTCCCAGGCTATGAAGCAGCCCTCCCAGGTGAAGGCATCCATGCAGCCCGGGACGATGAGTTATATCATAGTTGACATAGACCCGAACGCCATTCAGCAGATCTTCACGACGGTCTTCTTCATAAACGAGGTCGTGTTCTGCGATGTTATCGAGAACGGCAAGAAGCTCGTCGGAATGATAACGGGCGAGGGCGTCGGCAGGAAGTCCACCATTCTCGACAAGCTCAACGAGATCGACGGCGTCCTCAGGGTGCGCGAGGCCACCGTCATCAAGCTCATCGAGGATTGACGACAACCCGCTGACGGCGACGGGCAAATCAGGCTGCGCCCAGGATCCCTGACCGCGCAGCCGGAATTATGAAGAGCCCGGATGACTGGGGAGCGGCTCGGAAGTGGCACCTGTAAAAGAACAGGAGAAATTCACATACCGCCTGTGGCGCTATGACGGCGCGCCGGGCGAGCTCATACCACTCCTGCAGTCGGCCCAGGACCATTTCGGTTACATACCGCGAAGGGCAATCTCCTACATCTCAAGCGTCACGGGCATATCCGAGTCGGACGTCTACGGCGTAATAACTTTCTACAGCCAGTTCAGACTCCAGCCCATGGGCAAATACGTGGTAAGGGCCTGCGCGGGCACCGCCTGCCACGTATCGGGCGCCAAGACAATCATTGAGACCATAGAGGATGAACTCGGTATTGAGGTGGGTGACACCACCGAGGACGGCCTCTTCACTCTGAATACGGTGGCATGCATCGGGTGCTGTTCGCTCGCCCCGGTGATCATGATAAACGACGACACGCACGGCAGGCTGACTCCCGCCTCGCTCCGCAAGCTCCTGCGCGAGTACAGGCGCAGGGAGGAAGCCGCGCGCAGAGAGGAAGCTGAGGGCGCGTCCGCGCGCGAGGACTGAAAGAGCCGGCGCAGCCGGCAAGGCGATCGGAAATGCTCAAGAAAAGCGGCACCAGGAAAGTCATCGTCGGAATGGGAACCTGCGGCCTGTCAGCCGGGGCCCAGTCCGCCTATGACAAGTTCGAGGAGCTGCTCAAGGCCAATCCGGGCGCATTCGAACTCTCCCGCACGGGCTGCTTCGGCATGTGCTATCGCGAACCCCTGGTCGAGGTGCGCGACAACGGCGACCGCGTCTTCTACGCCGAGGTTACGCCCGAGCTCGCCGCCGAGATATTCAACTCCCACATCGTGGGAGGCAGAGTTCTCGAAGAGCACGTGGCCTACAGCCGCGATGACGCAGAGGCCACGGGCGGCGCCGAAGAGGACTATATCATACTGCAGAAGAGGATCGTGCTCCGCAACTGCGGCACCATAGATCCCGAGTCCATAGACGAGTACGAAGCCGCGGGCGGATACAGTGCCCTGGCCAGGGCCCTCAAGGAGATGTCAGCGGACGAGATAATAAAGGAGGTCTCCGACTCGGGCCTCAGGGGGCGCGGCGGAGCGGGATTCCCGACGGGCTTCAAGTGGTCGCTTGCGGCTAAGCAGGAAAGCGACGTCAAATACATAGTGTGCAACGCCGACGAGGGCGACCCCGGTGCGTTCATGGACCGCTCGGTTCTCGAGGGCGACCCCCACTCGGTTATAGAGGGCATGATCATATGCGCCCGGGCCATCGGGGGCACTTTCGGCTACATCTACTGCCGCGCCGAGTACCCCATGGCCATCCGCCGTCTCACACTCGCCATAGAAGCGGCCCGCCAGAGGGGCTATCTGGGCGAGAACATCATGGGGACCGGGTTTAACTTCGACCTTAAGATAAAGCAGGGGGCCGGAGCTTTCGTATGCGGCGAGGAAACGGCTCTCTTCGCCTCAATCGAGGGCCAGCGCGGCATGCCCAGGATAAGGCCCCCCTTCCCCGCCGAGAAGGGCCTCTGGGCCAAGCCCACCAATAACAACAACGTCGAAACCTACGCCAACGTGCCGTGGATCATCTCCGAGGGAGCCGCCGCCTACGCGGAGTTCGGCACCGAGAAGAGCAGAGGGACCAAGGTGTTCGCCCTGGCCGGCAAGGTGCGGCGGGGCGGGCTGGCCGAAGTCCCCATGGGGACCACCCTACATGACCTCGTTTTCAAGATCGGCGGCGGCATCAAGCAAGGCAAGAAATTCAAGGCCGTGCAGATGGGCGGGCCGTCGGGCGGTTGCATACCGGCCGCCATGGACGGCACGCCGGTGGACTTCGAGTCAATACCCGCAACGGGAGCCATCATGGGCTCGGGCGGGCTGGTCGTTCTCGACGAGACCTCCTGCATGGTGGAGATCGCCCGCTTCTTCCTGGAGTTCACCCAGAACGAATCATGCGGCAAGTGCACCTTCTGCCGGATAGGGACCCGTAGAATGCTCGAGATACTCACCCGCATAACCATGGGAGAGGGCGAGCCCGGCGACATCGAGAAACTACAGAAACTGGGCCAGCAGATACGCGAGTCCAGCCTGTGCGGCCTAGGCCAGTCGGCGCCCAACCCGGCGCTCACTACCATCAAGTACTACCGCGACGAATACGAGGCCCATATAAATGACAAGCGCTGCCCGGCCGGCGCGTGCACGGCTTTGGTCGACTTCTTCATCGACCCCGACAAGTGCACGGGTTGCACGCTATGCGCCAGGAAGTGCCCGGTCGAGGCCATAAGCGGCGATAAGAAGCAGCCTCATGTCATCGACATAGAGAAATGCGTCAGGTGCGGCCAGTGCATCACGAGCTGCAAATTCGACGCGATTTATACCAAATGAGCGAAATGAGCGAGACGAAAACACAGACAGTCAAGATAAAGGTGAACGGCAAGCCGGTTGAGGCCGCTCCGGGCAAGACCATACTCGAGGTCGTTCGCGAGCAGGGTCTGGACGACATCCCGACCCTCTGCTACTCGCCCGAGCTCGAGCCATACGGTTCATGCTTCCTCTGCGTGGTGGAGGTGAAAGGCCGCTGGAACCTCGTCCCGGCATGCGCCACCCGGATCGCGCCCGACATGGAGATCGAGACGCGCAATGAGCGGGTCGTGGCCGCCAGGAAGACGGCGCTCGAGCTCCTGCTCTCCAACCATTTCGCCGACTGCGTGCCGCCTTGCCAGCAGGGCTGCCCGGCCGGCGTCGACGTGCAAGGTTACATAGCCCTCTCAGCCATGGGCCAGTACAGGAAGGCCGTCGATCTCATCCGCGAGACCAACCCGCTTCCCGCGATCTGCGGGCGGGTATGCGTGCGCAAATGCGAGGTGGTTTGCCGGAGGGCGGAGGTCGACAAGGCCGTAGGCATAAACGCCATCAAGAGATTCGTGACCGACGCGCCGGGAGTTTACGACGGCGCGCCCGACTGCGCGCCCCGGACGGGCAAGAGCGTGGGCGTCGTAGGGGCCGGACCCGCCGGGCTCACGGCCGCCTGGTTCCTGGGCCGCGAGGGGCACAAGGTCGTGATGTATGAAGCCCAGCCCAAGTCGGGGGGCATGCTTCGCTACGGCATCCCCACCTACAGGCTTCCCGACGATGTTATAGACGCCGAGGTGAACCATATACTCAAGACCGGGGCGGAAATAACCTATGGCGTCAAGGTGGGAGAAGACATATCGCTGGCGGACATGAGGAAGAAGCACGACGCCGTATTCATCGCCTCGGGCGCCTGGGCCGGAAAACCCATGCGCGTCGAAGGTGAGTTCGATACGGAGGGAATCGTCCCCGGGGTGGACTTCCTGAAAGACAAGTACGAAAAGCCCGAGTCCCTCTCTGGCACCGTCGTCGTTGTCGGCGGCGGCAATACCGCCATGGACGTCGCCAGAACGGCCTGGAGGCTCGGGGCAGACAAAGTCATCGTGCTGTACCGCCGGACCAGGGCCGAGATGCCTGCCGATGAGATGGAGATCGAGGATTGCCTTGAGGAGGGCATCGAGATAATGGAACTGGCCGCGCCCGTAGGCATAGTAGCCGACGACGGCAGCCTCAAGAGCCTGCGCTGCATCAGGATGAAGCTCGGCGAGCCCGACTCTTCAGGCAGGCGCCGCCCGGTGCCCCTCGAGGGCTCCGAGTTCGAACTGCCCTGCGACCTCGCGGTGCCGGCCATCGGCCAGGACACCGTCGTCGAAGGTCTTACCGAGGCCGGCGGCGAGATCGAGATGACCAAGTGGATGACTTTCGTCGTCGATACCGGGACGATGAAGACCAACATAGAGGGTGTATTCGCCGGCGGGGACGCGGCAGATGACGGCCCCACTGTCGTTATCGACGCGATCCGCGACGGCCAGCGGGCAGCCAGGGCGATACACGCGCACTTGTGCGGCACCGACCTTCCCGCCGGGCCCTTCGCCGTGGTCAAGGACTTCTGGAGCAAGCCCGGCCGGGCCGAGCTGGGGGACGTTAAGGAGAGCCCCCGGCATGAGGTTCATCTTATAGACGTAGAGGCCCGGCGCGGAAACTTCGAAGAAGTGGCCACGGGTTTCGAGTACGAAGACAACGTGCATGAGACTGCAAGGTGCCTCTCCTGCGGCTGCGTCAGGTTCGAGGACTGCGAGCTCCGGCTCTCCGCCGAGGAGTACGGCGTGGACATGGAGGAGTTCAAGGGCTATGTACGCAAACACAAGGTCGATGACCGCCACCCTTACGTAATATATGACCCCAACAAATGCATACTCTGCACGCGCTGCATAAGGACCTGCGCCAGGCTGCTCGCCGTGCCGGCGCTGGGACTGGTCGGCAGGGGATTCAGGTCGGAGATGCGGCCGGCATTGAATGACCCGCTGGTGGAGACAAGCTGCACGAGCTGCGGCAACTGCGTGGACGCCTGCCCCACGGGGGCGCTCACGGTGAAATACCCCTTCCCCGGGCGCGCGCCGCTTCACACGGACGATGCCGCGAGCCATTGCGGCTTCTGTTCGCTGGCATGCGCGATCAGGGTGAAGCGGTTCGGCGAGGGGCGCTATTACATAACCTCTTCGGGTGTCCCCGGCGATTACCTCTGCAGGTACGGCAGGTTCGGTTATGAGCTATTCGTGAAGCGCAAGCGCATAACGCAGCCGGAAATCCGCCGCGGCAGCGAGCGCGAGAAGCCCGAGCTGCCGGAGGCCGCCGGGCTGGTCGTCTCGGAAATGAAACGCATCGCGGCCAAGTACGGCCCCGAGAGGGTTGCCGTATTCGTATCGCCCGAGCTCACCAACGAGGAGTTGTACCTGTCCGGAAAGATCGCGCGCGAAGGGCTGGACACCAATAACGTCGCGTCGCTCTCAATACTCGGGACTCACGAGGAAGCCGGTGCGGCGGACGAGTACCTGGTCTTTACGGCTTCAACCGCCGACAGGTCCGCCATCGCCAAAGCCGACCTCATAATCTGCAACAACACCTCTCTTGAGGCCGACCATCAGGTGCTGGCCGTTGACGTTATACAGGCGGCAAAGTCGGGCACCGGGCTCATAGTCGCCAATTCGGCGCTGGGCCAGATCGACCGTATCATATCGACGCTGGCGATGGACCCCATGCGCGGCACGGCTTCGGTGTTATGGAACGCGGTGATAAAGACGCTGGTCGATGATGGGCATATCAGCCGGGTGGACATTGAGAATGTCCCAGGCGGCGGGGATTTCCTTGGAGGTTTGAGGATGAGCGCGGACGATGCCGCGGGCCTCACCGGCATAGACGCCGGTGATATCCGAAAAGCGGCGGCGCTCTTCCGCGACGCCAGGCGGGTGGTGTTTATTCACAGTCCTGACAGGCTGCAGGACAAGGCCCCGGGCGACATACAGACGCTTGCCGCCTTCGTAGTCCTGCTGCGCGCCGCGGGTATAGATGCAGATCTTCTCTTGCCGCGCATAATAGCAAACAGCGCGGCATTGGAAGTTGCGGGCGCCGAACCGGCATTCGCGGCCGGAAGACAGCCGGCACCCGCCGGCCTCGCCGGCGCGCGCAGCCGTGAAGACCTTCGGAATATGCTGGAAAACGGCGAAATAAGGGCGGCGCTCATCATCGGCGAGGATCCCATGGCCTGGGGCCGGACGGGGCTATGGTTCGAGAATGCCGAGTTCATCGCGGCCATGGACTGGACGCCCACCGAAACCACCCAGTACGCCGATGTGGTGCTCCCGGGGTCGACCTGCCTCGAGACGGAAGGGACAAGATGCAACTTCGAGGGGAGGCTCGCGGAATTCAAGCAAGCGGTGCATCCTCCAGCCGGCATGTCGGGTACGGAAGTCCTGAAGAAGCTGGCACAGGAGTTCGGGGTCAAGACGGCCCGTAACCTCACCGCCGAGCTGAGCGCGCTGGTCGAGAAGAGTCTCGGTCCGCTCGCCTGCTTCTACTGGAACACGGGCCAGAAGAGAAGCGCTGAGGGCCGCGCCGGACTAGCGCCGACCGGAGCCGCTGTGAAGGCGGTGCCCATCCAGCCGCCCCTCACGCATGCCGAGAAATACAAGAGAGAAATACGCGAGGTCGGGACCGAGAGGTACAGGGTGCGGTCCTGAGAGCGGTCCCGGCGTCTGCATATATACCGCTGAGCGATGACGACTGACCCTGTCTTATCCGCAAGCGGCAACGAGCCGCGGGAGGCCCGGTTGCTTAAGCTCGACAATCTTTACGATTTCATGGGCGGCAACTTCGACTATGTCTTCGTCCTGGACGATGACGAAGAGGTCGTACACGCCAGCGAGATGTTCCGCAGGGATTGCCTCCCTCCCGACTCGGAGGATAAGACCATGCGGCTTGAAGACGTCGCATCCGATTTCTCCCTTGTCACCTTCAGGACCGCCATGGCGCGGGCCAGGGCCGGGAACCGCGCCATCGCCGTGTTCTCTCCCGCCAGCGATTCTTCGCGCTCAATACCCATGAAGGTGGGCTGTACTTCCGCTAATGGCAGGACATTATGCATATTTTTCGGCCAGAAGCTCGAAGTGCTTGCGAGCGACACCAAGACAGAAAGGGAAGGGAGGGTTAGGGAGCTGGCCTGCATCTACAGTGTCATGGAGTGGATAGAGGTCTCCCCTTCTATCAACGCCTTCTTCTCGGAACTCCCGAAATACCTCGGGCCGGGCATGCTGGCTCCCGAGGACGTTATGATCTATTCGGTTTACGAGGGCGTGGAATACGGGGATAAGCCGACCTCAAGCAACTACATATCCACGCGCCTCGTGGTCGGGGATAGAGAAAAAGGCGAGATCCGGATCGGCTATGCAGATGACAGGCACGAGATTCTGCCTGAAGAGCAGAAGATGCTCAACGAGATCGCGCGCGCCCTCAGTTTCGCGCTGGGCCGGAAGGAGTTCCGGGACAAGCTAAGCATGAAGCAGGAAGAGGAGGCCGAATTCAACCAGCGCCTCGTGGAACTCGAAAACGAAATCGCGGCACGCACGCACGAGCTTGACGAACAGCGCCAGAAGCTGAGCGTGGTGGACTCCTATCTCGCCCGCGTCTCGAGCAGCATGGAAGAGGCCACGGGCCGGCTTGAAACCATGTTCAAGGCCATCCCGGACGAGGCGGTGCTGATCGACAAGCAGCACCGGATCGTAATGACCAACCGGGAGGTCGACGCCACCGGCAAACACTGCTATGAGGTCTTCTTCGACCGCGACAGGCCGTGCGAGAACTGCAGGCTCGCCAGGATTCTCGTGGATAAGACCCCTCTCACCATTTCGATAAAGCATGAGGACAGGTACCTCGAGGTCCACGCACTCCCGGTCTACAACAAAGAGCACGAAGTCGACGGCATACTCGAGTTCTACAGGGACGTGACGCTGGAAAAGACCTATGAGCAGCAGCTTCAGCAGGCCGACAAGCTCGCATCCCTGGGACAGCTGGTAAGCGGAATCGGGCACGAAATCAACAACCCCAACCAGTTCATCCGCGGCAACATCAAGATATTGAAGCAGGCGATTGAGGACATGCTCCCCATCGTAGACGACTATCAGAAGTCGCATGAAGACCTCAAAATCGCCCGCCTGAACTACGACTTCTTCCGAGAGCACATAATGATGCTGGTCAACGACATGGCGCACGGCTCGGAGAGGATCAAGGCCATCGTGGAGGGCCTCCGGACATTCGCGCGCAAAGACGAAGGGCTTCTCGTGGATACGGTCGACATGAACACGCTCATAGAAGCCAGCACAAGACTGGTGCACAATGAGGTTCACAAGAAGGCCGACATCAACCTGGAGCTGGCCGACAATCTCCCGACCTTCATAGGGAATTCCCAGAAGATAGAGCAGGTCCTCATAAATCTGCTGGTGAACGCGGGCCAGGCGATGCCGGACGACACCAAGGGTGCCATAACCGTAAGGACCCGCGAGGAAAACGGGGATATCCTGGTAGACATACAGGATGACGGGCAGGGCATGACCGAGAAGACCCTGAAGCAGATATTCGATCCCTTCTTCACCACCAAGCGCGCGAAGGGCGGGACAGGCCTCGGTCTCGCCATCGCCTACCGCATTGTGGAGGAACACGGGGGCCACATGTCCGTCGCGAGCGAGCTCGGCGAGGGGACCACCTTCACCATAAAGATACCGGCCACCAAGAGCGCCAGTGCCGCATCGGAGGACGCCAAATGAAGAAGATCCTGATCGTCGATGATGACCCCGCTGTTACCAATTACCTCATGGTATTTCTGATGCAGACCGGCCTGTTTGACACCACCGTGGTCAACGACTCCCGGGAAGTAAGCCAGCTACTGAAAGCCGACGCCTTCGACATAGTACTGCTCGACATGGACATGCCCAATGTGAGCGGCATGGATATATTGAACGAAATGCACAGCAAGGGCCTTGACATTCCCGTGGTGGTGCTGACCGGCGTGAGCGACGTCGACCTGGCCGTGAAGGCTATGAAACTGGGGGCGTTCGACTATCTTATAAAGCCCGCGGACGACGAGAAGCTCCTTGAGGTCCTTAATAACGCAATGGAGCACCGAGTTCTGCACCGCAACATCGAGACGCTTCCGGAGAAACTCACGCGGAAGGACCTCGAGCATGAGGATGCATTCGCGCATTTCTCGACGCGCGACCAGGCTATGATACGCCTATTTCACCAGGCGGAGAAAATAGCGGCAAGCGACCTCAGCATATTCATCTGGGGTGAGAGTGGCACCGGCAAGGAGGCACTTGCGCGCGCAATCCACACAGCGAGCACGCGAAGCGATAACCCATTCGTAGCAGCGGAGGCCGACAGCCAGGACCCTGAGACCTTCCCCGCTTTCTTTTTCGGCCAGGATAAGACCTGGGGTGGTACCCGGGAAGAGAGGCCGGGCATCCTCGAGGAAGCCAACCAGGGCACCCTCTTCCTTAACCATATTGACGCGCTTTCCAGCTCGATGCAGGTAAGGCTAAAGCGGTTTCTGCAAACGGGAGAGTTCTACAGGGAGAACTCGACGCATATAAGAAAGGCCGATGTCCGCATGATAGTGGCCTCCACGGTGGACCTTACCAGCCCCGAGTACCAGGACAAATTCTCGCGGGACGTACTCTACCACCTGATGATCAATTCAATCTACATACCGCCCCTGCGCGATCGCATGGACGACCTGCCCCTTCTCGTCGAGAAGCTCCTCGAGGAGGAGTCCGAGAAGGCCGGCAGGACCTTTAAGGGTGTGGCGGACGAGGTTCTGGACTATCTCAGGGGCTACACCTTTCCGACCAACGTTATGGAGCTCCGCACCATCATTGCGGGCGCGGTGGCGAACGAGGAATCCGATCTGCTGACAGTGGAGTCGATGCCGCCGTCTATTCGCCAGATGGTCGAGGGGGAGAGGGTCGGCGTCGCGGAGACCTTCGTGCCCAGGAAGCTCGACGTCGTCGTCAGGGACTATGTGCTGAGAACGCTGGAGCACTTCTCCAATCGGAAGGACCTGGCCGCGCGCGAACTCGGCATAAGCGTCGAAGAACTTGACAGGATCGCGGGATCCTGAAGTCTCCGGCCAGCCGGGGCCCACGGCGCACAGGCTTGCCCGGCTTTCTACTTTGATGTTGTCCCGCCGCCCGTTTGCTGGTATTTTGCTTTTATAAAGAAGCGTCTTACATCAAACCCGGGGCAAGAGATAACAGAACGGAGGTAGTGTACCTTGGCGAAAGAAATGAAGAAGATCTTGGTAACAGGGGCCGTGGGCCAGATAGGCTCCGAACTGACCATGGAGCTGCGCGGGCGGTACGGCGCGGAGAATGTCATCGCAACGGGCCGCAAGACCGAGCCGTCCGATGAACTCCGGGACTCAGGACCCTTTCACTTCATCAACGTAAGCCAGATAGAGACCGTAGAGGAGATGGTCAAGAAGTACAACATCGACACCATATATCATATGGCCGCCATTCTCTCGGCGACCGGCGAGAAGAACCCCCAGCTCTGCTGGGACGTCAACATGAACGGCACCATCAACCTTTTGGAGCTCGGTCTCAAGCACGAGATGGCCCGCATCATAATACCCAGTTCCATAGCCGTCTGGGGCCCCGGGGTGCCGCTCGAGAACACCCCCCAGGAGACGGTGCTCCAGCCCACGACCATGTACGGCGTCACCAAGGTCTGCGGGGAGCTGCTCTGCGACTACTACGTCGCCAAGTTCGGTCTCGACATCCGCGGCCTGCGCTACCCTGGCATCATTTCCCACAAGACATTGCCCGGCGGCGGGACGACCGACTACGCGGTAGAGATATTCTACGAAGCCATCGACAAGGGTAAATACACATGCTTCCTGGGCCCCGACACCAGGCTTCCCATGATGTACATGCCCGACTGCATCGAAGGCACCATACAGCTTGCCGAGGCCGATTTCTCGAATCTCAAACACCATTCCAACTTCAATCACGCGGCGGTTAGCTTCAGTCCGGCCGAACTTGCGGCTGAGATCAAGAAGCATATCCCTGAGTTCGAGATCACATACGAGCCAGACTATCGCCAGAAGATCGCCGATTCGTGGCCCAACTCGATAGATGACTCTGCCGCGCGCGAGGAATGGGGCTGGAAGCACAAGTGGGATCTCGCGGCCATGACCGAGGACATGATCAAGCATCTTAAGGAAAGGCAGGCGGCCGGCAAGCTCTACGGCTAGGCAAGATCCCTGAATCGAATTCGGAAGGGGAGCCGCTGGTCGAATCCCGGCGCATAGCATCATAACGTAACCAGCGCCGGGATCTATATGGTGCTCTCTTCAATCCTTTACTTGAGTCCGAGCTCGCGAAGCACGTTATCGGCGTGGTCCACTTCTTCGGTTACGAAGAGTATGTAGCGCGTGTCCACGTGGATCGAGCGCGTGATGTCATCCCGGAAAACGAAGTCCGCCGTCAGGGCTTCATAGTTGCCGTCGAATAAGCATCCCACGATCTCGCCTCTGCCGTTTACAAGCGGGCTCCCCGAATTCCCGTTTGTAGAGTCATGGGTCGTGAGGATATTTACAGGTACGTCGCCGAGTTCCGCATTGCGGTAACGCCCGCGGTAGTCGCTCCGCGCCAGCTCCAATAGCCTCTCCGGGCAGTCGAAGGGGAAGGCGCCCGTGCATTTCTCCGCCATGCCCCGGAGCGTGGTAAAAGCGTCGTAATGCACGGCGTCGCGCGGCGAGTACCCGCCTACGGCCCCGTAGTTGATTCGCATGGTCCCGTTGGCGTCCGAGTACGGTGCAACATGCCGCTGCGCGGCCAGTATCTCAATCCACTCCGGGGTCAGGGCGTTCAGCGCCCCCTTGAAGACCTTTTCCCGCTCAATCCGCTCCTCATTCTCCGTGTGGAACTTGGCCGCCAGCGCGACGAAGTAATCGCCCTCCGCCATGAGTTCGTCATGCGTGAGGTTGAACATCCTCAGACGCTCGTCGGTATTATGTAGCCTGGTGTTGGAGTAGAGCTCGTCCAGGAACACTCCCAGGTAGGCGTCGAGCTCGCCCCCGCTGCGGCCGCCTGCGATATCGTCGAAGACCTTCATGCGCTGCCACTCAGGCAGGGCCATCGCCTCCCGGATGAGCATGTCCAGCAACGCCCTGTCGCCCGCCTCGCTATAACCCATCTGGAATATGCGGAGCTTCCGCTCCAGGTTAATCGCTTCGCGCTCCATATAGTCGGGGTCGCGCTCCATGTCGGGCTTCTCTTTCTCGAGACTCCACTTGTATATGGTCAGGGCCTGGCTGAGCAGGGAGCCTCTTCCCAGCATCATCGACATCAGGAGGTCCTTCATCGCGTACCGTTCGCTCTCTCTATAGAGCTCCTCGTATTCTTCGAGGATCTTCTGTACTCTCAACGCCCCGGACGACCTCTCGAGCATCTCTCTTTCCAATGCCCTCTGGTTCCCGGTGAGGTCGAAGCGCTTGAAGCCCTCCAGGAGCCCGCGGTTTTTCTTGAGCCAGTTGTTGATTCCCTTCATTCTGCTTGCGACCCTCACGGCAACCTCCGGGTCGGCACGGGACTCGATCTCGAGCAGCCGTATCATCTCCTCATACAGCCTGATCTGCTGGGGAAGCAGAAAATACTCGTACTCGGCCAACCCATACGAAGATAGATATCTGGCCGTCCTTCCGGGGAAGCCGACAATGAGACCGAAGTCACCCTCTCCGGCGCCTTCCTCTGAAACCCTGAGATACCTCTTGGGCCTGTAGGGGACATTGTCCTCGGAGTAGTCGGCGGCTTTCCCGTCTGGCCCCACATAAGCCCGGAGAAAGGAGAAGTCGGCCGTATGCCGGGGCCACATCCAGTTGTCTATGTCGCCCCCGAACTCCCCGATGCCTCTTGCGGGGACATAGACTACGCGAACGTCCCTCAGCCGTATATAGGTATCCAGCATATACTGTGCGCCGCCATAGAAAGCATTTACCTCGCAATAAATCCCGTCTTTTGACTCGGCTTCGGCCACGATCTCCTTGGTTCGCCTCTCTATTGCGTTATAGCGATCAAGCGGCGACATCGAATCGTGTACGGCGGACAGTACCCGGTCGGTTACTTCCTCAGAGCCCAGGAATATGTAAGCGCGGTAGCCGTGTGCGGGCACCTCCTCCTCCCTGGTCCGCGCCAGGTAGCCTCGCTCGATATAGTTCATCTCGGACGTGCTGATTCGCTGGACGGCCCCGTAGGCCACGTGATGGTTCGTGAGTATAAGCCCGTCCGGGGAAACGAACGAACCCGTGGCCCCCACGCTGACCACCGCATTGGCCACGCCCGTTCCTTCTTCGTTCCATATCTCGTCCCGGGTGAGTTCGAGGCCCGCCCCCCGCATGTCCCGGTAAACCTCGTCCGGTATGTCATACGGCGGCCACATGCCCTCGGCTGCCATCGCAGCCGGGCAGAGAGAAAGCAGAAGTGCGGCCGTCAGGGTGCAGAGAAGGGTCCCTGAGGAGAGCCTCGAGGGCGATATACAGGAGGATATACAGCAGAAAGAAGTGCCAAACATGCCAGCCTCCCCGCGCATGAGTTAAGTGGCCGGCGATACTGCTTCTTATTCGCCTCCCACAAATGACCTTGCGGCCAGCCTATTACAGTCTTCGAGATATTAGCACAGGTGACCCCGTACGGTGAAGCACACTGTTTGAGTTAATCCGGCATTAATTTGGGGTCAATTGTGACTCCAGGGGTGGCGTCCCGTCCCCGCCTGTGTTAGTATGAGTTCCCAGATCCAGGCAGAGGTCCGATACATGATAAAATGCCCTAAATGCAGCCACAGCAATCCTTCTGACAGCCGCTTCTGCGGTAACTGCGGAAGGGCGCTGGAGGCTGCGCCCACAACCCCTCTCCCCGCACGTCCTCATGACGGCGGACCCCGCATCAAGGGCGGGTTCGACTTCGCCCCCGGGCAGAGGTTCGGGTCGCGTTACCAGATAGTCGAGGAAATCGGACGCGGCGGGATGGGGGTCGTCTACAAGGCCCTGGACAATGAACTCGGACGCATGGTCGCCCTCAAGATGATAAGGCCGGAGCTCACCGCTGATCCCGGCATACTGGAGCGTTTCAAGCAGGAGCTTCTCCTGGCAAGCGAGATAAGCCACGAGAACGTAATCCGCATCCACGACCTCGGCGAGGCCGACGGAATCAAGTACATCTCGATGAAATTCATAGACGGTACCAGTCTGAAGGACCTGCTCAAGACCGCGGGCAGGTTGACTGCGGAAAGAGCGTTGGGGATAGCCAGGCAGGTCGCCGGGGCGCTGGCCGCAGCCCACAGAAAAGGCGTGATACACCGGGACTTGAAACCGCAGAACATAATGCTTGACCAGGCGGGAACGGCATATGTCATGGACTTCGGCATCGCCAGGGCGGTGGGCACGGAAGACACGACGGCGCAGGGCATAATAGTAGGCACGCCCGAATACATCTCACCCGAGCAGGCCGCGGGCCGGACCGCGGACGAAAGGGCCGACATATATTCCTTAGGCTGCGTCCTCTTCGCCATGCTGACGGGCAGGAGGCCGTTCGAAGCCGACACGGCACAGGAGATGCTCACCAAACACATGTCGCAGAAACCCGGCCCGCCGTCCAGGTTCAGCCCGAACCTCTCAGCCGGGCTGGACCGCGTCGTACTCAAATGCCTTGAGAAGGACCCTGCTCTCCGCTACTCATCCGCAAAGGAACTGCTTTCGGCCCTCGAGGCTGTCGCCGCTGCGGAGCAGCCGCCCCCCGCCGGGCCAGAGCCCCCCGGCAGGGAAGAAACGCGCAGCATGGCTTCGCTGGCCGTCATGCCCTTCCGGGACATGAGCCCCGAGAGAGATCAGGAGTACTTCTGTGACGGAATGGCCGAGGAGATCATCAATGCGCTGGTCAAGGTAGAGAGCCTGAGAGTTGCTGCACTCACTTCCTCCTTCCAGTTCAAGGGGAAGGACATGGATATCCGGGAGATCGGGGAGAAGCTCAAAGTGGGGACTCTGCTGGAAGGGAGCGTGAGAAAGGCCGGAAACCGCCTCAGGGTCACGGTTCAGCTGGTGAACGTGGCGGACGGCTACCACATCTGGTCGGAGAGATACGACCGCGAGATGGAGGATGTATTCGAGGTACAGGATGAGATATCCGCGTCGATCGCCGAAAAACTCAAGCTGAGCTTCGCGGGGCAGGAGCGGAGGCAGCCGGTCGAGCGCGCCACCCGGAACCTGGAAGCTTACAATCTATATCTCAAGGGGCGTTTCTACTGGAACAAGAGGACGGATGAGGGAATAAGGAAGGGAATCGAATGCTTCAAGCAGGCGATTGAAGAGGACCCGACCTATGCGCCTGCTTACGCCGGCCTGGCCGATTCATACACCATGCTGGAGTCCATGCCCAGTTCCGAGCGATTTCCAAAGGGGAGGGCCGCCGCCCTCAGGGCGCTGGAACTCGACAAGGGCCTTGCGGAAGCCTATGTGTCGCTGGGGTGGATTAACTTCGTGTACGATTGGGACGTCCCGACCGCGGTCAAGCACTTGAAGAAGGCGATTGAACTCAACCCCAGCTACGCGACGGCCCACCATTGGTATGGTCTGCTGCTCATGAACATCGGAAGGGCGGAAGACGCAATCCGCGAAGTGAAGCGCGCGCGCGAACTGGATCCCCTGTCGATCATAATCAACTCCGCCGTGGGTTTCGTGCACTTCTTCACCGGCAATTACGAGCAGGCACAGGAAGAGCTCATGAAGGTGCTGGAGATGGAACCCGGCTTCGGACCGGCGCGCGTCATCCTAGGATGGATATTTGCGAAAAAGGGCGATTACGAGCGGGCCGTCGAGGAACAGAAAGCCGGCTATGAAGCCGTGGGCGAACACGGCCTGGCAAAGGCCATCGAGGAAGGTTTCAAAGAGTCGGACTATGAAGGGTCCATACGCCGAGTCAGGGAATCTGTTCTCGAGGGCATAACCACCGCGGTCAGTCCGTATGTGACAGCCGCTCAGTACTCGGGGCTCCTGGGTGAGCGCGACCTGGCCCTCGAGTATCTTGGCAAGGCGGTGGAAGAAAGAGAGCTGGAGCTGGTTTTCGCGAGAGTGACTCCCGGACTGGAAGAAGTAAGATCCGATCCCAGGTTTCAGGCGATTCTCAAGCGCATCGGCATCTCCGACGATGACGTGCGCGGCCTCATCGATTAGTGCAGGCCGCCCCGCGCCTCAGGTTATCCGCCTGGCAACATCATCGACGCTGAGCGACTTCGCTGTTTCCTCAAACCACCGGCGCGCGGCTTCATACTTCGAGTCCAGATCATCTGCGTCGCGGATCACATACAGGCTCTCGAATCGCTTAACGACCTCAGGCGGTAGGTCATGGTAGACATAGCGGACGCCGAAGTCATAGCGCGCGGGATTGTATTTAAGGCGCAGGGCCTGGGAGAGCGCGCCCAGCAGGAAGCGCTGGTAGAAGTCCACGGCGGCCACCAGGTTGCCGCGCTTGATCTCCTTGGGAATGAATGCCGCGAACATGTCCACGCGCACGGGCAGGCTCTCGAGCGATGCGGAGACTTTTTTCATGAACGCATCCCGGTCCAGGTCGGGCACGGTAACCACGCCGTTCTTGTTGAAGTGCCACTTCGCCTTGCCGTGGAGTTCCGGCTCCAGGAGCTTGTCCTTCGCGCTGTGCTTGAAGACCGCGAAGTCAATGAGCATGTAAGGGCCACCGCCTTCGAGCCGGTAAAACGCCTGGACGTACTCTCCCAGCTTCGGACCCGTCACCTCGTACTTGAGCTCGATGGGCGCAATCGACTCCAGCGCCCGCTCGACGACAGCGAAAGGCTCCGCTATCCTGTCATCCTCGGCGCTCACGCAGATATCGATGTCGGACCACTCGTCCACCCGGTCGAAGGCGGCGGCGCCTCCCTCCCACATGGCATACACATAGTCAAGAGGCTCCAGCGCCCTGGCGATCGCGGCCGTAACGTCATTACGGTCGATTCTGTTCTCACCATTCATCATATGCTCCAGTTGGGGTTCACTCATTCCCGCCGGGCCACCGAGGATCCTCAAACCTCTGTATCTCAAGAAGGTACCCGTTGGGGTCTCTCAGGAAACAGTGATAGATATTGTACTCCGTATTGAGGGTCGGCTGTTTCTCGAACTCGACGCCCTGTCCCGAGAGCTTCTCATACCACTTGTCCACATCGTCCGTAACGAATGTCAAAATCAGGCCCTTCCCCGACCCGGCCTTCTCTCGTTCGCAGAACCCGAAATAGGCGCCTGCTGACACGCGGTAGATCCTGCAACCTCCCTGGTCCAGAACAAGCGGCAGGCCCATGACCCCCTCATAGAACTCCGCCGTCTTCTTCAGGTCACGCGTGTAGCAGAACGTAATTCCCGCATCGAAAGGAGCCATTTCATGAAACCTCCATTGCCTGCTGCCATTCGCCCCCAATTGCCTGACGTCAGTCCCACTGCCGCGGCTTGGCTATTATCTCTCTTATCTCCAAGTCGAAGAAGTTGTTCATATGGGCGGCCTTGAGGACTATGGCCGTATCGCATCCCCCTCGCGTGCCGCCCACGGCGATGACCTCCCGATCCGTGGGAATGAGGCCCGCGTCGGCGGCCATGACGGCGATTTCAACCGCCACCTTGACGCCCTGGGTTCCGAAGCGCCTCAACGTATGGGCTATGATCTCCGTCCCCGTTATGCCCCCGAGTTTGCTGCTTATGGAACGGCCGACCCCGCTCAGGGCATGCGAACAGATGAGAACCTTCACGCCTTTGTCTTCGAGCTCCTGTCTCACCTCATCCGGCATGAGCTGCTCGTCTCCCCCGGTGAAGCCCGAATGCTCGCCGACGCAGACCAGAATGCGGTTCATGCCCTCAAGGCCTTCGGCGAACTCAAGGGCGGTGGTCCCCCTGGTGGAAGCCACGACGATGTGCTGGGTGCCGAGCTCCCCGGCTCTCTTCCTGACCGCCTCTATGACGCCCGCCGTGTTCTGGGGGCCGGGCCTGTCGAAGTATGTCGTGCTGGTCTTTTCCATTCATCATGCTCCTTGATGTAGATGCTTGATGTTCCTCTTTCTCATGCTCTCCGTATGCCCCGTTCCTAAACACATATGCCAAAACGCTTCCAGGGTCAAGCCGTGGGGGCCGGATCATTGTGCATTTCAAGACCTGACCCCAAATGGGAATTGCGCATTCCGGCACCGTTTATTATCTTATGGTGCAACCCGAGTTAAGGCCCTGCCAGAGGCTTCCTAGGAATCCCGAGCTCCAGCCCCGTGTGGCATACATGAGTCAACGTCCGGATGGGAGATAAATGTGAATATCGTCTCAGCACAGTGCGGGGGGCGGGCTTCACAACCAGAGAGGAAACTAAGCGAAGCTAATGGCTCGCCCCCCCTCTCAGTTCCTCTTCTGCGCTCTCCACGAGGCCCGCAATAGCCTCATCCTCCGGCTCCAGGGCCTGAGCCTTCTCGAAATACTCCAGCGCATGAGCAGGGTCCCCGTAGTTGAGGTTCAGCGTGCCCAGATCCACCCACACGGAGGCCTCTTCCGGGAATTCTTCCGTATTCATCGTGAACATGAGCTCCGCCGTCTCGCGGTCCTCGAAAATCATGAGCATGACCTGCCCCACCATCGAGAGCTGTTCGGGACCGAACTCATAGGCATCCCGCCGGTTTGCCTTTAGGAAGGCGTAATGCGCCCGCACGTCGTCCGGCGTCCCGGCCGTTGCCGTGTACCCGAGGGTTCCCAGGAGGTCGCAACGCGGCACCGCCGGCTGCTTGCCCTGAAGTATGTCTATGATAGCGTATGCTATCGACGAGAGGAACATCTCGCGCCCGATGCCCCCGTTGGTCAGGAGGATGACGCATATGTCGTCTTCAGGTATGCGGTAGAACATGCAGGATGTGCCGAAGGAGCTCCCTCCATGCTCGTACACATCCACGGACTCCGCCTCGTCCAACGCATACCTGGTCCAGTAGTTGGCATAGGCATAGCCTTCGGTCTCAGAGAATTTGTGATGGGCTTTAAGGAACTCGGCCATCATATCCTCATCCAGGAGCATGTTCTCCTGCAGCGCCCGGTGCCACCTCAGGAGATCCGCCGCAGTGGAATAAAGTCCGCCCGATGGAACGCTCTTGGGGGATGCCGACGAGTGCATGGTGGGTTCATATGTGTCGTCCGGAGCCTTCTCGTATCCGTAGGCGCGGTGCCGAACCAGCCTCAGATCGTCAAAGGCTCCGGTGTCATTCATCTTGAGAGTGCCCAGTATCTTCTCCTGGAGTACCTCTTCAAACGGCCTGCCCGCTATCCTCTCGATCACAATGCCCGTTAAGAAGTAATTCGTGTTGCTGTAGTCGAAGTCACTCCCGGGCTCGAAATGAAGCGAGTCCATGAGAGGATCCGCCACCAGGAGATCAAGGAACTCATCCCTGGTGAAGCGCCTCCTGGATATATTGTCGAGATACCCCTCAAGCAGGGTGTAATTGGCTATTCCCGACGTCTGGCACAGCATATGATGGATGGTCACCCTGCCTGCCCGTGGGCCGCTTATCTCGGGGATGTACTTGCCCACGGGATCGGATAGAGATAGCATGCCCTCTTCGACAAGCATGAGCGCGAGTACGGCCGTGAACTGCTTGGATATGGAGCCGATCCTGAACCTCGTATCCAGCGTATTGGGTATCCCCCATTCGAAGTTTGCGTACCCGATCGTCCGCTCACCCACCACCTCCCCCCCATGAGCCACAAGCGCTACGCCGTTGAAAAGGTTGTTGTCCTCAAGGAAACTGAAAACCTCTTCAAGTGGATCAGCCTCAATGGCATAGGCAGCGGCCGCCTGAGCGCTCAGGAGCAGTACGAGCATAGCCAGCGTAATAGTCCTCATGAAGCCTCTCCTTTTACAGGGGGGTATCGGAGAACCCGCGGCACAGGAGGGCGCGCTATTTCGCCCTCCAGTCTGGAATACGTTTCATCGGTGCCTTTTGTTTCAATTCCCTGCTTTACACGCCCGCCTCCCTCTCATAGCATTGGCCCGGCGCCGCCCCCGGCCGGGGCCGGCGCGAAAGGAGGCGGAAGGCATGGAAGCAAGCATCGGGAAGAGATGCGTCGCCGAGATGTTGGGGACTCTGACACTCGTCTTCATCGGTTGCGGAAGCGCCGTCATAGCAGGGGAGTACATAGGTTTCACCGGGATCTCGCTGGCCTTCGGACTCTCCGTCCTCGCCATGGTTTACGCGGTGGGTCCCATCTCTGGCTGTCACATTAATCCCGCCATCAGCATCGGCATGCTGGCAGCGGGGAAAATGAAGGCCAGGGATGCCGTGCTCTATATCATTATGCAGTGCATCGGCGGCATCATTGCGGCCGGCATACTCCTGGCCATCGCGTCGGGCCGGGCGGGCTACTCGCTGGCCGTGGGCGGCCTGGGCCAGAATGGCTACGGCGTCCACTCGCCGGCGGGCTACGCCCTGGGCGCCTGTTTCATCGCCGAAATCGTACTCACGGCCATATTCCTGCTCGTCGTGTTCGGCTCCACCAGCGAGAAGGCGCCAAAAGGCTTCGCCGGCGTGGCAATCGGATTCGCGCTCGCCTTCATTCACCTCGTCGGGATACCGGTTACGGGGACCTCGGTGAACCCTGCGCGGAGCCTCGGACCGGCGGTCTTCGCAGGCGGAGCGGCCGTCTCCCAGGTCTGGCTCTTCTTCGCAGCCCCCGTAATCGGGGCACTGATCGCGGCGATGATCTGGAAATACGCGCTGGCCCGGGACTAGGATCGGCTGGTACTGCGGGTATATTGCCGGACAGGCGCTGGCCCTTGACAGCGCTGGGGCTTTGCACTATCATACCTGAGAAACTTGCCGATAGTCATATTCACAACATAGCCGCTTGGCAGTGCGGTCTATATACGATTGCTCCTCGGTAGCTCAATGGCAGAGCATCCGGCTGTTAACCGGAGGGTTGCAGGTTCAAGTCCTGCCCGGGGAGCCA